>Ga0209236_1000193_pt1 | contig 32556 bp, 29 predicted proteins | sample GraSoi013_1_40cm_FD_185819 | JGI IMG/M metagenome (GOLD analysis project Ga0209236, IMG submission 185819) | Grasslands soil microbial communities from the Angelo Coastal Reserve, California, USA - Sample 09_27_2013_1_40cm (SPAdes) (version 2) | ecosystem: Environmental > Terrestrial > Soil >... | reverse complement strand
TTTCTTGTGCCTTTTTGTGGCTATTCCCTAACAATCGTGAGGATGAAAATCCGCTATTACATCACGTTCCTCTCCTTCATCGTTGTCTGTTGTTGGCACGCCGGGCTGTACGCTCAGATCGAGACCGGTTGGCTCCAGGGGAAGGTTAGGGACAAGATCTCAGGCGCCGCCATCGGAGACGTTGAAGTTGTGATCTTTGACGCAGCCGGCATGGAGATACTTCGCACGAAGACCGACGATTCAGGAGAGTTTCTGGTGGCGGGTATTCCATCGGGCGAGTATGAGCTTCGATTCCGGAAGCCGGCCTTCCCTGAGTACATAACGCAGGCCAGAGTTCGAGCCGGATGCGCCGGCACGATTAGCGGACAAATGGAAACACGGCAGTCGCAGGCCCAATCCACCGCGGCCGCCCAGTGGCAAAGCGCGCCGGAGTTGTGGTCGTGCATTTTGGACCGATTCGATCGAACACGGATGGATCGTTTTCCCATCGCCAGAAATATCTGGAACCTGCTCGAGACACAACATCTCTCCAGTGTTCCGAGCAACATCGATGAAGGAGGATTTCAGACCGGTATCATTCAATTGCTGGGAGTCCACGGGGCCACTTGGACCCAGAATGGTTATCGTTGGGACGGCATGAACATCACCAATCCTTACGAACCTGGAAAGCCTTTGACATATCCCATGCTTGGGACTCTCGAAGAGATGAATGCCGTTAGCACTTTCCACTCCGCAGAAATTTCAGCGGCCGGTGCGGATTTTGAAATGATCAGCCGGCGCAGCCCGGAAAAGTTCCACGGTCAGGCCGAGGCGTACTACCTGGGAAAACCATTCGAAAGCAGCAACCTTGACAGCCGTCTTCGCAGTTTTGGCTTTCAAACGACGCCGCACTTCAAGCGATTTCCAGAGGGAGAATTCTCTCTGGGCGGGCCTGTTCGCGGGCCACAATGGTCCTACTTCGCGTCATTCGGCCTGCAACACCTTTCGAAGATGATTCCGGATTTCGCGGTGGTTCCTACGACAACGGTCAGCTCGGCTCTCGCGCGCCTGGACGGAACGCTGAACGCAAAAAATCAGGTCACCGGCATCATCTCCGGACAGATTGTGAAGAATTCCCATCTTGACGCGCGGCCGGGAATCGATCCATCGGCCACACTTCTGGGCAACGACCGTTTCGAGTTGCTTCAGGGCCATTGGGTGCACCGCCACAGCGATCGGTCGATTGCGGAATTGAGTTTCGGGTTTTCTCACTCGTCTCCCACCGATACACTTCAACATGGAGTAACGACACCGAGTTACACGCGGCTTTTCACAGGAGAAATCACAGGCTCGGCGCCGCTCGAGTCCGATTCGGCACTGAGCCGCTTTTCATTGCTCGGACAAACACAGACCTTTCGGACGAATGGCAATCGATGGAGCCAGCAACTGCTCGCCGGCTTCGATCTGGAAGAGTCGCTCGCGACCGAAGAGCGGCGCATGTTCAACGGTTTGCAACTTTTTCTCTTCCCCGGAACGGCTCCCGCCGAAGTCGCGGAATTCAATACGCCCAGCCACGCTATGCAGCGGCTGCGCGAGCTTTCGTTTTTTGCTCAAGACGGTTTGCAAGTTGTTAACAAGATCTTTTTACGCGCCGGTTTCAACCTGGATTCCAGCAACGCTTTCCTTCCCAAACAGGTCAGCGGCGCCGGCACATTCGCGCCGGTTCGGACATTCGCGGGTGCGGATCATGTCGTTTCATGGACGTCAATATCACCTCGCGCCAAGATTGTGGTTCCGCTCAACATGCGTTTCGGAGACACGAGAATCATCGCCGGATATTCCCGTTACTATCATCTGTTGCCGGCTTCCTATGCCGACTTTGCGAATCCCACCGCTTTGGGCGGAGCGCTCTATCGGTGGAACGATCGGGATCAGGATGGGGCGTTTCAAAAAGGCGAAGAAGGAACGCTGCTGCGGGTATTCGGCGGCCCATATTCTTCTGTCGATCCCAATCTGAAACGGCCCTTCACCGATGAGTGGGGCTTGGCTGTGGAGCATGATTTCAGCCGCAGTGTTCGCATGGGTATTCGTTTGCTCGAACGGGATTCCAAACGTCTCATTCACACCGTCAACGTAGGTGTTCCTGCATCAGCTTACACTCCGGTAACGGTCCTTGACCCCGGGGATGACGGTATTCCGGGAACACGTGATGACCGGCCTCTAACTGTCTTTAATCAAGATGTCCGGACATTCGGCGAAGACCGATACCTGCTAAGCAACCCGGCAGGACTCCGCGCGGAGTACAAAGGCGTTGAAGCAAATGTCACCGCAGGCTTTGCCAGGGGAGATCTTCTTTCCATCTCTTTCAATGCGTATAAGTCAGCCGGAAACGGCAATCCAGGAAACTCCGTTTTCGAGAACGATGCCGGCGTTATCGGTACACTCTTTGATAATCCCAACACCATCATCAACTCCCGAGGCCGGCTTTTCTTCGATCGGGCATACGTGGCAAAGGTAGCAGCCATCAAACAAATTCCTTTTGGGATTCACCTCAGCTCAATCGTGACTTACTTCGATGGCCTGCCATTCGGGCGGAAACTGATCGTTTCAGGTCTCAATCAAAATCAAGGACCTATTTTTGTAATGGCGACGCCGAGAGGACAGCCAGGTGGCTTCCGAACACAGTTCAACATGAACTTCGACCAGCGGGTCTCGCGAGACTTTCAACTCCGGTCGATGCGCATGACTCTCATGCTCGATATCTTCAATCTATTGAACCTGAACAAGAGCCTGCGCGAATTCGACATCACCGGGCCGCTATTCGCCCAACAAAAACCCGTGGATGTCGAAAACCCGCGCGCTTTTCGCTTTGGCGCGAGATTCAGCTTCTGATGATCTCTTGTGTTGACAGTCTGGATTTCGACAAGGCTGGATTCTTCCGGTTGACCAATTACACCGTCACGGCACACCATCGACCGAAATCACCGTGACCATGAACCACGAATACGAAATTCGTTCCCAAGTCGACCTCGTGTCCACCCCGCACGAGATTGTTCCGGAGCAGACGCGGCATGAGGAGGAGCTCGTCGCGCACGAGATTCGCGAAAATCCGGTTCCCAGTTCTCATAATCTTCAAAATGCCCTGCCCGCAATACCGGGAGTCGTGCAGGACAACAATGGCCTGATCCACGTGGAGACAGAGATACAGATTTCGGCTTTACGGGATACTTTACGCATGCGCAGTCGGCCCTCCTACTTGCGCCGTTTCGCGCATTTGACCCCTCCCTTGCGCGCTGGATTAGCCAAGATCCACTCGGTCCGACGGCGCTGGACTTAAATCTGTATCGTTATGTCCGTAAGTATCCAAGCACTGAAGTCGATTCCACCGGGGAACGCCTGCGGCGGCATGATCTCTTCCGTTTGGTGCTGAAAGTCGGCCTCTCAATGCCTACGAAGTGCTAAAGCCAATCGAAGTTGATGCTGGGCGCGCCACGCCCTGGTTTAACCAACCTGGTGGTGGCATCCCATACGATTTAGGTGTGAGAACTGTGCAAGACCTGATTAACAGCGGTCATCTGAGACCATTTACAACGAGCGACGAAATTAAAAAACGGTTGTACCACACTTTCAATCCGGCAACGGGCCTGAATTCATGATTCGGCGCAGGGCATCTCGCCAGCGGCACGAACTCCGTGGACGTGCAAGCGACCGACTACAGCGGCAACACCCGCACCAGTACATATCAAGTCACGGTGTCCGGCACCACGAAGAGCTTCACGCATGACCCCAACGGGAACATGGACTGGCGACGGCACCCGCACCTTCGAACGGGATGCCGGCCGCTGAAGCCATTGAGGGTTCGGCCTATGATGCGGCTGGTCGGCGAGCAAAGAGATCCAGACGGATAATTCCCAAACGAGTGCTTGAAAGCTCAGTTGTCCAACGTGGATTCCATGTTTGGTTTTTCGCGGCCATTCAACACTAACGCCGCCGGGTTGCATCAACTCTCTGGATCAATTCATCGACGATTGGACTCCTCCAAAATGGGTAGACCCGGGCGGGTGGAACAAAACTGATCTCTTGACCAAACTGTGACGGCCGACGCAACATCAGGGTCACTCGTTGCGGATTTGTGAACATGCTGTAGCTGATATTCATGATGTCCGACAAAGGAATGTGCTCCTCGGCGCCTTTGTCCTTGACCACCAACTCGTCTCCGGCGTCCCATACCTCGTCCACCAAATCGAATACCATCTTCTTCATGATGATGTAACCGAAAATCGCCATCACTACAGGTACGATCAAGACGGCTAGCGGAGGTCCGTCGCTCCGCCCCGCCATAGACAACACCATAACGAAGAATATCGCTAGACAGCTGAACCAAAAAATTGGAAATACCCGCTTGCTTAGGAATGTTATGCGAGAGGATATGCGGCGCATTTTTCTTTGGAGGTTTCAAGTGTAGCTTACTGTGAGAGCAGATTACGTCATGGAATACCTATGCAATCTAGGCGAACGATCGCTCGTGGTCAAGGCGCTCCTGAATGTAGGTAAAATAAAATGCCTCCGCGTGTGGTCGGCAGTATCGTGGAAGGCGTATTATGTCAACCTGCCGGGGGTGCACGCAGAATTTAAGGTTGGCGCACGCTGGCGCACGGCGGATTTAAGGCGGCGTACGGCGACGCCAACGGGTGCAACTTCAACAGCGCTGCTTTCTTCCAAAAATCCCTCGACCTACGGAGATTCGATAACGTTTACTGCCACGGTCACTCCGACTTCGGGATCGGACACACCTACGGGCAACGTCACGTTCTTTGGCGGCGCCACGACGCTGGGCAGTGGAACGCTTGCCAGCGGTCAGGCAACCTACGTGACTTCCACCCTCGGCGGCGGATCGCACTCCATCACGGCCACCTACGAAGGCGACTCCACGTTCGGCGGGTGCACTTCTCCGCCCGTTTTGCAGACCCTGAACAAAGCGGCCACGAGCACCACGCTGTCCTCGAACGCGAATCCTTCCACGTTTGGATAAAGCGTGACGTTTACGGCTACGGTATCCCGGAACGCTGCCTCCGGAACGATGCAGTTCTTCGATGGGGTGAATTCTCTGGGAACGGCTGCTGTGAGCGGAGGCACCGCCTCGCTCGCAACCTCGACACTGTCGGTTGGGTCGCACTCGATCACCGCTACTTACAGCGGCGATGGCAACTTTAGCGGAGTAGTTCGGCCAATGTGAATTTGCAGGTTCAATAAGGAGAGGATTCCGCCCGCCGAGAAATTTTCTGTCTTAAATCCATCGCGCCCGGCCAGTGGGCCAGCATTGGGTCGTTGCAGGTGGACATCATCGTCAACACTGTGGAAAGACCGCCGCTCACTCACTCCCGTCTTATTTTTCCTACGTTCCTGTTGCTTGCTCGCGCCGGAAAAGGCAGGTATGCCAAACTGCGCAGTGCCATCTTGAGGGCCGCGCCCACGCTGACGCGCTGACGCAAAAAAGCGCGCAGGAACTCGATCGGAAATGACCCGCGCGGCGTCCACATTCCCCGAAGTGTGGATTTGTCCGCGGCAAGGAGGCCTTCAAAAACTTCACCGGCGGAGCGGTCGCCCCCAAGCGCACGGAGCCGGTGTCCGAGATGATTGTGTGCGTCACGCAGACAATCAAGTGCGGCTCGGAAATAATTGCCTTTGCCTTCGAAACGGTTAACTTCGCTTCACAAATAATCAATTCCGGCCTGGGAACGATTAACTCCGCACCGGAAATGGTTAACTTCGGCTTCCACATGATTAACTGTGAACTCGAGACGATTATTTCCGGCCTTCACATGGTTATTGTTAGGCCGTCAATAACCAACTGCGTTCTCGTAGCGGTCTTTGTTGCCAACGTAGCGGTCTTCTCCGTCACTCAAGCGGTCTTGTTTGCGAGCGTAGCGGTCAAGTGGGAGACTCAAGCAGTCTTGCTCGTCGTGGAAATAATTATTTCCAGCTTCGAAGCGATCAATTCCGGCTTGAACATGATCATTTTCGCTTCTAAGACGATTAAGTCCGGCAGCGAAGCAATATGGTTTGAGCACGACATGGTTATTTCCGTGTTGGAAATAATCTTCTTCCGACTGGAAATGATTATTGCGGACACAAAAAGACTAATCCCCGGCCGACCTCAATCGACTTGCTGACGTCTCGCAGGGTGTATTCCTTCCTGCTATCCATTGGTATCCTGCAAAGCCGTCGCTGTGTTGGATAAGGCGACGTTGTTTCCTGGTTACTGGGCGCTGTTGCCGACCACCGGGGCGTTGTTGCTGATTTCTGCAGGTCCCGCGGCATGGCTTAATCGACAGGTTCTCGCAAGCCGGCCTCTGGTATTTGTCGGCCTCATTAGCTATCCGCTCTATATTAATCGTTAACATCATTTAACACACCACTTCTTGCGTCACACCGTCTGAAGACGAGTCCGCAACAATTTTTTCGCACAGGAGAAGTGGAATGAAACTGATGACGACGATTGGTTTGGTCTTGCTCGTATCGATGAGCAGTTGGGCGCAAATGCCGGTGGGAATACCGCTGGGTTCTCGCGGTGGAAATGCTGTGGTTGACGGTGGAGGAGCCCTGGTGGTGTTCGATTCCCTTCGCAGTTCGACCGGGGTGACGGTCACCGGGCTCAGGCACAGCTTCTATGCGCCTCAAACCCGCGTGACTATTCAAAGTCCTGGAACGACAGGTAACGTCCAGACGGTGACCTATGACGGCGAAATCCGAGTCATCGGCACAGGCACGGGGGTGATTTACGCAATCGCCACGGTATTTACGGTTTCCGGCACTACGCTGACATCGACGGAGAGCTTGATTGCCATTAAGCCCGGCCAGTCGCTGCCCGCCGCCTTGTCCGGTTTTCCGTCGCTGGCCCTCACCTCTCCCGTCGAGGCCAGAGTTGGGGCTTCCGATTACATTGCCCTCGTGACAGTGACGGCAGGCTCGGACTCAACAACGGCAACGCGCACCGCGCGCGTTGTGCATTTCAACGGAGCGTCCTTTGATGTGATCAGCTCCGGTACCCTGCCCTAGCATCCACTATCACCAAGACAAAAGAAATTGGGGACAGGTGTGCACAAACGTCCCCAATTTCGCCCGATCAATCCGCCTTCGTGGTCGAGGACACGGCTTAGATATGATGCCAATCCTGTCTCCGGCATAGACCGCCGCTAGCGGATGTGCCAAAATTGGGGTCGTATGATCAGCAGCGAGTCCCTCGCGAAAGCCTGTTCCGAAGTTGGCAAATATTCCGACGAGCAGATGGTTGGGGAATTCGACCGTTTTTTCCGTGCGCAGCCGGCGATTTGCGATTTCGTCGTGGAGTCGACGCACGACAGTGGTCAGAAGGTGCAAGAATTGTCACTCTTCCTGTCGTACATGATCTTCAAGGCCGCGGAGACCGATAGCGCAGGTTCGGTTACACAATTATCGCCCGCAACTATCCAGGCCGGTTACCGCGAAACGGAGTTGTGGATGGAGCGCCTCAGCCAGGCGGATGCAGCTGAACTCCATGCGTCGATTGCTGCAAGTCTTCAGGGAGATAGCGAACCTCACCTCCTGCAGTACGTGATTTCGGAGCTGAATGAGCCGATGGATGACGGAAGCGAACTGAACGAGGAAGAGAAAGGCGAGGTCTTCTTTGTTGTCAAGACCGTCATTGAATCGCTAAAAACTCAATCGAAAGGGAGAATCATTGAAGTCGACTAAACAGCAAAATGTGTGGCTCACCATTGGAGCAGTTGTGGTGCTGGCGGCCATCGCGTGGGTATCGTTGCGCGGCACGACTGAGCCCGGCAACGATTCTGCTCAGAACGTTAAAAGCGCCGACGTGATGTCGCCGGCGCTTTTCACCGATGCGAAGGCGCGTGCCGCTTATCAAGTGGCGAAAGACATTCCAGAGGTTCTGGAACAGCTCCCATGCTTCTGCGGATGCATGATGAACTTCGGTCACAAGAACAATCTGTTTTGCTTCAAGGATCAACACGGATCCGCGTGCGACATCTGCCAGGATATCGCTCTGGATGCGAGGAAAATGCATGATCAGGGGTTGCAGATTGCTCAAATTCAGGAGAACATTCGCGCGAAGTACGCCAAGTATCAGCCGTGAAGCTCGAACTGAAATCCGGCTCTCTTTACTATCTGGATTTGGGAAAGGGGCCGGCTGTTCTTTTGATTCACGCGTTCCCGTTGAATCACGCCATGTGGGAGCCGCAGCTTTCGGCGCTGTCTGCAGAGTTTCGACTGCTCGTTCCCGACATCCGCGGTTTCGGCGGCTCACAGCCGCCATCGGCCTGGACGATGGAAGAGATGGCGGATGATTTAGATGAATTCTTAGAAAAGGCGCACGCGCCCGGCTGCGCTCTCGTCGGTGTTTCCATGGGCGGCTACATTGCGCTTTCCTTCTGGGCCAAATATCCACGCCATGTCCGCAAACTGGTTCTCGCAAATACGAGGGCTCGTGCGGATAACGAAATCGAGAAGGCCGCTCGAAACGAAATGATCGCCGCCCTCGAACAAAGCGGCGCCCGTATATTGCCCGATCGAATGCTCCCTCGCCTGCTGAAGCCGAATTCGCCGCCGGGCGTTGTTAGAAAGGTCCGAGGCATGATTGAGGAAACAAGCGCTCCTGCCGCCATCTACACCGTGATGGCATTGCGCGATCGCCCCGACTCTTCGACATCGCTCCACCGCGTCAGTTGTCCAACGCTGGTTCTTTGCGGCGAGGACGACCTCATCGTCCGCGACGAGGAATCCCGCGCTATGGCAGACGCGATTCGCGGGTCGCAGTTTGCGCGCGTACCGGGATCGGGCCATCTGAGCAATCTCGAAAACCCGGACGAATTCAACCGCGTAGTGCTCGATTTTCTGCGGTAGCTACGGTCACGCGCTGCGGTTCAGGATAAACTCCGGAATGCGCACAATTGCGTCACGAAATATTGAAGGAGGGAATTCATCGAGCATATGAATGGCCCGGCTGGCGTACTCTGCAGCCAGCTCTCGCGTGCGATGCAGACCATCGGAGCGCTCTACCAGCTTCAAAATTTCCATGCGATCGACGGAGCGGAAATCTCTCTCATCAAGCACGCTTTGAACCTTCAGTGTGTCTTCCTGGTTGCCGTTGCGAATCGCAAAGAGCACAGGAAGAGTCATCTTCCCTTCTTTCAGATCGTTCGCGACGGGTTTTCCCAGGACGTCCTGTGTGGAAGTGAGGTCCAGCAGATCATCGACCAGCTGGAACGCCATGCCGAGGCTTTTTCCGATCTCGGCCAGCCGCTCGGCTGAGCCATGATTCATACCGGCTGCGATCGCCGGCAGCTTCGTGCAACCCGAAAACAGATATGCGGTTTTGCGTTCCACAATGTCGAGCAATTGCTGTTCTGTGACTTCGGACCGCCCCAAGTAGGTCAATTGCAGCAGCTCGCCTTCGACCATTTTTTGGGTGATATCGATAAGCGTATTCAAGACATCGAGGTTCTTCTCGCCCAACGCGAGCGCAAAAGACCTCATGTAGAGCCAATCGCCGGCCAGGACCGTCATCGAGTTCCCCCAGTGTGAATTGGCTGAGGGGCGGCCGCGGCGCGTATCCGCTGCATCGATGATGTCGTCATGTACCAGAGTCGCGTTGTGGATGAATTCGACAACGGCTGCCAAACGGATCGCCATCGGAGAAACGGCTCCCAACATTTTCGCCGTGAGCAACAGTAGCGCCGGCCGGAGCCGCTTGCCGCCCGCATTCAGAAGGTATTCACCGATTTCCGAAATAGGCGTGATCTCGGACTGGGTGTATCGCAGAAGCTCTTCTTCGACGAGCGCAAGCTCTGGCGCAATGAGCTGATAAATGTCCTGCGGGGTCATCTCCATACAGCTAGCGCATTTTACGATGATTTGGCCGCAAACAGTCTGTCGAAATTGGCTGAGGTTCGCATCGCGAATTCCTCCGGCCCCATCCCGCGCAGATCAGCGACGAAGCGCGCGGTATCGGCAACGAAGCTCGGTTCGTTGCGTTTTCCTCGATGTGGAGTCGGCGCGAGGTAAGGACAATCGGTCTCCACCAGAATGCGATCGAGAGAAATCGAGCGCGCAATTTCAGCCAATCCCCGCGCGTTGGGAAATGTCACGATGCCGGAGAACGAGATGTAGAAGCCGAGAGCCAACACAAAATCCGCCAGCTTATACCCCGACGTGAAGCAATGGATGACACCACGCGAGGGAGTTTCGGCCTTAAGAAGGGCTATCGTGTCGTCATCGGCCTCACGCGTATGGACGATGACCGGTAACTCGAGCGCGCTCGCTAACCCGAGCTGCCGGCGAAACACCGTGCATTGCATGTCGCGCGGAGAATGATCGTAGTGATAATCCAGTCCGGTCTCGCCAATGGCCAGAACTTTTGGATGGTGGGCCAATTGTTCAATTAAATCGTAGTGCCGTTCTTCGACTTTGGAAGCATCGTGGGGATGAATACCGGCACTGGTATAAATCCAGTCGTGGGCCTCCGCGATTGCGATTCCACAGCCCATTTGGTCCGGACCACTGCCGTTGCCGATCGTCAGGATTTTGCGAACGCCGGCGTCCCATGCCCGCTCGAGGACTCCTTCACGGTCGTCGTTGAAGCGCGGATCATCCAGGTGAGCATGAGAATCCACAAGCATCATTTCAGGCGCGCGCCGTTCTCGACTTCCTCGTGAAAACCGGCGAGCACGGGCCTGTCTTCAGGACCGATAGAGGCGGCCACAATCATGCCGTCCGATTCGAGACCGCGCAACTTTCGGGGCTGGAGATTCGCAACGATGACAACTTTTCTCCCGATTAGGGATTCCGGCTTGTAGGCCAGAGCGATTCCCGCCAAAATCTGCCGTTTCTCGAATCCAAGATCCACAACCAGGCGGAGGAGTTTATCAGCGCCCTTGACCCGCTCTGCCTCTAATACGGTAGCTACCCGCAAATCGATCTTGGCGAAATCGTCGATCGTGATCTGCGGCGCGGTAGCAGGAGGCGCAGTGGCCGTAACTGTGGCTGCCTCTTCTTCCCGTTGTCCGCCGGCGGTTTCCATTCTTTTCATCACCTCTTTTGGATCCAGGCGCGGGAGCAACGAAGGACCGCCCAGTGCCTTTTTTCCAATCAAGTCTTCACTCCAGTGAAGCTTATCGAGGCGAATACCTGTGACCTTTCCCTCAAGCCCGAGCTGTTCCCATAGCGTCTGGGCTGTTTTAGGAATCACCGGTGCGACGAGTGCCGCGATGATGCGCAACGATTCCGCCGCATGGAACAGAACGCTGTCGAGCTTCTTTGCTTCCGAGGGCTTTTCCGCAATGGCCCATGGCTCATTCTCGACGATGTACTTGTTCACCCGCGATATCAGTTCCCAGACATTTTCGAGCCCGCGTGAAAAGTTGTAATCGTCGAAATTCGCTCGATGATCCGAAATCACACGCGCCGCGAGGGCGCGTACGTCCGAATCGCCCTTCGCTTCGCCAGGCGCCGGAACACGCCCGCTGCGGTATTTGGAGAGCATGGCGACAGTGCGGCTGAGGAGATTCCCGAGGTCATTCGCGAGGTCGCTGTTCGCGCGTTGGATGATGGCCTCCGGAGCGAAGTTGCAGTCTTGTCCGAACACCATTTCGCGCAGCAGGTAGTAGCGCAGAAGCTCTGAGCCGAAAACTTCGTTGAGAACAAACGGGTCCATCACGTTGCCGCGAGATTTCGACATCTTGACGTCCTGCGATAGCCACCATCCGTGCCCGAATACCGACTTGGGAGTTTCGAGGCCTGCAGCCAGGAGAAACGCAGGCCAGTAAACGGTATGAAATCGCAGAATATCTTTCCCGACCAGGTGGGTATCGACCGGCCAATATTTCAAAAATTTCGCATCGTCCGTCTTGAAACCAATCCCGGTGAGATAGGCGATCAGTGCGTCAAACCACACGTAAAAGACGTGGTTTGGATCATCCGGGATCGGAATGCCCCACTTCAGCGTCACGCGGCTAATCGACAGGTCCTTCAAGCCGGACTTAACGAACGATATGATTTCATTGCGCCGGCTTTCGGGCCGGATGAAGAGGGGGTTCTTTTCGTAAAGGTCAAGAAGACGGTCCTGGAATACGGATAGCTTAAAGAAGTAGCTCTCTTCAGAAAACCATTCCGTCTGCCGGCCACAATCGGGACACGGCACCGGGGTGGCCGGATCACTTTCCGGGGCATAGGCCTCGCATGACACGCAATACCAACCGGAGTAGGAACCTTTGTAGACGTAGCCGTTGGCCTTCATCCGAGAATAGAGTTCGATGACGCTGGCATCGTGGCGCTTCTCGGTGGTGCGTACAAACTCGTCATATTCAATGCCGATGAGTTTCCACAGGTTCACATATTGTATATAGACGCGATCGGCCAGCTCGAGCGGAGTTGTGCCTTGTTTCCTGGCTGCGCGTTCGATGTTTTGCCCGTGCTCGTCGGTTCCACTAAAGAGCTTTACATCAAAACCCATCATGCGCTTGTATCGAGCAATAGTGTCGGCCACGATCGTCGTGTACGTCCCACCCAAATGGGGAGGTGCGTTCACATAGTAGAGCGGTGTGGTGATGTAGAAAATATTCGGCATAGAAAATTAGTATAGCGGGATCGGGGAACTCTTAGACAGAAACGGCCATTCACCCAGCATTTTCTCTGTTCAGGTAGGATTTCATGGCCGCGGCCTGGACTTGCTTCAAGGGAACATCGGCTTCACGAGCGATTCGCGCACAGTCTTCGTACTCGGGAGCGGCATTGACGACTTCGCCGTCCAACTTTGAGACTTTGATTTTTACTTTTCCGTACTTGGTCTCGACCTCAATGAATTGTCGCTCGAGCGTCGTGCGATCGACGGCATGACGGCGAATCCCAATCGTTGTCGTTTCGTGAAAAATGATTTTCGACAACGCATCCGAAGTTGCGCGCTCCGCGAGGACTTGCAGCAGATGTCCGGGACGTCCTTTTTTCATCTGGACAGGAATGGTCAACACATCGAGCGCTCCCGCGGCAAACAGTTTTTCCGTCACGTAGCCGAAGTTCTGCGGCGTCATGTCGTCGATGTTTGCTTCAAGCACGACGACGCTTCGGGAGGAACGGTCAGGCGGCACGGCTGTCTCTTCGCCGATCATCAGCCGGAGGCAATTGGGAAAGTCGGGAAACTGTTTGGTACCCGCTCCATAGCCAATCCGGTCGGAGGAAAAGGCAGGCATCGGACCAAACCGGTTGACCACTGCCGCAAGAATGGCAGCGCCCGTAGGAGTCACAAGTTCGGTTTGAGCATGCTTCTGGTAAATGGGAGCATGCCGTAGCAGGTCTGCCGTCGCAGGTACAGGCACCGGCATGATGCCATGCTGGCAATGAATGAAGCCGCTTCCGATGTTGATTGGTGAACAGAGAAAATTCCCGGCTGCGAGCGCATCGAAACCGATCGCGGTGCCGACGGTGTCGACGATGGAATCAACGGCACCCACTTCATGGAACTCAACGTCGTCGGCCGGTACATTATGCACCTTGCCTTCGGATATCGCGAGTTTCGTAAAAATATCCACTGCGAATCGCTTCGCTCCCGCAGTGAGATTGCTGTCGCGAATCATCGACAGAATTTCCGCTGCCTTGCGATGAAAGTGACTGTGCCCGCCGTGGTGATGCTCATGTCTGTGATTCTCGCCGGCGCCTTCCATCAGGACGTCGAATTTCATTGCGCTAAGATTCGAGCGCATCACGCGCGACGCCCGCAGTTCATACCCTTCGACCGGCAATTTCTTGAGCTCCGTCTTCAAGTAATCGAAATCGAGGCCCAGATCCAGCAGCGCGCCGATCGTCATATCGCCGCTGATGCCGGAGAAGCAGTCGAAATATAGCGTCTTCATACGAGAGGGAAATGTTAGCACGTGCTAACATTTCCGCTTATGTTATTGGACCTTCACGCGCGCCTTCGAGACGCACTCCGATCTACAATCCGAACCCAGTGGAACATTGATCCGCCCGAGATCGTTCTGAATCAGACTCCCAAAATCGAGTTCGGTGAACTTGCGACACCGGTTCCTTTCGAGCTCGCGCGTCTGCTGAAGCGGCCGCCCCAGTCTATCGCGGAAGAATTGATTATTCGCGTGGGCAAGATCGACGGTGTGGAGCGGATGGAGCCTGCCGGTCGTGGTTACATTAACTTCTTCCTCGATCGAGCAGCGGTCGTCCGCGGGAGCCGCTTACGCGGATATCCCGGGGATGAAGGCAAGATCATCGTCGAGCACACCAACATCAATCCAAACAAGGCGGCGCATATCGGCCACCTTCGAAATGCCGCAATCGGTGATACGTTTGTCCGGATACTGAAGGCTGCCGGGCGCAAAGTCGAAGTTCAGAACTATATCGACAACACCGGCGTTCAGGTTGCGGATGTTATCGTCGGTGTGAAACACGTCGAACGAAAGACGCTGGATGACGTTCGCCGGCTCATCGCGAACCGCTCGATCAAATTCGATTATTACTGTTGGGACGTTTACGCGAGAGTCGCTTCTTTCTACGAAGAACAGGATCCGCACTACGCGCTGCGCGCTCAGGTGCTGAAAGAAATCGAAGAAGGATCGGCAGACACCGCACGCATGGCTGAATTGGTTGCGATGACGATCGTCCGCTGCCACCTGCGTACGATGTCACGCATCAACGTACATTACGATCTCCTTCCTCGAGAGAGCGACGTCCTGCACCTGAAATTCTGGGACTATGCGTTCCGGCAGCTCCGCAAAAAAGAAGCCATATTCTTCGAAAAGGAAGGCAAAAACGCGGGCTGTTGGGTAATGCGGCTCGATTCCGACGGTCAGGATGAAGACAAGATCATCGTGCGGTCCAACGGCACCGTGACGTACGTGGGTAAAGACATCGCCTATCAATTATGGAAGCTGGGATTGCTCGCCCAGGATTTCCAGTACACCGTCTTCGATGCGGATGCGGACGTCTGGGTCACAACTTCAGGTGATGGTCAACCAGATCATCCTGCGTTCGGCCACGGACGGACTGTCTACAACGTGATCGATGTACGCCAATCTTATCTGCAGAACATCGTTCGTCACGGGCTGCTCGCCTTGGGACACGAAGAGCAAGCTCGCCGATCGATTCACTTTTCTTACGAAGTCGTCGCGCTGACGCCCGAATGCGCCGGGCAACTCGGTGTCGAACTTACAGCAGAGGACCGAAAGCGCCCTCATATCGAAGTGTCGGGCCGGAAGGGACAAGGCGTCAAAGCAGACGATCTGCTGGATGCGCTTGAACTCGAGGCCATGAAGGAAGTGAAGCAGCGAAACCCCAAGCTCACGCCAACAGAAACGGAAACAATCGCGCACCAAATTGCCGTTGGCGCCTTGAGATACTTTTTACTGAAGTTTACCCGCACGGCGATTATCGCGTTCGATTTCAAGGAAGCATTGAATTTCGATGGCGAAACCGGACCCTATATCCAATATGCTGCGGTACGCGGCAATAACATCCTCCATAAACTGCGCGAGAGCGATCCCGGGTTCGATTTCGGCCGTATCCAGAAAATGCTGAACAATCCGAAATTGGGGGTATATCTCAACGAGTCGGATGATATCTGGGAACTCGTCTATCTCGCGCTGCGTGTGGACGAGATCGGGCATCAGGTCTTCGTCACGCTTGAACCTGCGGCTCTGGCGAAACATGCGTTCGCTCTCGCTCAGCGATTCAATCTCTTTTATCACCGGTATCGGATCATTTCCGAACCGGATATGGACCGGAAACTTTTCTATATTCTCGTAGTGGATGTCGTGCGTGAGGCGCTCACCAAAGCCCTGGACTTGATGGGTATCGAAGTCCCTCGCCGGATGTAGATTCCCCTCCTCTGCGAGGAGGGGAATGATCACACCACGTTTATTTCTACTTCGGTAACTCCGCCAGCGAATCGTTGAATGCTGAGCGCAGAGATGTCCAGAGTGTGGGCACGGCCGTCGATGATTTCTTCCGCTATCAACTGTCCAACCGCCGGAGCGTGCTGGAATCCGTGCCCGCTGAAACCATTCGCCAATACAAATCCCTGGATGCCGGGGACACGGCCAAGAATGGGATGAGCATCGGGCGAAGTTTCGTAGCTTCCCGCCCACGCATTTTTGATCGCGGCGTCAGCAATCGGCGGGAACCGATGGATCGCGACTTCCATCACTCTGTCGAAGAATTCCCAATCGACGCTCAAATCGAATGTGGGAGCCTCTTCTTTGTTGCCCATTCCAAAAAGCACACCGCCACTTTCCCGGTGGAAATAGAACCCGGTACTGAAATCGACTACAAGTGTCCACCGGCCGGGCGCCTTCGGAAATGGCTTGGTCGTCCAGATGAACCGGCGAAGTGGCACCACAGGAACATCAATACCCGCCATTTTTCCCACTACGCGCGCGTGCGGACCGGCAGCATTCACGACTGTGGAAGTCGAAATCCGATCTGTACGCGTCTGAACACCAACGACTCGGCCACCCTCGACTTGGATGCCGGTGACTTCCTGGCTGGTGGCAATGGCTGCTCCCAGACGCAGAGCACTTCTGCGATATCCTTCGGTCACACCGGCGGGATCCGAGACCCCGTCTTTTGCGCAGTACGTCGCAGCCAGAACGTCATCGAGCGCGAGTTCGGTATTCGGCAAGACACGCTCGACCTCTTCCGGCTTGACGAGTTCCACAGGGACGCCCAATCTTTGCTGGAGCTGCACGTTTTGCCGGAATGATTCGACCTCGTCGGGTCTCTGCAGCAAGAACAAATAACCATCCTGATGAAAATCGATCGGTTGCTCCAACTCCTCAGGAAAACGTTCAAGCTTACTCACGCTCAAGAGCGAGAGGCGGATGTTCACCTCAGTCGAAAATTGATGCCGGAAACCGCCCGCACAACGGCCGGTCGATCCGGTTCCGACCATGTCTTCTTTTTCGAGAACAACGATATCGGTAACGCCACGCTCGGCGAGGTGGTAGGCAATGCTTAAGCCAACGACGCCGCCACCAATGATTACGACTTCAGCTGCGCTCTTCATTTGCGGGATAATGGGCTAGGAAATTCCCATGACCCCGAATTTCCTAGCCCCCGAATTATCCCATGAAGTTTATTGCCGATGTGATGGTGGGCAAGCTGGCGCGGTGGCTGCGAGTGCTTGGTCTTGATGTTGTGTATTCCAGCCAATACGATGACGATGAGATCATTCGTTTAGCGAATGCCGAGGGTCGCATCATTCTGACCAGAGACACACGGTTAGCCGCGCGTCGCCACAACGGCCGCTGTTTACTCATCGAGAGCGACAATTACAAAGAGCAGCTCCGGCAAGTCCTGGCCTGCTTCGATCTGAAGGGTTTCAACGTTTTCTCCAGGTGCCTGGAGTGCAATCGAGCCCTCGAGGACGTCGACAAAGAAACCATCTTCGAGAAGGTCCCGCCATATGTCTATCTAACTCATGAGCGCTTCGCGCGGTGTCCTTCCTGCAATCGTGTCTACTGGCACGGCACACACGCCGACGAAATGCTCAAGCAGATTCCGCTGTAATGCTCGCGGCTAAAATTCTGATTTCAGTCTCAGTGTGAAGCTGCGCGGCATATCCAGCGCGGTTCCCGAAAAAACACCGGCGAAATTAATGAGGTTCAGACGATTTGCAATATTGAAGACATCCACCTGCAAGTGGATTTTCATCTTTTCGGAATGAAGAAGTTCGCCACCACCGGAAAGATCCAGTGAAGACGAAGGACGAATGCGGCCGCGGCTGAAGTTCACGCGATCGAGAATTCGCGATCCGTACTGTTCTTCGAGAAAGCCCTCGCTCGAAGGACCTTCAATCTCGTAAGGCAAGCCGCTGTTGTAGGATGCACCAAACGCACCCCACACACGTGGCCGGGGCTGGAAACGCAACTGCGATCGAAGGGTGTTCCGCTGATCCTGCGAGATCGGAAAAGATCCCGTTCTTTCCAGCAGATCGCGTGCGTTGTCACCCAAGAACAATCCGCCTGCAACGGGAAGCTGTCCAACTCCGACCATATTGCTGTAGCTGATATAGCCGCTCAACGGACCCAGTGAACGGATTTCGATTTTCGATTCGAAGCCATGGATTGCGGCACGATTGAACGTGATCGGAAAACTGACGCCGGTATTGAAGAGCACACTGTCATCGGAGAAATGTACGAAACTGCGCCGGTACCAATTGCCGTCCATGCGAACGTGACGTGACAGGCTCTTCGAAAAACCCGTTTCAAAGAAGTTACCGCGTGACGGGCGTAATGGCAAAAATGCGCCGCCTCCAAGCGTTCCCGACAGATCGGAACTGGCAAGGAGAATATTCTCCAGCGCTGGGATCTGAAACACTCGGTCGTAGGAGGCGCGGAGTACAAGACCGGCATGCGGAAACTGATACGCGCCGGCAATTCGAGGGCTCCACGCGTGTTCCCTGGCAACAACTCTGTAGTGATCAAACCGAAGCCCCGTATTGAGACTGAAATTTCCTGCTTGCCAGGCGTCCTGGACAAATGCGGATTGTGTGCGGCCTGGTGAATCGCCTGCGAAGTGAAAATCCTCTGGGATGTTTGGATCAAAAATGCGCACACCGTTGAGGCGGTACGCCGCGATATGAAAGTTGAGATCTTCGTGAATCGATGAGAACCATCCTTCAACACCAGTTTTCAATTCATGCCGGCCATGATGTGCCGACAGACTGCCGGCCAGATAACTCTCACGGAATCCGCGATCTTGCACCGGTTGTATCGGAGTAGATCGGCTATTCGACCAAAAACGAGCATTCGTGTCACGAGCCATCGCCCGGAATTGAGCTAAGACATGAGGTGAAAACACATGCGTGTGCGAAACCTGACCGAACGTTTCACCTCCTCTGCGATCCTGCCGCTGGCCCGCGAGTTCCTGGAGCAGTTCGTTCGGGACCATGAAAGCAGCACCATGGCGATTCATGTATGCGCGCGTATGGTCCGCCGCAGACCATTCGCGGTCTAGAACAGCCGAGAAACCACCACCGCTTCCCCGGTTCGTGTAATTCGGCTCAACCGGAGGATCCAGATACCGTTCCGTCGCCAGCGCGTCGCCGTTCAAAGTTATTGATGTTCCGGCGTGTCCATAGTGAAGAGACAGAAAGCCCGCTCGATTATCGAAACTGCCGCCTTGAAACGATGCCGTTCCGTGCAATCCGGGGTGGATATCCTGATCGCTCGCCGCCTCGATGACGCCCCCCAATTTCAAGCCAAATTCGGCGGGATAGGCGGCCGTACGGACGTTCAATGATTGGAACTCTTCAATGTTGGTGGACTGCGCAAACGCAGGTGAACGGTTGTCGTAAAGCGGGACACCGTCAACCACATATTGAACGTCGTACTCCGATCCTCTTGGATGCAGAGTCCCGTTGGCTTCGAGAACCCAGCCCGGCTGAGTATTGACGAGATTAATAACGGCCCGGTTCGGAGCGGCCGATGCCAAGTCTTGCAGGACGCTGTGCGGAAGGTAGGCGGCCGTGCGCGTAGGATCAAATAGGGTATCGACGGCTTGAACCTCAACCGTTGTTGTCAACGGTGAGATTTCCAACCTCACCACATGTTCCAACGGGAGTTGCGAATCGATCTCGAGAAGCTCAGTTTTCTTCGAGAATCCCTCGCTCCCGATGACCACTTCATACCTGCCCAGAGGCAGGCCCCGAAGAGTCACTCGCCCGTTTTCCTCGGTCTCAAACATGCGCTCTACGCCTGTCGCCTGGCCAACAACAGCGCCAACTGCCCGGATGCCCCCGCCCGCCGGATCGGTCACTTGAAGCCGCAACTCTCCGCTTATCCGCTGCGGAAACGCAACGGAGGCCCCGAAACAAACTGCGATCAGCGCGAGGAGGGAGTTCCTCATTTACGTTTGTGACTTAATCATCTTTAGTTATGGTATTCCCCTCCTCGCAGAGGAGGGGAGGCTGCGCCATTAAAAAAATGCCGCGAAGCCACCAAAGTGGCGCAGACGGGGGTGGTCAGAGCGGCGCAATGTTTCGCCGAACCGACCACCCCGGCGCTTCGCGCCACCCCTCCTCTGCGAGGAGGGGAATGCGCTCCACATACGTTACCGTAATTACGAAAAGCAGTACTCAATAAAACTTGCTGGTCCGGGCTGCACCCGTGTAATCGATGTAAACAACTTTCAAGTCGGTGTAGAAGTCGAGAGCCGTCGGACCTTGTTCACGTTCGCCGACCCCGGAAGACTTCATCCCGCCGAACGGAATTTGGGCTTCTCCTCCAACTGTCGGTGAATTCACGTGAACCATGCCGGCCTCGATCCGTTCACAGAAATCGAAAATGCGGCCGGCGTCATTGGTATAGATCGACGAAGTCAAGCCATAATCCGAGGTGTTCGCAAATTCCAGCGCCTGTTCGTAGTCCTTCGCCCGAATCACCGATAACACCGGGCCAAAGATTTCTTCACGAGCGATTCGATGCTGCGGATGCACACGGTCGAAGATGGTTGGCTCTACGAAGAACCCGCGCGGCAAACAGGAGGGACGGCCACCGCCGATGACGAGTTTTGCACCCTCGCGTTTTCCAATCTCGATGTACTCTTCGACTGTTTGGCGTTGCTGCGCGCTAACAAGAGGTCCCATCTGCACACCTAGATCGAGACCGTTGCCAAGCTTCCATTTTGAAACGCGAGTGACCATTTGGTTGATCAGTTCGTCCGCAACAGACTCTTCGACAATGGCCCGGCTCGTCGCTGTGCAGCGTTGACCGGTGGATCCGAAGGCGCCCGACACGATGCCGTCCGCGGCGAGAGCCACATCGGCATCCTCTAAAACGACAACGGGATTTTTGCCTCCCATTTCACACTGCGATTTTGCCCCGCGAGCCGCACATGTTGTGTAGATTTGCGTTCCGTTTTCAGACGAGCCTGTGAACGAAATTCCGCGTACGCGCTTGTCACGCGTGAGAAGATCACCAATGTCGGAACTGCTACCGACCAGGAGGTTCAATACTCCAGGCGGAACACCGGACCGCTCGAAGATCTCGACAAGTGCCGCCGCAGTGAGAGGAGTCGTCGAGGATGGTTTGAATATGACGGTATTCCCCGCAGCCAAAGCAGGAGCGATCTTCCATGCCGGTATGCAGACCGGGAAATTCCAAGGCGTGATTAAAGCGACAACTCCAAGCGGCTGCCGCATCGTATAGGCAAAATTCCTGGGCAGCTCGGACGGGATCGTCGTACCCCCCATGCGCCGCGATTGTCCGGCCGTGTAATTCAACACGTTATATGCCCGGTAAATTTCACCTTTGGCATCGGCCAGGGTTTTTCCTTCTTCCCTGGTCAGCAGGCGGGCCACTTCGTCTTGTTCGGCTCGAAGTAAATCCGCAGCGCGCTCGACGATCTCGCCGCGTTTAGGCGCGGGCATGCGCGCCCACGCAGGCAGGGCTTCGGATGCGGCGGCGATAGCCGCCTCCGCCTCGCGCGCTGAAGCAAGAATGCCTTTACCGAGCAGTTCATCTTGATCGGCGGGATTGCGAACCTCGATTTCACGGCCCTCTCGCTTCGAGATCCACTCGCCCCGTATAAAATTGCGGACTTCAGTCATGGACCAATGCCTCCAAGTCGCTGAAACTGTCGATCAGAAAATCGGGTGGGGCATCCTTGAACGTTTCCGTGGCGTACCCATAGGTCACGCCGCAAGTCCGGATGCCTGCGTTTCGGCCGGTACGGACATCGACTGCGGAATCACCGATGATCCAGGTACGTTCCCGCTGACCCTTGGTGTCCGATAAAATCTGATACACCCCGACGGGATCCGGTTTTTTATGATCAAAACTGTTACCGCCGTAGACGGAAGCGAAATGTCTGTAAATACCCAGCCCATCCAGCATGGCACAGGTGAAATGAACGGGTTTGTTCGTCAAAACCGCCAGCTTACAGTCCGTCAAGCGGTCGAGCGTCTCACGTACTCCCGGATAAAGTCTCGTACTGTCCAGCATGTGCGCCCGATAATAGGAGAGAAACATCTGCAGCGCTATCTGAACATTAGCTTCGGTGGCTTGGTTCTCCAGAGCGCGCCGGATGAGCATCAGTGCGCCGTTGCCGATGAAACGAGCGATTTCGCCCTCGGTCAAGACAGGCAGCTCGAATTGATACCGGATGTGGTTGACGGATTCGGTGAGATCCTTTTTGGAGTCGACCAGCGTACCGTCGAGGTCAAATATGAGAACAGGCCGCACGGCCTGATCATAGCATTGTGGCCAGCGGCGGACCCACCGGCCAGCTGTGAGGGAAGCCTAGGCCAGCTCCTTCTCTTTCTGGAATCGGATTCTGTCTTCCTCCACGAATTCCTTCACCACAGGATGGTCGTCGGCATAAAGCTCTGCTATCGTGCCGATGAACACGAATTTGCCTTTGTCGAGAAGCGCGACATGGTCGGCCACCTTTTCGGCACAATTAGCAATGTCGTGGGTCACCACCATCTGCGTGAGCCCAAGTTGTCGCTGCATTTTGCGGATGAGTTTGTTGATCGTCTGCGACATCAAGGGATCCACCATCGTTGTGGGTTCGTCGTAGAGTATCGCTTTGGGCTGTGCCGCCAGCGCCCGCGCAATCGCGACTGCTCGCTTCATCCCGGTGCTCAATTCCGAGGGCATCAGTCCGGCGAGATCTTCGATCTCGACTAACTTCAAATACTCCTCCACCTTACTGTCAATATCCGCATCCGTATGGCCGCTGTCGCTCAGTGGGAACGCGACGTTCTCCCATACAGTTAAGGAATCGAACAGCGCGCCGGATTGGAAAACCAGCTGGACTTTCCTCCGGATGTTTGCGAGTTCGCGTTCACTCATTTCGGTGATGTCCTGGCCATCGACGATGATTCGTCCTGCATCCGGCTTGAGGAGACCGACGGCGAGCGTCAGAGTGACCGTCTTGCCCGCACCGCTTGGGCCTAAAATGGCAAATGTCTCGCCTTGTTCGACGCCGAAGGAAATGCCATCCAATACCTTCATCTCCCCAAAAGATTTCTCGACATCGATGAATTCGATGAAATAGGGCATAGGGTTATTGTAGATTCGGTAAATTGTGAAAGCCATTGCTTACCTTTTTCTCCTATTGCCGCTGGCCGCGCCCCACCTGGCTTCGGCCCAGGAACTCGTCTGGGCCGCCGACGCGGAGGGCGGCGCTCCATATAGTTTTCGCGACCCCCGGAATCCCTCACGCATCATCGGATTTGAAGTGGACCTTGCGGATGCGCTTGCTGAGCGTATGGGACGCAAAGCTCGATTCGTCCAGAACCAATGGGACGGCCTGGTGCCGGGGCTAGAGCGCGCTGAATACGACGTCGTGATCAATGGTCTGGAGATCACGCCGGAACGTGCCGAGAAGATTCACTTTTCGAATCCTTATTTTTATTCGACGTTGACCCTAACGATACGCGCGGATGACGCACGAATTCATGGGGCCGATGACCTGCGCGGCCTCACAGCCGGTGTACTGCGGGTAACGTTCGCGGAACGTTATGTCCAGAGCCTCGGAAACGTTACGATTCGAAGCTACGACGGGCAGGTTCAGCAATTCATCGATCTGGCCCTTGGACGCCTGGACGCTGTCGTCATGGATACGCCGGTCGCCTCGTATTACGCGACCGGGCCCCAGGTCCGGAATTTCGAAATTCCGGCACGAATGGCTTTCGGCATCGGTATTCGGAAGAACGATGAGGAACTGCTTCATCAGATCAATGCCGCGCTCGAGGCGATGAGACGCGATGGCACCCTCCGCAAGATTTACACGGATTGGGGCATCTACAATGCCGCAACAGCCCAGGCTTTTGGTGACAACGAGCCGGTAGCCAACGACCACGCCACCCGGTATCGCGAATACCTCGACGCGATTCGAACCGAACACAGTTTCAAAGAGCGATTGAATGACTATAAACGATACCTACCCCTGCTGCTTCAAGGCGCACTGGTGACTTTGGAAATATCGGCCGCCGCTATGGCGATGGCCATCAGCCTGGGCCTCAGCCTCGCCGTGGCACGCGTTTTTGCGCCACGCGGCGTCGCATGGCCCATCGTCGGCTTTATCGAAGTCGTGCGGGGAACTCCGCTGCTGATTCAGCTGTTCATCATTTTTTATGGGCTGCCGTCGATTGGTATCCGGTTTTCACCGCTCTGGGCCGCAGTCATTGGCCTCGGTGTGAACTATGCGGCCTATGAGGCCGAAAACTACCGGGCCGGAATTCAATCGATCCCGCGCGGACAACTCGACGCGGCCCTTGCTTTGGGCTTAACGCGGTTACAAACGATTCGAAAGATCGTGTTGCCTCAAGCTGTGCGGCTGGTCATTCCTCCCGTTACTAACGATTTCATCGCGCTACTGAAAGACTCCTCATTGGTCTCCGTCATTACGATGGTGGAACTGACCAAGATGTACGGGCAGCTCGCCGCTACGAATTACGACTATATCGGCATCGGGCTGCTTACCGCGGCCATTTATTTTCTCCTGGGACTGCCAATCGCACGGCTGTCGCGCGCGCTTGAAGCACGATTGGCGTACATGAAGGTGTAGGGCTACTTCGTGATCATCTGGTAATTGAAGTAAGCCACACGATTGCGGCCGTCGTTTTTCGCAACATACAGCGCCTGGTCGGCGACGCGGATGAGATCTTCTTTGTTGAGCGCATTGACTGGATAATTCGAAATGCCGACGGAAGCTGTGATGGTCCCGATGCCAGGAAAGTTTTCGGCCCAGATCCGTTCGCGAATACGTTCCGCCACATGAATAGCGCCGGCCAGCGGTGTTTCAGGAAGAATGACCGTGAACTCCTCGCCACCGTATCGAGCTGCGAAATCGATTTCGCGGCAGCTGGTTCGAATGGTTCCGGCCAGGGTGCGAATCACCAGGTCGCCGCTCGGATGACCAAACCGGTCGTTCACTTGTTTTAAGAAATCGAGATCTATCATGAGCAGCGAGAGCGGATGATGATGCCGTTCGGCGCGAGCCAACTCCATCGTTAATGTTGTCTGAAAGAAACGGTGATTCGGCAATCCTGTCAGAAAGTCCGTACGGGCACGGTGTTCGACCTCCTCGAACAATTGAGCATTTCGTAATGCGTTGGCCGCAGTGCTGGCCATGACCTCAAAGAAGCGGATATTTGCATGCGGCAGAATCGACCCTAGTTTGGGCGATCGAACGTATATCAGTCCCAGCACGGATTCCGCCACGATCATCGGGACGACCATGACCGCGGTAGGTTTCGCATCCGGCAAAAAGACAAATTGCCTGGAAATATAGGCTTGGTTGAGCTCCGGGTAAAGGTCGATATCAAGAGCAACATCGCCTTGTTCAAGGTTGGGAAGTTTCACGACAACTTTCGCGGATCCGGTCTTGGAATCGACGCGTACGATCGAACACTCTTCCGCTTCCAACACTTGGTGCAGACGCGAGACGATGGAGTACAACACGTCGTCGGTATTCAGTGATGACGACAAGGCCCGTGTCATCTCGACCATAACTTCGGCTATCCGGTTCTCCTCCGTCATTGTTCTGGAAATGGTCGCGTCCTCGGTGAGCCGTTCGGAGAGAAAGACGTAGAAGATTGCAACGACGAAGAACAATGCGAGCGTCAAGAAGCGCTCGATATCGGTGTCGAACTGAAAACCAAACAGGCGAAAATAACTGAAAACACCGAAAAGAAGGCTGACCACGAAGAGCGAGAAAAGAACAAGCCGCAGATCACGCCAGATAAGCGCCAAAATAAAGATTGCCGCAAAAGTAACGTAAAGATAATCCTCGGGAACCCGCAAGAGATACAAAGTCGCGGAGACGAAAAAGAAGTCCAGTACACTGATTAACGCCCGGGCTCTCCTTGTCAGGAATTGCGTGCGAGGGATCAGCATCAGGGCGAAATTGCTGGCGGAAAAGGCGAGCGCAAAACCGAAGACGAATGGAAACAGTTCGGTGCCGACATAGCTGAACAGAGTAAGATAAGAAGCTAAGATCACCAGAAGCCATCGCAGAGACAGGATGGCCTTGCGATGATCGATGTCGGACCCGGATTTTGGCGTCAGCTCGGTTCGCGGCATGCTAAATTGGGGCCGATTCTACAGGAGGTCAGAATGAAATTCATGAACTTTTCCCGAAAAAACGCGCCAAACGTGGTGCGGCTCGGCTGCGTTTTCGGGGATACGTGTTTTGATTTGACAAAGGCGATCGGCGACGACCTCCTGGAGTTTCCTCGAGTTGTATTTACCGTTGAAGAAGCGCTGCAGATCAAAGACGGACTGCAGTTGCTCGAAGATCAGGTTGTTCTTTTGGAGCGCTCGTCCAGCGGCATACAAAGTTATCTTTTTCGCGATACGGATGTCACTTTCCGCTCTCCAATTACACATCCGTCCAAACTCATCGGCATCGGCCTGAACTACAGAGATCACGTTGAGGAAATCAAGGGACAAATACCGAAGCAGCCTCTCCTGTTTGCGATGTACGCGAATGCCATCGTCGGCCCGGAAGAAGCTATTGTCATTCCCCCGATGAGCAAGCAGGTAGATTACGAGGCGGAGCTCGCTGTCATCGTAGGACGCCGGGGGCGCCAGCTTTCGCGGGAGGAGGCGATGGATCATGTTGTCGGCTATACGATAGTTCATGACGTCTCCGCGCGCGACCTTCAGTTCTCCGACGGGCAGTGGCTGCGCGCGAAGTCCTTTGATACGTTCGCACCTATGGGGCCGTACCTGGTTACCAAAAGCACGCTTGGCGAGGCCGAGGGGTTGGCGATCGAGTTGCGCCTCAACGGGAAGACGATGCAGAAGTCCCATACCGGGAATCTGATCTTCAAGGTGCCCGATCTGGTTTCTTACATTTCGCAGGTCATGACTCTTGAAGTAGGCGACGTCATCGCCACGGGGACCCCCGGAGGCGTCGGTTTCGTCAGGAATCCGCAGGTCTTCATGAAGCCCGGAGATGTGGTTGAAATCGAAATCGAAGATATTGGGGTGCTTAGGAACCGAGTGGTTGACTTCGATTGATCAACCCTTCGATCGCATCCAACAGTTCGTGTATCCGGAATGGTTTCCGGAGGTATTGAACGCCTACCTGCGCAAAGAACCGCCCTGTCTGGGCGCCTATGACGTCTCCGGTGACGAATAAAAACCGGTGACGGAGTTCGGCATTCCAGGACTCCACAAGCCGGTACAATCGCTGGCCGCTCACACCCGGCATCCGCTGATCGCAGATGATCACATCGTAATTCTTCTTTTTAATTTGCTCCAGCGCTTCCATGCCGGAGTGAGCAAGGTCGATTCGAGCTCCCTGCCTGGTTAAAACATCAAAGATCAGCTCGGTAATGTGGATCTCGTCATCGATCACCAGAATCTGCTTGCCTTTCAGGCAGACGCCTTCAAATGACCGAGCGGGCTCGACCGCCTCCGGCGCGATTTCAGGCCGGATGGGCAGCTCCAAGGTGAATGTCGAGCCGCTGCCATAGGTGCTCCAGGCGTACAATTCGCCGCCGTGCTCTTCGACAATTTCGGAACAGATGCTGAGACCAAGACCGAGACCCCGTTGTCGATCTTTGGTCGTGAAGAACGGATCGAATATACGGGCCATGTCGCGGGCATGGATACCGCTGCCGTTATCCGTCACGGTCAGGTGAATGCGCCCATTCTGGACAAACGTCTTGAGGTGAACCGAACCGGGGCGCTGGGGAGAATCTCCAATGGCGTCTTCTGCATTGACGACCAGGTTCAGAACAACCTGCTCCAAACGATGAGGATCGCCCCAGACATACGGCAAATCCTTCGAAAGATCGGTTGTAATAATGATGTTTTCAACGTTCGCCTGATACTCTCGCAATTGAGCGACATTCCGAATTGTCTGGTTCAGATCGAATGCGGTCCGCTTCGGCTCTGTTTTCGCAGCGAGAGTAAGGAAATTTTGAACGATTTTTCCCGCCCGCTCTGCCTGGTTCAATACCACGTCCACCATCCGCCGGATGGATGGGTCTAATTCACCGCGCGAAAGAAGTTGCGCATAACCGAAAATACCGGCCAGAGGATTGTTCAATTCATGTGCCACGCCCGAAACGAGACGTCCGATCGCAGCCATTTTTTCGAGGTGAACCGCCTGCCGGCGAAGTTGAACTTCATTCGTAATCTCCTGGGCAAATACGATCTTCATGCCTTGGTCGTTCAGCGGAACGGTCTCCAATTCGTACGTTCCGTGGCCGGGCACTTCCAGTTCGTGATGCGGAACTGAGTCGATATTTTGAACACCGGAGAAAATATCGGCGAATGCCGAATTGGACAGGATCAACCGCCCGCGGCTATCCACCACAGCGACGGGAACCGGAATTAGAGCAAACAGACTGCCGATGAGTTGGGTTCGATCGAGAGTGAGTCCAGCGCCTTCCCTGGTCATGCGCCTCCCTTCCTGGGATGTTTCGATCGACAGGGCATTTTCTTAAGGGGTCATACCCTTTGCAATAAAAAAGCATCGCGAAAGCTCAAAATGAGAGCTGAAAATTGATTGATGAGTAATGATTAATCGGCTCAAAGCCGGCAGATCGCGACAATCGGACACTCAGCGCACTTTTGTAAGTCGCGCTTCCTTGGACAATCGCCCGCGATACCCAGGTGACAAAGCGCGAAGTCATAACGCACCGGATCGTCGGGATGAAGTCGCCTCAAGTGCCGTGTGATATCCAGAGCCATTGCCCAGCCGGGGCTTCTCATGCGCGTCAGGCCGATGTAACTCGATATACGCGCAATGTGCGTGTCCAGCGGAATCACCAATTGGCGTGGCTTGACCGCGGTCCAGACACCGCAATCAATTCCATCCTCCGGACGAACCATCCATCTCAAGTAGAGATTCAGCCGCTTGCATGCGCTTCCTTCAGACGGATTCGGGAAAAAGAACCGGACGCCGTTCCGCCGCCCGAGCTCGCCGCGGGGATAGAACTGCTCGTGTCCAAACCCCAGCAGGATCCGGCAGAAATGATCAAGCGCCGGACCTACATCGGAATCTTGCGGTCTCGAGCCCGAGCTTAGGGCGGCTTCAATCGAGCCATAATCTTCCAGAGTGCGCCGAATGATCCAAAACAGTACGGCCAGATCCCGGCTCGTATTGAATCGATGATAAAAACCGCGCAGCTTGCGAACGTCGCTCCGCGGACTGAACGAAGCGATCGTTCGTGAAGGAGAGGGACCCAAATAGCCGAGCACCTTCTCAACTGTGCTAAGCACACTTTTCACATTTCCGTACGCAAATGCGGATGCGAGCAAGCCGGCGACTTCGCGATCCCGCGCATCGTCATACCGGTGTACGAACTGGACAGGATCATGCACCAGGTGCTTTTCCCTCGGAAAATTCGCGATAAACGAGTCCAGGTGGTGCTTGAGGAAGGACATGAGGATAATTAGCCACAAAAAGGCACAAAAGTCTTGTGCCTCTTTGTGGCTAAAAAAACCTACTGCGGGAAATTCAGAGTGGGCTTGGCGCGATCGGTGTTGGTGGTGGTCCGGGAGTTGGAGCCCCGAAGGGGATCTGCGGCCCGGTTGCGCCGATCATTATCGCCGGCCAAAATATCGGCCGCAGGTGCAGCATTGGCGTTGGTATCGGGAACGCTCCTCTTCACAAGATGAATGACTCGATTCTTGATGAGTTCCGCATCGTTGCTGACCGGGGGTAGCGGATAATCACCCGGCCGGATGAGTGTCTTTCGTCCCGCTTCGAGAATCACTTCGCGATCAGGCAGCCCCACGGTCTCCACTGCAACTCGGCCTTCGAGACATCGAACTTCGGCAATCTGAGCTTCGTCGATCGCAATTTCGAAAATCGTGCCGCGCACAGCAATCAGTGCCGTCGGCGTGGTTACGCGATAAGGATTTGGGCGTCCGCCGAGCCGCTGGACATAAAACCGCACCTTACCCACCATCAGATTCACGAGGCTGCGCAGATTGCCGCTCCAGAAATCCTCGACGATCAGCTTCGAGTTTTCTGAGATAACCATGTAGGACCCGTCCGGCACTTCCAGTATTAATTGCGCGCCGGCTCCGGTCCTCACCTCGTCGCCGGCTTGAACCGCCTGCGCCGGTGCCAGGGGTTTGAACAATTTGGCGGAAACCGGCCGCCACTCGGCAGGCCCCACGGCCGAAGAAACCCTTAGCGCCGCCTGAGCCCACAGCCCCGAGGGCAGGACCAGTAACAGAGTAGTGAGTAGAACCTTCCTCATTTTGTCCCCTTCGTAAGTTCGCCCGGGAAATCATGGATCTTCGTCGGGCCGCGCGGCGAATCGATGCGGCGGAAATCCAGAGCTTCCTGGAACAGTCCAAAGCCATTGCCGAGATCGGGCAACGGATGAACCGTCCGCGACGCGCGCAAACTGTCGAAGATTCGCGAGTTTCTCTCCCGTTCGATCCGCTTGAGAAAGCCGTCCAAAGAGTTGACCATCTTGGTACAGTTCATGCCGGCATCTTCAGCATAAGACCAAAAATCACGCTGCGCCTGGTCTCGGCTCATTTCGGCGAAACTTCTTCCTGTTGTGGCTTGGATGTAGGAGAACGCTGTGATCTCGCCCCAATTCAGCTTCTGCTGCAAAGCCCACTTGAGATCCTCTTCGCTTGTTCCGTACTCCTTCCGGATCAAATACGCGAACACCGCCGGGCTTTCGTAATTATTCGATGCCTCGCGATCGAGTCTGGAGATGGCGCCCGTCAGAGCTGCGCCCGCTCCGGGATTCCGGGCATCCATTGCAAACAGCGGAATACCGAAAAGCAGTACCAGAAGCAGAAGACCGAGAAAAGTTCTTCTCATCATCATTCCAAACTGTAGCGGCGGTCCTTACGGCTGCGAGCCATCAATTGAGGTTTCGCGCTATCGCGCTCCGCTTCGCGCGGGCTTGCGCTTCGCGGACCACCGCGACTGTGCGGCCATGTTAGCCTCAAATACTTCGAAAATCAATTCCGAGCCGTCTCGCCTTGTTATAAAGCGTTCGTCTTTCAATGCCCAGAATCTCTGCGGCCTTCTTCTTATTGCCGCCGGTTTGCTTCAAGATCTTGATGATGTGTTCCCTTTCCATCGCATCCAACGACGCCTCTCCGCCCGGGAAAGACCGCGCCCGCGAAGCGCTAGCCCGATAGGGCGCAGCATCAAGTGAAGGCGCCGATGAGGGTTCAATCAGGGCACTATCCTCGGCTTCTCCGAACTCCAGCTCCTCCAATTGGACGACGCCAGTGTCATTAAAGGTCATGGCGCGCTCAAGCGTATTTTTCAGTTCCCGGACGTTACCGGGCCAGGAGTATTGCTTCATCGCCTCTAATGCGTCCTCCGCTAACCGAACGGTTTTGCCGTTCTTTTCCGTGAACAGTTTGAGGAAGAAACTGGAGAGCAGCGGGATATCTTCCCTGCGGTCCCGCAGCGGAGGCAAGGCAATAGTAAAAACGTTGAGCCGGTGGAACAAGTCCTCGCGGAATTGGCCGGTCCGCACCATCTCTCTCAAGTCCCGATTCGTTGCGGCGATTAAGCGCACGTCGACTTGGATCGTGTCGTTGGAACCGACCCGGCGAATTTCCCGTTCTTGTATAACGCGCAGCAGCTTCACTTGGAAACTCAATGAGGTTTCCGAAATTTCGTCGAGAAAGACAGTGCCTCCCGCCGCGCTTTCGAACAATCCCTTCCGAGACCCCGTCGCGCCGGTGAAGGAGCCGCGCTCGTGCCCATACAGTTCGCTCTCCAGGAGCGTTTCCGGCAGCGCCCCGCAGTTGATCACCACAAAAGGAGCTTTCGTCCGCGCGCTATTTTCATGGAGTGCCCGGGCGATGAGTTCCTTCCCGGATCCGCTCTCGCCGATCACGAGTACGGGTGCTTCGATCCGCGCGGTCTTCGCAACTTTTTTATATATGTCGACCATTTTGGGGGTTGCGCCGATGATTTCTGTTTTTGGAAGATTCTCAGCCAGCTCCGGACCGACGGTCTTCGATCGCGATAGTTGGAATTTCTCTTCGATGCGGTGGAGAATCCGCAGCATTTCATCGACCACGAAGGGTTTGCTGATGTAATCGAATGCGCCGTTGTGCACGGCATGAACGGCGGTCTCCATCGATCCGTGTGCCGTCATGATGACGACCTCTGCATCCGCGTTGACGCATTTCATGCGTTCCAGCAGGTGGAGACCGGAATCATCGCCGAGGTAGATATCGCTGACGAGAATGTCGAAGCGTTCCTCCTCCATGGCACGCCGGGCTTGTTCCGCCGTCATGGCCACGCGAAACGGATAGGATTCCATCTCGAGAATGGATCCCATCAACTTGCAGATCGACCGATCGTCGTCGACGACCAGAATCTTGGGTTTTGGGCTCATGTTCTTTCTTCTGTAGCGAAACCTTCATAGCGCGCCGCTACAGTTCAGCCCGGTATCGACAGGGTGAATACCGAACCTTTACCTACCTCACTTTCTACTACTACATCGCCACCGTGTCGCGCCGCCACCTCTTTAGTGAAGGCGAGACCCAGTCCGAAGCCGCTCTCGTCACGGGTTTCTTCATTGTCGCGCCGATAAAACTTCTCAAAAATCTT
>Ga0209236_1000192_pt1 | contig 32628 bp, 31 predicted proteins | sample GraSoi013_1_40cm_FD_185819 | JGI IMG/M metagenome (GOLD analysis project Ga0209236, IMG submission 185819) | Grasslands soil microbial communities from the Angelo Coastal Reserve, California, USA - Sample 09_27_2013_1_40cm (SPAdes) (version 2) | ecosystem: Environmental > Terrestrial > Soil >... | reverse complement strand
TGAACAGCTTAACCGCCTGAAGGAACTGCGCGGCTCGGCAGCCGACTACGTCAGCACATTCTTGAACGGACAGGCCACTCCCGCAGCGATCGACCAGTTGAAACAGCATTTCGGCATTCAGGATGCGAAAGCGCTGGAAGTGGAACTTAGAAAGCGGATCGTGGAATGGCTCTCTGGAGTCGAGGATAGCGAACTCCTGCAGTATGACGTCGTAAGCGTGAAGGACCTTGTCTTTGCACAGCTTCGGTCGTGGTGCTAAACTGGTAGGTTTACGCGTACCTGATTGAGCCAGTTCGTGCGTGGTACAAAGGCATGCGTTCTATCGAAGTAAAGAAATACAAAGATATTCTCGAAAAGAAAAAGGAAGGCTTGATGGCTTCCGCGCCCGCTCGAACCCCGCCTACAGAACCGGGATCGAAGAGCGGCGATTGGATCGACCAGTCCAGCCAAGAAAACGACGTTCACGTCCGGCTTGCTCTCAAACAAACCGATGCGAAACTCCTCCGGGCCATCGACGAAGCTATCCATCGCATCGAACAGGGTACTTACGGAATCTGCATGGAGTGCGAAAATGAGATCGCGCCCGCCCGCCTTGACGCTGTCCCGTGGACCCGCGTCTGCATTGACTGCAAGGCCAAGCAGCAAGGTTAGAGGCTCAGGCACATCCGGCGGCCACACTTTCAATTCGGACAAGCTTGCCGCGAATCTGTCTAGTGTTGCGTCTCATAAATAGCTTTATGAGACGCAACACTAGTGTCGAGTGGCCTCGGCCGCATCGCCCGGCTGCGCCTGATTTAAAGCTTCGAGCGCGTCCATTGCCGTAGTAACGTACGGAACCGCCGCCACTTCGCTCGCCAGACTCAGGCTTTCTTGATACAAGGCTCGCGCGGATTCGTAATTGTTTTGGGTCATCATCAGTTGGCCGAGGCTTTGTAGCGAACCGATAATGCCGACTTTTTCGTCGAGATCTCTGCTCAAAGCGAGACTTTCCTCGAAGCAGGATCGCGCGCGGTCGATCTCCTTCTGAGACATCGCCAGTTTACCGAGTTCCGCCAGCGAAGCTGCGACGCCCAGATCATTACCAACCTTCTTGAAGATTTCCAAAGCTTCATTTGCGTTCTTCTCGGCGCCGGCATAGTCGCGTCTTTGAACGCGAACCGAAGCCAAGTTGTTCAAACAAGGGGCGATGCCAGGCTCGTAGCCCAACTTCCGGAGCAGTGACAGCGCCTCGGAAAATAATGGTTCTGCGGTTTCGTAATCCCCCTGATGCAGATAAACGTTTCCCAGGTTGTTCAGGGTTGCAGCGATGCCGCGCTGGTCGCCGAGTTCCCTTCGTATGGCGAGACTTCCTTCGTAATGCCGGGTGGCTTCGTCATATCGTCCCAGTTGGCATGCGAAATTGCCACAACTGTTCAGCGCCCATGAACGGTCAAACTGGCGGACACAATCGGGAGAAATAACGCGCAACAGACAAGTCAATCCTTCTTCCCAGTTGCCCCGCACTAACCAGAAGCGGGACAACGCCAATGCGAGTTGCAGTTGCGCTGTTCGAAACTGGCTTTCCTGTACATTCCATGTCAGTGCCGCGCGAAAGTTTTCCTGCTCGGCATCGAGGCGCTCGAGCCATTTGCCCTGTGCTGGACCCGAAAGCTCTTTATCTGCGGCTTGGCCGAGTTTCAAAAAGAAATTCAAGAACCGCTTCTGCACGACGGCCACTTCGCCCGAATCCCGGAGGCGGTCAAAGGCGTACTCGCGAATTGTTTCCAACATGTGGTAGCGCGGAGTTCCTTCGCTTTGTTCACGAATGAGCAGTGACTTATCGACCAGTCTGGACACTGAATCCAAGACATCCATGGAATCCTGATCCGGACCTTCGTATACCGATTCAGCCGCTTCGAGCGAAAAGCTTCCATAAAACAAGGAAAGCCGCCGGAACAGAACGCCTTCGATTCCGCCAAGCAGGTGATAGCTCCAATCGATGGCGGCGCGCAGTGTTTGGTGGCGCGGCAAAGCGGTTCGGCTCCCGCCGGTCAGCAATCGGAACCGATCATTCAAACGAAGCGCAATTTCTTCAGGCGAAATCATTTTCACCCGTGCCGCAGCAAGCTCGATAGCCAGTGGAATACCGTCGAGCCTTCGGCAAATTTTGGCGACGGCTGGCGCATTTCCGGCGGTCAATTGAAAATCTGGAACGACGGATGTGGCGCGATCCACGAACAGCCGGACAGATGGGATCTCTGCCAGTTTCTCGAAGGAATCCAAAGGTTGGGCCGGCGGCACTGGGAGAGAGGGGACGCGCCAGGTCGTCTCACCGGCAACAGCAAGGGCTTCACGGCTCGTTGCGAGAATATGAAGCTCCGGACACGCCTTCAGAAGCTTCTCTGCCAGCACAGCGCAGGCGCTCACGATTTGCTCGCAATTATCGAAAATGAGAAGCAGGCGTTTGCCTCTCAAAAATGCGATCAGCGCTTCCAGCATGGTCTGGCCCGGCTGTTCTCGCAGGCGCAGAGTCGTCGCCACGGTCGTCGCAATGAGCGTGGAATCCAGAACGGCAGCCATGTCGACAAACCACACGCCGTTGGCGAAATGATCCACCATCTCGGCGGCTGTCTGGAGTGCCAGACGTGTTTTGCCGTTGCCGCCGGAGCCCGTGAGCGTAAGCAAACGTGTGCGAGAAATCAGGTGCTTGATCTCAGCTACCTCTGTCTCGCGCCCGATAAAGCTGGTCAATTGCCCCGGCAGGTTGTGAGCAAAAGCGCTCAGCGACCGCAGCAGAGGGAAGTCTTCACGCAATCCGCGTTCAATGTACTGGAAGATGTGCTCGGGACGGACAAGATCACGCAGGCGATGCTCGCCGAGATCGATCAGTTTCGCGGTAGCTCGCAAGCGAGACCCGAGCAGATCGACGACCGCTTTCGACAGAACGATCTGTCCTCCATGCGCTGATGCGAGTATGCGGGCTAGGCGGTTGAGCGTCGGTCCAAAATAGTCCCCGTCGCGCGACTCTGCCGGTCCAGTGTGAATGGCGATGCGAACTCGCAGGGACTCGCCGACTTCCGTCCAGGGCTCCGCTAGAAGCCTGTGCTGTACGTCGGTTGCGGCTGCGACCGCATCATCCGCTGCCGGGAATACGGCGAAAAATGAATCGCCGACTGTCTTGAAGACGCGGCCGTTGCGTCCCTCTATAATTCCCCGCAATACGAGGTCGTGCTGCGCGAGTGCGCCCCGCATCCGTTCGGGAAACTTTTCCCACAACGTCGTGCTCCCCTCGATGTCGGTAAATAAGAAAATCGAGTTTTTCATGCTAGCCGTCCGAGCGCGACACGTACATCATCTCAAATCGGCAAACCGTGTCGAGACTTTATAAGATTCCCGCCGGGAAGTACTTAATTCTTCGATGTTCAGCCAGGCCGAGTGGCGGGAAGGCCGTCGTTGGGAGCGAAGACGGAGTAACCCGCAATGCAGTTGAGAACACTTTTCGAAAAACCGAACTCGCTTAATGTGATGGTTCCATCGCCTTGGACCATAAATATGGCTGGAACATTATGAAGGCCGTATGCCGATGAAACAGAATAGGGATACTCGTCGATGAGAAGATCAAAAGTAATCCCGTGCTGCCGCGCAAAGGCACTGGTCTCTTCGGGCTCGTCTTGAGAAATACCCCAAAAGGTCCAGCCTGCCGAACCTCCGATCTTCGAATAAATTTGCTGAATAAACGGGAATGTAAATTGGCACGTCGGGCATGATGCCTTATAGAAAACCAGCACGACCGTACCGCGCTCGAGCGCCTCGGAGAGGCCGTGGGACTGCCCGTCGGCGGTTTTCAACTCGAAGAGAGGAGCGGGGGTTCCAATCGCAACTTGGCTCATTTGTCACTCCAGTATAATAGCCCGGCACTGGCGCTTGGAGGCGCCGAACGAGCTATGGCCAAGATCGACGCTTTTTTCAACCTAATGGATGAGGTTGGCGCATCAGACCTGCATTTGGCATCGGGATCTCAACCTATCTTGCGAGTCCGCGGCGAGTTGGAACGCGTGAAGTTTCCACCGCTTGAAAACGATGAGCTAAAGTCGATGCTGTATGAAATAGCGCCGGACTTCAAAGTCAAAATCTTCGAGGAGACCGGAGATGTCGACTTCGGTTATGAAATCCCGGGCAAAGCACGATACCGCGCTAACTTTTTCAACCAGAAATATGGCGTCGCCGCCGTGTTCCGGCAAATTCCGACGAAAATACTTACGGCGGAGCAGCTCGGCCTTCCTCCTATCTTGAAAAAATTCGCAATGTTAAATAAGGGCCTGGTGCTGGTTACCGGACCAACCGGTAGCGGAAAGTCAACGACTCTGGCTGCAATCGTCGATCATGCCAACAAAACACGCCGGGATCACATTATCACTGTGGAAGACCCAATCGAGTTTGTCCACTCGAGCCAACACTGCCTTGTCAATCACCGGGAAGTCGGAATGCATACGAAATCCTTCGCCGCTGCGCTTCGGGGCGCACTGCGCGAAGATCCCGACGTCATTCTGGTGGGAGAAATGCGCGACTTGGAGACGATCGAGCTGGCGCTCACGGCAGCCGCGACAGGTCACCTCGTGTTTGGGACCTTACACACGCCAAGCGCGGCGAAAACGATCGACCGCGTCATCGACGTGTTTCCGGCGGCACAGCAGAACCAAATCCGAAACACACTCTCGGAAGCTCTGAAGGGTGTGGTCGCGCAGAATCTTTTCAAACGCATCGATGTCAAAGGCCGGGTCTGTGCGTTGGAGATTCTGGTCGTCACTCCCGCCATTGCCAACCTGATCCGGGAGGCGAAGACATTTCAGATTCCAGGCATGCTGCAAGTTGGTAAGAAATACGGGATGCAGACGCTCGACGACGCCATCATGGACTTGCTGAATAAAAAAATGATCAGCCCGGAAGATGCTTACAACCGCTGCCTTGATAAGAATAAATTTCGGCCGCTGCTCAAGAATCCGCCCGAAGACTGGGAATAGTGTGGGGGGACCGGCCGATAGCCCATCATCGAGGCCGCCGAAGGCGGTGTACCAACTAAGGGCCGGCCGGTGGGCCCGACACTAAGGAGAAGCAGCTTTTATGACTAAAGCAGAACTCGACTACATTCTCGGAACGATGCTGGATTCGAACAAGAATGTGTCGGACGTCAATATCACGGTGGATAAGCCGCTGCAAGTCGAGTCCTCAGGCGAGCTCGTGGCTGTCGCGATCGAGCCGCGCGTCGAGAAGCTGACGCCATTTCAAACCGAAACGATTGCGCTCAATATCATCAACCGGAATCGTCGTCTGACGGAAGACTTGATCAAGAGCGGATCCTGCGACTGTTCGTATTCGCTTGGCCAGAAAGCGCGTTTCCGCGTGAACATCTTTACTCAGCGCGGCCACTACACCACCATTCTGCGAAAACTCTCAACGGAGATTCCGAGCGTCGATCAACTCAATCTGCCTCCGGTTTTCCATACGATCGCGAGGGAAAAGACCGGGCTCGTGCTCGTCACCGGCGCAACCGGCAGCGGTAAGTCCACCACACTTGCCGCGCTGCTCAACGAGTTGAACGAAACCAAGTCCATTCACATCGTAACGCTCGAAGATCCGGTCGAATTCGTCCATCCGCAGAAAAAAGCTACATTCAATCAGCGCGAAATGGGCAATGACTTCAGCACCTTTGCAGCGGGACTCCGCGCGGCTCTGCGCCAGGCCCCCAAGGTCGTACTGGTCGGTGAAATGCGCGACCGCGAAACAGTCGAGATCGGCATGTCGGCGGCCGAAACCGGTCACCTCGTCATGAGTACGCTGCATACGATCAATGCAGGTCAGACCATCAACCGTATCGTCGGCATGTTCGATCAGGCCGAAGAACAACAAATCCGCATTCGGTTGGCAGAAACGGTGCGATGGATCGTATCACAGCGCCTTCTCCCCAGAGTCGGCGGCGGCCGCGTGGCGGCCCTGGAAATCATGGGCAACAATCTTCGCGTCAAGGACGCCATTGAACACGGCGAATCCGAGGGCAAGACTTTCTATGAAATCATCGAGGCGGCAAGCGCATTTGGATGGAAGACCTTCGATATGGCGATCTTGGAACTCTTCGAGCAAGGACTGATCACGGAAGAAAACGCTGTGCTCTACTGCACAAATAAAGGCGTGGTGACGCGCGGAATCGATAGGATCAAAAAAACCCGGGGCGAGTCGACGACAACTCTCACCGGCCTCGCGCTCGATATGGAATACGGGAAGAAAATATGAGCTCTTCGGAAAAAGCGGATTTTTTTAAGCTGGGCGACAAAACGTCTCTGATTTGTGCCGACGTCAACACGGCCGAGGTCGTCAAAGCGACTCTGCGCGAGCTGGGATTCAAATTCCACGTGGCCGAAACTTCCGAAATGGCTATCGAGCGCCTGCGCTACACAAACTACGATTGCATCGTCGTGCACGAAAACTTCGCGGGCAGCTTGGTGCGATCCAACTCCGTCCTGAACTATCTTGCCGCGCTTCCCATGGCGCAGCGCCGCTATTCGTTTGTCTGCCTCGTCGGCCCGTCATTCAAGACGCTGGATGCGATGCAGGCCTTTGCCCAGAGCGTACACTTGACTTTGAACCCGGCCGATCTGCCCAACCTCGGAGCGATTCTGAAGAAGGGACTGGCGGAATTTGAGCAGTTGTACCGGACATTCAAGGACACACTGACAACGCTAGGAGAGAAATAATTAGAACGTTTTACCGGGTTCCCACTTCACCCGGTGCTCGAATTTTTTCCGGTAAATCTGGCGTTGAATGAGCGGGAGTTCAATATCGATATCGTAATCCACACTGATACGGAGATTCTCTCCACTCCCGTTTATTCCGATTTGTTCTCCGCGAACGGGAAGCGATAATTCTTGCGCCTTGATGAGGATGAGGGCGCGGACTTCCTTGGCCGGCCGATTTTCGGTTCCGGCAATCTGCGCCACAAACTGAACGTAATCGGCAAATTTCCGGTCATTCATTGAGACCCGGATGTAATCGTAAGAAAGATAGAAGTAGAAGACCGCTACGAGAATCCAACTCAGAAGGACAAGCCGTTTGATATGGGGGCCCGTCGCCATTTAGGTCTTCATTCGAAAGTCGTCTTTTGGGCACACCCAATACATGCCGCCTGGCTGGCCCGCGGACTTGATCACGCGTGTGGCGACCATCGGTGTTGTACATTGGGGACAAGGCTTTCCGGTTTGACTAGCGTCCTTGTCCTTGCCGAGGCTGGACCGCGCAGTCTTGCTAAGTTTCGCACCAGATGCCATGAAGTCAGATCCTCCCTAGTTATGAAGCGATGAGAATGAACGTTCAATATTAGCGAATTCTACCAACCGATAGCGAGGCCATCCTTGCGCGGGTCCGACCCTCCCATCAGAACACCGCTCCGAGGATCGATCACGATGCCTTGATAGCCGCCCCACGCATCAATGGCGCTCGCAATGTGATGCCCCTTGCCTCCGAGGGCCGATCGGACGGAGCCGTCGAAGGCGGATTCCAACAGCACCGATCCGCCCGCGTGCCGGAATCGCGGTGATTCGCCGGCCTGTTGAACGTCCATCCCGAAATCGATCATATTGACGAGCGCCTGCACGTGACCCTGCGGCTGCATATCACCACCCATCACACCGAACGAGAAGAACGGCTTTCCATCCTTCAACACCAGAGCAGGAATCAGCGTGTGGAACGGCCGCTTGCGCGGAGCGATCACGTTGGGATGCCTGGCTTCGAGACGGAAGAGGGCGCCGCGATTCTGAAGGACAATGCCGGTATCGCCCGCCACAAGACCGGAACCGAAGTAACCAAACAAACTGTTGATAAAAGAAACTGCATTGCGGTCTTTGTCGACGACCGTCAGATAGACCGTATCGCCGTTCTCCGGAAGACCGGGTCGAGCCGAGGGCATGGCTCGATCCCTATCGATGAGTTTTCGCCGTTCGGCCGCGTACTCTTTCGAGATTAGCCGTGAAACCGGCACACGCGCTTTGTCGGGGTCCGCGATGTAGGCATCACGGTCCGCATATGCGAGCTTTTTGGCCTCGACCATCAGGTGAACATATTCAGGCGAGTTGTGACCCAGGCTCTTCAGATCATAGCCTTCCAGGATGTTGAGCATCTGTAGAACGGTCATACCCTGAGTCTGCGGGCCGAGCTCGTACACATCGTAGCCTCGATAATTTGTCGAGACAGGCTCGACCCATTGGGCATCGAATTCTGCAAAATCCGAAAGCGTCAGCATTCCACCGTTCTTATTCGAGAACTCAACGATCTTTCGCGCAATTTCCCCCTTGTAGAATGCATCGCGACCCTGTTCGGCAATTGCTCTCAGACTTCGCGCGAGCTCGGGCATTTTGAAGATTTCGCCATGGCGCGGGGCTCGGCCATTGATCAGCAAGACGCGTGCGGCATCCGGAGTCTGGCGCAGTTTTTCTTCGGTGCCTTGCCACTGGCCCGCGATAATCTCGGATACAGGGAAACCCTTTTCGGCATATTCGATGCCCGGCGCGAGAAGCCGGCTGATCGGAAGCTTTCCATATTTTTGATGCAGCTTGGACCAGCCCGCAACAGCTCCCGGTACAGATACCGAATACATCCCGGTTCCAGGTATGTCATTGAGACTCCGGCTTCGGAAAAAATCAACAGTGGCCTTGGATCCAGCCCAACCGCTTCCATTCAAACCGACGGGCTTTTTGTCCTGCTGCATATAAATGAGAGCGAACATATCGCCACCGATGCCCGTCATGACGGGCTCGACCACATTCAGAACGGCGGCTGCTGTGATGGCCGCGTCTACCGCATTTCCACCGTCTTCCAAAACGCGCAGAGCTGCTGCTGAAGCCAACGGTTGACTTGTGGCGACCATGCCGTTCATCGCCAGCACCGGAGATCGAGTTCCGCCGGAATTCGGAGCCGGCCGGTCACCATGTTGAAAGCCGAGCATCGCTGTTGCCGTCATGAGGATCACCAAACCAGAAAGGGATGTCATGGATAGTCCTTGCGCAATCGCTCAAACTGCTCAGGAGTATCGATGTCCACGAGTATTCCGGGCGCGTTTACCGGCACTTCAATAATCCGGCCCGGATTCTTGTGGACGACGATATTAGCTCCTTCGGACGGCCCCAAAGCAAGAATTTCTTCCAATACTTCCGACGAAAATAAAACGGGATGTCCGCGCCGCCTGTCGAAGGTGGGAAGAACAATACGATTCGGGGCCAGATTCATGATCATCGACTCGATCGTGGTGGACTCGACCAATGGATGATCGACAAGAAACAGGAATGCGCCCGCCGTCTCCCAGGACAGCTTTCGAATGCCCGCCTGAAATGACGTAATCATTCCTCGTTCGTAGTCCGGATTGAAAACGACAGAAGGCAACGACACGCTTCGCTCAATCTGGTCGCGATGATGGCCCAGCACGACAATCGTGTCTTCGATCGACGTGCGGGAGATGGCATCGAGAATGTTCTCGAGAAAAGTACGGCCTTGAATGGGCAACAGCGCCTTGGGCCGGCCCATCCTTTCGGACTTACCAGCAGCGAGGACGATTGCCGATATCAATGCCCTTCACCAGACCTCTTGCGCTTTCACCGGCGGACCAAAGTATAAATCTCTCAACGTGTAAAACAGCGGGACCAAAAACATCAGCAGCAGAACCAGGGCGACGAATCGGAGAAGCGTCTTTCGCCAGATGGAATCCACCAAACGGTCGGACTCGAACGCCACAACTTTTTGGTGGGCTTCGCAAAAATCGGTCGGGTCCAACGATTCGCCAATACACTGGAAGCCGGAGTCGAAGATGTGGAGACAACGCGGCATGGCTGTTATCATAATGACAATAACCCTGTTCGTTCAATGACGAAAGCGCTAATCCGGCACGCGGTCCGCGAAGATTTTGAAACGTTGCTTGAAATCGACGAAGCAAGTTTTCCCGGCGGCGTTGCTTACAATGCCAACGAACTGGCCTACTTCATGAATCGTGACGGCGCCGAGACGCTTGTTGCCGAGCAAGCGGGCGAAATCATCGCATTTCTGATCATGGAAGTGCACCGGAATCGGCGAACGGCGACGCTCATTACTCTGGACGTTCGCGAAGATCACCGGCGTAGTGGATACGGAACACTGTTAATGAAGCGCGCCGAAGAGACTCTTCGCGACTACGGCGTCGAAGTGTACGACCTGCAGGTGGATATCAAGAATCGGAACGCCGTCCGGTTCTATAATAAGCACGGTTTCACAGTGGTACGCACGCTTCCGAAGTATTATGCGAACGGCAACGATGCGTACCTGATGGTCAAAGAATTAGAGCGCGCTTGATTCGTCAGATATGAATGCATTCCGCCATTTTGCTCTACAAAGCCGCCTTCATCCGTTCATATGTCCTATGTAATTCCTCGGGCAGAACGCGCGTCTCACCCGTGACATTCACGAAATTGGAATCGCCGATCCATCGGGGCACCACGTGCAGGTGGAAGTGCTCGCGAATGCCGGCGCCCGCGGCCTGACCGAGGTTCATCCCGATGTTGAAGCCGTTCGGGCTATAGAGTTTTTGAAGTGCCCGGATGATATGTTGGGCAAGTTCCATCATCTCGGATAACTGCTCCGGTTTGGCCTCCGTAATCGTCTCGAGATGTTGATATGGCGCAACCATCGTATGACCCGACGTGTATGGAAACAGGTTCAGGATGATGAAATTGTGAATGCCGCGAAAGACGACGAGCTTTTCCGCGTCGCGGCTTCGATCGTCTCCGATACAGAAGACACACGAAGGGGGTTTCTTGTCCGTGGACGCCAGATAATCGTAGCGCCAGGGACTCCAGATGAAATCCATACTATGGAGTAGTCGGGCCTGCGAGGCCGGACGACGGCGGCGGAGACAGCGGGGGCGCGGCCGTACCATCGTTGATGAGATCCTTCAATTCCTTGCTTGGTTTGAAATAAGGAACGCGCTTTGCAGGTACCTCGACTTTTTCCCCCGTTTTGGGGTTGCGCCCGACGCGCGCGTTGCGCTGCCGTACGCGAAAACTGCCGAAGCCGCGTACTTCAAGTTTGTCGCCGTTCTTTAATGCCTTGATCACGCTTTCGAACAAAGTGTCGACAATGACCTCTGAATCCTTTCGAGTGAGCTCGGTAACCCGGGAAACTTCTTCCACCAGGTCTGCTTTGGTCATGATTGATTCTCTCCACTTCTATTAAGCGTCGGGCCCACCGGCCGGCCCGCTGGTGGTACACCGCCTTCTGTTGAGGCTGCCCGCATCACTCGAGGTTTCCTACTGTCGCGCTGACGCTCCGCGCGCGCTTGCGGTCTGTGCGGCGGCCTCTCTGATTGGGGCATCGTCCGGTTCCCCCGCTATTTCCAAATATATTGAAATTTGATCTGCGACTTCATGCTTTGTCCGTTAAACGGCACAAATCGCGAAAGGTCCGTTGTCAACACATCCAACAAGGTTACGCGCCGGCGGCTCAGGCGAATGAGACGAGGCTTACCGGAAATCCCAGCGAGCTTGGCCGTGAGATCCACGGCGTCCTGGAGATTGCCGATCTCGTCGATTAATTTCCGCCCCTTCGCATCCCTTCCGGTGAACACACGGCCATCCGCAAGAGAACGCACTTCCTGTAAATCCAACTTCCTGCCGGAAGCGACAGCTTCGAGAAATTGTACGTACATATCATCGATCAAACCTTGAAAATACTTTCTCTCGTTTTCCGTCAGGGCTCGTGACGGCGAACCCGTATCCTTGAATTCACCGGTCTTGAAGACAACATCTTTCAGCTTCGCCCATTCCATCAAATCGGCGTAGTTGACCCATTCTGCAATTACTCCAATACTGCCGACAATAGTTCCGGGATTAGCAACAATTTTGTTGGCCGCGCAGGCGACATAATAAGCGCCCGACGCACCCGTCGAAGAGAGATAAGCGACAACGATTTTGTCTTTTTTGTCCCGAAGCCGCCTGATCTCGGTATAGATCTCCTGCGAGACGGCGACGCCCCCTCCGGGTGAATCGATATTCAGCAGAATCGCTTTCACCGAATTGGAGTCTTCATACCGTTTCAATTGATCCAGGATCGGACGTGACTCCACCAACTCGCCATCCACATCGACGACCTCAATCCTGTCGGAAAACGTGAGATCCGTCGCATCGTCCGCGCTGAACGTCAGCATGACCGCGACTAAAGCGATTGCCAAAAGCACGAAAGCGCCTCCACCAAGGAGGAGCCATATGGACACGCGATTTCGCATTTTGAACGGGTTTTAGCTGTTATCTTTTGCGTGGAACAAATCTGCCAGAGTCGCGCTGCCGTCGGCACCATCGCGATAGGAATTGTATTCCCGCCGCTCCACCTCTTCGGCAACCGCTTTGTGACTCAGCCCGATTTTACGTTCATTCGGGCTCATCTTGATGATCTTGAACTCGGCTTCGTCGCCCAGTTTGAATCGATGTTCCACATTTTGACGGTCGGCTTCCTCGAGTTCCGATACGTGACACAGGCCTTCCAGGCCCTCATCCAACTCGACGAAAATCCCAAACGGAGCGTGGCGAACGACGCGGCCGCGAACCAGGTCGCCGACACCATGATTCGAGAAGAATTGTTCCCACACATCCGGCTGCAACTGCTTTATGCCAAGCGACAGCCGATGGTTGTCGCTATCGATATTCAGGATCACGGCTTCGACGCGTTCTCCCTTTTTCAATACCTCAGAAGGATGCTTGATTCGCCGCGGAGAAATGTCGGAAACGTGGACAAGCCCATCGATTCCCTCTTCGACTTCAATGAAAGCGCCAAAGTCGGTGAGATTCCGAACTCGGCCGCTGATCACAGATCCGATCGCGTAACGCTCAGCCAAGGTGCTCCATGGATCGGGCTCGGTTTGTTTGAGTCCCAGAGAAATCCGGCGATTCTGGAGGTCGACGTCCAGGATGATGGCTTCGACATCTTGTCCGATCTGAAGCACCTTGGAAGGATGCTTGACACGCTTGCTCCACGACATTTCCGAAACGTGAATCAGTCCTTCCACGCCCGGCTCCAATTCCACGAAAGCGCCATAGTCGGTCAGATTTACAACTTTTCCAGTAACTCGGGCGCCGACGGGATAAACCTGGCGCACAAGCGTCCAGGGATCCGGCGTGAGTTGCTTGTAGCCCAAGGATACCCGTTCCTTTTCGCGATCGTACTTCAGGATCTTGACGGTGATTTCATCACCGACATTGAACATTTCAGACGGATGGTTGACGCGGCCCCAGGACAGATCTGTGACATGCAGCAACCCATCGATGCCGCCCAGATCGACGAATACGCCGTAATCCGTAATGTTTTTCACGATGCCGCGAACTTCGGCATCCTCCCTGAGAACTTCCAATGTGAAGGCTTTTTTCCGTGCTTGCTCGTTCTCCAGCACCAATTTTCGTGAGAGAACAATATTGCCGCGCTTGCGGTTCAGTTTAATCACGCGGCACTCAATCTCTTTGCCCCTGAAGGCGTCGAGATTCTTGACGGGCCGGACATCAATCTGCGAACCCGGAAGGAAGGCGCGAACGCCGATGTCGACGGATAATCCTCCCTTGATGCGCTCGACCACGCGGCCCCGAAGGACGCTGTTTTCGTTGTACGCCCTTTCGACTTCTTCCCACACCTTCACCTTTTCAGCTTTTTCCTTCGAGAGCACGATGTGCCCTTCCATATCTTCGGTATCTTCGAGGAGCACATCGATGATATCGCCGACTTTTATAGTGAGCCGGCCATTGGGATCGATGAATTGAGTTACCGGAATGACTCCTTCGGATTTATACCCAATGTCGACGATCACATCGGTATCCGTTATCTTCAGAACCATACCCTTCATCACTTCGCCTTCGGCGAATTTTCGGGCACCATACTGGTCTAGAAGCTTTTCGTAGTTCTCTTCCTCCTCTCGTTGCGGAACTGCAAATTGACCGGCGCCCTTCTCCTTTTCGCGGGCGCGCTGTGCCCCGGCCAATTTTCCGGGTTCGTTAACCATTGTAGTTGTTTCCTCCTGGGACTAATTGCAAGCTTGGTACGGTAACTAATTTTCTGATCCATTGCAACCGCGTGGACCGGGACCTGGCGGCGAGGTATCGAGAGCACATCGGAGGGATGTGGGAGAACACACGCTGTCCTTAGACGCGGCTTTGATGATCGGAAGTACTATAGTCAATGGTCTACGCGAAAGCAAACTCGAACTGTAGCGGCGGGAATGGACCGATGACGCGCACCCCCTCCTGAGTTGAGGAGGGGTGTTGCCGCTTGCATCTTTGGCCAAATTATCGGCGTCCAAGGTATAATAAGTGTTTCTTTGGAGGCTTGATGAAAGCAAATATTCATCCGAACTATGTTGAGGCGATCGTCCGCTGCGCCTGCGGCGAAACGTTTAAGACGCGCTCAACGAAGGCGGAGATCCACCTGGAAATCTGTTCGAAGTGTCATCCTTTCTTCACCGGCAAACAAAAGCTTGTCGATACGGCCGGCCGCGTGGAACGATTCCAGAGAAAATACAAAAGGACTTCTTGAGGCATATCGAATTGATCGCGAAATATACAAAACATCTGCTGTTCACCGCAATGTCATGGGGGCTCAGCTCCAGTGACGACGAAATTTTGGTCGGAGGCCAGGCCGTCATCGAGGGCGTGATGATGCGTTCTCCGAAAGGCTACTCGGTCGCTGTCCGCCGGCCCGACGGCACCATCCGGATCCTGAAGGATGCCCTGCTTAGCCTTGGCGAAAAATTCAAATTTTTCAAGTTGCCGATTGTTCGAGGGGTTGGGGTCCTTGGACAGGCACTCGTGCTCGGCATCCGAGCTCTTCGCTTTTCAGCCGAAGAAGCTCTTCGAGCAGAAGATCTAAAGAAACAGGTCGAGGCGAAGGACGCCAAAAAAGATCCGGCCCAAGTTTCCTCGTGGCTAATCGCTGGTAATCTCGTCTTGGCGCTTGGCATCAATATCCTGCTGTTCGTAGCCCTGCCCCTGTTCATCACGCGTGTACTCCAGACCAAGATCGGGTTCCAAAGTTCGATTCTGTTCAACGGCATCGACGGAATGTTCCGTGTCCTGGTTTTCGTCGGGTTCCTGTACATGGTGTCATGGATGAAAGACATGAATCGCGTTTTTGAATACCACGGTGCAGAACATAAGACCGTCTACAATTTCGAAGCTCGCGAAGATTTAAAAGTCGCGAACGCAAAGAAATTTTCGACGCTCCATCCGCGTTGCGGGACCAGTTTTCTGCTGGTGGTGATGATCGTGAGTATCCTGGTCTTTTCCCTGGTGCATTTCGACTCGTTTGCCGCGAAGTTCCTGTCGCGCATCGCCCTGCTTCCCCTCATCGCGGGAATCTCATACGAGATCATCCGCTACTCCGCAAAGCATCCGAAGAGTCTGCTTCGCTTAGTCACGTATCCGGGTCTGCTGCTTCAAAAGATCACAACAAAGGAGCCTGACGAGACGCAGCTCGAAATCGCCATTCGCGCCCTCGAAGAAGCATTGACGGTGTAATAGTGGCTCTCCCGGACGTCCTCATCGAGAGACTTCGCACGACCGAAGCTCGTTACGAAGAACTTAATCGACAACTGGCTAGCCCGGAAATCGTCTCCGACACGAAGAAATATCAAAAAACCGCGCGGGCGCACAGCGAGCTTAGCGAAATCGTCACCAAGTTTCGGGAGTATAGCGATCTGGAACGCGGAATAGGCGAGACCGAAGCCATGGTTCGCGAGGAAAGCGATCCGGATTTGAAGTCGATGGCTCACGAGGAACTGGCCGCTCTGGAAGACCGGCTTTCGCGATGCGAGGCGGATCTCAAGCTTCTGCTCGTGCCGAAAGACCCCAACGACGAACGAAATGTCATTCTGGAAATTCGCGCGGGCACGGGTGGAGACGAAGCCGCTCTGTTCGTGGCGGATGTGTTTAGAATGTATTCACGATACGCCGAATCCCAACGCTGGCGCGTCGAAATTCTTTCTTCCAATCCGACAGGCATTGGTGGTTTCAAGGAAGTTATCGCGCTGATCGAAGGCCGCGGCGCCTACAGCAAGCTCAAGTTCGAAAGCGGCGTTCATCGCGTGCAGCGAGTGCCTGCTACGGAAGCGAGCGGTCGAATTCATACCTCGACCATTACTGTTGCGGTTTTGCCCGAAGCGCAGGAAGTGGAAGTCGCGATCAACGAAAAGGACCTTCGCATCGACACGTTCTGTTCGTCCGGACCGGGAGGCCAATCGGTGAACACGACGTATTCTGCGGTTCGTATTACCCATATTCCAACGGGACTCGTGGTGTCATGCCAGGATGAAAAATCACAAATCAAAAACAAGGCCAAGGGGCTCCGGGTTCTCCGCTCGCGCTTGTACGAGATCGAAATGGAGAAGCAGCAAAAAGCCGTCGCCGATGAACGCCGATCGATGGTCGGCACGGGCGAACGCAGTGAGAAAATCCGCACGTATAACTATCCCCAGAACCGCGTGACCGATCATCGTATCGCGCTGACGCTCCACCGGCTGGAGTCCATCATGGACGGCGACGTACCCGAAATCATCGATGCCCTCACCGCACACTATCAGGCAGAGCGCCTGAAAAATCCTCCCGAAGATCCCGCCGCGGCGTGACGATTCGCGAAGCGCTTCGATCGGCGGCGGAGCGGCTTGGACTACACCATGTTTCCGATAGCCGGCTCGCTGCCGAACTACTAGTGGCTCACTGCCTCTCCGTCGAACGGGAATATCTCTACGCGCACGATGAACGCGTGCTGCGGGATGAGGAAATTCAAGCGCTCGAAAACGCTCTATCTGACAGAATTAGTGGCGTCCCACTTCAATACATCGTCGGCCGGCAGGAGTTCTATGGGCGCTACTTTCGAGTCACACCCGATGTTTTGATTCCCCGGCCCGAAACCGAGTACATCGTCGAAGCCGTTCTTGAAATCCAGAACGCAGCCGACCAGAACTCTCATCCGCGGATTTTGGATGTGGGCACCGGATCAGGATGTATTGCAGTGACGCTGGCGCTGGAAATTTCCGAAGCCGAAGTTTTCGGGAGCGATATTTCCGAACGAGCGCTCCAAGTCGCGCGCACGAACGCATCTTGGCTGGGAGCATCCGTGGCTCTTGTATGCATGGATGTGATGGATGCAGTGGAGAGTGAATTCGAATTCATTGTCAGCAACCCGCCGTATGTGAGACGCGGTGATATGCATTGGCTGCAACGCGAAGTCCGGGAATACGAGCCGCACCTCGCACTATTTTCGCCGGATGATGAACTGGAGATGTATCGGCGTTTGGTCGCCGAGGCTGAGCGACTTCTATCTCCGGGTAGTTACCTGGTCATGGAAATCGGCATCGGCATGGATGAGCGGGTTTTGGGATTGTTCGATGCACGTTGGGGAAAATTGCCGGTTAGAACCGATCTTCAAGGCATTCCTCGAACCGTTATTGCGCGGAAAAGATGAGCAGCACCCTCTCGCTCTGGGAGAGGGTAACCTTCCGCAATTCCAATTTATGACCTTCACCCCGCTACGTCCGCTTAAAGATTCCTCCGGTACCACTCGATGGTATTACGAAGACCTTCCTCGAAACTGATCTTCGGCTGATACCCGAGATGTTCCTTCGCGCGCGTAATATCCGCTTGCGAGTGCTTGATGTCGCCCGGACGCGGATCCGCATAAATCGGCGCGATATCTTTACCCGTGATTTTATTGATCTGCTGGAGCATCGAATTCACGGTGATCCGATCGCCGCACGCCACATTGAAGACTTGCCCGGCTACACCGGGTACCGTGCACGCGACAAGATTCGCTTCCACGACGTTTTGGACGTATGTGAAGTCGCGCGATTGGAGGCCATCGCCGTAGATTGTCGGGCGCTTACTTTGAAGCACGGCGGGAATGAAGAGGGCCAGCACGCCGCTATATTGCGACGTGGAATCCTGTCGCGGACCGAAGACATTGAAATAACGAAGCGACACAGTCTCCAAGCCGTACGCGCGACTGAACACCTGGCAATAAATTTCCGCGAAAAGTTTCTGCGCGCCGTATGGCGATAATGGATTCGGCATCATGCCTTCGTGCTTGGGCAAGGTCGGACTATCGCCATAGACCGAGGATGATGAGGCGTAAACAACGCGCTTCACATTAGCCTCGCGGCTTGCGTTCAGTACCTGCAGCGTACCATTCACGTTTGCATGATGCGATTTGACCGGATCGAGGATGGATTTTGGAACAGATGGTATTGCTGCCTGATGGATGACGTAGTCCGCTCCCTTGAGAAATCGAGGGAGGTTCTGCCCCTCAGCGATATCGGCCTCAATGATCTCGGCAGTACCCTCGAACGGTTCGACGTTTTCCCGCTTGCCCGTTGAGAAGTTATCGATCACCCTGACGGTTTGGTTACGGCGAAGCAGTTCTTCAACAATATGAGACCCAATGAACCCTCCCCCCCCGGTAACAACGTACACCGCCATCGCGCAATCTCCGACGAGATTATAGCACCTGAGTTGCTTTACAACTGAGACGCGGTCTTATGAAGCTGTGAACGAACGATAAATCCCGAGCGGGCTTTTCAAAATGGGAATTTCCAATCTCATTTGGAGCGTTCTTGATTCATTCACTGCTCTATGAACGCCGTTACAGAAAAAAGGCAGGCAGACTGTAAGCCGAATTCTGTACTCAGCCAAGGATGACTGAGTGGCGATCATTCGTCTAGGCCTGAGGTTTCCCACAAGCTCGAGCAGCCTACCCGGAAACTACGACGGGCCGCCGCTGGCGCACTTCCATCAAGGCTTCGCCCTATCGGGCTGGCCCTTCGGGGCGCCGCGTTTCCCTATTTGGCCTTGCTCCACGTGGGGTTTGCCAAGCCGATCCGTTACCGGACCGCTGGTGCGCTCTTACCGCACCTTTTCACCCTTACCGTTGATCGCGGCGGTATGTTTTCTGTGGCACTTTCCGTCCCTTACGGGCCCTCGCACTACGAGGCACGCTGCCCTGTGGAGTTCGGACTTTCCTCGGCGAATACGCCGCGATCGCCCGTCTGCCTGCCAATCTTATGATTTTATGCTCTCTAGCAATTTCTGCAATTGGGGAGGCAGGCGGGAGTGAAATTCCATTGGTTGTTTAGTGCTCGGATGATGAAAGCGCAGATGGGCAGCGTGTAAGAAATACCGATCGAGGGGGCCGAATTTCTGCACGAATTCCTTGTACGCGCGCTCCCCATAAACATCATCGCCAACAACCGGATGTCCGATGGCACTTAGATGGACTCGAATCTGATGTGTACGGCCTGTCTTGATCTTCAGCTCCAGCAGGGCAAAACCGCGATAATGCTCCAAGACTTTGTACTCGGTATGCGCCGCACGCCCCCGGGGCCGGCCCGCTGCCATCTTCGTACGAAGGGTCGGATGCCGGCCGACCGCCAAATCGATGGCTGCCGTATCACGCGCCGGTTTGCCGTGGACGAGCGCCAAATAAGTTTTTTGAATTTCGCGGTTCTGGAATGCGGCGCTGAGCCGCGCATGCGCAATATTATTTTTTGCGACGATCAAAAGACCCGAGGTTTTCTTGTCGAGCCGGTGCACGATCCCGGGCCGGCCTTCTCCGCCCACATCCGACAGATTCTTAAAGTGAAAAAGTAGTGCATTGGCAATTGTTCCATCACCAACGCCCGACCCGGGGTGAACAACGACTCCGGCAGGCTTCTCGATGACAGCAAGATCTTGATCCTCGAAGTAGATTTGGAGCGGTATTTGCTGGGGTGAGACTGGCAACCGTTCGAGTGGCCGGAAATCCAGTTCGATGGTTTCCCCGCCTCGGAGGCGGTAGCCAGCCTTATCTTGGCGTCCGTCGATGCGAATTGCGCCTGAGCGGTTCAAGAACTGGATTTGGGACCGTGTCAGGGTTTCCAGGCGCCGCGCGAGAAAGATATCGAGACGGAGGCCTCGATCAGGAGGTCCGGCTTGGAGCTTCATTTCGCAGAATCTCTAAAGCCAACAGGATGACCCCGATCGAAATAGCGGAATCGGCCACGTTGAAAGAAGGCCAGTGATATGTCCGGACGTAGAATTCAAGAAAATCCACGACATATCCATAGGCCAGGCGGTCATATAGATTGCCTAAAGCTCCGCCAAGGACCAGAGCGAGGGCAAATTGTAAGAGGCGGTTTCGGAGAGAACTTCGAACACTGTAGGTAATGACGACGACGGCGGCAAAAGCAGTGAAGACGGATAGCAGCACCGACTTGGCCGGCAAGCTCAGCGGATCAAAAATTCCGAACGCCACGCCGGTATTTCGCACATACGTTATGTTGAAGAATCCGTCTATGACTGAGATCGACTCGTTAAGATCGAAACGCTTCTGGATCAGCGCCTTGGTCCAACGGTCGAGCGCCAGAGTCGCGGCGGCCAAAACGATATACGGTAAACGTCTTTGGAATCTGAATGGCATGCTCTTTAAGTCCCGCTAAGGACAATGTCGACTCCACGGAGCCGTCCCCGCGGATTCAACATCATCCAGAGCGGAAGTCAGTTACGGGGATTATATCAACGTACTCGGCGGGACTGGCCAGCGCGCCGCACGTATGGTATTCTCGATACGCATTTTCCACTGAGGTTTAGTCAAACGAGACCATGAAACCCAACCCAACTCACGAGCCGGCGTTCGGTATCCTGAAAACCGGAACTACCATTTCCGACTCCGCATCTTGGCTGGATTCGCTGCTCACCCAAATACGAGAACTGCGGCGGGAACGTAAACATCCTCGTCCGCAGGTCGAAATCACAGCGGAACGGGATCCGAGCGCATTGGATAAGCTGGTGGAAATGCCCTCGCCGGTGATGTCGCTGTTCGGCGATCTGCGTGAGGCCATTCACGATTACCTGCACCCGCGCAAGATCGAAAGCAGTGTGGCCCCGGTCGCGGTCGAAGAGATTTGGTCAAAGCCTGATGATGGTTTGCCCAAACTTCTCTCCGTTTTCGTTCACGTGCTGGTAGTGTCGCTAGCCCTGGTTCCATGGGCCACGTCATTCCCCAAAACTCCGAAGCTGACCGAAACGGCCGTCATGGTTTACCGACCGATCAATCTGGTTCTGCCCGTCTCCGACAACGATAAATCCGGCGGCGGCGGCGGCGGTGGCAAAAAAACTTTGACGCCACCTTCGCAGGGTAGATTGCCGCGGCCCGCCGAAAAGCAGTTTGTTCCTCCGGATCCGGAACCGCCAAAGAATCCCGATCCCACATTGATCGTCGAACCCACTGTGGTCGCTCCACAGCTGGCGCAAATGCCGCGAATTAATTTGCTGAACCTGGGAGATCCGAACGGCGTCCCTGGACCGCCTTCTGCGGGACCGGGTGTTGGCGGAGGTATTGGGAGCGGCCAGGGCCGAGGCGTTGGGGAAGGCAAAGGACCTGGCGTTGGACCTGGCGAAGGCGGCGGCGTAGGCGGCGGTGTGTTCCGCGTTGGCGGGGGTGTGACTCCGCCGACCGTCCTGCAGCGCGTTGAGCCGCAATATTCCGAAGAAGCCCGCAAAGCCCGCTATCAAGGCACTGTTGTCCTCGAAGCAATCGTTCGCAAGGACGGCACTGTCGATATCATGCGCATTGTGCGCAGTCTCGGCTTTGGCCTCGATGAGAACGCCATTCAGGCCCTCAAGCAGTGGCGCTTCCGGCCCGGCATGCGCAATGGCGTGCCCGTGGACGTTTCCCTAAATATCGAGGTCAATTTCAACCTGCGGTAGCCCAAGCATTCCCCTCCTCGCAGAGGAGGGGTGGCGCGACAGCTTAATAGAAGCTGGCGCGCCACTCTGTCTGCGCCTCGCTTCGCTCAGCGCAGCTTCTCTTGAGGCTTCGCCCTATCGGGCTCGTGCTTCGCGCCCTCCGCTGCGAGGAGGGGAATACCTCATGATTATGCTATGTTGAATTTGGAGGTTTTCGCGTGAAAGACTCCGTCATCATTAGCGCTGTCCGTACACCCATCGGAAAATTTCAAGGCGCTCTGAAATCGATGAGCGCGACGCAGCTTGGCGCACTTGTTGTGAAAACGGCTGTTGAACGCGCCGGCCTGGCACCAGAGCAGATTGACGAAGTCATCCTGGGCAACGTTGTCTCTGCGGGACTGGGCCAAAATCCTGCCCGGCAGGCCGCTCTCGGCGGCGGTCTTCTGCCGGATGTTGCCGCGATGACCATAAACAAGGTTTGCGGCTCCGGATTGAAGGCCGTCGGGCTTGCGGCGCAAGGTATTCAGACCGGCGACTCTGAAATTGTCGTTGCCGGCGGCATGGAGAGCATGACAAATGCGCCCTACCTGCTGCCCGGCGCCCGCGAGGGTTATCGCCTCGGTCACAACACGATCGTCGACTCCATGATTCATGACGGTCTCTGGGATGCGTATGAAAACTTCCACATGGGAAACACAGGTGAAATCGTTGCCGAACGCTATCATGTGAGCCGCGAACGTCAGGATGAATACGCGTTGAACAGCCATCGCAAGGCTGTCGCTGCCATTCGCGCGGGCAGGTTCCGCGATGAGATCGTTGCGGTGCCCATCCCCCAGCGCAAGGGTGACCCTGTACTCTTCGAAACAGATGAGGCTCCGCGGCCGGACGCTACCATCGACGCATTGCGCGCATTGAAGCCTGCATTCAAAAAAGACGGGACTGTCACGGCCGGCAATGCGCCAGGCGTCAACGACGGCGCGGCGGCCGTGGTCGTGACGTCGGCAGAACGCGCAGCCGCGCTGGGCAAAAAACCAATCGCGCGAATCGTAGGCCAAGCCGTCAGCGGAATTGAGCCGGCGCTGGTCATGATGGCTCCGGTGAAAGCGGTTCGAAAACTAGTCACGAATATTGGGTGGAATCTCGCCGGCGTGGATCTCGTCGAGCTGAATGAAGCTTTTTCCGTTCAAGCTGTCGCCGTGATGGAACAGCTCGAATTGAATCCTGAAAAAGTAAACGTGAATGGCGGCGCAGTGGCCTTAGGCCACCCGATTGGCGCCAGCGGCGCGCGTATCCTGGTGACGCTGCTTTACGAAATGAAGCGGCGCAACGCGAAGCGCGGAATCGCGACGCTGTGTTTGGGCGGCGGCAATGCAGTCGCTCTCGCTGTAGAACGATAGCCTCCGGTTTATATGGACATACAAACCATTGCAATCATCGGCGCCGGCACGATGGGCAATGGCATTGCTCATACTGCCGCGCGTTCCGGATTCAAGGTGATCCTTCACGACATTGCAGAAAGTTTTCTCGACCGCGCCGTTTCGACTATCGCGAAGAATCTCGAGCGAGAAGTAGCAAAAGGCAGGATCACCGCGAACGACAAAAATGCGGTCTTATCCCGCATCAGCGCCGTAACTCAAAATTCGGCGCTTTCGGAAGCCGATTTCGTCATCGAAGCCGTCATTGAAGATATCGAGACGAAATTAAGAGTTTTTGAAGGAATGGATCGAATTGCCCGTCCCGATGTGATACTGGCGTCGAACACGTCGTCGATTTCGATTACGAAGATCGCGTCGAAGACGAAGCGGCCAGATAAAGTGATTGGCATGCACTTTATGAATCCAGTACCGGTTATGCCGCTGGTAGAAGTCGTGCGGGGAATCGCAACATCGGATGAGACGTACCAGATGACAAAGGAATTGGCCGAATCATTAGGGAAAACGGCCGTCGAAGTTAACGACTTTCCAGGTTTCGTGTCCAACAGGGTGTTGATGCCGATGATCAACGAGGCGGTTTATTGTGTTATGGAGGGCGTCGGCACTGCCGAAGCCATCGATTCGGTCATGAAGCTCGGGATGAACCATCCGATGGGCCCGCTCGCACTGGCGGACCTCATTGGCCTGGACGTCTGTCTCGATATTATGGAAGTCTTGCACTCGGGCCTGGGCGACTCGAAATACCGGCCTTGTCCACTGCTTCGTAAAATAGTGGATGCCGGGCATCTCGGTAGAAAATCCGGACGGGGATTTTATAAGTATTAAAGCCGGACCGAATTAACGTAAAAGGACCTGCCCTGTCCGTCAGAACAGGAAGCTATCGTTATGATTCATTGTCAGAACTGCACTTCGCGAAATGCTCTGGAACGTGAATTTTGCTGGAAATGCGGCTCTAAACTGCTTGTCACCTCGGGCGCGATAGGTCTGATGGATGCGCCAATTCCGTTCATGGAAGAGCATGTCCTGGAAAGAATCAGCGGCCTCGAAAATTCGATCGGTGCGTTAACCAAGCGCATTGACGCGCTTGTGGAAATGATCGAGCGCGTTGCGGCCAGCAATTTTATCGATCACACCATGATCGAGACGCTGACAGATTCGCTGGAGACGGCAGGTATAGATCTTAAGAATCTCGAAGCCGACTGGAAGAAACGTATCGATTCGCGAATCCTGGAAACCGAAGAAGTCGATCGTCTTGGCAACCGAATGCAGCGCGTCATCGACTCCTACAAGGGCTCGGACCGAAAGCAGTTTGGACTCTGGATTGAAAAATCCTATGACCTGTTCATCGCGGATCGGGCCAAAGAAAGCTTGCATTTTCTGAAGGCCGCTTTCAAAGACGATCCGGCCAACTATGAATTGGGATTGCTGTTGGCGGAAGTTTATTTTCAGGAAAAGGAATACGCCAAAGCTAAAGAATGTCTGGTACAGGTTCTCGAAGCCCATCCGGATCATTTTGAAGCCATATTCTTGATGGGCTTGATCCAACAGCGAAAAGGACATTTCCAGCAGGCTCTAACGACGCTGGAAATGGCCGTCGGCCTGAAGAAGAATTCGTCCGCCGCTCACGCATCGCTTGGATCGTTGCTCGCCGCGGTCGGGCAAAGACAGCAGGCCATCAAACATCTCAACACCGCACTCAAACTGAAGCCCAGCGCGCCGGTGCATTTTTTGATCGGCGCGGTTTACCACGGCGCGGGACAAAATAAGCGCGCCATCCGCCATCTGAAGCAGGCCACGAAATTGGATCCGCAGTTTGGTGAAGCTCATTACCAACTCGGACTGTTGTGCCTGGAGATGAACTGGCTCCGAAAAGCCCAGGAATGTTTTAAAACGGCGCAAGCCCTGAATCCTCGTGAAAGCCGCTACCGCAAACGCGTGCGCAGCTTTTCCGAGGATGCGACCGGCCCTGACCAACTCAATAGAATCATCCGCGACGAATTGCTTTTGGTTCGAAGCGGACGACATAGGAGATGAAAGGACATTTATGGCAGAAGAAAGAACCGAAAAAAGTCGGGCTCTTGATCTGGCTGTGTCGCAAATTGAGAAACAGTTCGGCAAAGGGTCCATCATGCGGCTCGGCGGCATTGATAGCAGTGCCGCGTTGGATGCGATCTCGTCGGGGTCGCTTTCTCTGGATGCGGCTCTCGGCGTCGGCGGATTTCCAAGAGGCCGTGTCATCGAAATCTTCGGACCGGAATCCAGCGGAAAGACAACTTTGGCGCTGCACGTTATCGCCGAAGCGCAAAAACTTGGCGGAACGGCGGCCTTCGTGGACGCGGAGCACGCCCTCGACGCCAATTATTCGCGCAAGCTCGGCGTCGACGTTGAAAATCTCCTCGTCTCGCAACCCGACAGCGGCGAGCAGGCCTTGGAAATTGCCGAAGTCTTGATTCGAAGCGGAGCAATCGACATTGTCGTCGTCGATTCGGTTGCTGCGCTCGTGCCACGCGCCGAACTGGAAGGCGAGATGGGCGATGCGCAAATGGGTCTGCAAGCCCGGTTGATGTCGCAGGCGCTGCGCAAACTCACCGGCATCGTTTCAAAATCGAAAACATGCCTGATCTTCATCAATCAGATTCGCGAAAAGATCGGCGTCATGTTCGGCAACCCGGAAACAACCACCGGCGGTCGTGCCCTGAAATTCTATGCATCGGTGCGCGCGGACGTGCGGCGAATCGCTTCCATCAAGGATGGCGATGATGTTGTCGGAAGCCGGACCAAAGTGAAAATCGTCAAGAACAAAGTTGCACCGCCTTTCCGTGAAGCCGAATTCGACATCATGTACGGCGAAGGCATATCGCGCGAGGGCGACCTCATCGACCTTGGCGTCGACAAAAACATCATCGACAAAAGCGGCGCATGGTTCTCCTTCCAGGGCGAACGCCTCGGCCAAGGCCGTGAAAATGCCCGCCAATTCCTGAAGGACAATCCCGATTATCGCGGCCGCGTCGAACTCGCGCTGCGGGAAATCATGGGATTGGCGATCCCTACCGTTCCCGCTTCCCAAGCCGCCGCCGCTAGCTCCGATAACGGCCATAAACGGCGGTAACTGTAGCGGCGGTCTATGACCGTTATCGGAGCTAGCGGCCGCCGCTACAGCCCGTCCGTTCGTGCTACATTACCTAGATGTTCAAGCCGATATCCGACAAAGTGAGCTTGCCGGATCTCGAAAAGGAGATTCTCGCTTACTGGAAGACGCACCGAATCTTTGAAAAGAGCGTTGAGGGCCGGCAGAACGCGCCGGACTACACCTTTTACGAAGGGCCGCCAACTGCCAACGGAAAACCTGGTATCCATCACGTTTTTGCTCGAACGATCAAGGATCTCGTTTGCCGCTATCAGACAATGCGCGGCTATCAGGTCCATCGCAAAGCCGGATGGGACACGCACGGCTTACCTGTAGAAATCGAAGTCGAAAAGAGGCTCGGCCTGAAGCACAAAGGCGAAATCGAGAAATACGGTATCGCCAGGTTCAATGCCGAATGCCGCAAGTCTGTCTTTGAGTACAAGGACATGTGGGAGGATCTGACGTGGCGCATGGGCTACTGGATCGATATGGATCACCCATACATCACCTGTGAGAACGAGTACATCGAATCCGTCTGGTGGGCGCTAGACCGTTATTTCAAACAGGGGCTGATCTACCAAGGCTTCAAAGTTCAGCTTTATTGTCCGCGTTGCGGAACGCCGCTCTCCTCACACGAAGTTTCGCTCGGATACCGCGAGGTCAAGGATCCTTCGGTCTACATCAAGGCGAAAATCAAAGGCGAAGAGAACACATACTTCCTGGTGTGGACGACGACTCCCTGGACGCTCATCTCCAACGTCGCGCTTGCAGTCAACCCGGACGTTGAATACGTAAAAGTGCCTCTCCCTCTGGGAGATGCCGGCCGCAAACAGCGGCCGGGTGAGGGCTCTACTGAGTTCCTCATCCTCGCCAAAGATCGCCTTTCACTCATGCCGGAAGGCACCGAGATCGTCGCCAGCATGTCCGGCCGCGATCTCATCGGGAAAGAATACGAACGGTGGTTCAGCTTCATTCCTGTCGACAAGAGAGGTTGGTACGTGGTCGGCGGCGACTTTGTCACGACAAGCGACGGATCCGGCATCGTTCATATGGCCCCCGCTTACGGGGAAGACGACTACCAGGCTTCGCTGAAGTATGACCTCCCGATGATTCACGCCCTCGACGCGCGCGGCCAATTCACGCAAGCCGTGCCGCCTTATGCGGGCAAATTCTTCAAGGATGCCGATCCTGAAATCATGGCGGACTTGAAGTCCCGCGGTCTTCTTTTCAAGAAAGAGACGTACACGCACAGCTATCCCCACTGCTGGCGTTGCGATACGCCGCTTCTCTATTACGCGCGCAAATCGTGGTACATCCGCACCACTGATTACGTCAAGGACATGATCGCGTTCAACAAGCAGATCCATTGGTATCCGCCCGAAACCGGTGAAGGCCGATTCGGAAACTGGCTCGAAGAGAACAAAGACTGGGCTCTTTCACGCGATCGCTATTGGGGAACGCCGCTGCCGATTTGGGTGTGCGAGGGGTGCGAAGCAAAGCGGTCCGTCGGCAGCGTCGAGGAGCTGCGCCGAGAAGGCGCAAAACTGCTGGACCTGCACCGCCCCTACATCGATGAAGTGACGCTCAAATGTTCGTGCGGCGGTAAAATGCGCCGCATTCCGGAGTTGGCCGACGTATGGTTCGACTCCGGTTCCATGCCGTTCGCTCAATGGCATTACCCCTTTGAGAATCAGGAAACCTTTAAGCACGCTTTTCCGGCGGATTTCATTTCCGAAGCGATCGACCAAACCCGCGGTTGGTTTTACACGCTGCACGCGATCAGTTCTTTTTTATTCAAGCAGCCTTGTTTCAAGAATGTCATCTGCAGCGATCTGGTTCTGGACAAGACGGGCCAGAAAATGTCTAAGAGTCGCGGCAATACAGTCGATCCGTTTGAGGTTATCGACAGGTACAGCGCCGATAGCGTTCGCTGGTTTCTGATTGCGAGCAGCCCGACCTGGAAGCCAAAGCTCTTCGACGTCGATGCGATTGCCGAAGTCCAGCGAAAGTTTTTCGGAACGCTGCTCAATACCTACGCGTTCTTCGCGCTGTATGCGAATATCGACGGCTTCACGCACAAGGAAGCGGATGTACCGGTATCCGAACGTCCGGAAATCGACCGCTGGATTCTTTCGCTTCTCAACACGACGATCGCCTCCTATGTCGAGGCGATGGACTCTTACGATCCCACGCGCGCCGCTCGCCTTGTCAGTAGTTTCACGATAGAGCAGCTTTCGAATTGGTATGTCCGGCGGAACCGGCGGCGGTTTTGGAAAAGCGAGCCTGGACGCGACAAAACAGCCGCATACCAGACCCTATTTGAATGTCTGGTCGCCATTACCAAGATGGCGGCACCGATCGCTCCGTTTCTTCCCGATCAAATCTATCGAGCATTGATGAGCGAGACGGGCCGCGAGGCGTTTGAGTCGGTCCACACGGCCAAAATGGTGGAGAGCCGGACAAAATTGATCAGTTCTGAACTCGAGAACCGAATGGACGTCGTTCAGCGAATCGTCGGTTTGGTTCGCTCGATGCGTCAGAAGACCAGCTTGAAAACGCGGCAGCCGTTGTCGCGGATCGCCATTCCCGCATCCGAAGAAACGCGCCGGCTGATCGAACAAATGAATGATGTCATTCTCGAAGAGATCAACGTTAAGGCGATCGAGTTCATCGACGAGTCGTCACCGATTGTGCGCAAAACCGCGACCGCGAATTTCAAAGTCATCGGACCGAAATTCGGAAAGATGGTGAACGCCGTTGCCAGGCGGATTAAAGAAATGTCGTCTGCGGAAGCCGTGCAACTGGACCAGACGGGCACGTTCTCCACGGAAATCAACAGTTCTCCAATCACCATAACACGTGAGGATGTGTCCATTGCCGCTCAAAGTATTGAGGGCTGGCTCGTGGAATCCGGCGGCGGCCTGACGGTGGCGCTCGATACTACGCTCACACCGGAACTCATCAATGAGGGCCTCGCGCGCGAGTTCGTCAACCGTGTGCAGAATATGCGAAAGGATGCCGGATTCGAAGTCACCGACCGCATCCGGATCCACTTTGAAGCGCCCTCGCGTGTTGCCGAAGCCGTTCAGCGCCTTTCCGATTACGTCAAATCCGAGACGCTTGCCACTCACGTGACTGTCGGCCGGGATAGCGCCGAACACTGGGAGAAATGGGATATCGACGGTGAACCTTGCGAAATCGGCATATCAAAAGCCTAGCGGAATTCGCACAGCGACCGCCGCTGCTGTGCAGCAGGTGATTTTCCGAGCAGCAACAGCGCGTTTTTATCGTGAGAGAGAGCGGCTAATCCAGACTGAGGTGTCTGTCCCGGAATTCCGCTCTTTACGAAAGGACCCCGCCTCCGTTAACGTAATAAGTTCATCCAGCCGAGGTAGCTCAGTTGGTAGAGCGCGGCCCTGAAAAGGCCGGCGTCGGCGGTTCAACTCCGTCCCTCGGCACTTTTTGTCGACGGCTACTAAACACAAGGCGACATATCGTACTAATCCGGCGATTCACGTCCGCGCCGGCACCTAAAGGCGTTTCTCTGTAGCCGACTCCTCGATACATACGGCATGCGTGAATTTGTCGAGCGGGAGTCCCGGGACTACCTGACGGGTGGGGTTTCAGAACGTGCAGGCCCCCTAATCTGAACACGTGCATGTCACCAATGTAGTCGCGGGCTTTAGCCCGCGTTCGCAGCCGGCATGCGATTTCTTGACAGCTGACTTGTGCTTCACTATTTTGGGGCGATCGTGGAGCAGGAGGTTTTGAGATGAAGATGAGCCATCGATTTTTTATCTCAGCAGGCACACTGGCCATCCGGATCGCGTTCTTATCGGCGGCGTTTGTCCCCGTCACGGGTCAGGCTCAGACATCCGGCGCGGCGACGTGGACGCCGCCCAAAGCAACATATAGCCCGCCTCGCACACCCTGGGGCGACCCGGACCTGCAGGGCGTTTGGGACTATCAGAGCAGGATTCCCATGCAACGTCCCGCTCAATTCAAAGACAAGCCGACCTTAACGGAAGCGGAGCTGGCTCAGTTGGCAAAGACCCCGCCGAATCAGGATTCCTGCGGCGTCGGTACGCGTCAGGATGTGGCGTGCACGCCCGAGCAGCTGGCTGACATCGGCGCGTACAACGAATTTTGGAACAATCGGAACTTCCTTGCCGACAATCGCACTTCGCTCATCGTGGATCCGCCCGATGGGAGACTTCCTCCGATGATGCCGGAAGCGCAGAAGAGACAGGCAGAGATTCAAAAGACAATCGGTACCTTTGACCGCCAGAGATATGACTCGTGGGAAGACTTCCCAACGGTGACGCGTTGCATCGCGGAGCACACGCCGAACGGTCCGCAAGGTTACAACAGTGGAACGCTGATCACGCAGTCTCCCGGCTGGATTGTCATGTTCCGCGAGCGACTGGATACGCGCATCATCCCGCTGGACAAACGTCCGCATATCGACGACCACATACGCCAATGGAACGGAGATTCACGCGGCTGGTTCGAGGGAAACACGCTGGTCGTCGAAACAACGAATTTCACCGACAAGCAGATCATCGGCGGCGGCGCGGGTTCAACCATTCCAACGGGAATTCCTTTCGGGAACATTCGTCTGATCGAACGCTGGGTGCCGGTCGGCGCAAAGAGAATGAACTATTACGCCACGATCACCGATGCGAAGACATGGACGAAGCCCTGGACGTTCATGCTTCCCTGGGAGAGAGACAACACGTATCAGCTTTATGAGTACGCATGTCACGAGGCGAATATCGGCATCCTGAACTCCCTGCGCGGTGAGCGGCTCCTCGAGCAGAAGGCCGCCGAAGCAGCAGCGAAGGGCGCACTAGCGAATGATCAAACGTCAGGCGGGCTCATCGGAGCGACTGAGGCAGCCATCCGCTCGAAGTTGGGTGAGCCGAAGGCGGTCGACTACAATGGCGCTCGCTGGACGTATGAAACTGCCGATGGTGTCTTCGTGCTGTACCTGTTCTTTGCTGAGGGCAAGGTGAAAATTGCGACTCCCAACGATCTTCCGCTCAACGCTGTAAAGAGACGCTAAGGAGATCGATCCGATGGGAAATCCGTTGAAATTCGCGCTCATCGTTTTGTTCGCCGTCACAACGACGGCGGCTCAGACGCCGGCCGGGCAGACCGCACTCGGCCCGAACCAGTTGCAGACCCAGATACGGCGTCTCCCGAACGGCAAGCCGGACTTGAGCGGCATCTGGCAGGCCCTCAACACGGCAAACTGGGACCTCGAAGGCCAGGGCGGCGGAGCGTCGCCGGTTCTCGAGCTCGGCGCGATCGGCGCAACGCCGCCAGGCTTGGGCGTCGTCGAAGGCGGAAAGATTCCTTATCAGGAGTGGGCCGCGAAAAAGAAACAGGAAAACTACAAGAACCGCCTGAAGCTCGATCCGGAATTGAAATGTCATCTGCCCGGTGTGCCCCGCGCTACGTATCTGCCTTATCCATTCCAGATCTTTTCCAGTGTCAGTCAGGGTAAGGAGCGGCTGGCGATCGTCTACCAATATTCCTACGCTCGCCGCGAGATCAACATGGGGAAACCCACGGAGGCGCCCATAGATTCGTGGATGGGTTGGTCCAACGGCAAATGGGAGGGCGATACGCTGGTTATCGATGTGTCGGCTTTCACGACACCCATTCTCCTCTCGCCCGAGGGGCCACCGAGCGAGCACTGGCTCGACAGGGCCGGGAATTTCCACAGCGATGCCTTGCATGTGATCGAACGATTCACCCCGCTCGGCCCGAATCACCTCGCGTACGAAGCTTTGATCGAGGATACGAAGGTCTTTACGCGACCCTGGAAGATCAGCATGCCGCTCTATCGACGTCTCGAGAAAAATATGCAGCTCCTGGAGTTCAAATGCCCGGAGTACACGGAAGAGTTGCTTTTGGGGCCTTATCGCAAGCAGCCGAACAAGTAGAAGAAGGAGGTCAATGCTATGGTAACGAGGCTGTCAGTCGTCGCGGTTGGTGTTGTGGGTCTCTTGGTTCTGGCGACCGTTCCGGTCGCGGCACATCACGCCTTCTCCTCGGAATTTGACTCGAACAGGCCCGTCCAGTTGACGGGCGTGGTCACGAAAATGGAATGGGTCAATCCCCACTCCTGGATCCACATCGACGTCAAGAAGCCGGACGGGACGGTGGAAAAGTGGATGATCGAAGGCGGTACCCCGAACACACTGCTCCGACGAGGCCTGAGAAAGCAGGACCTGCAGCCTGGAACGGAGATCAAGGTCGAGGGTTATCTGGCCAAGGACGGCGCACACCGGGCAAACGGCCGGAATTTGACGCTCGACCTTGA
>Ga0209236_1000187_pt1 | contig 32848 bp, 28 predicted proteins | sample GraSoi013_1_40cm_FD_185819 | JGI IMG/M metagenome (GOLD analysis project Ga0209236, IMG submission 185819) | Grasslands soil microbial communities from the Angelo Coastal Reserve, California, USA - Sample 09_27_2013_1_40cm (SPAdes) (version 2) | ecosystem: Environmental > Terrestrial > Soil >... | reverse complement strand
TCGACGTGTTCATCGCCTTCAGGATGCCCTCGCCGAACTTCCCCTTCGAACCGCATTTCGCGGTCAGGTACGCAAACACGAGGGTGCCGCGATGGTTCGCCACGATCCCGTTCGAGTTCGCGACCCGGAACGTGTACTCCTGGATTCGGACGATCGCCTTCGGGACCGACGTGGCCTTCGACTCCCGGACGGCATCCGTGAACGTCTTCGCGGCCTCGAGGAGGCCTGCGGTGTCGGTCGACGCGGTCGCCGCGTCCCAGGCGCCTCGCACCTCGCCCTTCCCCGCCTCTGTCGGAAGGCCCGAGAAGTCCGGGTCCTCCGGCACGCGTCTCAACCCGGCGATCGCCGCGCCGACGGCCGATCGGACGTCCGCCGGGGAGGCGAGGGTCGTCGCCGAGAACGCGACCCGTTTCGCCTTCGCCGCGCGGACCCCGAGGCCCGTCTCGCTCCGCTCCTCGGCGACCTTCGGGACGTCGTCCTCGATGTAGACGGACCGCGAGGTGAACGTGATCGCATAGGCTTCCGCGGCATCCGCGCCTTCGGACTGCGCTCGTCGCACCGCGTCCGAGGCGAGGTCGAGGGGATCGATCTCAGCCGCCTCCGACGACGATCTTGCAGCGCATGAACGGTCCGCCGGCGGCCACGGGCACGTAGTCCTCCTCGCCTTTCCCGCACGACCCGCCGTCGAGGGCGATCTCCTTCGAGACCCGGTCGACGCTCTTCAGGATCGACAACGCGTCGCCGGTCAGTGTCATGCCGCGCACGCGCTCGCCGACCTCGCCCTTCACGATCCGGAAGCCCGATTGCGTGACGGCCTGGAACGACCCGCCGACCGGGTCCTCCATCCCGCTGATCCACTTGCGCGTCAGCACGCCGGACTTCGTCTCCTCCACGATCTCGTCCTTCTTGTCGCGGCCCGCGCCGAAGTACGTGTTCGTCATGCGCACCCAGACCCGGCGGCCGAAATCCTGCGCCCGGCCGTTGCCCGTGGGGCGGGCCTTCAACACGCCGGACGTCTCGAGGCTGTGCAGGAAACCGCGATAGATGCCGCGGTCGATGACCGTGGTCTTGTGGGCCGGCGTCCCTTCCGCGTCGAATGGGATGGAGCCGTGGGCCCCGGGATAGGTGCCGTCGTCGTACATCGAGACCAGCGCAGATCCGACCTTCTTGCCCGCTTGGTCCGTGAGGAAGGAGCGCTTCTTGACGATCTCGTCGCCCTCGGATGCGTGGCCCATGACTTCATGTGCCAACAGACCGGAAACGCCGGGATCCGTTACGACCGACATGAGGCCCGCAGGCGGCTTCGCCGCGCCGAGCATCTCGACGGCCTCCTGCGCGAGGCCCCGCCCGAACGCCGCGAGGTCGAGCGCCTTGACGAGTTCCCAGCCCGCGGTCCCGTCGCGGAAGTCGAACGCGGACTCGCGGCGATCGCCTTCGCCGGCGACCGCCTGACCCGCGATCCGGATGCGGACCTCCCGCCATTTGAGGCAGGCGCCCCATGTGTTCGCGAGTTCGAACGTCCAGTCGGAGTCTGCGTACGAGGCGTTCGTGTTCGCGACCTCCTGCCGCTTCTCGGATCTGCAGACCTCCATCGCGGCGGCGACCTTCTCTTCCCCGGCGACGTCGCGCGGCTCGATCCGGACCTTCGGTTCCAGCGTGATCGTGGTGGATGGCATCTTGCGGAGCTTCGACGGCGGCACGCCGGCCGCGGCCCCACGCCGGGCGATCGCGACGGCCTTCCGGGCCGCCTGGACCGCGTCGGTCGACCGGCCGGACGTCCCGGATGCATAGCCCCACGCTCCGTCGACGAAGGCGCGGATGCCCCAGCCCCGACGGTGGACCTCGTTGACGCTCTGGATCTGTTCGTTCGCGACGCGTACGACGAACGCCGAGCGATCCTCCGTGCGGACGTCGCCGAAGCCCGTGCCCGCCTTCTCGAGGGCCCGCACCGCGGCGGACATGAACTCCGTCACGGGAGACCGCGAAGGCGCTCCGCGATAAAGGGATTTCGCGCACCCCGACGCGACGCCTTCCCGCATACCTGGGAACGGGCGCGTCTCGATTCGCCTTTTATATATTATTATGGGGCTATTATTTTATAAGCCGAGACCCATCGCGCAGACCGAGGAACGATCATGCAGTCGCCCCCGCAATATCCCGGAGCGCCGTACTACCCGATGGCCACGGAGAACTTGTTGAAGAAGCGATATGTGCTGGCGCTGAACGCGCTCGGCCTCCTGGCCATCTGGCTCGCCACGATCATCGTGATCTGGACCAACGACCTGAACGCACGCGGGTTCGCGCGCTTCCTCACGATCTCGGGGGGCCTGATCGCCGCTTTCGGAAGCATCGCGGGCGCGCTCGGATCGAAGCGGACGTCCGACATGCAGAACCTCGGCCTGCTCGTCTGGGCGGGGCTCCTGCTCTCCTTCACGGTGACGGTCCTGGCGTGGATCGGCCGTTAGACGGGTCTCATCTAAGAGCCCGAATTGCCGCGGCGAACTCCGGCGCGACGCTTACCTTCGTGTGCGGCGACAGAACCGTATCCGTCGCGATCACGTCGTCGCAGACCTTCAGGTTCGCTTCCGCGGGGCCGACGAAGAGGCCGTGGACGCACGCCGCGATCACACGCCGGGCGCCCTGGGCTTTCAGCTCCTTCGCCGCCGTCGCAATGGTGCCGCCGGTCGAGATGACATCGTCCACGATTGCCACGGACTTCCCGCGCACGGCCAGCGCCTTCGGGGTGATCTTGACCGTGTACGAGTCGATCCGCTCCTTCTCCAGGGAGTCGAACGGGACGCCGGCGATCGCGGACGCCTCCTTCGCGAACCGGATCGCGTTGTCATCTGGCGCGAGGAGCATATCGACCTTCGTCGATTTCAGGTACCGGCCGATCGCGGGCATGCCGCTCACCTCGCGTGCCGGGAGTGGGAAGGTCTTGAGGATCCCGGCGTTGTGAATCGCCATCGTCAGCAGTTCGTCGCAATCGACGGCGAGATGCTTGGCAATCGCTTTGGCGGAGACCGCCTCGCCGTCGAGGAATCGCTTGTCTTGGCGGCCGTAGCCGAAGTACGGGACGACGGCCGTGAGACGCCGGGCGCCCGCGTCCCGGATCGCGTCGGCCAACAGGAATAGCTCGACGACCATCGGGCTCGGATGGGTCGTCTGGACGAGGACGACGTGCTCGCCGGACACGGGACCCATCAGACGCACGTAGCGCTCGCCATCGGGGAATCCGCCGGGATGCTTCTCGAACGCGACGTCCACGAAATCGACGGAAAGTTCTCGGGCGATCCCGCGAGCGAGGGGGACCGACGCGGAGCCGCCGACGACCTTCATGGAGGGCCCGGGCGCGTCGTATGGGATGTGGATATATGAATCGTCCGACGTCTCGCGACTGCGATAACCGGCGGCGAGCTTTCTTATACGCTCCGGAAGGCTCGGTCGAACTCGACCGTCATGGAGATCATGCGCTGGGTCGCCGCGTTGCAACGCCGACGGCGGACGATGATCCTCGTCGCCCTCGTGACGACCTTCGCGGGCGTTGCCCTGGTCCTCAATCAGCCGGAACGGACATCTCTGGCTTGGGTCGGCATCCCTCTTGTCGCCGTGGGCGTGGCGATGCTCGTTGGAATTGTGTGGCCCGCCGGAACGAGGCTCCCAGAGGCACCGCCATCCCTGGCCTCCGCCCTGATTCGACGCGCGACCTGGAACGGAAGGCTGGTGCGCCTCTTCCCCATGGTGGGCGTGATGATGCTCGCCGCGGACCTGCTGTACAACCTCAAACTATCCGCGTCGCCCGCCCTCCAAACGGAAGACACGATTGTCATCCTGGCAGCGTCCGTGTTCATCGTCTACGGATTCGTGCCGCCGGCGTTCTCCCGGGAGCGGGATTTCGTCCTCACGTTCGTGGTCGCACTCAACGCAATCCTCGTCATCCCCCTTCTGCTTGCAAGAGCGTGGGAGGCCAACTTCGAACGATCGGTCGACTTCTACTCGTGGGTCGCCCTTGCACCTCAGACGAGTGCGGTTCTGCGACTCGTCGGTGTCGAAAACACGATCCATCCGGTCACGGGTGCGACGGCTCCCGGCCTGACCTTTACACCGCAACATGTGGGTGTGCAGGTGACCGTCGTCATTACGACGGCGTGCTCCGGGATTTACTCCTTCGGAATCTTTGCGTCGGCCTTCGTAGCTTTCGTGCTCACGGAGTTTCAGCGGCCGGCCCGGCGCGTGTGGCTCCTCCTCGGACTCGGATTGGTGACGGCCTATGTGGCCAATGTGCTTCGTATGGTAATCATAGTCTTGGTTGGCTACTATACCGACACCACTGAGACCGATCTGCAGAACATGCTGCTCGCTCATTCCTATGCGGGCTGGCTCATCTTCCTCGGATGGATAGTGATTTTCTGGGGAGTTCTGTTCAAATTCCTCACCGGAACGAGCCAAAACCGGAACGCGGCAACCACGTCGAAGGCGGGATCTCGCCCACAATCTACTTGTCATATCTGCTCTGAGGTACTAACTCCAGCAATAACCGCAACACGTTGCGAATGTGGCTCCTACTATCACCGGAAGTGCCTCGACCGGCGAAGCAGCTGCCCGAACTGTGGCAGACCTACCGAGCGCAATTGGGGGCTCGTAGCTGGTGGTGACTGAGGCTGTTTAGCTACAGATTTTGGCGTGTAAACCTCTGCGTGTTGGTGCCGCGTTTGGGAGGCCCAGTTCGGTTCGGAGACAGCAGCCGCTACTACTCTCATCCTTCAACTCAGGACCAAACTACATTCGAAAACCCCTGATGTGGAGTGACCTGGCGGTGCTCTGACATGCCGACACTGACCCTGATCTGCGCGACCAAGAACCGTCCGGAACACGTGATTCGAAGGATTTCGGCTTGGTGTGCATCCGGTGTCGATGCAGTGGTCATCGTGGATGCAACTTCCGACGCATCGAAGGCCTCAGAGATTGAAGCGGCATGCGAGCGACATGGCGCGAACTATGTCCGGTTCCCGGCTTCGGTGCGAGACACCAGGTCTAAGCAAAGAAATCTCGGCGTAAGAGTTGCGACCACGGAATGGGTTCTCGTTCAAGACGATGATGACAATATCCTTGCGGAGCTCGACCATGCAGCGTTCGATAGGGCCGCCGAAGGAATGGACTATGTGTGGGACGGAAAGGGCAACCACCTCCTATTCCACCGGAGAGCCAACTTCCTGCGGCTCGGTGGCTATCCAGAGGACATGGTGAACGCTGAGGACATGGTCTTCTCAAGGCTCGTCCGCGCCACAAGTCGCGGCGGCCTCGAAGGCCCGATCTACATAAGTGTCGAGCGAGCAAAGGAGAGAGAGGAGATGAAGAAGGCCAACCTCAGCAGAATTTCCAACTTGTTCTGGTACGCATTTACATTCCTTCGGTTTCTCGTACGAAGCCCGAGGGAGGAGAGCACTAACATCATCATCGCCGCTGCGTTGATGCCGGCGAGATTCCTAAAGCATAAACTCCCTGTGAGTGCCTTCATCATCGTCCCCACGATATGCCTGTTCGGATTCACGACGGGCTTCGCCTGGCACTATCTGAAACTTGGCCTGGACAATGAGTTTCGTCGGAGCTTGGCCCTATACCGCCAAAAGCGGTCTGAGTCGGTGCATGCATGAAGGGCGAGGTGCTCCCGGACGAAGCAATTGGAAGGAAAGGGTCCGTATTCTCACCTGAGTCGCAGCGACCGAGAGAGATACGGCCGAGGGCTGCCCGTCCTCTCCGAAGGCGAGTCCGGTCGACCGTCTTTCTGTTGCCCGCTTGGTTTAGCCCGAGCTCGTCACTTAGAGTCGCCTTTCACCGAGCTAGAGGAGTCAAGGTAGCGCAGAATGTCGAAATCGGGTACTTCGTAATCATCGACAACCTTTATCCGGGGCTCGTAACCATTGAGACGGGTGCGACAATTTCCGCGAGAACCACGATTCTGGCTCACGATGAGGCGCACGCGTACGCGCTCGGCGGCGATGAGATCCGGTCGCCGGTTCGAATCGGCCGTAATTCCTTCATCGGAGTCCACTCCGTAATCCTTCCGGGCGTGGAGATTGGAGAGAGCTCTATTGTCGGTGCCGGATCCGTCGTAACCAAGAGCGTTCCTGCCAGAATGACCGTCGCTGGCGTCCCGGCCCGGCCGATTTCGAAACTAGACGTCCCAATTCAAGAGCGCTGAGGGAACAGAGGCGTTGGTACGACAAAGCGCGTCATGGTCATGTCTGCCCATTACCCCCCGATTGCCGGCGCCCAGGCAACGCGTGTCTCCAAACTGATCAAGTATCTACCGTCCTACGGCTGGATTCCGGACGTAATCGCTCTAAACAAGGACGCGGTATTCGGTGACGATCGTTCCTGTCTAAAAGACATCCCTCGGGAAGCTCACGTCGCTCGGGTAGGTGCGACCCAAACCTCCATCATGGGTCTTGTGACCCGACTCGCGATTCCGGAGTCTGCGTCCGCATGGATCCCAGTGGCAATCCGGACAGCGCTCTCTTTTTTGCGGAAGAATCGTTATGATGCACTTCTTAGTTTTTCATTTCCGCCGAGTTCGCACATCGCGGCTCTCGGCATTCATCTCATAGCTCATCTTCCTTGGCTGGCTGATTTCAGCGATCCTTGGACCCGCAATCCGTACTCTGGATGGTATCCCGAAGCGCGTGAATCTCGGCGCTCTGAACGGCTCGAGTCGGAGGTCCTAAGGCGGGCTTCCCTGGTTGGCTGGGTAACGTCTGAATTGAGAGATTACCAGACACGTGTCTATTCCTTTGTCGAGGAAAAATCTCTCATCCTGACAAACGCTACAGAACTATCGGATTTTCCTACCGTTCAAGATGGCAAAGCGCGAAAAAATTTCGTACTTACGCATGTGGGGAACCTCTATGGAATCCGCAAGGCGGATTACCTTCTCGACGCCTTCGCCCGATTCTGTCATGCGTTTCCCGAAGTGCCCTCGACGCTACGTTTCGTGGGGAATATCGGCCCTGGGGCGGAACCGGATCCGCGTTTGATTGCTAAGGCCCAAGGCGCAGTGGAGTTCGTCCCTTTCAGTTCCCGCCAGACCGCTCTCGAGCAAATGGTGTCGGCTGATGTAGTCGTCCTAATCGATCCGAGTACCCTCGACCGTAACATTTTCCTTCCGATGAAACTCGTCGAGTATCTCATTTCCGGCCGCCCCATACTTGCGCTAACGACATCAGGACCTTCGGCCGATCTGGTTTCGCGATATTCAGCTGGTGAAGTCGTGCGATATGACAATGCAGCGGAAATCGAGAGAGGGATAGTTAGGAGTTACGAGCGTTCAGTTCGTGGAACTTCGCAGGGCGCCCGGCATGTCCCTGAATTCGAAGCATCCAACGTCGGAAGGACGCTCGCCTCAGCCTTGGATTCCATCGCAATAACCGGCCGATGAACTTTCCAGTTAGACATCGAAAACCCAGAGCCTAAAGAGACCGTCCTCCGTTGTGAGAGGCAGCGACGTCGGCGAAAGATCCTCTGGAAACCACTGCTCCCACGGAGCCATAGGCAGGCTTCCGCGCTTTGCTTCTGACTTGTCCAGAACCACAAGCTTTCCGCCTTTGCGAACAACCCTTTTCATCTCAGCAATCGCTTGGTCGATAAAGACGGCATGCTCAAGCGCCTCGACGCAGAAAACGGCATCAAAAGTCGAACTTGGGTAAGGCAGATTCGTAAGTTCCCCGACACGAGCCTCTACCCCATCGGGTACGAATTCGAGTGCCTCGGACGAGAAATCACAAGCAGATAGTTGAGCGCTTGGGAACCGGCGTTCCAGATGGCGGAGGAATCGACCCTTACCGCACCCCGCGTCCAGGACCCTGAGTCCGCGAATGTCACCGAGGGCAGACAGTACGACCGCAAGTCGCTCATCAGACTCAGGAATGCTTTCGGGAACCGACTGAAGATCACGATCGAACCAAGCTTTTTGCATGGCGGAACACGCGTCGAGGTAGAATTTCGGCCCCCACGAAATCTCCTCATGATCGAAGTATTCGCGAGAACCCCCCGTCCAGCCGCCACTCGGCAGTTGACTAGCTGCCATGCTGGCAAGCAGCTGCTCACCTACCCGGTAATTGCCCAACCGAAAGCGAGTTTCTGCCAATTGAGCCATGCCTGGCCAAGTCGCGGTATGACGCCGACGAACGGCCCTGCGAGCAGCCTTCGCCTGGCCAATCTCCAGGAGTCCGGCCCCGATGTATCCAAGGAAGTGTGAATTTGTCCGAACTCTGGTTCGACGGGCGTAGTAAGCCGTCAGTCTTCCCAGAGTGGTGGAACTGTCACTCGGATGTTTGCCGATCGTCAACCCCTCCTGAAGGGGCGCCAACGCGTACAGTAGGATTCCTTCGGGAATGCCGCGCCAAGACGGACCCCGCGGTCTCTCCCATTTCATCTTGGAACGATCGACTTGAGAGAGCATCCAATCAACAGCGCGCGCGATACAATCTGAAACCTCGGGGACAGCGACACGTACGGACAACATCCCCCTGAGAACTTGGCCCGTGTCAAAAATTTGCGGTTCGCCATCAATTCCTGGGAAAGAGCCGTCCTCGTTCTGGATTCGGACGAGCCACTTAGCCATCTTATGGGCCAACCGATGCTCGCCGCAATGCAGCAAGGTCGGTATCGCATACCCGGTGACTTCAGGATATGGTCTCGGGTTCACATTGGAAACCGCCAAACCACCCTGAGCATCCGTTCGCGCTTTCAGCCATGCGAGAGCCAGAAGTTGGCTATCCGGTGACGCAGTTTTCAAAGCGACCTGGATACCAAAGTTCCTGATCGATGAAAAGCCTTCCGTTCACCTTACACCGCCGGGACACAAGAGGGTCCCTGTCGCTCCGTTTTTTAGAGGTGGTCTATTCACCTCAACGGACGAAATCCCGAACGATCCCAATGACCTCTGGGAAGAAACCACGTCGCGTGAACAAAGTCATGAGACCAAAGTAAGCTGCGATCGCCCCGATAGTGCTGGCGCCAAGAAAGAGCGGCGTCGAAGAAAACCAAGGTCTCACGGCGGCAACAGGCACCGCCACCAGGACTGATGCAAGGGCTTGTGGCCAAAGATTGCGAAAGAGTTCGCGACCTGCCACGTGCAATAGTCTTCGAGTCCGGGTAACTGAGTAGAAGAACAACACAAGACCGGTCATGAGAATTGCATATGCGAGTCCAATCGCTCCGTTTAGCTGAATCAGGAGGAAGGAGAGCGGCACGCTTACAGAAACAGCAACTGTTTGGTAGAGGAGCAGCTCGCGTGGCTTCCCGACAGCCACCACTGCGCTGTGATACGAAAGCGAAAGGACTAGGGGCACCGCCGCGATGCCTAGAATCTGCATAAGTGGTATCGAGGGCGACCACTTTGACCCCACGATACCCAAGACGAAAACCGGGGCCTCTGTAACCACCAGAGCTCCAAGGGGGAAGATCGCCCACGAAAGGTATTTCAGTAGTCGCAAATACGCGCCCCGAACCCGTTTCACATCAGCGTTCATGGCCGAGTAAACTGGAAAGAGAACGTTGTCTAGGCTGGCGTGGAGACCTACGAAAATTGAAATCGTCCAAGTCGTAGCAAATAAGAAGAAACCGACATCCTGGAAGGCAAAGAACCCGAGAATCCCCACGCCTATTGCTTCAGAAGCGAACGCCAGGAGATTTCCGAGTAAGAGTGGGGCTCCGAAACTGAGCAACTTGGCGGCGATTTTTTTGTCGATACGCAGAGCAAAGCGCCAAGGCCGCGCGAAGTAGAAACCGATTGCTGTGACGAACGATCCCAGCACTGCTCCTAGTAACAAGCTCCAGAATGACCACCCTGCCAAGGCGAGCAGTACCATCGACAGTGTAGCGGCGATATTACCGGCGACCTCTGGTACAAACAACCTCCGAAACTGGAGATTCCTCGTAAGCAGTATTCTGGAGGAGAACCCTAACGAATTGGCGACGAGAATCAGCGAAAGAACCCAGATCGCGGCTTGAAGAGCCGGCACCCTATATGAAGAAGCGATCCGAGGAGCGCTGATAAACAAGGCGAGGGTCAGGACGGACGATGTTAGAATTCTCAAACTCCCTCCAGTGGCCAGATCCTCGGTCGGTAACGATGGCCGTTGAATCAACGCAGAACCGATTCCGAAGTCCGACAGGTTCGCGGCGAATCCGATAAAGATCATGGCTAAGCCGAGAGTTGAAAAGTCCGCAGGCGAAAGGAGAATCGCCAGGATAATCGTGCCGACTTGATAAAAAGCGACTGAGGCGATTTTTAGGTAGACTTGATAACGCATGCCGGAAAGGGCGATCTTTCGTAGCCCCACGGCCGCGTCAATCGTCAAAACTTACTTAAAGTGATTGACATTGGAGAACGATTTCGGAAACACTTCAGGGCGACACCGTGCGAGTCACATTTATCGGATCTTCTGTAGCGTCAACAAGGGGTGGCATCGAAACGACAATCGCCTCGCTCGCAGCTCACCTGGCGGTGCGGCATGAAGTGACCTTAATCACAGGCGCTGGACGTCGCAGCGATCGACCATTCAAGGTAGCCGGTGTTCGAGTCTTGCAAGTCCCATTTGTACCGCGCACTTCGTTGGCCAGCCGTGCAGCGTTCAGCACTTCGCAGATCCTTAGTCCCTACCTAATTGAATCCCTGAGCACAGTTATCGCGTCGTCGTTGTCGAAAGTCGCGAGGAATGCCCTGGCCGAATCGGATATCATATCGACACACTCGAAATATGATGCCCTGTTCTTCTCTCGCATCGCGGCGACTCGTGGCATACCTTCTGTTTTCCACATCCAGGGCTCGAGGTTCGGCGCGCTTTTCAAGGCGCTGGATCGAAGTACAGTCTACATCGCGATCAGTGAATGGGCTAAGCGTGACCTAACAAACCGGTTTGGCCTCTCAATTCGTTACGTGGTCTCGCCCGGAATCCCAGAGAGACTGCTCGGTCTAGATCGGAACGAACAGGAATTCGTCTTGTTTGTCGCTCGCCTACAGAGATCGAAAGGAACACTTGAGGCGATTCGAATCTTTCACGAGGTTTCTTCCCTGTTTCCTGAACTTCGGCTCGTTATTATTGGTGATGGGCCCGGGCGAGCGGAGATGGAACGGGAGGCTCAACACCTATCCATCCGATCCAAAGTTGAGTTCCTCGGAGCAATACCGCATGAGGATGTGTTGGACTACTACGCTCATGCCAAACTCCTTCTCTTCCCCTCAAAATCAGAAGTATACCCATTAGTCCCGCTGGAGGCCATGGGTGCAGGTTGCCCCGTCGTGGCCAGTGATGTCCTTAACCTGACCGGGGGCGCCGATGGAATTCCAATTCTCCTTCCAGCTGCCCGACAGGAGCTTTGGGTCACTGCGGTCACAAGACTACTCGAAAAGACTGAAGAACGAGTTCGCGTTGGGAACCTAGGTCGCGAGTGGGCACGGACTAAAACCTGGACGAACGCGTCCTACGAATATGAGAGAGTCCTAATCTCGACTGTGCAGCACTACTCGGCCTAGTCCTCGCTTTCCAGAATCTTTCTCAGATCACGTTTGACGCGTCGAGCGGAACTCCGAGGCGACCAACTCTGGCGATCGCCAATCCATTGCGTCTGGAGATCACCGAGACCGAGGTCGACCATGCAGGATTTCCAGATTGCCTCGAGATCCATTCGATAGTATTTACGAAGCCGCCACAGATCGATTTCGCGACGGGCTAGTCGTCGTAGGCGTTCCGATTTGGGATATCTCTGGTACGTGATGTCGTTCGCATCCTGATATTGGGACGGCTTGAGGTTCTCACCCATCAATACGGGGGTCCACCTCATCTTCCCGAGAATCCAGATTCGAATCCACAAGTCGAGATCTTCAGCATAGTTCAAGTTTCTAGTTCCGCCGACGCGAAACCAGAGCTCGCGTGGATAGAGACCCGCGTACATCGCCTGGAGCGCAAGGCCCTTTCCCCTAAACTCCTGCAAGTATCGACGGGTCAGATCCCCTAGTCGCGGAAGGTACACGGTATCGGTATCTACCCATAGAATCGTTGAGGCGTGGGCCACCGAAGCCGCGATTTGCCGTCCGGTGCCTCGCGAACACCTGCGGGATATGATGTTAACGTTGGGGAACGCCGCAGCAAGGGCACTTAGCATGCTGAACGTTCCGTCCGAGGATTTGTTATCGACGACATTGTACTCAATCAAGAAGCCTTCCAATGCGCCCATCACAGATAGAAAGTGGGCCTCGAGTGAGTGAGCGTTATTGTAACTCGTCGTACAGACGCTGACGGATGGCACACCTCGCGAAGTCATGCTCATTCCTCAGCTACGGGATAGGAGCTCATCGACGAGCGCGTGAAGTCTGCGGCGGCGTGAGCTTATGGGAAATTGATCCTGAATTCTCGTCGCAGCGCGAGTGGAAATCTTAGTCGCTAACTGTTCACGAATCGCGGCTTCTGTGAGATCGACATCGCCATAGGGTACCAGCGTTCCGACATCCCCCACCACTTCCGGAAGCGACCCTCTCGAGGTGGCCACCGGAAGACATCCCGTGGACATCGCTTCCGCAAGGGCGCATCCAAATGATTCCACGTACGAAAGTTGGGCGTACACCTTCGACGTGCGATAAAGCTCGAAAAGCTCAGGCAGCTCGACCCAACCTCGAAAGTGCACATTCGTCGGCATAGGTTCAGCGTACAGCCGGGGGTCCTCGTCGATTCGGCCAACAATCTCGAATGAGGTTTCTGGCATGCGGCGGGCGACCCGAACAAGCGTTTCGAGCCCCTTAAGGCGCCAGTTGGTCCGAGTGACGTTGGCAACGGTGACAACTTGGTCGTGACGTGGCGAAGCGTTGACTCCGCTCGACAGGGGGAAACCATGATACAAAACCTCCACTCGCGACCGAGGAGACCAATGCAAAACCCGACCCATCGTGAACCTCGAGACCGCGAGAACTCTGGTCGCGTGCGTGAGAGCGAAGGTGGTTCTTCGCCTTCGAGTCGGGTCGCCCATCGCACCATACTTAAGTTGTGGAACCGACTCGACGTCATACCCACCCGCCACAAGAATCGAGGGTCTTTGACGAGCAAGGCCGAGTTTCACCATCGGATACGCATAGCCCAGAGCAAACCATCCAAAGGCCAGCCGGCATTTCATGAGATCCAAGAGCAGGGGAGCCAAATGGCGCGGCCTGTCATACTTGAACACCTTCACAGAATACCGTTCGGTGAGAATGTCGATGTCCCTCTGGACAAAACTTGATCGTAATGGATGGATGAAGAGGATATCTGAAACCAAGTTAGCCCTCACCCCTCATCTTGTGCGACAATCTAATGATCCGAGATGACCACGTCCTGACGGCAAGCCGATATTGGACGCCATCGTTTTTGGGAGGGGGACAACCTTCGATCGGGGAGGTCGGTCTGGGAAATGGATCTTCCTTCGCAATCTCGAAGTCAAGTCACTGGGGTCCAACGTTCGTGTCCCCATGGATCGTTCTCGACGCCATCTCACGCAATGTAACAAGTTCATGGCCGGAGTCGGTTACTTCGTCCACAAACTCTTCGATAATTTTCAGTCGTGTGGGTGACATTCTCTTAGGATGGGCCTGAATTACACAGACGTGTCGGCGAGAACCGAAATGACGCGAGGCTTCTAGCCAAATGTCAAGAATCTTGCGCTCCCTATCGCCTGCCAACCGCGGACCATGTGGAGCGTCGAGCAGAAACCAATCATCAAACTCGGACACAGGCAGCTCTACAATTCCCTTGGCCACGACCAGTGGCATGGGTGAACTTGCTCGAAAAAGGTAGCGAATCAGAGCCCTTGGGAAAGCAAAACCCTCTTGCCGAGGGAGGAATGACCTGTTTGTTAGTGAGTAACGAAGGTAAGCAACGGGGTCAACTGCCACGCGGCTGCTGTCATACATGAATCCCTCGAGGGACAGCGCCGTGTATAGATTACTGTCGTGAGCCATGTAGGGAGCGCGAAACCCTACTGGCTCGAAGCCGAGGATTTCGAGGAACGTTCGTTTCATCGCCCGAAGTCGCTCAACTTGAGCTTCGATTGGTCCTCGGAAAGGGATGTGAACGTCCCCATGCCCTGTAATCTCATGCCCCGATTCCGCTAGGTATCCGATTTTCCTCGGATTGAGAGGAAGCGCCGCTGCAGTGACGGGGATAGTCATCCGAGTCTGGCACGCGGAGAGCATTTCCGCCAGCGGCCGAATGCAAGTGTCGAAGTCTTCCATGCCATCATCAATGTCGCCGGTCAAGGCGACCAGGCTTCCGGCTCTCATCTATCCTCCCTTGTAGCAACCGCGAGGACGGCGTCTCCCCCTTTTGGCTGAAAAATCGTGTCTGGCATGGCGAGAGCCATGAGAAATGGGAAGACGAGGATAAGTAGTGGATAACTCAAGAGCGCGATCCGGCTAGCTAAGGTTGCAGCGGCTCCACTGAGGGAGCCGATAATCGGAACAATCTTTTTCACTTCAAAGCCAGACCGAGTCAGTATCGACTCGAGCTCGTCTCTGCGAAATCCGCTCTCGGTTTCTTCCCTCCGAAACCAGCCGTTGAACACAAGTTTTCGGTTCGAGGGGACAATGGCAATCAGATAACCCCTGGGTCGAACCAGCCTTGCTAAGGACTGGAATAGGTGAGCGTCTCGGCTCGGATCTCTTGCTATGTCCGAACAGACGACCGCGTCGTAGGGAGCTTTCTGATGCGAATTGTAAAAATTTGCCACCTCGAACGCCAAGTTATTGGCGCCTGATTTTTCGAGGCATCGAATGTTGTGGTCCACGATTTCGGGATCACGATCGTATCCTGTGACATTGCTTTCGCGAAGGAAGCGACTGAGAGGATACGCGATTGGCGCGATTCCGCCATGCCATCCAATCGCGCCCGATCTCCCGCAGCCGGCGTCTAGAATCGTTCTTGACTTGGTTCCCTTCAATGCCTTACGGACATGCAGTGACCTCAACCGGGCTCTGATGTTCGGATCCCCTAGACAGCAAAAACGTGCGCACCGAACGAAGAGAAGGGACGAAATCCCCGTCTCTCTAGCGTCTAGCTCGGAGTTCACGCGCTGGCACTCCGCGTTGAAGAAATGGTCTCAAGAATGTCCCGGGCTCGGGCTTCCCAGGAACAGTCTGTCAGGAATTCTGGCGCCCTGCGTGCGACGAGTTCAGCTGCATCCCTGTTGCGCAGGAGTTCGCCGATGGCTGCAGCAAGAGCCGAGGGAGAATCGGGAGGAATCATGATTCCGCAATCGTGAATCAGAGCCCTGACCCCCGGAACGTCGCTAGCGACTATCGGCCGGGCCATGGCCATGTATTCGAATATCTTGAGCGGCGATATCTCGATCTCCTCGTTGCGCGCTCGAGTGAACGGCGCGAGACAGACGTCGCTTGCCGCCAAGATTGTCGGCACGGATTCGTGCGGAATTGACCCCATAAAAACAACCTTGTCGGACAACCTTTGGGTCCGAACCGACTCCTGCAGCGAGGAAAGTAGTGGTCCCTTTCCGACGATGAAGAATCGGAGGGCGGGCTGATCTCTAAGAAATGCCGCGGCCGCCAGCAGAGTCTCCAAACCCTGCCACGGCGCAAGTTTTCCCACAAATGTCGCCACGAGAAGGTCTTGAGGCAAACCTAGACTACGCCTTGCTGAAGTCCGATCAGCTGGCTGAAAGAGCGCGAGGTCGACTCCGTTCGGAATTACTGAAAAGACAGTACGGTTGATCCCTTCGGCGACAACGAGAGCATCGGCCAAGCCGGCAGAAGGAACAAAAATGCGGGCACACCGACTGAAAATTCTGCGCCGCCGAAACTTTTTCCAAAAGTGACCGGCATGAGCATTCTGAGTTATCTCTCGCTTGACCAGCCCGTTAACCTCCAGGTAGTAAGGCAGCCCGAGCTTCGAGGCGATGAACGCGCCGAGTTTTGGCGTGGAACGCCTTTCATATACGATGCTTGGAGAGAAGGCCCGTACCTTCTGCATTGCATTGCCTCTGGAGAAGATCCCGGTGTTACGGATTTCTTCTACAATCACCCCTCGGCCCTCGGGCCGGAGAGATCCGAGCCGACCAACGAGAAGAAGTACTTCATGCCCTAGATTTCGAAAAGCGCGGCAAAGTGCGAGGGTATGAACGGATTGCCCGTCCCAGTCTTCGAGGCTTACATCCGGCGCTAGGAACAATATTCGCATAACAGACAATCCACTTAGTCCTCATCGTACGATGCAGTCGTAGATCTTCGCTACCTTGTCAGCAACATGACCAATCCCAAGGCCACGCTGGGCAAAATCCAATGCACGTTCCGAATATTTCTCGAAGGTCGAGTCATCCAGCAACGACGTCAGCAGAACATCCCATCTTTCTCCTTCCTCGAGGTTAAGTACTTCGCCGCCACCTGACTCTTGAATGAGTTCTTTGGCCCCCCCAGCGGATGTGCAAGCGACGGGTGTCCCGCAGGCCAGCGCTTCGTAAATGGAGAGAGGAGAGTTCTCCGGAATTATCGATGGAACCAAGAGTCCGCGGGAGTGGGCCATTTCGTCAAGGACTCGCATACGAGGCAGTGCACCAAGAACTTGGAGGCGATTGGAGCCGACTAGCTTGGCCTTTGATCGGAGGTAGCTGATTTCTGGACCGTCTCCGAGAACCTTGAAGACCACGTTTTTTGGTAATTTTCCGCGTGCAAGTAACTCGATGATAAACCGTGGGTTCTTGTAGAACACCAGGCGCCCAGCGAATACAAACTGCGGCACCAGGGCGTCTCTGCGCTTCGGGATGGCCGCGAGGTTCACTCCCAGTCGAAGAACTTCAATCTTGTCATTCTCAGTGAATTCGCGTTTCAAGAGAGTGTCCTTCATGTATATGCTGGGGACAATAAAAATCGAAGTCCTTGACTCGAGGGCACCGACTAGTTTACTTCGAAACTTGAGGTTGATTCGCCCGATTAGGCGATGAGCCGGATCAAAGCAACATGTGGGTTGCAACCGCTCGCACGGCACTCGATTCCACGAATCGAAGAGAGTGCCTCTGTAACAGACGGGCCAGTGATCGTGGACATGACAAACGACCGGGCCGCGTAATGCGTGAAGAAGAGGCAACAGCATCACCGTGGAGTTGATGTTGTGGATATGAATGAGGTCGAACCTACCGGTTTGAAGCGCTCGGACTAGACCGCGGGACCAGGGGTTGATATTGTAGCCGAGAAAGTCACTCGTGAGTCTCAACGCAGGGGGCGTGCTGCGGAACCGATGGACTGTGACACTTCCTTCCCGACGGGTTCCGGACTCGCGAGCAGAGCTGGTGAACACGTGGATCGTGAACCCCCGTTTCCCCAGCTCTTCGCACAGATCCGAGGCGAAGATTTCGGCGCCTCCTTTCGCGCCTGGCGGGAAAAGATTGGAAACGACTGCGACTCTCATGAGACCGCCTCATAAAGGGCGACCGTTTTGCTCGCGATTTTCGCCCAACTTCTTTCGGTCCGCATCCAATTGAAGGCATTGGCCCCCATCTTCTTCCGACGCTCCGAATCAGACAAAAGCTGGAGAATGGCGTCACCAAGGGCTCTCCAGTTTCGAGGCTCAACGAGTAGGCCCGTCCGTCCGTCGAGAATGTCCTCCGGAAGACCGCCGACTCGCGTCCCCACAACCGGCCTGCCAAGCGATTGCGCTGCGATTGCTACCCCACTTTGTGATGCTTCAACGTATGGGGCGACAAGCAGCGCCGAGTTCTCAATCTCACGCGCGAGCTCCTCCCGCGACACGAAGGTGTTTCGGACTTCAAGATCAGTCAATGTCGACATCAGGCCACGGTAGGGGGTCAGGTCTCCCTGGCCAACAACCCTGAACCGCGCAGTCTCATGGTTCTCTTTAACGTAGACGCACGCTCGAAGGAAGTCCTCAATGCCTTTGTACGCGGCGATACGACCGAAAAACAGAACTGTCGAACCGTTGCTCGGAGGCGGATCAGCAGACCCGGATAAATATGAAAAATCGCCATGGGGAATGACGTGGACTTTCCAAGCAGGAAGCCGGAACCGAGTCAAGAGACTTGATTTCTGTGCGTTTCCGAGGACAATTATCGCTCGAGCGTGGAATCCGTGAACCGCTATAGCTGGGAATGACCAAGGATCTAGGTGACCAAGATGAGGATATGGGTCATGGACGGTAAGCACCTGAACCTTTTTTCTGTAACTCCTCGGATATAGACTATTCCATGCGTACGCGTTCTGGAAGTGCACAATGTCCGCGTTCGATTGAGAAGCGAACTGCGCGACCCGTGCCTGCGTGTAGGCCCGTGACCACGAGATAATCCCTGGTCCGCGAAATTCTATGACCTTTACATTTTCCTCGACTTGACCTCGAAGATCGGGTGCCATTTGATCCCAAAGAACCAGCGAAACCTCGCAGAGTCTGGCCATCGCATTCGCCAGCTGAATTGAATACTCAATCTGGAAGTTCGCAACGACTAGGATTCGCATGATCCGATCCCCTGGATTCAGACTTCTTCATTTCCGACCGCGTCTGTCCGGACGTAATCTACCCGTACGCCCACTCTCGGCATGCCCCGGATTGGGTTAGTTCGATTGAGCGTCAGCGAAAAACAAGATGCGGGGTAGGGCACACCGATCGTGGAGGTTGAGCGAGTCATGTTTCACCTGAGCAGGAACACGTTTACGGTCGAGTCTTGGTAGACGATGTAGCGACTCGAGCTGGCGGAACTCAGAAGGAGGGAAGGATATACGTTACCGTAGGCCGTGTATTCGCTGACGAGTGAGTGCAATTCAATGGCATACCCAACGTTGTAGATGTCATACCGAGCCGGAATTGCGTCGACCGATGAGAGCTGAATTTGGGCCCAATCCGCCTCCGCCTGAACATTCACCAACACGTACGTGGAGTCGGACTCGAGTGTTAGCTGGGAAAATGGGACGAGGAAAATCATGTTGGAGACATTTGCGGCATCGAGGAAACGAAACATCAGCAATTCTGGGCTCTGGAACGCAGTAGTAGCCCCTCCGACAGGAAGGTATGGCACACCAGAAATCGCATGAATCCGTGCCCCGGTTAGACCGTCGTTCGCGATAACCGTCCCGTGTGACGTGTCCTTGACGAAGAGACCAAGAGTGTATGTCGAATCTGCCATCGATGTGGTAGCGACCAAGTTATATTCTGAAATAATTGCCGAGGACGAAATCAGAAGCACGACAGCGGCCCCAATCGCGATCCGCCGCCAAACGGCCTTCCTGAAATGGGCCGACGCCGAAAGCACGCCGTAAGCAATGAACAAGGAAGTGAAAGGCACAGTATAGTACCCGGTGTAGTTTCGAATAAACAAAAGGGGAGCGAAGGTGAAGAGGGCAACGATTACGAATGGTTCTCGGACATCCCGATTCCTGCGCATTGCGACTCCAAACAGGCCTACAAATCCCATCGGAAGCAGCAGCCCGGAACTCCTCGCGAGACTCACCGCAAGATTGACAAGCTCAGCAGACAAGGAGGAGTCTGAAGCTATCACCCCTTCTGAATACTCATCCAAAACGTGGGTCGTCGCAAGGGTGGCCCCGGATATCCCGAGCAACGCGACGACGGCCAGCAAAGGCGTAATCCGGACGAAACGTGGTCGGAGGAACAAACCGGGATTCTTGATCCTGAGAGTTCGGAGTATGACGAGTGCCAAACGGGTGAACAAATATGCCACTACTACAAGGGCGACGAAGACTGCAAGCCTATGAAAGGAGGCCATCAGTAGGAGTTCCGTCGCAAGGAAAGATATATATCTCCAATCCGGCGCCCGGTAGAGGCGAATCAGCGTCCAGAGAACAAACGGGAGAAGGGTTGTGAACATCAACCGAGTAGGAACCTGCCATGTCAGACCGCTGACTATGATTGGGCTAAGCGAAAACACCGCAGCAAAAAGCAGTGGCAACGAGCCCTCTCGTGAGAACTCACGTCCGAGGCAGAAGGCCCCAAGCATTCCGACAATCGCGGTGACCATGTCGACAGCTAGGATTGAACCCTCAAGCGGCCCTCCGTAAACTAATGACACCGCGGCGGTTAGAAAAGGAGTTCCGCTTGGCTGACTCAGAGGGTAGAGTCCCAAGTATGACAACGGCGACAGTATCCACAATGCGTAGTTGTGTGAAACTAACGACGTAGCCATGCCATGCCAAACAAAGCTATCGATCCCCATTTCGTGACTCGAGGAAGGGAAGCGTAGAACGAGATTCGCACACGCCAAGGCCGCCAGCAGGCTGAAGACGGCTTTCTTACGAGGTTGCAAGCAAGACCTCCGCGACTTGTTCGCTGACTGATTCCCAACCGAACGGTTTGGCTGCGCGCACACATTCCGTTCGGAGCTTGTCCATGTCACCGAGGTGGTCTTCGAGTACCCCCTGGAGCGAGGCAGGAGAGCCATCGAAGAAGAACCCGGTTTTACCGGGGGAAATAAGCCATGGTAGGTCTCCCACCCGAGTTGTGACGACGGGTACTCCACAAGCAAGTGCCTCCAATGCTATGGTAGGCATCCCTTCGTAAGCAGAGGGTAAGACCAAGGCGTCCGCCGCTGCGATCACCCGGGGCATCTCCTCGTGACTTACGCTGCCCAGGAAATGGGCCCCGTTTTCCCGCGACCTCTCCTTGAGCGCGTGATTTTCGACGCCCGATCCAGCAATAATAAGGCTTGGTGGATTGTCCATCATGGCAACCGCGTCGAACAACACATGGACCCGCTTTTCGGGGTCAAGCCTGCCGGCGTAGAGAACCGTTGGCCGATCAGGGATTCCCAGGCGTTTGCGTTCCAGCTGCCGATCCATCGGGGCAAATGCAGTCAAGTCGACGCCGATTGGCACCACAGTCGCCTTGTCTCCAAGGAATGGATACTTGGAAGTGTAACGATCAAGAGCGGTTTTGCTCACCGAAATGACCCGATTGGAGGCTCTGAGACCCTTTGTCTCCGCGCGACGATAAAGCAGCGAGCCGAAGTACCGGCGCTGGCGCAGCGCGAATAGCGGGTCTCCGTGAAGAGTACACACCAGGCGAATCCGCTCGGAGAGGGCTAGGAACGGGATAAGAAAGTCAGGTCGCTGCGCGTCGACGATATCTCCGTTTTCCAGTCGGGCGCTATTCACCCAGCTGTGGAGGCGTCGGTGATACTCGTAATTCGATCGCACAGCTTTGGTCGACACGGTGACAAATTCCGAATCTACCTGCTTGGCGGCGGGGCCATAACCGACCAACGTCACCGACAATCCGATCCTGCGAAGGCCGCGACACAGCCCCGTGACATAGCTCCGAGTTCCTCCAGGCCGAGATCCGAAAGGGTCTACTGGGGCGACCAGAAAGACGCGCATTTTCACCCCGTTTCGAACGGATTCTGGATTTGGAATGTCATTAGTCGTGCTCCCCGACTTGGCTTTGCGTTTTCACGTGGACCGCGCTCGACGGAATCCGATTCGTCGGGACCTCTGAAAGCGAGTTCAGAAAATTTTCGACGAAATCAATGACCTCGGGCGCGTACGGAGGGAGAAGTCTCGACGGGTCGTTTTTCAAATCTCGAATTTCCACTGCGAGCGAGCGAAGATCGGGCACAAGGCGGATCCACCCGAGCTTGGCCAGCTCTCGTGCGAGATCCGACTTGCTGCGGTAGGATACCTCGCCTTTGGAACTCGATCTGGGAATCACAAGGATCGGTTTGTCGAGCTGGAGCGCGTCCCCGATTGATCCCGCACCATCGTGAGTTATGACAAGGTCCGCTTCACGGATGTGCTCAACTAAATCCCGGTGCGGCATGAATCGGAGATATCGGTACTCTCTGGGGATGTAGGACGCGTGCCCGATTTGTGCAAACACCGATGCCTGGATTTCGTGATTCGCAAGCATTTCGTCAATCGCTTGGAGCAACCGATCGAATCCCTGGCTGTGAGTCCCGGTTAGAACTACAATGGACGCGGCTGATCTTGGCCGAGCGACCCGCGATTTGGGACGGAAGATCGGCATAGCTAGAACGGCGCCCCGATACTGGTCGGCGAGACCCGGCCATTGAATCACCGTGAGGGCGGCAAACCGGTGAACCAGTCTGCCGAAAAGCGAGGGACGCGTGACCCTGGCCATGCTCTCCACGAAAAGAACGGGGATTCCTAGGGAGGCGGCGAAGACTGCCGTGGGTAACGCGTCGCCGGCTCCCGTCGTCACAACAACTGAAGGCTTCTCCCTGAGAAGCGTCGTCAGACTCTGGAAACTGTTAACGAAGAAGCCAGTCGGATTCCTCAGGATCTGATGAACGAAGAATTTCGGGAACTGAGGGAACGTCCAAGCGGCTTGAGCGGACCGAACGGTCACAAGGTATGCATCGTGTCCGACAAAAGCAGGCGCAAGGGCCTCAAGCTGCGCGAGGTGACCACCGGAAGTCGAAGCCAGGCAGACTTTCAATCTTAAACCTCCCAGCGAGATCCGTGTCTGTCGGCTCCGAAATTGAACCCGTGTCCACCTGCTACCATCGGAGCACCACCGTCAAAAGAACGATCGAGGACACAAGAGCCTCGATTCCCCAGACCGACGCCACGATTTGCCATTCCTTCATTGGCCGCTTCCGCATGATCACGTGTGTAAGCGAACCGATAGGCCCCGAGTAATGGAGCCTTCCAGACTGGTCGGGAGCCCCATAGTTTTCCGCCTGGAAGTGACTACGCAGCTTGAGCCCAAACTCTAGAATCATGGGCGCGAACAGGACAGCGCCCAGGGTCTTCTGATGCGCAACTATGGCAATCGACGCAATGGCGGCTCCCATGAACAATGTCATTGAGTCGCCGGGAAAAACCCGCGCGGGATACTTGTTAAACACCAGAAAGGCACCCAAGGATCCCAGAAGAGGGAAGGCGATGTACAATCCACTGTACGTACCCTGTAAGTATGCGACGGCTACCAAGGTGACCGTCATCAGGATGCCCATTCCCGCTCCCAATCCATTCAACCCTTCGAGCATGTTCGTCGCGTTGGCGGCACTCGTAATTCCAAGAGGAACGACGAGCACCGTCATGAGCCCGAGATTGATCCCTAGTAAGTAGACGTCGCCGGTGCTGTAGGAGACTACGCCCAGTGGAATTGCGAGCAGAAAGGGGAGAAGCGCTTTCGCCCGTTTTCTGAGCCCGAACATGTCGTCGACGAGTCCGACGAACCCGGCACCGAGCGATGCCGCCAGGGAAGCGTAGAAGAACGGTGCTGGCACGCTGGCTGCAAGAACCATGAGCAGGGACACGCCCAGGTAGAAACCGAGCATGACCCCTAGGCCGCCCATTTCTGGAACCAGCGGTCGACCGGCCTTGTTCAGATCCTTTCCCACGGCGGTCGTCCCTCGCAAACTGCGGATTAGCCACGGAATGAATGCGTATGTGGCAACGAACGCTGCTAGCGCTGCGGCTAGCAAGTAGAGAATCTCCGTTCGGCCACCTCGTCTCGCCGATGCCGGCCCCGTATATTTCTCCGTTTAGACGACATTACAAAAAACGAGAACGCCTGCCGCTGGAATTGCCTTATTCTATCATCGGCGATAGTCTGCAAGAAAGATACTTAACCCCTCTTGAGACCTCATTCAGCAGATGCATGCAGAGAAGATCAGGACCGCGAATCTTCCAAGTTTCCGTTTGGAGACCCGGGACGCGATGATTCTCATAAGTTTCATCGGCATTTTGGGCTTCGTCCTGGGCCTTGTTGTTGGCGTGGCATAGTCTCCACTCTCCGCGATTGCATCCAACGAACTCTCCCACTGCGATTACATCCGCAAAGGTACTACTAGTGCCGTTTGCATCAGCGACCGATGCGGCGTTGGGTGCATCCGACCGCCGAGGTTTCTCCGTCAGCGATAATCGGCGACGGGACCCGGATATGGCATTGGGTTCAAATCCGCGAGGGGGCCCACGTTGGCAAGGGCTGCAACATCGGGAAAGACGTCTACATTGATGTCGATGTCGTGGTCGGCGACGACTGCAAGATTCAGAACTTCGCAACCCTGTACAATGGAGTCACACTGGCTGACAAGGTCTTCATCGGACCTCACGCCTGCTTCACGAACGACGCGTACCCACGGGCGGTTAGCCGCGATTGGCAAGTCGTCGCAACGAAAGTCGAGGACGGTGCTTCGATTGGTGCAAACGCGACAATCTTATGTGGCACCACGATCGGACGGAACGCGATGGTTGCCGCCGGAGCGGTTGTCACCAAGGACGTCCCGGCCCACGGCTTAGTCGCAGGAGTCCCCGCGAGACTCATCGGGTGGGTGTGCGAATGCGGTCGCCCGCTAGACCGCAACATGCGATGCGCCCACGACGGCAAGCGATTCCCCGAGCTGATGCCGAAGGCTCGGGCTCGTCGTTCGCGGCGGCGCAAGTGACCAGCGAACCTTCATACTCCGGAGCCGGTTCCGCGGTTCGATGATCCCGATCCCCATCGCCCGCCCGATCCTCGGCGACGAAGAACTCGCCGGAGTGCGGGAGGTCCTGGCGTCCGGGATGCTCGCGCAGGGTCCGAAGGTCGAGGCGTTCGAGAAGGCCTTTGCCAAGGACCTCGGCCGGAAGCACGCGATCGCGGTGACGAACGGGACGGCGGCGCTCCACGTCGCGCTCCTCGCCCACGGCATCGGACCCGGCCAGGAGGTCGTGATCCCGCCCCTCACGTTCTTCGCGACCGCATCGACGGTCCTCCTGTGTGGCGCGAAGCCCGTCTTCGTCGACATCGACCGGTCGTCGTACAACATGGACCCCGCGAAGGTCGCGTCCGCGATCACGCGCAAGACCGCGGCCATCATGCCCGTCCACCTGTACGGCCAGACGGCCGAGATGGACCCGATCCTCGCCGCAGCGCGGGACCGCGGCATCCCGGTCATCGAGGACGCCGCCCAGGCCGCCGGTGCGGAGTACCACGGCAAGAAGGCCGGCAACCTCGGCGACACCGCGTGCTTCTCGTTCTATGCCACGAAGAACATGACGACCGGCGAAGGCGGCATGATCGTCACCGACGACGACCGGGTCGCGGAGAAGGCCCGGCTGCTCCGGCACCACGGCCAGCCGGCGAAGTACGAGCACGTCCTCGTCGGCTTCAACTACAGGATGACGGAGATCGCGGCGGCAATCGGCCTCGCGCAGCTCGCCAAGCTGGATGGCTGGGTGAAGCAACGGCGGGCGAACGCTCGGGCGCTGTCCAAAGGCCTCGACGGCATCGAGGGCCTCGTCCCGCCGTCCGAGGGCAACTGGATGGTCCATTCGTACTACCAGTACATCGTCCGCCGCGAGGAGCCGTTCCAGCGGTCCCGGGATGAGATCGTCCAGGAGCTGAACGAGGATGGGATCGGCTGCCGGCCCTCCTATCCGATGCCGCTGTACAAACAAAAGGCCCTGCGAGACCTGAAGATCCGCGGTCGGTGTCCCGTCGCAGAGGACGTGATCCCAGGCCTCTTCGAGCTCCCGGTCCATCCCGGCGTTGGGCCGGCGGAGATCGAGCGGATCGTCGCAGCCGTCGAGGAAGTCGCTCGGACGGATTGAAGCGGTTCCGACGGAAAGAGACAAAGCGCGCGGTCCGATTCTCCGGCTTGCGATGGACCTGCAGACGTTCCAGGCGGCGCTCCATGAGGGCGTCGAGAAAGAGCGCGGCCTGCTATGGGCGGAGGCCGCCGACCTCTACGCGGAACTCGCCAAGGCCTCGTCCGATCCGGCGATGCGCGCCCTCGCCCTCTTGCGCCAGGGCAACGCGCTGATGGAACTCCGTCGCTGGGACGACGCCCGCAGCGCCTTCGATGCCGGCCTGCACGACGCCAAGGAGTCCGGCGATCCCGGCATCGTTGCTCAGGCGCTCCTCGCGGCCGGCGTATTCGCGGCGAACCGGGACGACCCGAAACGGGCCGAAGCGTTCCTGCTCGACGCCCTCGATCGGTTTCACCGCAAGGACGATCGCGCCCATCTCCAAGGGCGTGGCTGGGCGTTCCTGAACCTCGCGAGCCTTTACGGGAAAACCGGACGCCTCGACCTCGCCTTCGTCACGTTCACGAAGGCACAGGACGTCCTCGGCGCGGCGGAGGACTGGGCCGGCGTCGCGGCCGCGTGGGAGGCGCAGGCGCAACTGCGTCGCGCGATCCACGACGAGGACCGCTGGCGCGAGGACCTCGCCGAGGCGATCGTGTTCTACGACCGCGAAGGGATGACGGCGAAGGCGAGCCGGCTCCGCAGGCTCCTCGGAAAGAAAATCGTCTGAGAGTGGCGGCGATACGCAACGGTTTCCGACCGCATGCACGAGCCTGAGCTTGCTAAATCCTCGTAGCCCGACTCGCGTCATGGCGGCACTCCAACCAACCATTCAAATGTCGCGGACGTTTCTCGACGGCGATTCGCATGGCCCTCGCCGCGATCGAATTGCAACAACTCTGGAAATCGTACGACGGCCAGCCGGCCCTCCAAGGTCTCTCGCTCGACGCGTATCGCGGCGAGATCCTCGGCCTCATCGGGCCGAACGGCGCCGGCAAGACGACCACGCTCAAGATCCTCGTCGGTCTGCTGCGGCCGGACTACGGGATCGTGCGGGTGAGGGGCCACGACGTCCTCGTGGATCCCGTCGGGTACAAGGCGGAACTGGGCTACATGCCGGAGGCTCCGACCTTGCCGGAGTATCTGACGCCGACCGAGTTCCTCGGGTACGTCGGCCGCATCCGGAATCTGTCGAAAGACCGGATCGCGGCTCGGACGTCCGAACTCCTGAGGGCCCTCGACCTGACGCCAAAGGCCGACGAGACGATCGCTTCCCTCTCGAAAGGCATGAAGGCGAAGGTCGCGTTCGCGGCCGCGATCATCCACGAGCCCTCGATCCTCGTCCTCGACGAGCCGCTCATCGGGATCGACCCGGCGGGACAGCATCTCCTGAAGGAGCGCCTCCTGGGCATGGCCCAGGCCGGCTCCACCGTGCTCGTCTCGACACACCAGCTCGACACAGCGGAGCGGTTGTGCGGGCGCGTCGCAATCGTGCACCACGGGCGGAACGTCGCGACGGGAGACCTCGCGGCCTTGCGGACCGCGGCTCACACGGGAGAGGAAGGAAGCCTCGAAGACGTCTTCCTCCGGCTCACCCAGGAGGCCGCCGCGCCGGCCGTGGAGAGCCCCCGACGGCGGGGCTGGTTCCGGAGAGGATAGGCCGTGAATCGGACCCTCACCCTGTTCACATACAAACTTCGGTTCTTCTTCGGGCCGGCCCTCCGCGGACGGTTCGGGCCGCTCGCCTACTTCGGGTTGATCCTGATCTTTCTGCCGTCCGGATTCGCGTTCGGCGTCACGCTGGGCACCGCGGTCGTGGGAGCCGACACGGCCACGGCCATCGGCGTGCTCGCCGGGCCCCTTGCGGGCCTCCTGTCCTTCGGCCTCTTATACGCCCTCGGCGCCGGCGTCACGGCCCACGCGTCGGAGTTCGACTTCTTCCTGACCGCGGACGTTCGCCCGCGGGAGTATCTCGCAGCGGACCTCCTCTTCCAGCTCGTCAGCCTGCTCGGGGCCGGCGGCCTTTCGGCCAGCGTCGCGGCGATCGGCATGGCGGTCACGGCGGGGAGACCGGCGAGCGCGGCCCTGTCGCTGTTCGGCCTCCTCATCGTGTACGCGTTCTTCGTCCTGATGACCTCCCAGGTCCTCGTCATCTTGCGCGTCCGCTTCCCGAAGGCTCCGGTCCGCCTGGTGACCGCGGCGCTCCTCATCCTCTCGATGCTCCCGGCCGCCGCGCTCGCGGACCCGGCGTTCCCCATCCGCTTCGCGGACCTGCCGCTGCCCTCGAGCGCCTACGCAGCGCTCGGGCTCGCGGTCCTCCGCGGAGGCGCATGGCCCGTGCTCGATGTCGTCCTCGGGGCGGTGTACGCCGGCGGCATCGCCATCGCGTGGTACGCCCTGAGCAACACGTACATCGTCCACGGCTTGCGGCCCACCATGTCGGCCGGCTTCGGCCAAGTCGACATGGGGTCGCGGATGGAAATCCAGCGGCATATCACGGCGCGCCTCGGCGGAGTCACCACCCGCGTGCGATTCCGACCGGACCGCGGCGGGGACACGAGCCTCATGACGCGCCTCCACCTCGTCCGCATCTGGCGGGACGGGAGCATCCTGTTCGTTGGGCTCTTCGCCGTCATCGGGATCCTGTCGTCGGGCGCGGGCCGCAATCAAAGGGGCTTGGTCGGCGTGGCGGCCGTCACGCAGACGCTGACCCTCGCGCTGGGGATCCTCGCGATCAACTGGGCGTTCTACGAGCGGGAGAACCTGTGGATCGTGTTGACCTCGGCGCAGGGGCCCGCGGCGTACTTTCGCGGCCTGATGCTCAGCTTCGCGACGATCGGGCTCGTGGCGAGCGCGCCGTTCTTCGTCCTCCTCGTCGCGACCCGGTCGCTTGGCCTGCCAATCGAAAGCCTGGCGGTTGCGATCGCATCCCCCATCGCCGGCGGATTCGCCGCCGCCGCGCTCCTGACGCGGATCAAACTCAAGCCGTCCGCGTTGTCGTTCGCCGCGCTCGGAATCTTTTTCCTCGTCTCGCTGGGCGGCATCTTGGGTGGCCTCGCGGCCGAGGGCGTCCTCCTCGCGGCCCGTGCGATCGGGGTGATGGCCGTGGAGGCGCAGGCGACCATCTTATTCGGCTTCCTGCTTACCCTGGCCGCCCTCGGGTTGTGGACCGTCACCCGACTCGCCGCGGCGTTCCGCCTCTGAGGCCTCCCGAAAAATCCGCCAAAACGTTCATGTAGAGCGGGTTCTTCGGACGGTCGACCCAGGAGAACGGTCCTCGATGTCTTCGGAATCCATCACCGTACCCAGTCCGGCATCGGCGCCTGCGAAGGCCCCGCGGGTCGAAGACCGGATCGTGGTCGCACGCCGCCTCGTGAAGACATACGACAGCGGCGGCGGTGCCGTCCACGCGCTCCGCGGCTTAGACCTCGACGTCCGAAGGGGCGAGATGGTCGCCGTGATGGGACCATCCGGATGTGGCAAGACGACGCTCCTCAATTGTCTGTCCGGCATCGATGAGTTCACGTCCGGCGAAGTGTGGATCGCGGGGCAGCGACTCTCGACGTTGAGCGACAACGGCAAGACGGATTTCCGCGCGATGAAAATGGGATTCATCTTCCAGAACTACAACCTCTTGCCGGTCCTGAAAAGCGTCGAGAACGTCGAGCTGCCGCTCCTCGTCCGAGGGGACGACCCGAAAGAGGCGCGCGGCAAGGCGATCGACGCCCTCGCCGCGGTCGGGCTCGATCAGGTGGCGCTGAAGAAACCTGCGGAGCTTTCCGGCGGTCAGCAGCAGCGGGTCGCCATCGCCCGCGCCCTCGTGAACGAACCGGACATCGTCTTCGCGGACGAGCCGACGGGCAACCTGGACTCGGAGACCTCGCGCGAGGTCGTGGAGCTGATGAAGGCCCTCCATGCGAAGAAAGGGCTCACGTTCATCGTGGTCACCCACGACGGCGCGGTCGGGAACCAGATGCAACGCGTGATCGTGATGCGGAACGGAGGCATCTTGAAGTCGTTCCGCCCGACGCCCGCCTGAGGCGTTCGCATGGACGCCGCGCTTACGCTCCTCCTCGTCGTCGGGGCGATCTGCCTCGCGGTCCTCGCCTGGGCCGGCCGGAAACGCTTCCCGCTCCGGATCGGCGCGGGGAACTTCTTCCGCCGGAAGACCCAGGTCGCGATCGTCGTCGCGGGCCTCTTGATCGGCACGGCGATCATCAGCTCGTCCCTGGTCATCCAGACCACGTTCGACTTCACCGTCCGGGCCGCGGTCTTCCGCGCCCTCGACGCGGTCGATGAGATCGTGTACGTCGCATCCCCGGACGGCGGGCGCCTTCCGTTCTCGGCCCAGGTGTACGACAACCTGACGTCGAACCTCGGGAGCATGCCGACCGTCGACCGCGTCGCGCCGCGGTACCAGCTCCCCGGCGCCGTCGTTGACACGTCGAGCCAGCTGTTCGACCCCACCGCGACGGTCATCGGCTTCGACGCGACGCGGGACCTCGGCGACTTCGTCCGATCGGACGGTTCGACGTGGAACGGTTCCGGCCTGAGTGGAACGGAGGCGATCATCAACGCGAATCTGGCGACCTCCGTCGAAGCGAAGGTCGGCCACGGCCTCGTTGTAAGCCTAGGGACGCCGCGCGGATTCGTCCAGATCCCCGTGACCGTCAAGGAAATCGTCCGGGACGAAGGCCGGGGCGCGTGGAACGATGGGGAGAACCTGTTCGTGCCGCTACCCGCATTCCAGGCAGCGTTGGGCGAGAGCGGTAAGATCAACACAATCACAGTGGCGAACGATGGCGGCGCGACGCAAGGATACCTTCGTTCGGACGACGTGGTCCGCGAAATGACGCCGTTCCTGCCCGCGGCCCCGACGTTCACGATTGCGAAGGTCAAGGCCGACTCGATCGACGGCGCGAGCCGGAACATCGATCAGCTCAGCCAGGTCTTCGTCCTCCTCGGATTCTTCACCGTCATCGCGGGCATCCTGTTGATCATCAACATCTTCGTCATGTTGGCGGAGGAGCGGAAAGGCGAGATGGGCGTCGCCCGGGCCCTCGGGATGCGACGCACGAATCTGGTCCAGAGCTTCGTCTCAGAAGGCTTGCTGTACGCGCTCCTGTCCTCCGTGATCGGCACCTTTACCGGGTTGCTCGTCGCGGGCGTCATCCTCTGGGGCTTCTCGCAAGTCTTCGGCGCGTCGGCCTTCGGCGGCACCGGATTCCTTCTCCACTGGAGCGATTCGGATCTGATCAACGGATTCGCGATCGGCTTCCTGATCACGATGGCGACGATCGTCATTGCATCGTGGCGCGTCTCGAAGCTGAACATCGTCCGCGCGATCCGGGACATCCCGGAGCCGATTCCCCATGGATCGACGAGACGTCAGGTGGCCGCGGGGGCGGCGATCGCGGTCCTCGGGGCCATCGGATTCATCGTGGCCATCTTGCGACAGAGCCTGCTGCTCCAGGACCTCGGACCCGTCGGGCTGGCGTTCGGCCTCGCCGTCCTCACGATGCGGGCCCTCCCCGCCCGGGCCGTCTTCACGGCCGCCGGCGCGTTCATCGTCGGGTGGGTGCTGAGTCCCTGGAAGTTCTTCAGCATCGCGAACGCGGACATCACGCTGTTCATCGCCGCCGGCCTCATGCTCGTCCTCGGCGGACTCCTCATCGTCCTCTTCAATAGCGACTCAATCCTGGCGCTCGCGACCCGACTCGTTCGTCGTCGCACGTGGCGGCCGGTCGTCCGGACGGCGATCGCGTACCCGATGAACAAGAAGTTCCGCACGGGCGCGACCCTCGCGAGCATCGCCCTCGTCATGTTCACGATCGCGACGATGTCGGGAATCCAGGCCGAGGTGAGCTCGTCAATCGCCAAGACGAGCATCCGCGAGAGCGGCGGTTTCTCCCTGATTGGCGCCTCCGGCGTCCCGATCGCCAATGCGAGCGCTGCGTTCGCTACGTACGGGGCGCACACGGACTGGAGGAACATCACGAACGACACCCTGAGCTTGTCCCAGGCTCGCCTCCAAATCAGCAGGAACGCGAGCTTCGCCGGTCGAATCTTCAACACGAGCCTGATCGGCGTGCCCTCCGGCTCAATGCCACCGTTCGAACTCCAGGCTCTCGACCCGGCGTATCCCGACGCGGCGGCGGCTTGGGCCGCCATCCAGTCGAATCCTGGCCTCGCGCTCGTCGATGGGTCGGTCATCCCGAACAACTTCGGTCCGAACTTCGGGACCTTCTCGGTAACCGTCGGCGACTTCGTGTATTACGGCAACCGGACCGCGCCTCGGAGCGTCCGCATCATCGGAATCCTGCACGAGCAGTTCGTCCAAGGCCTCTGGGTCTCCTCGGACCTCGTCAAGAACGAATTCGGGATCGAGGCGGCGAGCCTCTTCTACTTCCAAGTCCAACCTGGCGTCGACGTGACCCAGGCGGGCCACGACCTGGAGCGGTACTTCATCTCGTACCAGTTGATCACGCTGAACATCCAGGAGTTCATCAACCAGATCCTCGAGACGACGATGGGGGTGTTCAACCTCCTGCAGGCGTACCTCGCGCTCGGCCTCATCGTCGGCATCTCCGGTCTTGGCGTCATCACGATGCGCAACGTCGTCGAGCGGCGCCAGGAGACGGGCGCCCTCCGAGCGCTCGGCTTCCGCAAGTCGATGGTGCTGAAGTCGTTCCTATTCGAACTCTCCTTCATCGCGCTGACGGGAATCGCGATGGGCGTCGCCCTCGGCGTGGCCTTGTCGTATGACCTGTACCTGCGGTTCTTCGCGAATCAGGCCGCCTTCGTGATTCCTTGGGACCGACTGTTGCTCTTGGGCGGCATCGCGTTCATCGGAGCCGTCCTCGCGACCGCGAGCCCGGCCATCCGCGCCTCCCGCATTCCTCCGGCCGAGGCCTTGCGCAGCTTCGAGTGATGCACCAAGTCGGAAGAAATCAGTAGATGGATTCCTTCTGTCGACGATCGAGGGCCAGTTGCCGGTAGTGCTCTGGCTTGTGGTCGAACTTGAGCTGGCATTCCTCGGTGTCGAAGTAGTACGGGATCCCCTTGTACCAGATCATCCAGAACGCGTTGTGCGGGTTCACGGGCTTCTCGCAAACCGGATCGACGGCCATCGGAACACCGGACAACGCGACCGAAGGCACGGGCGAATATGAAGCCTTCGACAACGCATCGCGGGTCCGCCACGCGTTTATATCCCGCGCCCTCTTTCGCGGACCTGTGGCGGCGCCGATGCGCGTCGGGGTCATCGGTGTCGGCTCGATGGGCCAGAACCACGCCCGGGTGTACTCCGAGATCGCCGAC
>Ga0209236_1000182_pt1 | contig 33262 bp, 30 predicted proteins | sample GraSoi013_1_40cm_FD_185819 | JGI IMG/M metagenome (GOLD analysis project Ga0209236, IMG submission 185819) | Grasslands soil microbial communities from the Angelo Coastal Reserve, California, USA - Sample 09_27_2013_1_40cm (SPAdes) (version 2) | ecosystem: Environmental > Terrestrial > Soil >... | reverse complement strand
GGCCCAGGGGTTTGAGGCGTCGTACGTCACGGACCACAACGTCCTCTTCGACCAGCGCGTCCAGCAGCCGATCCCCCTGCTCCCCGGCGTCGAGTGGAGCGTCGCCGGCCAGCACGTGGTGGCCCTAGCCGACACGCTGCCCATCGACCGGGGACGCTTCGACCGGGACACGCGCTCGCTGCTCGCCCTGTTCGGCGAGCTGCACCGCCACGGCGCCCTCAGCATCGCGTCCCTCCCCGAATACTGGCGCGCTCACTGGGACGACGTGGACGAATTCGTCGCCGCGGGGCTGGACGGCTTCGAGATCGTGAACTGCGCCCCCAAGGCGCTCGCCTTCCCCGATGCCCGACGCCGGCAGGTGCTGGCGCTCGCCGCCGCGCACGATCTCCTGGTGGTCGGTGCGAGCGACAACCACGGCTGGGGGAAGGTCACGTGCGTGTGGAACCTCGTCGTCTCGGGAGTGCGCGGGTACCGCTCCAACCAGGTCGTCGCCCGGCCGCTCGCGCTCGCCCAGGGCGAATGGCTGCCGTGGACGGCGGCCTACACGCAGCCGTGGCTCATGTTCCGAAGCCTGTCGTGGAGCGAGCGCTGCAGCTGGATCACGTGGATCCTCGTGGTCTTCATCTATCGGGCGGTACCGCGACGCGCGGGCGACGCGGGTGGCCTGGGCATCCTGGCGCGCTCGCTCGAGGTCTTCAGGCTCCGCTGGCCGGGCAAGCCTATGACTTTGTAATGCAAAGTACTTGACAGATGCGCGCCCACGCGTAATCTTCCGGCTGCACGCCCCATGAGCTCACCCCGCCCCCTGCGCGACCGCGCCGTCGACGATCTCCGCTTCATCCGCCAGACCATGGAGCGGGCGGGGTCGTTCACCGCCGTCCCCGGCTGGGGCCAGGTGGCGGTCGGCGCGACGGCGCTCGCCGCCGCGTTCCTCGCGGCGCGGCAGCCGAGTGTGGAGCTGTGGCTCGCGACGTGGCTGGGGGAAGCGATCGTGGCCCTCGTGATCGGTGGGTGGACCATGGTGCGGAAGGCGTACGCGGTGAACGACCCGATCCTGTCCGGGCCGGGGCGCCGCTTCTGGCTCAGCTTCATCCCCCCCATGGCCGTCGGAGGTCTGCTGACGGTCGCGTTATACCGCGCGGGGCACTGGCACGCGCTGCCCGGCGCGTGGCTGCTGCTCTACGGGACCGGCTTCGTCACGGGCGGGGCGTTTTCGGTGCGCATCGTGCCGGTCATGGGGCTGTGCTTCATGCTTGCCGGCGCCGTCGCATTGTTCGGCCCCGCTGCGTGGGGCAACTGGGTCCTGGCGGCGGGGTTCGGCGGGTTGCACATCGTGTTCGGCGGCATCATCGCGCGGCGGTACGGTGGCTAAGCCCGGCGCGGCGCGCAGGGTGGACACGGTCGCGCAGGCGGCGCGGAGCGAGCGCTCTGGCGCGCGCGCGGCCGAGCTCGACCGCCTGATCCACGAGCGGGTGCGCCTCGGCATCGTGAGCGCGCTCGCGGTGAACGACGCGCTCACGTTCAGTGAGCTGAAGACACTCCTCAAGACGACCGACGGGAACCTCAGCGTCCACGCCCGCAAGCTCGAGGGAGCGCAGTACGTCACCTGCACCAAGTCGTTCGCAGGCCGGGTGCCCCAGACGCGGTACCAGCTCACGGCGACGGGCCGCCGGGCGCTGGAGCGGTATCTCGACCACATGGAGGCACTGATCCGGGCGACCCGCGAGCGCTAGGCGGGGGGCCTTTTTTTGTGGGATCGAACTTTACGATGCAAAGTACTTCCCTGCACGTCGCGATCATCATGGACGGCAACGGGCGCTGGGCGACCCGCCGCGGTCTGCCGCGCGCCGCCGGTCACCACGCCGGCGCCCGGGCGGTGCGCCGCATCGTCGAGGCGGCCCCCGGGCTCGGCATCGGCCAGCTCACCCTGTTCGCATTCTCCGCCGACAACTGGAAGCGGCCCCCCGACGAGGTGGCGGCCCTGATGCGCCTCTTCGCCCGCCACCTGCGGAGCGAGACCCCGCGGCTCGTCGCGAACGGCGTGCGACTCGAGGTCATCGGCCGGCGCGATCGGCTCCCCGCTCTCCTCGGTGTGGCGATCGCGGCGTCCGAGCAGGCCACTGCGGGCAATGAGACGCTCTCCCTCCGGCTCCTCGTCGACTACTCCGGCCGCGCCGCGATCCGGGCGGGCCTCCTCCTCCCCGACGTCGACCTCCTCATCCGCACGGGCGGCGAGCAACGTCTCAGCGACTTCCTGCTGTGGGAGTGCGCGTACGCCGAGCTCCACTTCACCGACCGCTACTGGCCCGACTTCGGGGCGGCGGATCTCGCCGCGGCGATCCGCGAATTCCGCAGGCGGCAGCGCCGCTTCGGTGGGCTGCCAGAGACTGCGGCGGGATGAACGCAATGAGCGAGAAGACGAGGCTCGGCCTCGAGATCCTGGGCGCCGCCACTGTGCTGGGCGTTTCGGGCGACCTCCTGCTGCGCGCCACACCCTGGGGCCTGAACGCGCTGCTCTGCGCCGCCGGACTCGTCGCCGCGGCGGCCTACATCGTGCACCGCCACCGCATCGCGGTGAGCGCCGATGCCCTCTTGCTCGCGGTCGCCATCCTGCTGGTGGCGTCGAACTTCATCGCGCGGGACTCGATGGCGCTCCGGGCGCTGGACCTGATCGGGCTCGGGATCCTCTGCTCCCTGGCCTGCCTGAGCCTGCGCGGCGTCGCCATCCGTGGCCTCCATGCGTGGGAATACGTGCAGGCGGGCTTCGCAGCGGCCGTGAGCGCGTGCGTCGGTGGTTTCGCGCTGGTGGGACGGGACGTGCGGTGGGAGGAGTTGCCGAGGGGCCGCGCGCTGCGCCACTTGCGCGCGGCCGGCGCTGGCACCCTGCTTGCATTGCCGCTGCTGCTCGTGTTCGGCGGCCTGTTCGCATCGGCCGACGCCGTGTTCAGCAACGTGCTGGCCGGCGCCTTCGACATCGACTTTGGGGCGGTCGCGTCGCACACGTTTCTCATCGCGTTTGGAACGATGCTCGCCGGCGGCTTGTTGTGGAGTGCTTTGCTCCGCGCCGTGGCGCAACCGACCGGCGGCCCAGGCCGGGGCTTTTCCCTCGGCATTGTCCCGGTCGGCACTGCCCTCGGTCTGCTCGACGCGCTGTTCCTCGTCTTCGTGGTCATCCAACTCCGCTACTTCTTCGGCGGGACCGACCTGATCCAACGCACCACGGGCCTGACCTACGCCGAGTACGCGCGTCGGGGGTTCTTCGAGCTGGTCGCCGCGAGCGCCCTCGTGCTGCCTATCCTGCTCGCGGCGGACTGGGCCGTTCGCAACGAGGCGCCTCAGCAGCGCCGCAGCTTCCGGTCTCTCGCCGGATTGCTGATCCTGCTGCTCGCGGTCGTGATGGCCTCCGCGCTCGAGCGGATGCGCCTCTATGTGGACCAGTTCGGGCTGTCGGAGGTACGGCTGTACGCCACCGCCTTCATGGTGTACGTCGCCGGCATCGTCGGGTGGTTCGGTTGGACCGTGCTGCGCGGGCAGCCGCGGCGCTTCGCCTTCGGCGCACTGGTGCAGGGGTTCGCTGTGCTCGCCGGGCTGCACGTCCTCAATCCCGACGCCTTCATCGTGCGCACCAACCTCGGCCGGCTGCCCCACGACCGACCGTTCGACGCCAAGTACGCGGCCTCCCTGAGCGCCGACGCGGTGCCCGTCCTCCTCGCGGCCGTCCCGCGGCTGGGCGGTGCGGAGCAGTGTCGGCTGAGCGCACGGCTCCTCGCACGCTGGGGGCGCGGGGACGACGACTGGCGGAATTGGAACCTCGCGCGCCGCCGGGCGCGCCAGGCCGTGCAGGGACGCGAAGCGGACCTCCGGGCAGTCGCCTGCAAGGAGTCACATCGGTGATCCGTTTCTTTCACGGAAAGACGTGGCGCATTACGAAACGTGGCTGCTCGTCGCGTCGCTGGCCGTGGGGATCGGCGTCCACCTCCTAACGCACCGCTTGGGGAAGCGAGTAACTTAGAGGGCGATGGGACTCCGGATCGTTCAGGTCGACGCGTTCACCGACCGCCGCTTCGGCGGTAACCCCGCCGCCGTGTGCGTGCTCCCCGAGCCGCGCGACGCCGCCTGGATGCAGGCGGTCGCCCGCGAGATGAACCTCTCCGAGACGGCCTTCCTCCGCCCCGACGGCGACTGCTACCGGCTCCGCTGGTTCACTCCCGCGGTCGAGGTGGACCTGTGTGGCCACGCCACGCTCGCGTCCGCGCACGTGCTGTGGGAGGACGGGCATCTCGCCGGAGACGCGCCGGCCACGTTTCATACGCGCAGCGGCCTGCTCGGCGCCGTGCGCCGGGGTGCGTGGATCGAGCTCGACTTCCCCGCCACCCCCCCGACCGCCGCGGTCGCGCCGCCCGGCCTCGTCGACGCCCTGGGTGTGAAGCCGCGCTACGTGGGGAAGACCCGCTTCGACTACCTGGTGGAACTGGACGGCGAGGAGTCCGTGCGGGCGCTCGAGCCCGATCTCACCGCGCTCGCGCGGGTGGAAGCCCGCGGCGTGATGGTCACGAGCCGCGCGTCGTCCGACGGCTTCGACTTCGTCTCCCGCTTCTTCGCTCCGCGCTCCGGCGTCCCCGAGGATCCCGTCACGGGCTCCGCCCACTGCGCGTTGGGCCCCTATTGGAGCGAGCGGCTGAAGAAGAAAGAGCTCCTCGCCTATCAAGCCTCCGCGCGAGGCGGCGTGCTCCGCGTGCGCCCCGCAGGGGACCGCGTGATCCTCGGCGGCCAGGCCGTGACGGTGCTGCGCGCCGAGCTCGCCGCCGACGACTGACGGACCGGGTCGCGTTCGGCCCGTGACCGCCACGGCTCGACTACCGGTCGCCCGCGCCACGCGTCTGGCCGGCTACCTGTTTGCGCTCGCGGCCGGCGCCACCTGGGGAACCACGGGCCCCTTGAGCACCGCCCTCTACCGCGAGGGCGCCGCGATCACCGGGATCGGGTTCTGGCGCATCCTGCTCGGCACGCTGGCGCTCGTCGCCTACGGCCTGCTGTTCCACCGCGACCTCTTTCGCATCGACCGCACCGCCCTGCTGCTCGTCGGGGTGGGCGGCGGCGCGTTGGTCGCGTTGTTCGAGGTGGCATACCAGTTCGGGATCGCCGGGGCGGGCGTCGCCGGGGCGGCTGCGCTGCTCTACATCGCCCCGGTGCTGGTCGCGGTGCTCGCGAAGCCGCTGCTCGGGGAAGCGCTCACCCCGCTGCGGCTGGCGCTCGCCCTCGTGGCGATGCTCGGCGCGGCCCTCACCGTACGCGGCGGCAGCCACGGCACGGCGGCGGGCTCGGTGCGGCTCGCCGCGGGCGTTGCGGGCGGCCTGCTCGCGGCGGCGAGCTACGCCGGCAGCACGCTGCTGGCGCGCTTCGCGGTGCCCCGCTATGGCGCGCTGCGGGTGCTGCTGCTCGAGATCGCGGGCGGCACGCTCATCCTCGGCGTCATCCTGCCCCTGGCCGGCCATCCGCCGGCGCCCCCGCCGACCATCGGAGGCTGGATCTACATCGCCGCGCTCGTGCTCGGCCCCGTGCTGGGCGCGAACTTCCTCTTCTTCGCCGGTGTGCGCCGCATCGACGCGGCCCCCACGGCCGTCGCCGCGACGATCGAGCCCGTCGTCGGCGCGCTGCTCGCCGGGCTGCTCTTCGACCAGCACCTCAGCGGGCTCGGCTGGCTCGGGCTCGCGATGGTCGTCGGCGGCGTGGCGGGCGGCTACCTGGAAGAGGCGCAGGAGGGACGAGGTCGGACGACGTAAGACGCCAGCTTCGTCCCCATCCTTCACCCACACTTCGAGGACATCGCTCGATGCTCGCACTCGCATTGGCCGTCGTCGTACTGCAGCAGTCGCCCCCGGCGTCCCCGACACCCCTGCCGCCCCAGGTCGGCGACACCTCGCCCTTCCGTCGCCTGGAGCTGCCGACGCCGAGCCTCGTGCGGGAAGGCTCGGGGCGACCGGGACCGCGCTACTGGCAGCAGCGCGCCGACTACGCGATCCGCGCCACGCTGGACACGGCGAGCCACTCGCTCCGGGGCGACGAGACGATCCGCTACGGGAACAACTCCCCCGACACGCTGCGGTACGTCTGGCTGCAGCTCGACCAGAACCTGTTCGCCGACGGCAGCAGGGGGGCGGCGCTGAACCCGCCGGGCACCCGGTTCGCGGGCGGCGGCTTCGTGGGCGGGTACACGATCGACTACGTCAAGGCGGTCAGGCGGGGTGCTCAGGCGGTCCGGAGGGCGTCGCTCGTGACCACGGTAAACGGGACCGTGATGCGTGTGGACCTCGACCAGGCGCTGCCCCCGGGCGGTGTGGTGTCGCTCGAGATCGCCTATTCGTTCCAGATCCCCGAGCACGGAGGGGACCGGATGGGCCGGGAGCAGTTCCCCGGTGGGTGGCTGTACGAGCTGGCGCAGTGGTATCCGCGGCTCGCCGTGTACGACGACGTGCGCGGCTGGAACACCGATCAATACCTCGGGCAGGGCGAGTTCTATCTCGAGTACGGCGACTTCGATGTCGCCCTCACCGTGCCGGCGAGCTTCGTCGTCGCGGCGACGGGCACCCTCCTGAACCCGGCGGAAGTGCTCACGCCCACGCAGCGCGCCCGCCTCGCTACGGCACTGAAGTCGGACACCACCGTGCCCATCATCGCGAAGTCCGAGGTCGGCCAGTCGTTCACCCGGCCTCGCTCGCCCGGCGCGAGCCCCACCCTCACCTGGCGGTTCAGCGCGAAAAACGTGCGCGACGTCGCCTGGGCGGCGGCGCCCAACTTCATCTGGGACGCCAGCGGGTGGCAGGGCGTGCTGCTGCAGTCGTTCTACCCGCCGGAGGCGAACGCCGACTGGGCCCGCTCCACCGAGTTCGCGCGGCACTCGATCAAGCACTACTCCGAGAAGTGGTTCCGCTATCCCTATCCCACGGCGATCAACGTCGCGGGGCCCGTCGGCGGGATGGAGTATCCGATGATCGTGTTCTGCTCGCATCGCTCCGGCGGGCTCGGCCTCTTCGGCGTCACGACGCACGAGCTGGGTCACGAGTGGTTCCCGATGATCGTGGGGTCGAACGAGCGGCTCTACATGTGGCAGGACGAGGGGTTCAACACGTTCATCAACATCTACTCGACGCGTACGTTCTTTCCGGACGTCTCCTGGGACCGCGACCGCGGCAACGCCCAGGCGTGGGCACAATTCGTCCGCAGCGGGCGCGACGAGCCGCCGATGCTCTCCGCCGACCGCGTCGACCCGACGCTGCTCGGCCAGATCGACTACACCAAGCCCGCGACGGGCCTGTACCTGCTGCGGCACTATGTCCTCGCCGACACCACGCGCTTCGACGCCGCGTTCCGCGAGTACATCCGGCGGTGGGCCTTCAGGCACCCCACCCCTGCCGACTTCTTCCGCACGATGGAGGACGCGCTGGGGGAGGACCTGTCGTGGTTCTGGCGCGGCTGGTTTTACCGCACCGACGTGATCGACCAGGCGGTGGATTCGGTGCGGACCCGCTCCGATTCAGGCGGCACGACGGCGCTCGTCTACCTCGCGAGCCCGGGCGGCCTCCCGATGCCCGTGGACCTGCGGCTCACGCTCGCGAGCGGCGCGGTCGAGACCGTCCGGCTCCCGGTCGAGATCTGGTATCGCGGCAACCGCTACGCCTATGCGCGCCGGCTGGCGGCGGATCTTGTGAAGGTGGAAATCGATCCGGCTATGAACCTGCCCGACGTGCGACGAGAGAACAACGTGTGGGTGAAACAGTAGCAAGGCATAAGCCCTAAGTCATAAGAAAATCACTCAACGCTTACGGCTTACGACTTACGACTTATGACTTACGACTGTCCACTGTAGAAACTGGGCCTCCCCCGCGCATGCAGCACCGCGTGGACCACGAGCTCGATCGCGATGAACAGGACGCCGCCCCAGATGAGCGAGGGTAGCTCGTTGAGGTCGCGGCCGTACTTGACCCACAGGAAGCGCGCCACCACGTAGCACCACAGCCCGCCGGCGAACCACACCGCGACGCGCACCAGCCGACCGACTCCCGTCTCGATATCGGGAAGGGCGAGGGCCGCCAGCTCCACGTAATGCCCGAGGAAGGCGAAGCAAAAGGCGAGCGTGAACGCGTCGACGAAGTCCGACGCCAGGCCGCCGTGCCGCGGCAGCGTGACGAGCAGCACCGCCCCCGCCGCGGCGGCGAAGATGGTGCCGCGGATGAGCGTCGCCCGGAACGGCTCGCCGACCACTAGCGGGCTCCGGTCGCCGCCGGCGGCTGCAGGTACTGGTCGAGCCAGTCCAGCACGGTGCCCCACCATAAGCGGCGATTGCGCGGCTTCAGCACCCAGTGCCCCTCATCCGGGAAGTACAGGAACTTGGCCGGCACGCCCACCTTCTTGAGCGCCGTGAAGGCCTGGTAGCCCTCGGAGAGGTCCACGCGGTAGTCGAGCTGCGAGTGGACGACGAGCATGGGCGTCTTCCAGTTCTGCGCGAAGTTCAAGGGGGACCACTTCTCGTACAGCGCCCGGTTGGCGTAGGCCGTGCCGCCGAACTCCCACTCCACGAACCACAGCTCCTCGGTGGTGCCGTACATGCTCGCCGGATTGAACACGCCGTCGTGGTCCACCAGGACCTTGAAGCGGTTCGTGTGGCCCGCGATCCAGTAGACCATGTAGCCGCCGTACGAGGCGCCCGCCGCGCCCATGCGGGTGGAGTCCACGAACGGCAGCCGGGCGACGACGTCGAGACCCTTCATGAGATCCTCGAACGGGTAGTCGCCCCAGTGCTGCGAAATCGCGTCGGTGAACTTCTGACCGTAGCCCGTCGACCCGTGGAAGTTGACCGCGGCCACGACGTAGCCCCGGCTGGCGAACATCTGGTAGTTCCAGCGGGGGTGCCAGTCGTCGTGCCAGGCGCTCTGGGGCCCGCCGTGCACCAGGTAGGCGACGGGGTAGCGCTTGGCCGGGTCGAAGCCCGGGGGCTTGAGCAGCCACCCGAACACCGAGTCCCCCAGTGCGCCCACGAAGCCGAACGGCTCGAGCGGCTTCAGGTCGAGCGCGGCCACCGCTTGGTCGTTGTGGTGCGTCAGCTGCCGTCCCGAAACCCACACCTCGGTGGGCTGGGTGTTGCTCTGGTGCAGGTACACCACCCCGCGACCGTCCGGCGTCACTTGCGCGTTGGTGTTCACCCCGCCCCCGCCAACGGCGACGGAATGACGGAAGGACGGAAGGTCGATCCGGTGAATGTTCTCTCTCCCGCGCTCCTCAACGACCGCGTAGACGCACTTCGAATCCGCGCACCACGTGTAGGACCCGACGGAGAGCGTCCACCCGGACGTCACTTCCGTCGGCGCCCCACTTTCCGTCCTTCCGTCCTTCCGTCGCACCAGCATCAAGCGTTGTCTGTCCGCCTCGAAGCCCGGCCGCTCCAGCGACAGATACGCGAGCCACTTCCCGTCCGGGGAGTAGCGTGGCGTGTTGTCGGCGCCGCGGCCGGTCGTGAGCGGCCGCGTGCCGGACCCGGCCGGGTCGAGCAGCACGATGTCCACGTTGGTGTTGTCGGCCACGGTCGAGTCGAGATGCATCGCGACGGCGATCTCTTTGCCGTCGGGGGCGACGGCCACGTCCCCGTCGCCGCCGGTGGCGATCGTGGGCGCGTCGTAATCCATCGGGGTGAGGTCCTTCGCCCCGTCGCCCGCGAGGCTGACGCGGAAGACGTGCTGGCGCTTGCCGGCGCGCCAGTCATCCCAGTGGCGGTAGAACAGGCCGGTCCACAGCCGCGCCTCGGTGGGATAGTCTCCGGCGCGCCGATCCATCTCTTGCGCGGCCGGCCACTTGATGTCGCTCGTCACGAGCAGCGCCTTGCCATCCGGCAGCCACACGGGGTCGAACACGCCGTCGGGCAGGGTGGTCACCTGGCGCGCCTCGCCCCCCGCCAGCGAGAGCACCCAGAGCTGCCCGCCGTGCTGCCGCGTGGACACGAACGCGAGCGTCTTCCCGTCGGGCGACCAACGCGGCTGGCGGTCGGAGCCGGGCCCGGCGGTGAGCTCCCGGCTCTGCCCGGTCGCAACGTCGGCGAGCCAGATGCGCGTCGTGCCGCGATTGTCCTTGAGCGACTGCTCCGTGACCGTGTACGCCACCCACTTCCCGTCGGGCGAGAGCTGCGGGTCACCCACCGACCTGAGGGCGATGTAATCGTCGAAGGTGATGGCCCGCCTTTGGGCCGACAGCCGGGGAAGGGGGAAGAGAAACAGGGGAAGGGTGAGAATCCCCAGCAGCGCGAAGCGGCGGCTCATGGTGGTTGTCAGTAGTCCGGGTGCGTGAGGATGGCCTTCACGAGATCGTCGAACACGCGCGACTCGGGCGTCACGTTTCCACCCGCGTCGGTGTGAACGTTCCAGGCGCACAGCTCGTTCAGCGCGGTCGCCTCCTCGTACGTGAGCCGGAGCACGTAGACCTGACCCGACGGCGTGGCGCGGTCGAGTGCCTGCTTCAGCACGTCCGGAAGATGTTTCGCTCCCCGGACGGCCTCGTACTGCGGCCGCGTGACCGTCAGATCCATGCGCGTCCCTTGCCTTGGCGACTCGGGGGCGAAATCTTCCCCTTTCGCCCGTCGCCCGCAACAGGTACCGTGAGGCGTCCTGATGCCGCGCACCGAGTTCATCGCCACCGGCTTTCACGTCCCCGCCCGGGTCGTCACCAACGACGACCTGGCGCGGCTCATGGACACGTCCGACGAGTGGATCATGCAACGCAGCGGCATCAAGACGCGCTACTGGGTGTCGGACGGCGAGACCGGCGTCACGCTGGCGCGGGAGGCCGCCTGCAAGGCCCTGACCAAGGCCGGCCTGCAGCCCCGCGACCTCGACTGCATCGTCTACTGTACCTGCACTCCCGACCATTTCGAGCCCGGCAACGGCGTCTTCCTCCAGCGCGAGCTGGGCGTCAGCGACATCCCGGCGATCGACGTGCGCAACCAGTGCAGCGGCTTCCTGTACGGCCTCTCCGTGGCCGACGCCTGGATCCGCACCGGTACCTACCGGCGCGTCCTCCTGGTCGGCGCCGAGGTGCACTCGCGCGGGCTCGACAAGACGACCCGCGGCCGGGACACGGCGGTCCTGTTCGGCGACGGCGCGGGCGCGGTGGTGCTCGGCCCCACCGAAGACCCGCGGCGCGGCGTCCTCTCCGTGCATCTCTTCGCCGACGGCCGTCATGCGGAAAAGCTGTGGGTCGACGGCCCCGGTCTGGCGCACGACCCCTACGTGAGCGAAGAGATGCTGCGGCAAGGCAAGCACCGGGCGGTGATGGACGGGCGCGAGGTGTTCAAGTTCGCCTCGGTGCTCATGCCCAAGTCCGTGGAGCTCGCACTGCAGGCCAACGGGCTCACGCCGGGCGACGTGAAACTGCTGGTGCCGCACCAAGCGAATGGCCGCATCATCGAAATGGTCCAAAAGGTGGCCGGGCTGCGGCCCGACCAGGTCTTCGCCAATATCGACCGGTACGGCAATACCACGGCGGCCTCCATTCCCATCGCCCTCGACGAGGCGCTCGGGGCCGGGCGGCTCGGCCGCGGCGATCTGCTCATCCTCACCGCGTTCGGCTCGGGGTTCACCTGGGCCAGCGCGGCCATCCGCTGGTGACGGGTCCGCGATGCTGGCGATCGACCTGAAGGGCAAGCGCGCCTTCGTCGCGGGGGTGTCGGACGACGGCGGGTTCGGCTTCGCGATCGCCAAGGCGCTCGCCGAGGCGGGAGCGACCGTCTGCGTCGGCACGTGGCCGCCGACGCTCGGCATCTTCACCAAGCTGCTCGAGCGCGGCAAGATCGCGAACTCGCTGCAGCTGTCCGACGGGCGCACGCTCCAGTTCGAGCGCATCTACCCGCTCGATGCCGCGTACGATAGCCTGGCCGATGCGCCGGCCGACGTGCGGGAGAACAAGCGCTACAAGGACGTGGGGGACTTCAGCATCCAGGGCGTGGTCGCGCGCTTGACCCAGGACTTCGGCGCGCGACCGCTCGACATCGTGGTGCACAGCCTGGCGAACGCCCCCGAGGTGAAGCAGCCGCTCATCGACACGAGCCGGCGCGGCTACCTCGAAGCGTTGAGCGTGAGCGCCTACAGCAACATCGCGTTCGTGCGGAGCCTCGGTCCGCTGCTGCGGCCGGACGGATCCTTCCTCTCGCTCACGTACATGGCGGGGGAGCGGGTCATCCCCGGCTACGGTGGCGGCATGTCGTCGGCGAAGGCCGCCCTCGAGGCCGACACCCGCACGCTCGCCTACGAGGCGGGGCGCCGCTTCGGCGTGCGGGTGAACGCGATCTCCGCGGGCCCCTGGGCGTCGCGCGCCGCCAGTGCCATCGGGTTCATCGAGCAGATGATCGCCTACACGACCGCCAACTCGCCCCTCCCCCGGGCCATCGACGCGAAGGACGTGGGGCACGCGGCCGCCTTCCTCGCGAGCCCGCTCGCCCGGGCGATTACGGGCTCGGTCGTCTACGTCGACAACGGCTACCACATCATGGGGATGGCGGTGGCGCCGGAGCGTCCTCCTCCGCCTTCACGGTCCTGAGCCCCCGGGCGGCCGCGGACGGAAACCCCCCTCTGGGAAGTTGCGTAAGACGTGACGAAAGGAGTTCTCGTGATCGGACTGCTGATCGGGATTGCCGCAGCCGGCGGGGGGTTCGTCGCCGCGCGGCAGTTCGTCAAACGCCGGCTGCGGTTCGTGGACGCCGTCCACAGGCCCGCGGCACCGCTCCTCGCCGGCGTCGGTGCCGCCGCGCTCGCCGCCCCCATCGCGTTGCTGCCGGTGGTCACCCTGGGGACAGCGATCGCGTTCGGCGTCGGCGTGGCGGGCGGGGTCGCCAGTGGGCGACGCAACTCCGGCGCGTAGCGGCCCCACGCCCCACCCCCCCACGCCCTCGTCTTAGACGACCCGCAGCTCCTGAGCGGGCCCCGTCACCTCGGGCCGCCCCGCCACCATGCGCAGCGCCCGCACGGCGCTCTTCGCGAACGTCTTGCCCGCGCCCTTCTCGACTTCCTCCAGCGCACTCCACTTGGGGAAGGCCGCTCGCACTGGCGTCGCCATCTGCAGGGTCTCGAAGGCGTCCGCGACGGCGAGGATCTTGACGGTGTCGAGGAGCGGCAGCGAGTCGATGTCCCAATCTTCCCCTACGATCTCGTAGTAATGGCCGTACTCGGCGATGATCTCGGCCGCGCCGCGCATGGCCCGCGCCACCGGCACGGTGGCGTCCGTCACCGCGCGCGACAACAGCCGCAGCAGCCGCTGGTCGCGCGCGCCTACTTCGTGCAGCAGCGCCGCGACGTGCAGGTTCTCGACGTCGTCATCCGGCAGGTTGAGCTCCCGCGCGATCGCCGCGGCCACCTGCGCCACGCGGTTGCTGTGCCCCTCCTGAGTGTGCTCCGTGGACTCGATGTGATACGTCAGGAGCTCGAGCGTCGCGAGGTAAGCGTTCTTCACGTCCCCGAGCCGCGCCGCGCGCTGCTCCGCGAGACCTCCCACCACGTAACCCGTGAGGATCAGGAACCCGCCCCACGGCACGAGGGCGAGTAACGCGCCGCTGTAGAAGCCGGGGAGCATCCCGATGCCCTGGACGTACTGATCGAAGAAGATCAGCGCCACCACGAACACGCCGGCCAGCACGGCGAACCGCCGTCCGCCGTAGAATCCGGCGAGGATCATGGGCAGGTAGTAGAAGCTCAGGAACGCGAACTTGTCTTCGACGAGGGCGTGGATGCCCAGCATCGCGGCGACGAGGACCAGAACGAAGATCCGCTCGAAGTTGCGGAAGAAGAACAGCTTGGCGCGCTCCACCGGCCGCGGCTGGGCCACGGGGACCTCGGGGTCTGGATTTTTTCTAGGGCGGGCGCGGGTCCCAAAGTGGGGAACACCGTTCCGGCGCGCAATAGTGGACCCAGGCTTCGTGGGGAGTGGGGAGTGGTACCTCGCGGTGAGCATTGGAGTTACAGAGCGCACCGTCGAGTACCACTCCCCACTCCCCACGATTACGCGTTCATGACTTCTCCTCGTAGCCGTCGCAGGCGAGCTTGGGGAGCTCGGGGTAGCGCACGAAGCGCGGATCCACCTCCGCGCGCGCGCACCGATAGAACGTCGACCCGCGCCGGCTGGTCACGAGGCGCGTCCAGCGGCACGTGAAACACAGTCCCACCGACTGGGGACGGGGGACGAGGAACGGGGGAGGGGAGGACGCGTCCCGCGTCCCCCGTCCCTCGTCGCGATCCCCATTCAAACCCGGACCTCGACGGGCCCGTGCCGCAGCCGCTCTCGGAGCACCGGATGCGTGCTCCACACGTGCCACCCCATGCCGCACACCGCGAGCAGGTTCCCGACGCCGATCGACCACCAGCCCACCGACCCCAGCACCCACTCGGCGCCGAGCGCCATCGTCGTGACGACGACGGCTTCCAAGATGATGAGCGCGAGCGTGATGACCAGCAGCAGTGCCGGCACGCGCTCGACCTGCTCGGCCACGGCGACGAGGACCACCCCTGCCACGGCGAACGCCGCGAGGTGGACCACGGTGTAGCCGGCGACCGTGCCGAGGCTCACCTGGACTTGCGCGGGGCCCGTGACGCCGAGAAACAGCGTCGATCCGAGCGCTCCCGGCGTCCGGAACAGGTGGCCGGCGACGAGGTCGAGCGCGAAGAACCAGACGGCGACGGCGGCGGCCCCGATCAGCCCTGTGATCAGGCCGCGCCACAGCAGCGGATGGGTCCGCAACGCGACCGGACCGAGCGGGCGGGCGTCGTGCTGCACGCGGTGCAGAAAGGCCATGAGCGCGACGCCGGCCACGAGGTTCGCGCCGAGCACGTGCTGCCACGGCAGCACGTCGAGCAGCCGGGCGCCGGTGAGGAGCAAGGCGACGTAGAAGACGACGTCAAGCACGAGGAACCCGAACACCACGCCGAGGAGCGTGCGGGGGGGAGCTTCGAGCGGCGCGATGGCCCAGGCCATGGCCACGCCAAGGAGCGCGAACGCCCCGAAATGGAGGACGGTGTAGGAGGCGATGAGGCGCACCGTCGCCTGCGCGGCCTCCTGGTGGAACAGCGCGGCGGCGAGGGCGGCGGGCGCGTGGAACGGCTGGCCCGCCAAGAGGTCCACCACGAAAAACCAGAGTGCCACGATCGACCCCGCCAGAACCCCACCCACCGCGCCCTGGACGACGACACCCTGAAGCGGTCGCTTCATGATCGCACCCTCCATTCGTACTCGGGGCACTTCTCCCGGCAATATCGTGCGGGGCGCCCCCAGCGCAACCGCCTGTCCGCTATAGCATTTTCGCCAGGCGGTTCCCCATCTTGGTACCCATGACCGGGCACGCCACGCCTCCCGAGCTCCCGCCGGGGCTGCTCGAGGAGTACCTCGCGGGGATGCGGCCCGTGCTCGTAGCGCTCGCCGGACTCGCCGAGCGCCTCGCCGCCACCAGGAACGATCTCGCCGCGCTCGAGGCGCTACGCCGGGAGACTCACAAGATCCACGGGTCCGCGGGCTCCTTCGGCTTCATAGAGGTGTCGCGCCTCGCGGCCGGAATGGAGGCGACGGTCAAGGACTGGATCTCCTGGCCCGGGGACCCGGAGGTGGACCGCGGCTCACTCACGCGCTGGTTCGTCGCGCGCCTGGCCGAGATGCTGGGGCTCGAGGTTCCCCGGCCGGCGGCCGCCGCTCCACGGCCGCGGGTGGGTCCTGCACCCCGGCCACCGCAGGCGACCACGCGACCGACCCAGCAGCCGCAGCGGAACCCGCCGCCGACTCCTGCTCGCGCGCGGGCCGCGCCGCCTCCACCCCGTCCGCAGCCGAAGGCGGAGCCCCCGGCGGGGTCCCCGGCGAAGGCGGACCTGCCCTGGATTCTGCCACCCAACGCGGCGCCCGCAGAGCCGCCGGCTCCCGCCATCGAGCACCCACCGTCTCCGCCACCCAAGCCCCCGCCTGCGCCACCAAAGCCCGCGCCCGCATCGAGTCCCCCGCTGGCCGTGGCGCCGCCGGCTCCCGCGGGCGAGGTGCCCGAGATCGTGTTCGTGGAAGACGACGCGGCGCTTGCCGAGCTGCTGGCGTACGGCCTCAACTCGCGCGGTTACCGGTTCGTGGCCTACCGCAACGGCCGCGAGGCGCTGCAGGAGCTGCTCGCACTCGACGTTCGGGGCACTCATCCGCTGCTGCTGCTGGACGTCGACCTCCCCGCGCTCGACGGCTACTCGATCCTCGACGCGCTGCAGCGCGCGCGCCCCGGGACGTACCGCGTCGTGTTCACGACGGTGCACGGGACCGAAGAGGAGCAGCTGCGCGGCCTCGAGGCGGGCGCCCTCGACTACCTGGTGAAGCCGATTAGCCTGCGGGTGGCCCTCGAGAAGATCAAGCGTTGGGTAGGGAGGTGACGAGCCGTCAGTTCCTTCTCATCGTCGCCGTCGCCCAGGGCGTGCTGCTCGTCGCCCTGGTCATTCTCATCATTCTGAATCGCTGGGTGCGGGTGCGCCGGAGCGCGCGGCTCAACCCGCAGCGCATCGAGCTCGACGGGGTGATGCAGCGGTGGTCGCTCGGGCAGGCGCCCTCCGACGAGGTGCTGCGGGCGCTGGCGCGCCTGCCGGTCCCGGTGGCGATCGATGGGCTCGTCACCTGGTCCGCTCGCATCGGGGGCGAGCGGTGGCAGGAGCTTGCACGAGCCCTCGAGAGCCAGTGGTGGGCGCGAGCGGTGCGCGCCGACAGCCGCTCGGCGCGCTGGTGGAAGCGGCTGGACTGCGCCCGCTTTCTGTCCGTCGCCGCTACGTCGCGCGACATCGGCCGGGTATTGCAGCTGCTGCGCGACCATCACCCGGCCGTCCAACTCGCCGCGGCCACGACGCTCGAGCGCGTGGGAAGCTCGACGCTCGTGACGGCGGCGCTCGAGCAGCTGCCGTTCCTCGGGCCCACGGTGCAGGCCTACTATGCGAGCGTCCTGAAACGCGCCCGCCCGGCCGTGCTGCGACATTTGCAGCAGCTGTTCCGGCGGCTCGACGACCCGCGGCTCCCCCGCCTCATCGAGTTTGCGGGGCGACTGGAAGAGCCCGTGCTGCGCGAGGGATTCACCACGCTCGCCACGCATCCGCAGGCGGAGGTGCGAACCCAGGTGGCCCGCGCGCTCGGCAAGTTCCCCCATTCCGAGTCGGTCGCCGCGCTCGGGTTCCTCGTCGAGGACGAGGCCTGGCCGGTGCGCGCCCAGGCGACCCGCTCGCTCGGCATGATCGCCGACCCGAAGTCCCTCCCCGCCCTGCGGGAGGCGCTGCGCGACCCGGAGTGGTGGGTGCGGCTGCGCGCCGGCCTCGCCCTCACGCGCTTCGGCGCCGCCGGCCGCAACGCCCTGCTCGAGGCCGAAGTGGGTGGGCACCAGGAGGCGCGCGACATGGCGGCGCTGATCCTCGGACTCTCGCCCCAGGCCCTCGCGGAGTACGCCGCGTGAGCGAGCTGATTCGAGTCACCGACGTCGTGATCCTGGCCTACTTCCTCGCCCTCAACACCTTCTACGCCCTGCTGCTGGTGCTGTCGATCCCCGAGATCTGGGAGCAGACGCGCCTGGCCGAGGACGAGGACTTCCAGCGCTTGATGCAGAGCGACGCCCTGCCGCCGATCACGATCCTCGTCCCCGCCCATAACGAGAGCGCCACCATCGAGGCGAGCGTCACGGCGATCCTCACCCTCGAGTACCGGAACTTCGAGGTCGTCGTCGTCAACGACGGCTCGAAGGACGACACCCTGGAGCGGCTGCGCCACGCGTTCGAGTTGTACGAAGTGCCGCGCACCTATCCGGAGACGCTGTCCACCTGCCCGGTGCTAGCCGTGTACCGCTCACGCACGCGCACGCGGCTGCTCGTCATCGACAAGGAGAACGGCGGCAAGGCGGACTCGCTCAACGCCGCCATCAACGCGAGTCGTTTCCCCCTCGTGATCGCGGTGGACGCGGACACCCTGATCGAGCCCGACGCGCTGCTCCGCCTCACGCGGCCCTTCCTGCTCGGCCGCCAGATCGCCGCGGTCGGCGGCACGGTCCGCGTCGCCAACGGCTGCACGGTGAAGGACGGCCGCGTGAACGACGCCAGGGTCCCCCGGCGCTTCCTCCCGGGCATCCAGGTGGTCGAGTACCTGCGCGCGTTCCTGTTCGGCCGGCTCGGCTGGAACCGCCTGGGAGGCAGTCTCGTCATCTCCGGCGCGTTCGGCCTGTTCCGCAAGGAGTACCTCCACGCCATCGGCGGGTACCAGACGAGGAGCGTGGTGGAAGACATGGACCTCGTCATCCGCCTGCATCGTCACCTGCGGCAGCACAAGATCCGCTACGAGATCCCCTTCATCCCCGACCCCGTCGCCTGGACGGAGGTCCCGGAATCGGGCCGCATCCTCGCGCGTCAACGCGAGCGCTGGCATCGCGGCCTCATCGCCGCGATGTGGCAGTACAAGGGGATGCTCTTCAATCCCCGCTACGGCCGCGTCGGGTTGATCGCGATGCCCTTCTTCACGTTCGGGGAGATGATCGCGCCCCTCATCGAGGTCATGGGCTACATCGTCACGGCGGTCGGCCTCGCCCTCGGCGTCGTCAACACCTCGTTCGCGCTGCTGTTCCTGCTCGTCGCCTGGGGCTACGGGATGCTGTTGTCGCTCTGGGCCGTGGTGCTTGAAGAGGTGAGCTTCCGCCGCTACGGTCGTCTCGGGGATCTCATCCGCCTGCTGTGCTACGGGACGCTGGAGACGTTCGGGTACCGGCAGCGCACGGTGTGGTGGCGGTTGAAGGCCTTCTTCACCGTGTTCACCTTGCGGCAGCGGTGGGGGGAGATGACCAGGAAAGGGTTCGAGGATGCCGGGAAGCAGGCGGCGGGCTCGACGAGTAGCTAATCCCTCGCCGCCGTCATTTCCCTCGACACTCTCTCGGCATCGCGCAGCACCCGCAGCACGTTCAGTCCGGCGACCTTTCTCACGTCCTGCTCGCTCCAGCCCCGGCGCAGCAGCTCCGCGAGGAGATCGGGGAACTTCGACACGTCCTCCAGCCCCGCCGGCACGGTCGTGATGCCGTCGAAGTCCGAGCCCACGCCCACGTGGTCCACGCCCGCCACGTCGCGGACGTGCGCGATGTGGTCGGCCACCTGTGACAGCGTGGCCTTGGGCGCGCGGGCGTCCCACCCCTTCACCGAGTCGGCGATCGCGGCGGAGTCCACCCCCGCCGCCCGCAGCGCGCGGGAGCGCGCCGTGACGCTGTCGCCGTAGGCGCGCACCGCCTCGGAGACGAAGGTCGGGTAGAAGTTCACCATCACCACGCCGCCGTTCGCCTTGACCATGCGCAGGATCGAGTCGGGGACGTTGCGCACGTGGTCGCACAGCGCGCGGGCCGAGGAGTGCGAGAACAACACCGGCGCGCGCGACACGCGGATGGCGTCCACCATCGTGGCGTCCGAGACGTGGGCGAGGTCCACCAGCATCCCCACCCGGTTCATCTCGCGGACGACGTCCTCCCCGAACGGCGTCAGGCCGTTGTGCTTCGCGCTGTCGGTGGCGGCGTCGGCCCAGTCGATCGTCTCCCAATGCGTGAGCGTCATGTAGCGCACGCCCAGCCGGGAGAACATGCGCAGCGCGCCGAGCGAGTTTTCGATCGCGTGTCCTCCTTCGATCCCGATGAGGCAGGAGATCTTCCCCGCCTTGAAGTTGCGCTCGACGGCGGCCGCGGTGGTCGCTTCCGCGAAGGTCTGCGGATACTTACGACACAGGCGGTGCACGAGGTCGATCTGCTCGAGCGCATACACCGCGGGGTGCTCGCCGCCGTGGATCGTGGTGACCGGGACGTAGGCGGCCCAGAACTGGCCGCCGACCCCGCCCGCCAAGAGCCGCGGGATGTCGGTCATCAGCCTGGGCTGGCTCGCCGCGAAGTCCACCGAGTCGAGGCCGCCGCGCTCCCGGATGGCGTCGGGGATGTCGTTGTGGCCGTCGATCAGGGGGACCGTCTTGAGGAGCCGCATGGCCTGCGCCCGGTAGTCCTGAGCGGCCAGGTCGGACGGGGGTACCGCCATCGTTACGAGAACGGCGAGAACCAAGCGCTGCAGCATCGTCCCGTCAGCCAGTGGGGAGGCCGAAAGCTGGCGTCCCGGGTGCGGGTTATCAAGATTACGTTTCGAGACATGAGGCCCGACTCGAAGGCAAAGATCGCGTTCGAGCTGAACGGCGAGCCGGTCGAGGTCGCCTTCGCTCCGCACAAGACGCTGCTCGAGGTGCTGCGGGAGGATCTCGCCCTCACCGGCACGAAACACGGGTGCGAATTGGGCGAATGCGGGACGTGCACGGTGCTGCTCGACGGCGCGCCCGTGCTGTCGTGCCTGGTGCTCGGCCTCGCGTGCGAGCGCCGCCGCGTGAAGACGGTCGAAGGGCTGGCGCAAGGCAGCCGGCTGCACCCGCTGCAGGAAGCCTTCGCGGCGCTGGGCGCCGCCCAGTGCGGCTACTGCACCCCAGCCTTCCTCCTCACCGCCGACGCCCTCCTCGCCGACAACCCGAGCCCCAACCGAGACGACATCAAGCAGGCCCTCTCGGGCAACCTCTGCCGCTGCACCGGCTACATCAAGATCTACGAGGCGGTGGAATTGGCGGCCGCGCGGCTGCGAGGTGAGAAGGCAGAGCCGGCACGGGAGTCGCTGTATGGCCGACGGTAAGAGGCGGAAGGTTGGAAGGTCGGAAGGTGGGTCCACGACGCCCGGCGGACCCTCCAACCGTCCCCTGGTCCAACCGTCTCATGATTTCCGGGTCGTGGGGAAAGCGCTCCGCAAAGTGGACGCGACGGCCAAGGTGCTCGGCGTGACGAAGTTCGCCGACGACCTTTCCCTCCCCCGCATGCTGTACTGCAAGCTGCTGCGCAGCCCCCATCCGCACGCCCGCATCGTCCGGATCGACGCGGCACGGGCCCTCGCCCTCCCTGGGGTCAAGGCGGTGCTCACGGGGAAGGATCTCCCGATCCCGTTCGGGATCCTGCCTGTCTCCCAGGATGAGCACGCGCTCGCGCTCGACAAGGCGCGCTTCGTGGGCGACCCGGTGGCGGGCGTGGCCGCGGTCAGCGAGGAGGTGGCCACCGCGGCGCTCGACCTGATCGCGGTGGAGTACGAGCCGTTGCGGCCGATCAGGGATCACCTGGACGCCGTCGAGCATCCCGAGCCCCGCATCCACGATTACGGCGATCAGGGCAACCTGCACAAGCTCATCAACCTCGAATTCGGCGACGTGGAGGCTGGCTTCGCCGAGGCGGAGCTCGTGCGGGAGGACCTGCTCTTCTTCGAGGGGAACACCCATCTCCCGATGGAGCAGCACGCGGCGGTCGCCGAGTGGTCGCCCGACGGCAAGCTCACGCTGTGGAGCTCGACCCAGACGCCGCACTACGTGCACCGCGCCCTCGCCAAGGTGCTGGAGCTCCCGCCCGCTCGAGTGCGCGTGATCGCGACCACGAACGGCGGCGCCTTCGGCGGCAAGAGCGACCCGTTCAGCCACGAGATCGTCGTGGCGAAGCTAGCGATGCTGACCGGCCGTCCCGTGAAGATCACGCTCACGCGGGAAGAGGTCTTCTATTGCCATCGCGGGCGCCATCCGACGCTGATGTGGGTGAAGACGGGCGTGAAGAAGGACGGCGCCATCACCGCGATGCACTTCAGGTCGCTGCTCGACGGCGGGGGCTACGGCTCCTACGGCGTCGCGAGCACCTACTATACGGGCGCCCTGCAGACCGTCACCCATCACGTGCCCCGCTACAAGTTCCAGGGCGCGCGGGCGTTCACCAACAAGCCGCCCTGCGGCCCCAAGCGGGGCCACGGCACGCCGCAGCCGCGGTTCGCGCTGGAAGTCCACTTCGACAAGATCGCGGAGCAGCTGGGGATCGACCCGGCCGACTTCAGGCTGAAGCATCTCGTGCCGCCGCACTCGCTCACGGCGAACTGGCTGCGCATCGGCTCCATGGGCCTCGCCGAGTGCATTCGCAAGGTCGTCGCGGGATCGGGGTGGAAGGAGCGGTATCGCAAGCTCCCCTACGGCCAGGGCGTGGGGCTCGCCTGCTCCTCCTACATCACGGGCGCCGGACTCCCGATCTACTGGAATGCGATGCCGCACTCCGGCGTGCAGCTCAAGTGCGACCGGGGCGGCGGCGTGACGGTGTTCTGCGGGTCGACCGAGATCGGCCAGGGCTCGGACTCAGTGCTCGCGATCATCGTCGCCGAAGTGCTGGGTCTCGACCCCTTCGACATCGCCGTGGTCGCGGCGGACACCGATCTCACTCCGGTCGATCTCGGCAGCTACTCCAGCCGCGTGACGCTGATGACGGGAAACGCCGCCATCCAGGCCGCGGAGCGGGCGCGCGACCTCATCGCCCGGCACGCGGCGCCCAAGCTCGAGGCACCGGTCGAGCGGATCACGTTCGTGGGCGGTCGCGTATTCGACGCCGCGAGTCCCGAGCGCGGGATCAGCTTCGCCGAGGCGGTGCAGCTCGCCGAAGCGGCCGCGGGCACGGTGGGAACGGTGGGTTCATACACCCCGGCCGCCGGCGCCGGAAAGTACCGGGGCGCGGGGGTCGGCCCCTCACCTGCCTACTCGTATAGCGCGTGCGTCGCCCTCGTGGACGTGGATCCCGCCACGGGCATCGTGCGGGTGCCGAAGATCTGGATCGCCCACGACGTGGGACGCTCGATCAACGCCGCCGCCGTGATGGGCCAGATCGAGGGGTCCATCTACATGGGCCTGGGCGAGGCCCTGATGGAGGAAATGGCCTATCGCGGCAACCGCAACGTGGTGCACAAGATTCCGAGCCTGCTCGAGTACAAGAGTCCCACCACGCTCGAGATGTGCGACGTGATCACCTACGTCGTCGAGGATCCCGACCCGAATGGCCCATTCGGCGCGAAGGAGTGCGGGCAGGGCCCGCTCCTCCCCGTGCCGCCCGCCGTCGCGAACGCGGTATACGATGCCGTCGGCGTCCGCATCGACGAAGTGCCGATTACGCCGGAGAAGGTCTTCAAGGCGCTGCGCCGCAAGGAAAAGGGCGAGGAGCCGCGGTTCGGGCCGCTCGGGTTCCCAGACCTGCCGTGGCCGGAGCCCACGCGAGTGGCTCCCCCCTGGGAGGGCGGGGACGGCAGGGCGGTAGAAGGCGGTAGAGGGCGGGAGAAGGCGGTAGGGGTCACCGCAGGGCGGCGGCGCTGATGCTCCGGCTCCCTTCCTTCAAGTACTTGCAGCCAAAGACGCTCAAGGAGGCGTTGGCGATGAAGGCCGACGCGGGTCCGGAAGGGATGTACGTCGCAGGCGGCACGGACCTGTATCCGAACATGAAGCGGCGACACCAGGAGCCGCGCACCGTCATCTCGCTGATGGGGATTCCCGAGTTGAAAAGGTTGGAAGGTTGGAAGGTTGGAACGTGCGTCACCCTGACCGAGCTGTCCAACCTTCCAACCTTCCAACATTCGTATCCAGCCGTCGCCCACGCGGCGGCGCTCGTATCGACCCCACTGCTCCGCAACATGGGCACCCTGGGTGGCAACCTGTGTCTCGACACGCGCTGCAACTACTACGACCAGACGTACGAATGGCGCAAGGCGATCGACTTCTGCATGAAGAAGGACGGGCACATTTGCTGGGTGGCGCCGTCCTCGCCGCGCTGCTGGGCGGTGAGCTCCTCGGATGTGGCGCCCGTCGCGGTCGCGATCGGGGCGGAGTTCCTTCTCGTGGGCCCGCAGGGGGAGCGCGTGATTCCGGCGGGGCGGTTCTACCACAACGACGGCATCAACTACCTCACCAAGCAGCCCGACGAGATCCTGGTCGAGGTACGCCTCCCGGCTCCCGACGGCTGGGACGCGGTCTATCACAAGCTGCGGCGGCGTGGCTCATTCGACTTCCCCGTGCTGGGCGTCGCGGCCTGGGTGCGACGGGAGGGCGGGAGGGTCACGGACGCCCGCATCGTGCTGGGCGGCGTCGCGAGCTGGCCTCAGGAGATCCCCGAGGCCGCCGCGGCACTGCGGGACGGCGAGCTCGGCGACGACGCGATCGCCGCGGCCGCCGCCGCCGCCTACCGCCCCGCCAAGCCGCTCGACAATACCGACTTCGACCTGTCGTGGCGGAAGCAGATGACCCGCGTGTACGTGAAGGCCGCGCTCGAAGAGCTGCGGCAGCGGCGGGGCTAGCCCGCGAGCGTCTCGATCTCTTCGGCCGCGCGCGCGAGCACCTCAGCGACCTTGTGCCGCATGCCGTCTTCCTTCGCGCGCCAGCCGGTGCGGTAGACGGCCTTCACTAGCCGGCCCACCCCACGGTTGATCTCGGCCATGGTACCGCCCACGGCGCGGTCCACGGCCTCGCGCACGCGCTCGAAGATGTCCTCGACCACGTCCTTGTGCTCGTCGAGGAAGCGGCGTCCCGTATCGGTGATCTCGTAAACCTTCTTGCCCTCGACGTCCTTCCCAACCACGAGGCCCTCGTCCTCCAGCCATTGCAGCGTGGGGTACACGGTGCCGGGCGACGGGGAGTAGCAGCCGCGTAGCTGGTCCTCGAGCTCCTTCATGACCTCATAGCCGTGGCGCGGCTTGTCGCGCAGCAGCTTGAGGATCACGTATTTCATGTCGCCCGCCTCGAACCATTGACGCCGACGGCGTGCGCCCCACCCGCGGGGTCCGAAACCGAAGGCGAACGCCTCCCATCCCACATGTCTTCGCACTGTTACCTCACGGTTAAGATGTAACGTGACGATACTGCTAGAAGATATATCGTCAGCCACAAGCCCGAAAGTCGTGCTGTGTTGCCTCCACAACACGCTCAGGGGCAACCGGTTAGACTCCGAGTGGTCGAATGTCGGTCCGGATGTGTGGCACAAGTCACAATACGACTTGAAGTTGCGCGATTCCACGGCCGCGGTAGATTAGGGGGCTCGTTGCAGCCTCTCTCGGTCGCGCCCTGGAAGGAGCCATCATGTCCGTGCAGGTTACCCCCCACCCGGCTTGGGTGGCAGAACTGGACGCCACCTTGGAGCCGCAGCGGGAGGCCATCCTCGACACGCCCGTGATCATCCACGCGTCGGAGAATGCGTTGATCGACGGCAAGATCCAGGACTTCCTGGTCGCGTTCTATCCCATCATTCGCGACTTTCCCCAGTGGCTGCAGACGTTGCTCGACCGTTCACCGGAAGACGGCAAGGCGTTCTTCCGGGACAACATCCGGGTCGAGCGCCGGCACGACGCCATGTGGCGCGCGATGGGAGATGGCTTCAATGTTCCTCGGGTGCGCTTCCAGACCCCGGAGCCCATGATTGACGAGGTAAAGGAGTTCCACGCTTACCTCACCGAGATGTGCCGCACCGCGCCGTTCGGCGAGGCGGTGTCGGCGACGAACTACGCGGTGGAGGGCGTGGCGCAGAAGATCTCCGAGAAGGCGCTGCGTGGGCTCGCGAAGAACGAGAAGATCGGGCCGCGCGGACGCTGGTGGCTCGAGGAGCACGCGAAGTACGACGACGAGCATCCGATCCACGCGCTGGAGATCATCAAGGCCTGCGTGCAGCGGGGCGAGAGCCCCAAGGCCGTGACCGGTTCCGCGCACAAGAGCCTCTCCTACATGCGTGAGGCGATGGTCGCAACGTACGAATGAGTAAGAGCCGGGGCGCTGCGCCCACGCGGGGGCTTCGGGCCCCCACGATGACACCGAAGCCCCCGGCGCTGGACCCGCTGCGTGTCGCGGCCGAGATCGTCGCAGCGCTCGCGGATGCCGTCGTGGTCACCGGTCTCGACCGCAAAGTCCTCACCGCCAACCGCTCGGCCGCCGAGCTGTTCGGCCGGCGGCTCGCCGATCTCCCCGGCACGGCCATCGACGATCTCGTCGCTTCGGCGGAGCGGCAGCACGTCGCCGAGCGCGAGCACCGGGCGTTCGAGGGCGAGCAGCAGCGCTACGAGACCACCGTCGTGCGTGCGGACGGCGAGGAGCGCAACGTCGCCGTCTCCACCACTCCGCTCGTGCTCGACGGCGACCTCGTCGGCACCGTGGCGTCGCTGCGCGACATCACCGAGGAAAAGGGCGCGCAGGACGCCCTGGCCCGGTCCGAGGCGCGCTACCGCAACCTGTTCGAGTCCGCCTCGGACGCGATCGTGACGCTCGACGCCAACGGCCGCTTTACCACCTTCAACCACGCCGCCGAGAACATCTCGGGCTACCCCCGCCAGGAGCTCGTGGGCCAGTGGTTCGCGCCGCTGCTCCCGGACGACGAGCTCCCCAAGGCCCTGATGCACTTCCAGAAGGCGCTCGCGGGGGAGACGGGGTTGTTCGAGACGACGTTCATCCGCAAGGACCGGGAGTACCGCACGATCCAGGTCACGTACTCGACGCCGCAGAAGGACGAAGAGGTGCTGTGCGTGATTCGCGACGTGACCGACCAGAAGATGCTGCAGGAGCAGCTGATCCAGTCCGAGAAGATGTCGGCCATCGGGCAGCTCGTCTCCGGCGTGGCGCACGAGCTGAACAATCCGCTGGCGGGGATCTCGGCGTTCGCGCAGCTGCTGCTCACCGAGAAACGCTTCCCGCCCGACCAGCGCACGGCGGCCGAGATGATCTACGCCGAGGCGCGGCGCGCCTCGCGCATCGTCCAGAACCTCCTCACCTTTGCGCGCCAACACAAACCGGAGCGGACGCCGACGGGCGTGAACCAGGTGCTCGACGACACGCTCGAGCTCCGGGGCTACGAGCTACGGGTGCGCGGCATCGAAGTGACGCGCGACTACGACGAGCAGATCCCCGAGACGATGGCGGACGCCCATCAGCTGCAACAGGTGTTCTTGAACCTCGTCACCAACGCCGAGCAGGCGATGGAGAAGTCACCCCGCGAGTCGCAGCGGTTGATCGTGCGGACGCGGCGCACGGGGGCGGTCATCCGCATCGACGTCGAGGACACCGGTCCCGGCATCCCCCCCAACCTGCTCGAGCGCATCTTCAACCCCTTCTTCACGACCAAGCCGACCGGCTCGGGCACCGGGCTGGGGCTCTCCATTTCGCTCGGCATCGTGCGGGAGCACGAGGGTCGCATTTGGGCCGAGAACGCACCGCAGGGAGGCGCCCGCTTTATCGTGGAAGTGCCGATCGTCACGCACCGCGCCTCGGGCGAGTCCCAGGCGATACCCCTCGTCCCGCTGCAGGGCGACCGGCTGCAGATTCTCGTGGTGGATGATGAAGCGTCGGTGCGCGTATCGCTGCAACGCTACCTGGCGGGCCGGGGCCACGAAGTGGAGACGACGTCCAGCGGCCGGGAGGCGCTCGGCCGGCTGCGCGAAGGCAGGTTCGACGCCGTGATCGTGGACATGCGGATGCCGGACGTCTCGGGCGAAGAGCTGTACCGGGAGCTCCAGACGAACGACCCCCAGCACGCAGACCGCATCATCTTCACGACGGGGCAACTCGTGGACGAGCAGGTCCGGACCTTCCTCGCCTCCACCGGCCGGCCGTGCGTGCCCAAGCCGTTCGAGTTCGCCGCCTTCGACCAGGCCCTGCCCGCCGCGCGACGCGGCTAGCCCGCCCCTCCTAGACCCAGCGGGCGCCGAGCCGCGTCCGCACCACCCGCCGGTAGTGGCTCTGCTCCTCGCGCCCGCGCGGCCGCCGCATGTGACGCGCTTCGGGCTCCGGGACCTTCCACGCCACGGTCATGCGCTTCTGCTTGCGCATCAGTTCGATGGACACCGTTTCACCCGCCTCGTAGGAGCGCAGGATCCGCATCGCGTGGGCGGGCGAGGTCGGCTTCCGCCCGGCGATCGAGAGGATCACGTCGCCGGCCCTCAGCGGCAGGCTCGAGTCCGCGGGCGCCTTGACGACGAGGATCCCCTCCTTGGTCCCGAAGTACTCTCCCAGGTCCCCGTTCAGAGTCACGAGGTCGAGCTCGCACCAGCTGTCGCCGAAGCAGAAACCGAATGCTCGCGGCTCCATCATCATCTCCGGGCCATCGAGATGAGGCATGGGCGTGGGGGCGATGTGGGGCGCGACGAAGCTCCACGCCATGTCGATGTCCTCGGCCACGAGCGTCGCCGTCTTCGTGTCACCGCCCCGCCGATATTCGATCTGGACCGTGTCGCCGGGCGCGAGCTTGCGGGCGAGCTCGATCAGCTTCTTCCCGGGTCCGGACTCGTCCTCGTCCTCGGATTTCACGCCTGCGAGCCCCGTCCCGTTGAACTTCGTGATGATGTCCCCGGCCTTGAGCCCCGCCTTCTCGGCCGGTCCGCCCGGGGTCACCGCTTCGAGCTTGGCGCCGAGCTTGTCGCTCTCGGGCGAGGCGTCCGTCCGGACCACCACGCCGATGCGGCCGCGGTTGTCGCTGTACGAGAAGGCAAAGCCGCGCGGTGCCCGCGGGGCGCGGGGCGGGCGCGGGGGCTGCTGCGCCGCGAGCCATGCGGGACCGATGACTGCGACGGCGACGGCGGCGATGATCCACTTCTTCAACATCATGAACGGATTCCTCCGGGCCTCACAGCCCAACATAGGAGACGCGGGTGACGTGCGCGTCGACCAGTTGCTGCATCAGCGTCACCCGATCCTGCCAGAGTTTGACGAGCTCGTCGTGGCGCAGCTGCGCCTCCGACCCGCCCACCCGGGCGAGCTCGCCGTCGATGACGGCAATGCGGTCTTCCAGCTCGGCCACCAGGGCGGCCGACCGACCGCTCATCACGCGTCCCGTGGGATCGTAGCGCTGGAGCTCTTCCTCCAAGGTCGCCGACTGCTGCTTCGCCCGCGCCAGCTCGGCAGCGTCGACCTGCCGCGGCCGGAACGGCGCGAGCACGATCAGCCCGGCGACCGCCGCAGCGGCCGCGAGTCCGACGCCACTCCAGCGCCGCACGCGGCGCCGCCGCTCGGCGACGATCGCGTCGCGGATCGCGGGCCAGCGGTCGCGTGCCGGCCCGAGCGGCGGCAGCGCCTTGAGCCGGGCGACGCGCTGGTACAGCGCCTCCAGCTCCGTCTGGCACGCCGGGCACTCATCCAGGTGCCGGCGCGCCCACGCCGAGCCTTCGTTGGCTCGCAGCGCGAGCAGATCGTCCATCGTGCAGTGCATCACGGTGCCGCTCCTTCTGTCTCCAGCATGCGCCGCAGCCGCGCGTGCGCGCGCGCCAACTGCGACTTGGAAAAGCTTACGGTCTTGCCCATCAGCTCGGCGATCTCCTCGTGGGTGTAGCCCTCGACGTCGTGCAGCCAGACGACCGATCGCGACGTCTCGGTCAGCCGCTCCAGCGCCCGCTCGAGATCGATCCGCGCCGGGAGGCTCTTGTGCACCGGGCTCCCCGGCGCCGTCTCCTCGTCCAGCAGCTCCACCCCCCGCAGCTGCTCGCGCCGGATGCGCATCAGCGCCTTGGAGGCCGCGATCTTGCGAATCCACGCCCACAACGGCCCTTCCCCGCGGTACGATCGGATGCTCTTCACCACTTCGAGGAACGTCTCCTGGAGCACGTCCTCGGCCTCTTCGGGATGGCGCAGCATCCGCCGGGCGAGGTTGTAGACGGGCGTCTCGAAGGCTCGATACAGTGCCTCGAGCGCCTCCAGATCGCCGGCTCGGGCCCGGGCCACGAGGATGTCGGGGACGGCGAGCGAGATGGTCATCTCCTGAATGCTATGATGCGGTGCGCGGCGGAAGCGTCGCGCCGCGAGAAAACAAAGGGCGTGGGGAGTGGGGAGTGGTACGCGACGGTGGAGTACCGAGATTCAGCCGCGCGCCGTCGGTACCACTCCCCACGCAGTTAAGTGCTTGCCGACTAGGAAGTTGACCCGTAGCCCGATATCTTTGAGACCCATGACGACGCTCGACAAGAAAACGCTCCACGCCTGGCTGCATCACTGGCGAGACGAATCCGACGCCGCCTACCTCTACGGCGTGCTCGCGGGTGTGGAGCGGCGGCAGGCCAATCACGACGTGTTCCTGAAGCTCCAGGCCATCGAGCGTCGCCACACCGAGATGTGGGCCAAGCTGCTGGGCGAGCACGGGCACCCCGTGCCGTCCGACGCCGCCCAGCCCTCGCTCAACGCGCGCTTCATGGCGTGGCTCGGGCGCCGCTTCGGCCCCCGCTACCTGCTGCCCCTGCTGCTGCGGGAGGAGGGGCGTGAGGTGAAGGGCTACATGGACCTGCACCGGCAGGCGAGTACCGACGACGCCCGCAGCGTGTCGCTCACCCTCGCCAAGGAATCCGCCGCGCACGCCGAGACGCTGGCGAAGCTCGCCGGCCGGGCGAGCGAGCCCTGGCACCGGACCGGCTCGGGGGGCTTCCTGCGCAACGTGGTGTACGGCTTCAACGACGGCCTCACGGCCAACTTCGGGCTGGTGGCCGGCGTGCTCGGCGCGGCAGTGGCGCCGCACATCGTGCTGGTCTCGGGCCTCGCCGGCATGATCGCGGACGCGCTCTCCATGGGGGCCTCGGGCTACCTCGCCGCGAAGAGCGAGCAGGAGGTGTACGCGCACGAGATCGCGATGGAGAAGGAGGAGATCCGGCTGATGCCGGAAGTGGAGGAGGAAGAGCTGGCCCTCGTGTACCAGACCAAGGGGGTCGAGGCCGGTATCGCGCGGCAGATGGCGGCCGACGTGATGCGCGACTCGCAGCGCGCGCTCGAGGAGCAGGTACGCGAGGAGCTGAAGATTGGCGAAGCCCACGCCACTCCGTTCAAGGAAGGTTGGCTCACCGGAGCGGCCACGGCCGTCGGAGCATTCATTCCCGTAGCGCCCTTTTTGGCGCTCAGCGGACGCACGGCTGCGTGGACCGCGTTTAGCGTCGCGATGCTCTCGCACTTCGTGGTCGGGGCCGCGCGCAGCTTCTTCACCGGTCGCGGCGTGATCCGCAGCGGGATCGACATGTTTGTCGTGGGGCTGGGCGTCGCAGCCGTCGGGTACTTCGTCGGAGACCTCGTCGCGCGAATCTTCTAAGACGGGAGCGGAGTTCAGACGACGAGGTTCAGCAACCGATCCTGCACGTAGACCGTCTTCCGGATCGGCTTCCCGTCCACGAACTTGCGGATGCCCGCGTCCGCGAGCGCGCGCTTGACGACGTCGTCCTGGCTCGTGCCGCGCGGCACGTTGATCAGACCCCGGAGCTTGCCGTTCACCTGCACCGCGATCTCCACGTCGCCGCCCGCCGCGATGCGGTCGTCGTAGCCCGGCCATGGCGCCGTGAAGATCGTCGCGTCGTGGCCCAACGCGGACCAGAGCTCCTCGGCGAGATGCGGCGCGTAGGGCGCCAAGAGGACCAACAACGGCTCCATCGCACTCCGCACTCCACACTCGGCACTCCGCACTTCATTCACGTACTCCATCATCGCGGCGATCGCGGTGTTGTAGTTCAAGCTCTCCGTGTCTGCCGTGACCTTCTTGATGGTCTGGTGCAGCTTCCGCTCGACGGCCGGCGGGAGCGGCCGCGCCTTGGCGACCGCCGCCTCGTGGGCAAGCGCCCACACCTTGTCGAGGAAGCGGCGGATGCCGGTGATCCCCTCGTCCCGGAAGTCCCCCCCTTCCTGGAACGGGCCGAGGAACATGAGGTACATGCGGACGGTGTCGGCGCCCCACTTCTGGATGTAGGCATCGGGGATCACCACGTTGCCGCGCGACTTGGACATCTTGGCGCCGTCCTTGATGATCAGGCCGTGGGCCCGCAGCTTCGGGAACGGCTCCTCGAAGTGCAGGTGCCCGAGCTCCCGCAGGGCCATCGTCACGAAGCGGGAGTAGAGGAGGTGGAGCACGGCGTGCTCGTTGCCACCGATGTAGCTGGTCACGGGCAGCCACGTCTTCGTACGCTGCGGGTCCCACGGCCGGTCGTCGAACTCGGTGGACGGATAGCGCAGGAAGTACCATGCGGAATCGAGAAACGTGTCCGACACGTCTGTCTCGCGGCGCCCCAGGGCGCCGCACTGCGGGCACTTCACGAAGTACCACTCCCGGTGGCGCGCCAGCGGGCTCACCCCGGTGTCGTCGGGGCGGAAGTCTTCGATGAACGGGAGCTCGACGGGGAGGTCCTTCTCAGGCACTCCCACCGGGCCGCAGCGGTCGCAATGGATGATGGGGATCGGCGGGCCCCAGTAGCGCTGGCGGGAGATGCACCAGTCGTGCAGGCGGTACTGGACCTGCGCCCTGCCGAGCCCCTTCGCCGCGAGCCACTGGACGATGCGCTGGGCGCCGTCGCGGCAGCTGAGCCCGTTGAACTGCCCCGAGTTCATCAACACTCCCTCCTCCGACACGATGGGGAGGGCCTGGCCCTCGAGTCGCACCACCTGGACGATCGGGAGCTTGAACTGCTGCGCGAACTCGAAGTCGCGCTCGTCGTGCGACGGGACGGCCATGATGGCGCCGGTGCCGTACTCCATCAGCACGTAGTCGGCGATCCAGATGGGGATCGCTTCACCGGTGGCGGGGTTGCGGGCGTACGAGCCGAGGAACACGCCGGTCTTCGTCTTCTCGCCCACCTTCCGGGACACGATGTCCTTCGCCTGCACCGCGCGCCGGTAGGCGTTGACGACCGGCCGCTGCTCGTCCGCCGTGAGCGCGTCCACGAGCGGGTGCTCGGGAGCGAGCACCATGTAGGTGGCACCGAACACGGTGTCGGGCCGCGTCGTGAAGGCGGTAATCGCCTCCCCGCCCGGGGTCTCGAAGACGAGCTCCGCGCCCTCGCTCCGGCCGATCCAGTTGCGCTGCATGGCGGCGGTGCTCTCGGACCAGTCGAGCGCGTCTAGGTTTCGCAGCAGCCGCTCGGCGTACCGGGTGATGGCGAAGAACCACTGCTCGAGAAACCGTTGCTCGACCCGGACATCGGGGTGCCGTTCGCAGTAGCCGTTGATGACCTGCTCGTTCGCCAGCACCGTCTTGCACGCCGGACACCAGTTGACCGCGGCCCGCTTGCGGAACGCCAGGCCCGCCTTGAAGAACTGCAGGAAGAGCCACTGCGTCCACTTGTAGTACCGGGGATCCGTGGTCGAGAGCTCGTGACGCCAGTCGAACATGCCCCCGAAGCGCCGCAGCTGCCGGCGGAAGGTCGTGATGTTCTGGGGAATCAGCTTCGCCGGATGGGCGCCGATGGAGAGCGCGTAGTTCTCGGAATGGATGCCGAAGGCGTCGAACCCGATCGGCTCGAACACGTCGTAACCCGCGAGCCGCTTGAAGCGCCCGTAGATGTCGGCGCCGGTGAACGCGAACATGTTGCCGACGTGCAGCCCTTCGGCGGACGGGTAGGGGAACATCATGAGGTTGTAGAACGGCCGCCGCGGC
>Ga0209236_1000180_pt1 | contig 33343 bp, 28 predicted proteins | sample GraSoi013_1_40cm_FD_185819 | JGI IMG/M metagenome (GOLD analysis project Ga0209236, IMG submission 185819) | Grasslands soil microbial communities from the Angelo Coastal Reserve, California, USA - Sample 09_27_2013_1_40cm (SPAdes) (version 2) | ecosystem: Environmental > Terrestrial > Soil >... | reverse complement strand
TCGACGTGTTCATCGCCTTCAGGATGCCCTCGCCGAACTTCCCCTTCGAACCGCATTTCGCGGTCAGGTACGCAAACACGAGGGTGCCGCGATGGTTCGCCACGATCCCGTTCGAGTTCGCGACCCGAAACGTGTACTCCTGGATCCGGACGATCGCCTTCGGAACCGATGCGGCCTTCGACTGCCGGACGGCATCGGTGAACGTCTTCGCGGCGTCCAGGAGACCCGCGGTGTCGGTCGACGCGGTCGGCGCGTCCCAGGCGCCTCGCACCTCGCCCTTCCCGGCTTCGGTCGGAAGGCCCGAGAAGTCCGGGTCCTCCGGCACACGTCTCAACCCGGCGATCGCCGCGCCCACGGCCGATCGGACGTCCGCCGGGGAGGCGAGGGTCGTGGCCGAGAACGCGACCCGTTTCGCCTTCGCTGCTCGGACGCCGAGGCCCGTCTCGCTCCGCTCCTCGGCGACCTTCGGGACGTCATCCTCGATGTAGACGGACCGCGAGGTGAACGTGATCGCATAGGCTTCCGCGGCATCCGCGCCTTCGGACTGCGCTCGTCGCACCGCGTCCGAGGCGAGGTCGAGGGGATCGATGTCAGCCGCCTCCGACGACGATCTTGCAGCGCATGAACGGTCCGCCGGCGGCCACGGGCACGTAGTCCTCCTCGCCTTTCCCGCACGACCCGCCATCGAGGGCGATCTCCTTCGAGACTCGGTCGACGCTCTTCAAGATCGACAGGGCGTCGCCGGTCAGTGTCATGCCGCGCACGCGCTCGCCGACCTCGCCCTTCACGATCCGGAACCCCGATTGGGTGACGGCTTGGAACGACCCGCCGACCGGATCTTCCATCCCGCTGATCCACTTGCGCGTCAGCACGCCGGACTTCGTCTCCTCCACGATCTCGTCCTTCTTGTCGCGGCCCGCGCCGAAGTACGTGTTCGTCATGCGCACCCAGACCCGGCGGCCGAAGTCCTGCGCCCGGCCGTTGCCCGTGGGGCGGGCCTTCAACACGCCGGACGTCTCGAGGCTGTGCAGGAAACCGCGATAAATGCCGCGGTCGATGACCGTGGTCTTGTGGGCCGGCGTCCCTTCCGCGTCGAATGGGATGGAGCCGTGGGCCCCGGGATAGGTGCCGTCGTCGTACATCGAGACCAGCGCCGATCCGACCTTCTTGCCCACTTGGTCTGTGAGGAAGGAGCGCTTCTTGACGATCTCGTCGCCCTCAGATGCGTGGCCCATGACTTCGTGTGCCAACAGGCCCGAGACGCCGGGATCCGTCACGACCGACATGAGGCCTGCAGGCGGCTTCGCCGCGCCGAGCATCTCGACGGCCTCCTGCGCGAGGCCCCGCCCGAACGCCGCGAGGTCGAGCGCCTTGACGAGTTCCCAGCCCGCGGTCCCGTCGCGGAAGTCGAACGCGGACTCGCGGCGATCGCCTTCGCCGGCGACCGCCTGACCCGCGATCCGGATGCGGACCTCCCGCCATTTGAGGCAGGCGCCCCATGTGTTCGCGAGTTCGAACGTCCAGTCGGAGTCTGCGTACGAGGCGTTCGTGTTCGCGACCTCCTGCCGCTTCTCGGATCTGCAGACCTCCATCGCGGCGGCGACCTTCTCTTCCCCGGCGACGTCGCGCGGCTCGATCCGGACCTTCGGTTCCAGGGTGATCGCGGTGGAGGGCATCTTGCGGAGCTTCGACGGCGGCACGCCGGCCGCGGCCCCACGCCGGGCGATCGCGACTGCCTTCCGGGCCGCCTGGACCGCGTCGGTCGACCGGCCGGACGTCCCGGATGCATAGCCCCACGCTCCGTCGACGAATGCGCGGATGCCCCAGCCCCGACGGTGGACTTCATTGACGCTCTGGATCTGTTCGTTCGCGACGCGTACGACGAACGCCCTGCGATCCTCTGTGCGGACGTCGCCGAAGCCCGCGCCCGCCTTCTCGAGGGCCCGCACCGCGGCGGACATGACCTCCGTCACGGGAGACCGCGAAGGCGCCCCGCGATAAAGGGGTTTCGCGCACCCGGACGCGGCGTAACCCGGCGGACCTCGAGGTGCACGGCCTCGATTCGCCGTTATATATTATTATGGGGCTATTATTTTATAAGCCGAGACCCATCGCGCGGGCCGAGGAACGCCGATGCAGTCGCCCCCGCAGTATCCCGGAGCGCCGTACTACCCGATGGCCACGGAGAACTTGTTGAAGAAACGATATGTACTCGCGCTGAACGCGCTCGGCCTCCTGGCCATCTGGCTCGCCACGATCATCGTGATCTGGACCAACGACCTGAACGCACGCGGGTTCGCGCGCTTCCTCACGATCTCAGGCGGCCTCATTGCCGCGTTCGGGAGCATCGCGGGCGCGCTCGGATCGAAGCGGACCTCCGACATGCAGAACCTCGGCCTGCTCGTCTGGGGCGGGCTCCTGCTGTCCTTCACGGTGACGGTCCTGGCGTGGATCGGCCGGTAGACGGACTCATCTAAGAGCCCGAATTGCCGCGGCGAACTCCGGCGCTACGCTGACCTTCGTGTGTGGCGACAGGACTGTGTCCGTCGCGATCACGTCGTCGCAGACCTTCAGGTTCGCTTCTGCGGGGCCTACGAAGAGGCCGTGGACGCACGCCGCGATCACACGCCGGGCGCCCTGGGTTTTCAGCTCCTTCGCCGCGGTCGCAATCGTGCCGCCGGTCGAGATCACGTCATCGACGATGCCGACGGACTTGCCCCGGACCGCGAGGGCCTTCGGCTCGATTTTCACGGTGTACGAATCGAGACGCTTCTTCACCAGGAAGTCGAACGGGACGCCGGCAACCGAGGACGCCTCCTTCACGAGCCGCAGCGCGCCCTGGTCAGGCGCGAGGAGCACGTCGACCTTGGCGGATTTCAGGTAGCGGCCGATCGCGGGCATGCCGCTCACCTCACGGGTGGGAAGCGGGAAGGTCTTGAGAATCTCCGGGTTTGCAGGGATTGCCATCGTGAGGAGCTCGTCGCAGTCGACCGCGATGTGCTTCGCGATCGTCTTCGCGGAGACCGCCTCGCCGTCGAGGAAACGCTTGTCTTGGCGGCCATAGCCGAAGTACGGGACGACGGCCGTGAGACGCCGAGCGCCCGCGTCCCGGATCGCGTCAGCCAACAGGAACAGTTCGACGATCATCGGTCCTGGATGCGTCGTCTGGACCAGGACAACATGCTCGCCCGACACGAGGCCCAGGAGACGCACGTAGCGCTCGCCATCAGGGAATCCACCCGGGTGCTTCTCGAAAGCGACGTCCACGAAATCGACGGAAAGTTCGCGGGCGATCCCCCGGGCGAGGGTGACGGACGCAGAGCCGCCGACGACTTTCATGGAGGGCCCCGGGCGCGTCGTATGGGATGTGGATATATGAATCGTCCGACGTCTCGCGACCGCGATAACCGGCGGCGAGTCTTCTTATACGGAGCGAACGGCTGAATGAAACAGAACTCCCATGGGCCTCAAGGCGATGGCCGAGGCTTTCGCGAAGTCGCGGACGATGATGATTCTCATTGCCCTCGTGACGACCTTTGCGGGAGTCGCTCTACTAATCGACCCTCCCAAGGGCACCGTCCTGGAGTGGCTTTCGTTGCCGCTTCTTGTCCTCGGCGGTGGACTGTTTGCACTGGCCCTATGGCCGGCTTCATACAACGTGGCAGACGCATCCGAGTCGCTGGCAAGTAGGGTCCTGGGTTGGCTGACATTCGAAGGCCGCCTGGTGAATCTGTTCCCCGCGCTAGGCGTCGGCATCATCATCGCTGATCTTGTGTACAACTGGACCGCATCTGCCACTCCCGCGCTCCAAACGGAGGATACGATCGTCTTGCTCGGAGCCGGGTGCCTGTTGGGCTACGGGTTTGTGCCGGATCGATTTGCTCGAGAACGTGACTTCGTCCTGCTGTTTTTCATCTTGCTCAACGCGATCCTGGTAGTCCCATTGCTAATCGCCCGCGTGTACTACGCGGACCTCGAAAAATCCGTGGATGTCTACTCCTGGATCGCACTCGCGCCCCAGACAAGCGCCTTACTAACACTGCTCGGGGTAAGCAATCAACTCCACGCGGTCGCGGGCTCGACGGCCCCCGGCCTGACATTCACTCCAGAACACCTCGGTGTTCAAGTAACCATTGTCATCACGACGGCCTGTTCGGGAATTTATTCCTTCGGAATTTTCGCCTCCGCGTTCGTCGCATTCATCCTCACAGAATACAAGAAGCTCTCCCGCCGAATTTGGCTCCTCCTTGCACTCGGACTTCTGACCGCATACATCGCGAACGTTCTCCGTATGGTAATCATCGTCCTCGTCGGATACTACACCGACACGGCGGAAACGGATCTGCAGAATCTTCTCATCGCTCACTCATATGCAGGCTGGCTCATCTTCCTGGGTTGGATCGCCCTCTTCTGGGGAGTGATCCTCAGATTCGTTCCGGGAGAGCCCGGAGTCCGGGAGAGGAATCGGGCCGCCGTCGGGCGGAAACAGCCTGAGACCCGATGCGCCATCTGCGACACCGTCCTCTCGCCATTGATTCCCGCGACGCGATGCGCGTGTGGACAGTACTATCATAAGATCTGCCTCGTGGAAGAGGAGCGCTGTCCATCTTGCGGGCGCCTGTCCCGACTCAACCCAGGTGGCTCCCCCATGACTGCGGAACTTTAGACGATGGAAGGTCGGGACCGATACTAACTTAGGTAGTGGCGAAGGTACGCGGCAATCTTTTCGCCAGCATGTCCGACACCATAGGGGTGCCCCCTCGGTTGCCTAGAAAGGTCGAGGCGCTTGCGGATTCGCCGAAGGGCAGAGCGCTCATCGGTCCCAATCAAGACCAGGTGCCCGGAATCTATGGCTTCCGGGACCTCCGTCCTCGTGCGAGGAGAGAACACGAGCTTGTCAAGGCCTGGTGAGGTCGCTTCCTCGGTCACTCCACCCGAGTCACTCACAACGAAGGCAGACTTCTTCATGAGTGTGAGAAAGTCGATATAGCCAAGAGGAGGAAGCAAGACCACTTTCGGCGAGGAAACAACTCCGCGGAGAAGACCAAACTCCCCGAGGCGCGCCCGCGTTCTTGGATGACACGGAAATACCACTGGCAAATCTAGCCCTCGGATTGTTTTTAGGAGTCCGGACAGGCGCCGTCGATAATCAACGATTTCGGATCGATGGGCGGTACACAGGACGAATTCTTCGAAGTCAATCTGCTCCAGAATCCCCGAGTGCTTCGGAACCTTGTTGAGCATCCTGACGCAAGTATCGATCACCGGATTTCCGGTGACGTGAACTCGGCCAAGAACATTCTCCTTTACAAGAATTTCGCGGTTGCGGTGCGTTGGAGCGAAGAGAACGTCCGACAGATGATCCGCTACTCTCCGATTCTGCTCTTCGGGCATGTCTGGATCGTAGCAACGGGCCCCGGCCTCGACATGGAAGAGCGGAATACGCTGACGACGCGCGAAGAGCGCGCCGGCGAGAACCGTATTTGTGTCACCAACGACGACGAGGTTTGCCAGGCTCTTCTTGCGACTGAAGGCATCGAGTCGGGTCAACAAGAGTGCGAGCTGGCGAGCGTGTGATCCAGAACCTACCCCGAGGAAGGCGTCAGGTCTTGGTAACGCCAGCTCTCGGAAGAATACCTCGGACATGGCGAAGTCGTAGTGTTGGCCCGAGTGAATCACTCGACAGCGAATGCGACTCCTCCGCGCCGCGGCTATGACTGGAAATGCTTTGAGGATTTCAGGACGGGTTCCGAGGAGAAATGTCGCCTCCGGCGGATGTCCAGCAGCAGAAGTCACGTGTCCTTTGCTCCTGGAGGGCTTGACCTCAGGCGCCCACTTATCATGTCTTGCTGGAGGTTCTCAAAATTGATTCTTTACACTCTCGAGTAGTCCTCGCGCTCGGCATGAACCGGTGCCGAGTTGGAAGCGCTAGTCGAAAAAACGAAGGTACCAGTCACGCCGGCAAGTCAACGGCAGGTTACCACGCGCAGTAACATTGGAGAAAGCATTATGAAAAGTCCCATTCTTCGACACGCATCCATGTCAATTCTGTCCGCGCCGATGCCAGGCGACGAGGCAAAGCGGTCTGATACCATTCCTGTATGCCGAGGGCCCTGTGGCGATAGAGACGGCCGTCGTAACTCAAAAGGCCGTGCGCCATGAGTCGACCCGCTGCGGTCCGCCGTTTCATCCTGGGAGGATCGTTCTCCTCGCTTCTTGCCATAGTGATCGTAAAAGCAATGGGGTTCGCAGAGTCTGTTTTCGTCGCTCGAGTCATTGGAGCCGACGGATTTGGCCTTCTCACACTCGTGCTAAGCCTGACGAACATCATGATTGCAGTGGCCACTCTGGGCGTCCCTCCGGCCGTTACAAAATTCCTTGCGGGGGAAGTCTCGACGTCCAGCCAAGCGAGCCGCTCGACCGTGTACATGGCTGTGCGACTGATCGCCGCGTCCAGTGCCGCCGTCTGCATTGCAGTCGGATTGGTCAGTTACTTCCTCTTGGCCCCCTACTATTCGAACCCTGCTCTCCTGAACATGCTCATTCTCGCTGTCATTCTTGTCGGGCTGACCGCACCGTTAATTCCTTTCGCGAATGCACTTCAAGGCCTCGGCAAAATTACGCAGCTCAACTGGGTCTCGGTAGCCGGAGCGGCGATAGGGCTGGTACTCGCGGTCGTTCTCGCGATTGCCCTCGCTGAAAGGGGTGCTCTCATCGCGTTCTTGGTCGGCTCGGCCATGCCCGGATTTCTCGCGCTTCGGTACGTGAAGAAAGGGATCCGAGGGCTTCCGAACCGTGACCCAGCCATCCCGGTCTCCGCGAAGGGCATGTTGAACTACGGGCTGCCCACTCTACTCGCCGGCCTAAGTGTCCTTGCGGCAGTATACGCCATGAACTCTTGGCTTGCGGTGAGCTCTGGCTTCGTTGACCTTGGCAACTTAGCAGTTGCAGGCAGCCTTGCCGCGGTCATCGGCTTCGTTCCGTCGGCGATGGGAATCCCGCTAGTCCCAGTGCTATCCTCATTGAATGTTTCGGACCCTAAACGGGGGCGAGGCCTTGTGCCTAGGGCCATGCGAATCACCGCCTTTGTCTCAGTCCCAATCGTTGTCATCGTAATCATCTTCGCTCAGGAAATCATCGGCGTCGCCTATGGACCGCAGTTTTCGGGTGCATCGCCGCTCCTGGCAATTCTCGCCACATCAGCCTTAATCGCCTCCATTACAGGGGTGGTTGGCAGCCAGATTGCGGGTTCAGGACAGATGTGGCTCGGCCTTGAAATCAACTTGGCGTGGGTCACCGCAGTGATTTCCTCTGCGGCCGCGCTTATCCCGAGGCTGGGGGCTGTCGGTGCGAGCCTCGCAATCCTCACCGGGTACGCCGTCCTAGGATTGATCTTAATCATTATCGGGAGACGCAAGCTCTTGCTGAGTTTTGATGGCGTCACGGTCCCGGCGGCCTGGTCGCTCGCGTTCGTTGGCATCGCACTGGTCCTGCAATCTTTCACCGGAACAATCAGGATCCAAGCGGGGGTCGGAGTGACACTTCTCTGCGTCGTGTCGATATTCGTGCTGCTGACAGGAGATGAGAGGCAACTCGTGAGAGAGGCGCTGGTCCTCCTCGGGCTACAGAGCAGGAGCCCCTAGGCTTCGGGGAACTCATTATGGGAAAAGTACGACAAATGGCTCGCACCGTTCTCTCTTACCTGCCTCGCCTTGGGCTCATCCCTATCCCCGAAGCAAACCGTCCTAACGGCCTCAGCGTAATGGTGACCGTTAAGGATGAGGAGGATTGGGTCGAGAAGAGCATCATCTCCGTCGCGACTGTTGCAAATGAGGTGGTTGTGGTCGACAACGGATCTAGCGACAACACCCCGTTAATCCTAGCACGGCTCGAAACGCGCATGGCAGGTAAGCTGCGCGTGTTCCGCTTTGAGAAAGAGGACTATTGCGCGGCGGTCAACTTCACGCTCGGGAAGACGAGGTACAAGTGGATTTTGCGGTGGCCTGGGGATTTCATCGCACGGACCACCGGCGAGGTCGCTGTCAGTCGACTAGCGAGGCGCGTCCTCTCTCTTGATCCAAAGCGCTACTTCTGCATCTGGATCGGACCGGTGAGTCTCGATGGCGATCTGTTTCATCAGCTTCCTCAGGCGCAGGTCGAGCTGGAGCCGCTCGTCTTTGTGTACTCGCCTATGCTTCACTACGAGCAGATCGGACGCTTCGAGGTCCTCCAAGTTCCATGGTACTACAAGCGAATCGAATGGCGAGAGCACTACTGCTTCCACATGAGATCTGTCAAGCCGGCTCGACGGATGCTCTATCGCTTTTTCTGGACTGAATGGATGGCCTTACCCGACAAGTCACTCTTCCCCACGCTAGATTCGTACGTTAGGCACCGGATAAGGGAGGTCTATGGGACTACCGACTTGAGCGAGGCGCTACGGCGTCATCTCCAAGACGTAGCAAGGAAGTTTGTTCCGTATGATCGCAATCGGTTTGGAGACTATCCTAAGATTATCGAAGATGAAGTGAGAAACCCGAAGTACCAGCTAATCTATAAAAGTGGCGGAGTAGTCAGCCGGAACGACGTAGAAGCACTCACCGGTTCTGCGGATTCCTAGGAGCCTACCGTGTCGATCCACGACGGAAGACCTCGCCTGGGGACGAGTTTCAGCCGTTGGGCGAGCGTTTTGAGCATGATTCCTGCGTTGCACCTTCTCCAGGGAGCGCGTCCGGTGACGGCCAAAACAGCGCACGGGAAAATCCATCAATCCGTAGACCGCCTAGGGGAATGAATGCACGTCATCTTCGTCGCAATCACTCCTTTCCCCAAGATCGGGGGTGGATGGACATTTCTCACCCAGATGAGCTCGGGGATGGGAGGCCGGCGACATACCACCGCCGTTGTGTCTCCCAAACAAATGCCGAGCGCCTGGATGACTGTGATCAATCGAACAGCGCAGATCGTTCGAGTCGCCTTCAGGTCTTGGTTGTGGTTTTTTGTCCGGATGGCGCTAGTGGGATTCGCAATCAGGCGCTACGTTTCCCAGAAGCGACTCTATGAGGAGGTAGATATATTCGACGCCCAAGACCCCGTCGCCTTTCTCGCGGTACATCGTCCAGCTCAACGTCGAAATCGACCAACGATTCTGACAATACATGGTTATTTTCACCATGAGTCGAATATGGGATCCATTCCTCCAAACTCCTTCTGGGGTCTCCTGCTCAGACGGGTGGAGCGACTTGCGTACAGTGCCGCCCCTGAGATCGTGGTAGTCGATACCCGATTGAAGGAATACCTCCTCAGGTTGGGGACAGATCCAAAGAAAGTTCATGTCCGCAGAAACTCTGTGGACTGTGCTGTCTTTGCACCTTCCGACCCGGCTTCCAAAGCATTCGAGAGGTCTCACTTCCGGCTCCATGCCGACGACCACGTCATCCTATGTGCAAGACGCCTCGAGGAGAAGTGCGGGGTGAGGTATGCGATTGAGGCCATGAGCTTATTGACGAAGCGACTTCCCAACGTTGTCTTGCTCATTGCGGGTAGCGGTTCTCTCGAGTCCAGTCTACGACTCCTTGTGTCATCGCTCGGTATCGAGGAACGCGTTCGCTTCCTCGGAGATATCGACCACGGCGATATGCCAAGCCTGCTTCGGGCGTCGGACGCGGCGGTGGTTCCTTCAATCACTGTTGGAGAGGAGGTCGAGGCTACTTCGTTTGCGGCACTCGAAGCGATGGCATCTGCCGTTCCGGTGGTCGCATCCGACATAGGAGGCCTACGGGAGATAATGACCGATGATCTCGACGGCATACTCGTTCCGGAGAGGGACTCGGTCGCTCTGGCTTCCGCACTTCTTAGGGTATTGGGCCCAGAGGGCCAGCGGCTAGGAAACGCAGCGAGACGGACGGTGGAAGCGTCGTTCTCATTACAAAGAGGCGTGGATGAGACCGTCGCCTTCTATCGGCTCTTAATCGATGGAATGCCGCTTACTCGTCGAGCCGGGCAGCGGCTGCCGCTTTAGGTTCCATCCTGGTCTGAGAACAGTGCGTTGGCCTCAATGCAGAACCTCCTCAACAGCGCCGAGCAGGGCGTCTCTCCTTTTCTCAAGCGGAAAGAGCCGAGAAATCCTTTCTCTTGCACTACGACCTGCAGATTCGGCCGTTGCGAGCGCTTCGCGGACGCACGCGGCCGTATTGTCCGGGTTGCCGTAACTCGCATAGAAACCCGTTTCGCCCACGACCTCTGGAATTGCGCCGCGATCCGTTACTACAGGGACGCACCCACACAGCATCGCCTCTGCGAGAGAACACCCAAATCCTTCGTGTGCAGAAACCTGGACGTATACCTTAGATTCCATCATGACGCGCTTGAGATCCGCTTCAGGAAGTCTACCGAGCAATGTCACGTTTCGAGGAATGTTTCCCAGCATCCGGACAGCCTTCGCGTCCTGGCGACCGATGACTAGGAAGGGAATGTCCGGAGCCCGTCGCGCGGCCTCCACGAAGAAACGGATTCCCTTCCGAGTCAAGTTCGACACAGTAACGTCTCCAACTGTCAGCGCGACAGTTTTCTTGGCATCCCCGAAGGGGTACTCCCTTTGATCGAACCCGTGATGCACGACCCTGACATCGTCTCTAGCCGCCAAGCCCGCAGCCTCGCGTGCGATTGAATGCGACACCGCCAAGACAAGGCTAGCGCGCCTCAGGGCATCTCGCGTCCGGCGGCGGGCACCGGCCTCGATGAGGTTCCCATACCCAATCTCAGGTATTCGAGCAACATCGAATCCGCCGGCTATGGTGATTGAACCGCGGCCCAAAAACCCAGCAATGCGGTTCGCCCAGAAGGCGTTGTCCCAAGCGAACCATGAAATGACGGCATCGTGGAAGGGGGTTAGACGTAGTATGCGCAATGCGTCTGAGTGATTTCGAAAGGGGATGCTGGTAACTGCGAACCGCTCTTCCAAGATGCTCTTGTCCCGAGACACAAATGACGGTAGCCCATCGGACGATATGTGTACGAGAAGTATGCTTCTCCGAGTGTCCAAGTCTGATTGCATGCCGTTACTCCTCGGGTGTGTGTAGCGATGGCTGATCTTTCGGTCCTCTGAGTTACGGATGGCCGTCATCGTGCGCGCGCCCGCTCAGCAACCATGGGAATGAGATGGTCAGCGAGGGCCCGCTCGGAAATCGTGCGCCGGTCGAACTCCTTCGAGGCCTCCCGACACTTCTTGGAGATCAGAATCCACCTATCAATCACCGAGAGGAGCTCGTGGGCCCGAGCCGCAAATTCATGAGGAGTGGACGAATAGAACCCGATGTCGTGCTGCTCTACCATTCGCCGGAGCTCTGAATCACCGGGGGGTCCTAGGCAGGCGAGGGGTACGCCACATGCGATGTACTCGTAAGCTTTCGCTCCGATTGCCGCTCTGTAGACATCATCGTCGGAGAACGAAACGATTCCGAGCTTCGCGCGGGACAAGACAAAGGGAACTTTCGACCTGGCCACCGCGAGCTCCAGCTCAACATTTGGTGTAAGTCCGAGGCCAGAAATGGCGGTCGTAAAGACTCGCTCATTTGCGGAACCCGGCCAACCTACAAAGATCACTCTCACTCTTGGCATGAGGCGTTTCAGGTGTGCAATCCCCAACAGTACGCCCTCTACGTTTCTGTATCTGGCCGGCGATCCAAGGAAAACGAGGTCGATGTCTCGCGGGCCTTCGACGGGGCGGAACATGGTGAGGTCGGCGCCGTTGGGTATGAAGTCAACGACGGAGGTGTTTAGGTCGTAGTCGGTTCGAAGCCTTTCGAGGAGACCACGAGTCACAAACCAAACTCTGCTTGCGTTGCGGGCCGACACCCGCTCGATGTATTCCTTTATCCGGTTCCGAACTGAACCCAGGTGCGTTAACGACTCCATTGCCCAAGAGTCACGGACGTCCAGCACGTATGGAACGCCGAGAATTCTTGCGGCCAGCAACCCCTGAAACGGCACAAAAGGTGCTGGTGTGCTCGCAATGATACATTGGCATCTGAACGCGCGAAGAACTCGAACGAGGCGCCAAACAGCGAGTGGAAAGTACGCAATGGCTTGCAGAGACCCATTGTGCGCATATGAGTCGTAGAGTTTGAGTCCAACGACGTTTGGAGCGGCATGTCCAGATTTGGAGCCGGGGTGTTTGACTGGAACAATGGTAATCGAGGAAAGGCGCAACGCCTTGGCAGCGTGCTCGAATCCTTCGAGTCTCGCGGCGGCAGCGACAGGCTCGTCGGGAGGCACGGGCCAGAGGAACGCAACGTCGGTCAGCTGACATCGCCACCCTCGGCTCTCGCGAGGTTGTTCAAAGTAGTCGTCGAAAAATTCTTCGACACATCCATCAGAAACGAACGAAGTGGGCCACAGTCGCTCGTGCAGACATCTGAGTAGCCCGAAGGCAAGCCAGGGTAGTACGAGGCGAGATCCACGAGTTCCCACGGGTGGACCAGAAAAACGAGTACGTCAGAATCCAAAGTCTTGGCCATCTCCAGGAAACTTGCCGGCCCGTAGGTGTTCAGGGCCCCTTGCCCAAAAGGGGCCCCGGGTCGTCGAGGATTGGGTGTCACCGGTATTTCCAGCAAGCGGCCTGGCATCGTCTGTTTACGACCAGGATAGTAAGGCCTCGTCGGTGCCCCCCTATGGTCATAGACGGTCCGGAAGCCCCTTCGGAGGACACGACCTGGAAGGACGGATGAGTCGACCACATAGCCTTCCTCTTCCAGCAAAGCCAAGGTTGCGCTATCGGCAGAGAAATTCGGTGCGCGGAACATTCTTGGTGGCACGCCTCCCGCGTCTGTCACGATGCGGGTCGACAACCGAACGTCCTCCCGCTGACGGTCGATTGGCTTCTGACACAGCTGGCTATGATCCAGTCCATGGTTGCCAATTCCATGCCCTGCGTTCACCGCGTCACGGACGAGGTCCGGATATTCTCTTGCGACCGATGCCAGGAAGAAGAAATCCGCTCGAACTCGAACTTCATCGAGAATCTCACACAATGCAGGAAGTCCATCTTCGATTCCTCGCACGCCGTGAGGCAAGATCCCGGGGAGATCTTCCTCAACGTCAACAGAGAGACAAAAGTGTGTCATGGTCTCTCTTCGACGGCAAACCGCAAGTGCTGCTCTGCGACCTTGTCCCAGGAGAGATGCTTTGATCCATATTCCTTTGCCGCTGCAGCGAGCGTCTCGCGCAATTTCCAGTCTCTCATGAGACGACCCAACCCAGCGACAAGCGAGTCATTATTCGGCTCGACGAGAAAGCCCGTCTGCACATGTCGGATCACCTCAGGAATTCCGCCAACCGGAGTTGCGATGACTGCTGTTCCGATCACCATCGCGTCCAGCAGGGCGAGCGGCAGCCCTTCCTGCAGAGATATGTGTGCATAGATCTCCGCACTCCCGATCTCGTCGAACACCGATTCGACAAATCCTTTGAGGACCACCCTACCTGATAGGCGGAGCTGCCCCACACGCGATTCGACGGAAGGCCGGAGCGGTCCGTCCCCGATAATTATGAGTCGCCAATCCGGAAACGATCGGGAGATTTCCGCGAAAGCATCAACGAGCATAAGAACCCCGGCAACTTTCTGCGGCCACACGAGGGGTCCGACGAACACGATGTTGGGTCTCTTGACCCATTGATGGTCCATCCCCTGTGAGACAGCAAGTCGTTCGGGGGCCGCCAAGATTACGGCCTGCCGAATCGATGGCGGTAGATGGGCCAAATCCCGCATCTCTCGACTGACGAATACGACCCCGTCTGAGAATCGGAGCAGGGACCGCACCAATGAGTCGATCGCGCCATTCGAGGTCGAATCCGGGGGGGTGTGAAACGTGAACAGCAAGTGAGCCGAGGGATTTAGCAGCTTGCCGAGAAGGCCGGCGAGGATGATATACCAATGCTGCGAATGTCCATGAATGATGTCTGGCTCCCATTTGGTCAGGCTTCGTAGCGCCCGAAAGCAAAAGACAAGCTTGCCGCCGGGGACGACAGTGAAATTTGAATTGGACTCGCCGGCGGCCGCTATGCCGATGCAGCTAATCCCTCGCTGGACGTACGCAGCCGAAAGCTCCCGCGTGTAGCTTGAAATCCCTCCCGTGATTGGATTGGTGTACGGGGACAAAAGAGCAATCCGCTGCGGTTTCATCTTATCCCACGTACCACAGCGCATACGATGGAGAGTCAAAGACCTTGTAAGTCATCGCTCTGACATCAGCCACGAATGGTGACGGGCGCCAGATGTAGGACTGGAATTGATCCTCGGCTGCAGTGTACAATAGAACGTAGCGGACGCCGTATCGGCCGAGCATCGTCTGAGTCTGGCTGTCATGCAGGCGATTATAGAAAATCGTCTCGTAATCATCTTTCGCGTTGGCGACGTTTGTCGGAACATAGATTTCATCGGTGTTGAATGATATTGTCGTCAGTGGTATCAACTTCACACTCACCGCCCGTCCATCGACGAAACCGTAAATCAGCTGCTGCGGACTGAACCAGTGGATGGACGCGCCCCCTACAGGCAAAACGGGGATTCCGGAAACAGCGGCCATTCGACCGGCGGAAAGTCCTTCGTTGGAGGCCAAGGTACCGTCGACTGTCCAATTAGAATAAACTCCGATCGAATACAGTTCATCCGATATGGCACCGTCGGTGTAATAGGCATTCTTCCAATGATCCTTCACGACCCACGAAAATGGCATTGCTGATGCAATAAGCCCTGCCAGCACAATAGTAGCCACGAATCTCCTCTTTGGGAGAGCCCGCCGATGAGGGAAAACTGCTAGCGCAACGAACAGGACGAATAGATAGATCAAGAATTCCGCGATATAATCTCGGAGTGAAAGAAGAGGAATCATCACGAAAACCGCGACGAGTAAGAACTTGTCACGATCTTCTTTCGGGCGCAGAGCAGTGAGGCGAACGAGACCAATAATGACCAGAGGCATCAGGAGCCCCACCTTCCCGATCAGGCTCACTGCCATGTTTGCAAGAAGAACGGCAAACGAAGAGCCGTTGAATAAAGCTCCGCTACCGTACTGGTCGACGACGTCAGCCCCGGCAATTCCGGGGAACAGAAACTGGAGGTAGAAAAGCATGAAGAACCCAGACAGAGCAGTCCCTGCTGATGCCCACCTGAAAGGAGACTCGTATCGCGCGAATGCAAAACGCAACCTCTGCGTCAACCTGTGGAATGGGAGCGCGAAACCGAACGCAATTAGGGGAAAGATCGCCAAAATGCCCATACGGTGAATCGCCGAAAGCACGACGACGAGGAGCGCGCTCAGGATCAGAAATCTCGAATCCCTCGTTCTCATGCTGCGCAGAAGCAAGAAGAACAAAGCGGGAACGAGTGCGGTGACGAAACCTCGCCCAGATCCCACCCACGTCGTATCCTTTAGGTAGAACGGGGCGATCGAGAACAGAAGCGCGACCACGAGCGCCATCCGGTCATCGTCTCGGGCGCAGCGACTCGCGGCGAACGCTGACAGGCCGCCTGCGATGGAGAAGACGAACCCCGTAAGCAGGATTGCTCCTTCTAATGGGATGCCGCCCACCTCCGAAACAGATCCGAACAGGAATGGCATGCCACTCGGATACGAAAGCGCGTACAGACCAAAATATGATAGAGGGTGGAGAATCCATGCCGCGTTCCCTCTAGCTATGAGGGAACTCGAAAGAGAATGGATGAAAGTCGTATCCGAGCCCGCCTCGTGACCAAGTCCCAACGGATAACGATACAGGACCGCCACGATGCCAACGACCAAAATCAGGATGTGTGTAACTCTACGAGGCAATATCACGGTACACCTCCAGAATTGCTGGGGCAACTTTGTCCCAACCGTGGACACGGACCGAAGAGCGACAGGTGGACGGGTCCCAGCTCGAATCGTACAAGGCTTTCTCCATGAGACTCTCAAGGTCGAGCGATGTGGAGGCAAGGAAGCCATTGACACCTGGAATAACGACCTCGGGGAGAATGCCCACGCCAGGTCCCACGACCGGAATGCCGGTTGCGAGCGCCTCAAGCGCTACAGTCGGGAGCCCTTCGTGTTTGGAGGCTAACACGAGCAGATCTGACGCCGCCATTAGAATGGCGAGGCGATCTTGGCCCACCGGCCCCTCGACTCTAATCGAGCCCCCGCTTGAACCCGCGCGACGCCGCAAGTCTGACGAGAGTTGGCCATCCCCGATCAAGAGAAGCCGCGCGTCTCGGTGTCTCTCCCGCAGGCCACTGAACTGCTCGACAATCGAAATGGGATTCTTCTCCGGCTCGAACCGTCCAACATAGATCACAAGCTTGTCACCCTCTGGAATGCCGAGTTCAGTCCGCGCTGGACCCCTGTCGCGGGGATGGAACATATCCAGATCGATCCCTGCCGGTATCACGCGTAAATGGGCTGCCAACAATGGGTAGCGCGAGCCGAAACCGATCTTCGTGCTTTTGGAAACGCACAGGATCGAGTGCGTTCGCATGAGGGAATACCTCTCTCCCACGCGATAGAAAGCTTCCTGGGCTCGCCCACGCCTTGACCGAACATGAATCCCGTGGTCACCGTGAAGAGTTATCACCTTCTTAGTCGCAGGCTTCATGAGATGAAATGGAATCAGGTCGTCTGGCCGTTGGGCGTGGATAATAGAGGCAGAGTCTCCCCATCGCTTCAGATGCCGAGACAAGGCCACGACGAACTCGAAGGCATTGCGGACCTCCCTAGCAATGGGGACGACTTCGACACCACCGACTAGCGAACGTTTCAATCCCAATCCAAGGAGTTCGACTTCCTGTCCCATGCTCGCCAGCCTTGTTCCCAGCATCGAGACGTATGATTGGACGCCGCTCGCAGATGGGATCTGCGGATTTACGGCTGCAACGAGTGCGATTCTCATGGTGCTACCCCATGGCCGAAGATTCGGAAGACGACGCACGTTGCTCCTCAAGCGACGCGCGCCATCCTTCCCGTCTGCCTAGAGCGAGCCACCACGAGGCCTTCAATAGAAGAAGGTTGTCACCTGGATATCGCCCGAGGATGCATCGTTCGAAACCCAGCTGCTCCGTGACTGAGCACCACCCCGGGGAAGTGGGCGCTTGGTTTTTAGTCGCTTAGATTGGTGCGCGTGGCGAGGCCGCTGTCTTGAAAGCACCAGTTGTCCTATGTTGCGATGTGGACCCGGATCGCGAGGAATTTAGAGCCGGCTCAATACCGCCCGAATCCGGCCTGACCTGGTTGGGTGCTAATGAAGGAATCCCAAACTTACTTGAGAAGGTTGAAAAACTGGAAGCGGAGAGTTCGGTAGAAATCCATTTTAGTTGGTTCATTCGAGCAGATATTCAGATAGCGGAGATCCTGGGTCATGCGGCTTGGCCGTACGTAACTTGGCACGCCTTGCTTCGATCGCTCCGGGTTCGTGGAGACGAAATCGGTTGGCATCCGCATTTCTGGCGGACGCGGCACCGAAGTAACTATTGGTTTCAAGAAACGACCGACGAAGGCTACATGGAGAGATGCCTCAGAACAGGCTTCGCTGCAATTCCCTCGAGGTATCGACCGCGGATCGTCCGCACAGGATGGGATTTCCACACAGCCTCGTCCCTTCGGGTGGTCTCCGAGTTGGGTTTGGTCGCCGACTTCTCAGCTTTACCTGGTATATCCACGTCGGGAACGCCTAATGTCAAAACAGGGACGCCCATCGTCGTCCGAAATTGGCTCGGGGCGCCGGACAGACCGTATCACCCGTCACGTCGGAATCCCCGAACGGCGGCCTCGGAACCCACGGACCGCCTTGACATTCTGGAGATTCCCGTTTCTACCTTTCGGCTCCCATGGATAATGAGGTACGCAAAGCATGCGAGAGACATGATCAGGGGCTTTCCACCTCAAGGGCTGTCCGAGCCGTACGTAACGAAAAGGCCGTCGCTCTTCGAGGCGGCGGTGAGCTACCATTTGAAGCATCGGAACGCCGCACTCGTGCCTTTCGTAGCATTGTTTCATGCGGACGAGCTACTTTTGGATAGGGGTGCGTATTCGCTGTCGAACGTCGTCAAGAATGTCTCAATCATCCTGCGCAGATACAAACAAGCATCACTCCGGCCTTGCTTCCGTTGGGAGGAAATCTCTGACTTGAGTGGGATTAGGGACGCAACATGACGTCGCCCGAAGCGTGGCGAGCGAGACAATTCCAACGCGGTGATGAGAGCGCGATCGCCGAACTCGCCCGCCGTGTCTACCCTACGACAGTGCCTGGAGAGTACGTCCGAGCTTGGCAATGGAAGTACCAAGCTTCGCCGAAGGGATTTAGCTGCTGGGTGGCCGAGGCTGACGGTCGACTCGTTGGTCATTACGCGTCGATGATCCTGAGTGCGACTCTTCAGGGCCAGAAACTTTTGATTTCGCAGGTTGCGGATGCGTTTGTCGACCCAGATTGGCGAGGCCGTGGGATTTTCGTGTTCCTGGGACGGGAGCTGCTCGCCGACTTGGCAACTAGGGGAGTCCACATCTCATACGGGGTCCCTAACCAAGCCGCCATGCCCGGGCATAACAGGCTATCGTGGGTCACGATCAAACGTATCCCCCGGTACCTGGTGCTCCTTGATCAAAAGAGGGCATTTCAGCAATACGCCGGAGGCACTCTAAAGCGCGTCGCTCTGCGACTAGGCTCACTTGCGTCCACCCGTCGAGCGGCGAAGAGTGACCAACGCTCGCTGGTACCACTCTCAGATGGTCTGCGGGCCTTGGAGACAATCTCGAGAATGAATGTCCTGACGACTGACTTTTCCATCGAACGCACCGCGGACTATCTATATTGGAGGTATTCTCGCAGTCCGCTTAGGCGGTATCGTGCGCTCGTCTCGGAGCAGCATGGCGCGGTGTCAGCAGTCCTTGTGGTGGGCATGACGCCGACTGGAACGGGTCAGGTTGTGGAGTTCGTCGTGCGTCCTGACCGAAGAGCAGATGGGTCCCGACTCCTGCAAGACGCGCTTTCCCTTCTTTCAACGGAGGGAGGTCATTCTGCGGAGGCCGTGGCCTCCACACGGTTCACTGGTGAAGCCCTGTCTTCGTCAGGATTCTTGAGAGTGTCGAAACTCCCGCTCATAGCTCACGCCAACGACGGTGGCGGGAGAGCCATGGTGTCCCGGATGAAACGGAATAGGTACATGGTCTTCTCCCTCGGTGACACCGACCTGGCATGATTTCGGGCGACCGAGATTCCTTCGCACGAACCTACAAGTTCGATTCAGCGGGTTCGGATGCAACGTCCCTACCATACACTCGTGGTAGCGGAGGAGAAGGCCAACATTCGATGACGTGGGAGATGAATGATACGACGTCTTCCTTTTCCGCGAGCATACGGTCTCTCCTCGCGCGCCACTCCGGGCCCAGATTGAATCGGGAGACATGACCTATCGCCTCCCTCGCGGCGTGAATGTCTCGAACCCAGAATCCAAGGCCGTAGCGGTCCTGTTGCTCCGAGAGGAAGCCACGGCCTCGACTCGAGATGAAGATCCACGGCACGCCCAAGACCCCGGCCTCTGCCGCCATCGTTGCGCCTTCTCCGATGTACAGCTTCGCAAACGCTAGAATGTCGTGCATCCGTTCCGGTGAGACCGAGAGGGTGAACTTGTCGAGAGGAGGACCCACTCTGCCATCTGCGGTGATCACAACGCGGCCCATCCGTTCGAGTTCGCGGATGAAGGACAGTGCGCCATGACCGTCCTTGAATGAAAATCCTCGAACGCCCAAATCGTGGCTAGCGTCCCGCGATGCAAATCTCACGACGATAAATGGGTCCGTGCGAGAAAGGCCCGCTGCATCGAGTGCGGCGCTGTTTGGCTGGAAGTACTTTGGATGAAGATAGGCAAGTTCCTTGTAACCATTGTACCGAAAATGCTTCGGCCCCAAGTCGCCCGCGTAGCACGACGGAGTGTACACCGCGTCCGTGAACGGAAGCGTGATGCGGGCCGTCAGCATAGCATCCTCTGTGTCTCCGAACGCGAGATGTGGCTTAGCCAGGACCGCAGAGACATGGGCCGCATAGGGCGATCCTGTGCTGATGAATAGGTCGGGTCCAAACTCTCGCGCGAGCTTCAACAGGGCGACCTCTTTGGGCAAGACGCCGAGTGCTTTGCTGATCATCTCCGGTTGGGTCCGCCCAAACAGATGATGAGGAATGCGGAGCAATCTCAGAAGATCTATCGTTACCTCGCGCTCGACCGCTGCCACGAGAACGTTATGACCACCATTGACGAGGACCTTGATGACATTCTTGAACAGATGGACATGAGCCGGGTGCCCAGCGACAAAAATGTATCGCATCAGATTCTCCCAAGGACTTCATGCGCGAGTCCAACGAGTCCGTACCGGACCCGCCTCAAGACCTTCGTGTATCTACCGATATTAGTTATCGGGCCGCCAAATCGGCGTTTGAACTCCCTGGGTCCGTAATCCTGGTCGGGCTCCCCTGCGCCCCCGAAGTCGAACCGAACCGCGCGATGCTCTTTTGCGAGCAGCATCGCTCTCCAGACCAGCCATTCATCCGCGTGCAACCGTTTACCTTGTGGCGTTGACCCCGCGTACCAGTCGTATGCCGTTCCGCGATACAGCAGGACGATGCGTCCCGCGAGAATCTGGTCACCTGTTGCCGCCATGAGCATGAGGGCGTTCCCTTTGGGAACAATCTCTCGAAAAATGGCATTGAACAACGGGCGCCCCTGAAGTGGAATTAACAGACGCCGATGAGTGTCAGCAAGAAGACGGTAGATATAATCGAGCTCGTCAGGCGTCGACACTCTAATTAGCCGGAGGGGTGCACTCTCTGCGGCGCGAATGCCCTTACGGCGGTGTTTTGACATGCCGTCTAGCAGCTCGCGATCAGTTTCGGTCAGATCGATGACGATGTTTAGCCAATCCGCTCGAACATAGCCGCTCGGGGTGAGGCAGGCGACCGTGGGCGCTTCCCAGTCGGGATAGCAGCGCAGGTAGAGGGTGTTCGGATTCAACCGACCCGGGAGGTCGCGAAGGAGCATTTGCGTTGCTTCCGCGGAGCGAGGATCAGCGGCACCAAGGGGCGCTCCCCGAATTGTAAAGTGGCGGGAAAGTGGGCGGGACAATGACGATAGACGCGAGGCGTGGGAGAAGGTCACACCCACGATGCTGGCGATAATTCCGCCGGATGGCCCACGCGCGACGAGCGCAAGCGGCTGAGTATCGGGACTCCGCGAGTACACTTGTGCCATGAGACCTGTCTGGAAAATAGAGGACCGCGGGACCGTTTCGGCGAACGAATTCAGCTCCTCAAGCTCTTTCGGGGTGACGAGTGAGTCGATCGTCGACCTCATCCCTTCACCCCGATGGCAACCCAGTTCGTTCCCATGTTTCGGAGGAACGGAATCCGCCCAGCGATCCGATCAAGGACCACACCGAGCCTGATCAAGCCTTGCGCGACGGTAACCGGGAGACGGTTAATCGCCTCCGGAAGGAAGACAGCACTCCAGATTCGGAGGTGAACGAATCCTCTCTGCCTCAGCCGCCCTTCAAGTTCCTCGCGACGATAGAGGCGATAGTACGAGTAAGGAATCCTCCTCCGCCACCGTGGGTTTTCGAGACGTGCGCCAAGCAGTGTCCATGAGTCGCGATTCGCAAGTGCAAGGAGTACTCGACCTCCACCCTTTGTAACGCGCAGCAATTCTTCCAGCGCCTCCGTCTCGCGAGGGACATGCTGGAGAACACGGAATGCGAGGACGAAATCGAAAGCCTCATCCCGAAACGGGAGGTTCGTGACAGTGCACACGACTTGATTGCGAGCGTTCCGCGTCACGTCAATCCGCACCAAATGGGAACCCTGTGGGAACACATCCTGAACGAAGCGACTTGTTCCAGCACCGATGTCGAGCACCAGTCGTGGCGTCCGCCCAAGGATCGGGCCAAGCGGCTTCTCGATGAACTCTACGCGCAGGTAGTTGTCCCAGCTTCGACCGCCGGTCTCCACCGACTCACCCGCGGCGGATCTGACTCATTGTCTTCCAAGCCGCACGGCCCATCAAATATTCGACTGGCCGGTGCACCGCAATCATCCGACCCGGGTGTACTTCATGTCCGCCAAACCTGCGTTTGAACTCTCCGGGCCCGTATGCCTCTTCGAGACCGCCGGCTCCGCCGAAGTCGAACGTGCGGCGCGACTCTGCAATGCCTCGCTTCAGGATCTCCCAAACGAGCCACTCGTCGGCGTGAAGTTCTCTCCCTCGATCGGTCGAGCCGGCGTACCAGTCATGCAGAACGCCGTTGCTTACCAAAACCGCGCGCGCCGCAATTGGGGTCTTGCCCTCGCACACGAAAAGTGCTAGCCAGCCACCGCGCGACCCCAGAATGTCGTAGGCCGCCTCGAACAGAGTGAGGTCGGGCGCGGGTAGCCCCGCCCTCGAATAAGTCGCTTGAACCAGGCGGTGAAGATGGAGGACTCCTTCTCCTCCATCCACGGCACGAATCGAAAGGCCGGATTTCTCTGCGGTCCGAATGTTCTTGCGTCTGGACTTGCTCATTGAGCTCCAAAGATCGGCCTCGCCCCGGGAAAGATCCACGAGATAGTTGAGATGGGGCTCCCAGCGAAATCCACACGAGCGAGCCACCTGCTGAAGAAGCGCATCAGGCACCATGGGCCGAATCTCGGAAAATACGGACTTACGCGCGGCGAGCCGTTTGTGCGTCTTGAGTAGACCAGCAAAGACACCAGCTTCGCCCTGAGGACCTGCCTGAATCAAGAACCGTGACAAGCGCCGGGCGATTACCCCGCTTCCCCATACCTGCAGGACAGACAGAAGCGACCCCCGAATCGACCCGGATTCGACAAAGAAGAGAACGTCTGGAGTAAGTCCCTTGGTCCTCAGGTACACCTGGTACATGCTAGGAGACTGGAAAATCGGTATTGCATTGTGAGAATGGTAGAACTCCTCCCACTCCTTCATGGAAACATCGGTAACGACAGGCATCCTATCTCCCGATTGATCTCCACGCGAAATCTGTCAGCGAGACGGCGTCGAGATCTCCAGTTACTGCAACGGAGTATGCGCAGCCGTGCGGCCACTTGGTGGCGCCAGGACCTTCCCTGATCGCCCAACGCGCCAGCTCGGCCAACGAAGGTTTCCAGGCGCCATCGTCGGTAGCTCGTTCGAGAAACAACTCGACCGCGTCCGACATGATACCGAACCGTTCCGGGTGAACCATTAGCACGATGAGCGATCCTTCGCGCCGGACAGCGGCGAGCATCGATTCGTAAATCCGCCACAGCGTCGCGGGCGTGCGAAGCCCCATCGCGTCGACAAGGATCTCATCGTCAGGCAATGCAACCGGGATTCCGAGCGGGACGGAGCCCGCAGGAAGGGCCGGACCCTCGGGGATCGGGCCGTACCGTTGGAGGACATACGTCGCGGCGAGCCGACCGGCGGGATCATTTCTCGGCAGCAGCAGCCGTGGGCGACTCGAATCGAAGATCACGCCTCGACTCACGAGTAGACTCATTGTGTCGCGGCTCGCCCGGAGATATGGACCTCGAAAACCTTTTGGATTGAAACCCTGCCCGCGGAAGATTCTGAGAGCTGTATCCAAGTCATCCGCCTGCTCGGCGGGCGTCAGAGTCGTGTAGTCAACATGGCGATAGCCGTGAACGGCCACATCCACTGTCCTCAGGACCTGGCTAATTCCAGGGTGGCGTTCGAGGGCAACAGCGCTCACCGGAATTGTTGGAGTCACCTCCGAACGCTCCAGGGTCGCTTGCATCCTTTGAAGACGAGCCTGAATCCTCTCCGGCCCAAGGCCATAGCGGGTAGGGAGCAGAGTTGCTCGATGCAGGAGCCCGGCGATACCTTTCCCTTGCGCCTCCATCGTCATCATCACGTCACACTCAACGCGATAGCGACCGCTCCACTCACGCCATAAAGAAGCAGCAACATCCGGACGAGCGACTTTTCTGACATTGGGCGTTTGGAAAGAATCCAGTATGCGAGCGTGTACCGGTTTGCCCCCGCGGGCGGTCGGAGAACGCCATCGCTCGCGATGATTGGGTTCTTGCAGGCGGACTTGCGTTCGCCGTTCTTGTTCTGGAATCCGTAATAAAGTGTCGCGGCTCCTTCGTAGAAAGCCGGGGCGATCGCAATCAAGCCGTAGAACTCAAGGTGTCCCAGAATGACACCCGCCGCAAGGGCAGCCCCCAACCCTAGGGTTCCGATGTCCCCGATAAAAACATGGGCGGGATAACGGTTGAAGTAGTACAGCCCAAGGGAACAACCGAGCAACGAGGCGAATAATAGTGGCGCAAAATCGGGGTCGCCCCGTAAGACACTGATTGTGAGCAAGACCGAAGATACGACAACGATTTGGCCGCTCTCCAACCCGTTGTAGCCAGCGGACATGTTCATCGCGTTTGCTACGCCAGTCACGCCGACTGGGACCAGGATGAGCCAGTAAACCAAGTAGAGGCCGGCAGCGAAATTCAGCTGAAGTCCAAAGGGCAAATCGATCACATCGGGACCAAGGTGCACCAACAACAAAGGAAGGGCTGCAAACGCCACCGCGATTGCTTTGAGGCGCTGCTTTAGATTCGAGATGTCATCAATCAACCCGATCATCGAAGCCATGAAGAAGACGCTTATTGCGGCTAAGAACGGCGGTTCCGGAACGTTCCCTAGCAACTTCTGGAGTCCGACCACGAGGCTAATCGAGACAGAGAAGGCGAAGAGGGCCGCGATCCCCCCGAGCTCCGGCACCGACTGCTTCGAGGCCTTGTTGACATCTTGACCGATCATCCCCCCGGCACGCATTTTCCGCATGAGGGGCGGGGTGAGAACCAAAACGATTCCGAGAGCAAGGATGAAGGCCAGGAGCGCTCCGAGGCCGTCCGAGAAGTCGATCGGAAACACGACCGTCTGGTATGCACTGCTTGGGCTGGACACGACTAGGTCCACTATGGCCGACCCTGCCAACGCGCTATTTCAAAACTGGCGCCTGGTTCTCGGACCCGATACTTGAACCAGCAGGGTGAAGGAAGGTTTGTTATCAGCAAGCGAATGCAGGGCCTGAGTGACCAATCGAATCCATCCAACCGCCGCCATTTCGCCCGACGCCGTGATTGGCGACGACAGCACAATTTGGCACTGGGCCCAAATCAGAGAGAATGCCCGAGTCGGGCGACGATGCACAGTCGGGAAGGATGTCTACATTGACGCTCAGGTGACAATCGGGGACGACTGCAAGATCCAAAACTTCGCCACTCTGTATCGGGGAGTTCGAGCCGGTGATCGCGTTTTCGTTGGTCCTCACGCGTGCTTTACGAACGACCTTTATCCCAGGGCCGTAAGTCCGGACTGGAAGGTGACGACCACGACCGTCGAGGACGGAGCGTCTATCGGAGCGAACGCCACCATCCTCTGCGGCATCACGATCGGACGGAACGCGATGGTTGCCGCCGGCGCCGTCGTCACTAAGGATGTCCCACCGCACGGTCTGGTGGCGGGCGTCCCCGCGAAGCTCGTCGGTTGGGTGTGCGAATGCGGTCGCCCGCTAGACCGCAACATGCGATGCGCCCACGACGGCAAGCGATTCCCCGAGCTGACGCCGAAGGCTCAGGCTCCTCGTTCGCCGCGGCGCAAGTGACCAGCGAACCTTCATACTCCGGAGCCGGTTCCGCGCCTCGATGATCCCGATCCCCATCGCCCGCCCGATCCTCGGCGAGGAGGAACTCGCGGGAGTGCGGGAGGTCCTTGCGTCCGGGATGCTCGCCCACGGCTCGAAGGTCGAGGCGTTCGAGAAGGCTTTTGCCAAGGACCTCGGCCGGAAGCACGCCATCGCCGTCACGAACGGGACCGCGGCGCTCCACGTCGCGCTCCTCGCCCACGGCATCGGACCCGGCCAGGAGGTCCTCATCCCGCCGCTCACGTTCTTCGCGACCGCATCGACGGTCCTCCTGTGCGGCGCGAAGCCCGTCTTCGTCGACATCGATCGGTCGTCGTACAACATGGAACCGGCGAAGGTCGCGTCCGTGATCACCCGGAAGACGGCGGCGATCATGCCCGTCCACCTGTACGGCCAGACGGCCGAGATGGATCCGATCCTCGCCGCCGCCCGGGACCGCGGCATCCCGGTCATCGAGGACGCCGCCCAGGCCGCCGGCGCGGAGTACCACGGCAAGAAGGCGGGCAACCTCGGCGACACCGCGTGCTTCTCGTTCTACGCCACGAAGAACATGACGACCGGCGAAGGCGGCATGATCGTCACCGACGACGACCGGGTCGCGGAGAAGGCCCGGCTCCTCCGGCACCACGGCCAGCCCGCGAAGTACGAGCACGTCCTCGTCGGCTTCAACTACCGGATGACGGAGATCGCGGCGGCGATCGGCCTCGCGCAGCTCGCCAAGCTCGATGGCTGGGTGAAGCAGCGGCGGGCGAACGCGCGCGTCTTGTCGAAGGGCCTCGACGGCATCGAAGGTCTCGTTCCGCCATCCGAGGGCAACTGGATGGTTCATTCGTACTACCAGTACATCGTCCGCCGCGAGGAGCCATTCCAGCGGTCCCGGGATGAGATCGTCCAGGATCTGAACGAGGATGGGATCGGCTGCCGGCCCTCCTATCCGATGCCGCTGTACAAACAAAAGGCCCTGCGGGACCTGAAGGTCCGCGGTCGGTGTCCCGTCGCAGAGGACGTGATCCCAGGCCTCTTCGAGCTCCCGGTCCATCCCGGCGTTGGGCCAGCGGAGATCGAGCGAATCGTCGCAGCCGTCGAGGAAGTCGCTCGGACGGACTGATAGACCCGGACGCAAAGAGACAAAACGCGCGGTCCGATTCTACGGTCTGCGATGGACCTGCAGACGTTCCAGGCGGCGCTCCATGAAGGCGTCGAGAAAGAGCGCGGCCTGCGGTGGGCGGAGGCCGCCGACCTCTACGCGGAACTCGCGAAGGCGTCCTCCGATCCGGCGATGCGCGCCCTCGCCCTGCTCCGCCGCGGCAACGCGCTGATGGAACTCCGTCGCTGGGACGACGCCCGCAGCGCCTTCGATGCCGGCCTGCACGACGCCAAGGAGTCCGGCGATCCCGGCATCGTTGCTCAGGCGCTCCTCGCGGCCGGCGTATTCGCGGCGAACCGGGACGACCCGAAACGGGCCGAAGCGTTCCTGCTCGACGCCCTCGATCGGTTTCACCGCAAGGACGATCGCGCCCATCTCCAAGGGCGTGGCTGGGCGTTCCTGAACCTCGCGAGCCTTTACGGGAAAACCGGACGCCTCGACCTCGCCTTCGTCACGTTCACGAAGGCACAGGACGTCCTCGGCGCGGCGGAGGACTGGGCCGGCGTCGCGGCCGCGTGGGAGGCGCAGGCGCAACTGCGTCGCGCGATCCACGACGAGGACCGCTGGCGCGAGGACCTCGCCGAGGCGATCGTGTTCTACGACCGCGAAGGGATGACGGCGAAGGCGAGCCGGCTCCGCAGGCTCCTCGGAAAGAAAATCGTCTGAGAGTGGCGGCGATACGCAACGGTTTCCGACCGCATGCACGAGCCTGAGCTTGCTAAATCCTCGTAGCCCGACTCGCGTCATGGCGGCACTCCAACCAACCATTCAAATGTCGCGGACGTTTCTCGACGGCGATTCGCATGGCCCTCGCCGCGATCGAATTGCAACAACTCTGGAAATCGTACGACGGCCAGCCGGCCCTCCAAGGTCTCTCGCTCGACGCGTATCGCGGCGAGATCCTCGGCCTCATCGGGCCGAACGGCGCCGGCAAGACGACCACGCTCAAGATCCTCGTCGGTCTGCTGCGGCCGGACTACGGGATCGTGCGGGTGAGGGGCCACGACGTCCTCGTGGATCCCGTCGGGTACAAGGCGGAACTGGGCTACATGCCGGAGGCTCCGACCTTGCCGGAGTATCTGACGCCGACCGAGTTCCTCGGGTACGTCGGCCGCATCCGGAATCTGTCGAAAGACCGGATCGCGGCTCGGACGTCCGAACTCCTGAGGGCCCTCGACCTGACGCCAAAGGCCGACGAGACGATCGCTTCCCTCTCGAAAGGCATGAAGGCGAAGGTCGCGTTCGCGGCCGCGATCATCCACGAGCCCTCGATCCTCGTCCTCGACGAGCCGCTCATCGGGATCGACCCGGCGGGACAGCATCTCCTGAAGGAGCGCCTCCTGGGCATGGCCCAGGCCGGCTCCACCGTGCTCGTCTCGACACACCAGCTCGACACAGCGGAGCGGTTGTGCGGGCGCGTCGCAATCGTGCACCACGGGCGGAACGTCGCGACGGGAGACCTCGCGGCCTTGCGGACCGCGGCTCACACGGGAGAGGAAGGAAGCCTCGAAGACGTCTTCCTCCGGCTCACCCAGGAGGCCGCCGCGCCGGCCGTGGAGAGCCCCCGACGGCGGGGCTGGTTCCGGAGAGGATAGGCCGTGAATCGGACCCTCACCCTGTTCACATACAAACTTCGGTTCTTCTTCGGGCCGGCCCTCCGCGGACGGTTCGGGCCGCTCGCCTACTTCGGGTTGATCCTGATCTTTCTGCCGTCCGGATTCGCGTTCGGCGTCACGCTGGGCACCGCGGTCGTGGGAGCCGACACGGCCACGGCCATCGGCGTGCTCGCCGGGCCCCTTGCGGGCCTCCTGTCCTTCGGCCTCTTATACGCCCTCGGCGCCGGCGTCACGGCCCACGCGTCGGAGTTCGACTTCTTCCTGACCGCGGACGTTCGCCCGCGGGAGTATCTCGCAGCGGACCTCCTCTTCCAGCTCGTCAGCCTGCTCGGGGCCGGCGGCCTTTCGGCCAGCGTCGCGGCGATCGGCATGGCGGTCACGGCGGGGAGACCGGCGAGCGCGGCCCTGTCGCTGTTCGGCCTCCTCATCGTGTACGCGTTCTTCGTCCTGATGACCTCCCAGGTCCTCGTCATCTTGCGCGTCCGCTTCCCGAAGGCTCCGGTCCGCCTGGTGACCGCGGCGCTCCTCATCCTCTCGATGCTCCCGGCCGCCGCGCTCGCGGACCCGGCGTTCCCCATCCGCTTCGCGGACCTGCCGCTGCCCTCGAGCGCCTACGCAGCGCTCGGGCTCGCGGTCCTCCGCGGAGGCGCATGGCCCGTGCTCGATGTCGTCCTCGGGGCGGTGTACGCCGGCGGCATCGCCATCGCGTGGTACGCCCTGAGCAACACGTACATCGTCCACGGCTTGCGGCCCACCATGTCGGCCGGCTTCGGCCAAGTCGACATGGGGTCGCGGATGGAAATCCAGCGGCATATCACGGCGCGCCTCGGCGGAGTCACCACCCGCGTGCGATTCCGACCGGACCGCGGCGGGGACACGAGCCTCATGACGCGCCTCCACCTCGTCCGCATCTGGCGGGACGGGAGCATCCTGTTCGTTGGGCTCTTCGCCGTCATCGGGATCCTGTCGTCGGGCGCGGGCCGCAATCAAAGGGGCTTGGTCGGCGTGGCGGCCGTCACGCAGACGCTGACCCTCGCGCTGGGGATCCTCGCGATCAACTGGGCGTTCTACGAGCGGGAGAACCTGTGGATCGTATTGACGTCGGCGCAGGGCCCCGCGGCGTACTTCCGTGGCCTCATGCTGAGCTTCGCGACGATCGGGCTCGTGGCGAGCGCGCCGTTCTTCATTCTCCTCGTCGCGACCCAGAACCTCGGGCTGCCGATCGAGAGTCTCGCAGTGGCGATCGCGTCCCCCATCGCGGGCGGATTCGCCGCCGCCGCACTCCTGACGCGGATCAAACTGAAGCCGTCCGCGTTGTCGTTCGCCGCGCTCGGCATCTTCTTCCTCGTCTCCCTGGGCGGTATCCTGGGCGGCCTCGCGGCGGAGGGAGTCTTGCTCGCAGCCCGCGCGATTGGCGTGATCGCCGTGGCCGCGGAGGCGACCATCTTATTCGGCTTCCTCCTCGCCCTGGCCGCCCTCGGGTTGTGGACCGTCACCCGGCTCGCCGCGGCGTTCCGCCTCTGAGGTCCCCGGAGAAATCCGCCGGAACGTTCATGTAGCGCGGGTTCCTCGGACGGTCCACCCAGGAGAGCGGCCCCCGATGTCTACTGAATCGATCACCGTACCCACTCCGACAGCGGCGCCTGCGAAGGCCCCGCGGGTCGAAGACCGGATCGTGGTCGCACGCCGCCTCGTGAAGACATACGATAGCGGCGGAGGGGCCGTCCACGCGCTCCGTGGCTTAGACCTCGACGTCCGAAGGGGCGAGATGGTCGCCGTGATGGGACCGTCCGGGTGTGGCAAGACGACGCTCCTCAATTGTCTGTCCGGCATCGATGAGTTCACGTCCGGCGAGGTGTGGATCGCGGGGCAGCGACTCTCGACGTTGAGCGACAACGGCAAGACGGATTTCCGCGCGATGAAGATGGGATTCATCTTCCAGAACTACAACCTCTTGCCGGTCCTGAAGAGCGTCGAAAACGTCGAGCTGCCGCTCCTCGTCCGAGGGGACGAGCCGAAAGAGGCGCGCGGCAAGGCGATCGACGCCCTCGCCGCGGTCGGACTCGATCAGGTGGCGTTGAAGAAACCGGCAGAGCTCTCCGGCGGCCAGCAGCAGCGGGTCGCCATCGCCCGCGCTCTCGTGAACGAACCGGACATCGTCTTCGCGGATGAGCCGACGGGCAACCTGGACTCGGAGACCTCGCGCGAGGTCGTGGAGCTGATGAAGAGCCTCCACGCGAAGAAAGGCCTCACGTTCATCGTGGTCACCCACGACGGCGCCGTCGGGAACCAGATGCAACGCGTGATCGTGATGCGGAACGGGGGCATCTTGAAGTCGTTCCGCCCGACGCCCGCCTGAGGCGTTCGCATGGACGCCGCGCTTACGCTCCTCCTCGTCGTCGGGGCGATCTGCCTCGCGGTCCTCGCCTGGGCCGGCCGGAAACGCTTCCCGCTCCGAATCGGTGCGGGGAACTTCTTCCGCCGGAAGACCCAGGTCGCGATCGTCGTCGCGGGCCTCTTGATCGGCACGGCAATCATCAGCTCCTCCCTGGTCATCCAGACCACGTTCGACTTCACCGTCCGGGCGGCGGTCTTCCGCGCCCTCGACGCGGTCGATGAGATCGTGTACGCCGCATCCCCGGACGGCGGCCGCCTTCCGTTCTCCGCCCAGGTGTACGACAACCTGACGTCGAACCTCGGGAGTATGCCGACCGTCGACCGCGTCGCGCCGCGGTACCAGCTCCCCGGCGCCGTCGTTGACACGTCGAGCCAGTTGTTCGACCCCGCCGCGACGGTCATCGGCTTCGACGCGACGCGGGACCTCGGCAATTTCGTCCGATCGGACGGTTCGACGTGGAACGGTTCCGGTCTGAGTGGAACGGAGGCGATCATCAACGCGAATCTGGCGACCTCCGTCGAAGCGAAGGTCGGCGACGGCCTCGTTGTAAGCCTAGGGACGCCGCGCGGATTCGTCCAGATCCCCGTGACCGTGAAGGAAATCGTCCGGGACGAAGGCCGGGGCGCGTGGAACGATGGCGAGAACCTGTTCGTGCCTCTACCCGCATTCCAGGCGGCACTCGGCGAAAGCGGCAAGATCAACACGATCACCGTGGCGAACGACGGCGGCGCGACGCAAGGATACCTTCGTTCGGACGACGTGGTCCGCGAAATGACGCCGTTCCTGCCCGCGGCCCCGACGTTCACGATCGCGAAGGTCAAGGCCGACTCGATCGACGGCGCGAGCCGGAACATCGATCAGCTCAGCCAGGTCTTCGTCCTCCTCGGATTCTTCACCGTCATCGCGGGCATCCTGTTGATCATCAACATCTTCGTCATGTTGGCGGAGGAGCGGAAAGGCGAGATGGGCGTCGCCCGGGCCCTCGGGATGCGACGCACGAATCTGGTCCAGAGCTTCGTCTCAGAAGGCTTGCTGTACGCGCTCCTGTCCTCCGTGATCGGCACCTTTACCGGGTTGCTCGTCGCGGGCGTCATCCTCTGGGGCTTCTCGCAAGTCTTCGGCGCGTCGGCCTTCGGCGGCACCGGATTCCTTCTCCACTGGAACGATTCGGATCTGATCAACGGATTCGCGATCGGCTTCCTCATCACGATGGCGACGATCGTCATCGCATCGTGGCGCGTCTCGAAGTTGAACATCGTCCGCGCGATCCGGGACATCCCGGAGCCGGTTCCCCATGGATCGACGAGACGTCAGGTGGCCGCCGGGGCGGCGATCGCGGTCCTCGGGGCCATCGGATTCATCGTGGCCGTCTTTCGACAGAACCTGCTGCTCCAGGACCTCGGACCCGTCGGGCTGGCGTTCGGCCTCGCCGTCCTCACGATGCGGGCCCTCCCCGCCCGGGCCGTCTTCACGGTCGCGGGCGCGTTCATCGTCGGGTGGGTGCTGAGTCCCTGGAAGTTCTTCAGCATCGCGAACGCGGACATCACGCTGTTCATCGCCGCGGGCCTCATGCTCGTCCTCGGCGGACTCCTCATCGTCCTCTTCAATAGCGACTCGATCCTGGCGCTCGCGACCCGACTCGTTCGTCGTCGCACGTGGCGGCCGGTCGTCCGCACCGCAATCGCATACCCGATGAACAAGAAGTTCCGCACGGGCGCGACCCTCGCGAGCATCGCCCTCGTCATGTTCACGATCGCGACGATGTCGGGAATCCAGGCCGAGGTGAGCTCTTCGATCGCCAAGACGAGCATCCGCGAGAGCGGCGGTTTCTCCCTGATTGGCGCCTCCGGCGTCCCGATCGCCAATGCGAGCGCCGCGTTCGCTACGTACGGGGCGCACACGATTTGGAAGAACATCACGAACGGCACGCTGAGCCTGTCCCGAGCCCGTCTCCAAGTCAGCGCGAACGCGAGCTTCGCGGGTCGCCTCTTCAACACGAGCCTGATCGGCGTGCCCTCCGGCTCAATGCCACCATTCGAACTCCAGGCTCTCGACCCGGCGTATCCCGACGCGGCGGCGGCTTGGGCCGCCATCCAGTCGAATCCTGGCCTCGCGCTCGTAGATGGGTCGGTCATCCCGAACAACTTCGGTCCGAACTTCGGGACCTTCTCCGTAGGCGTCGGCGGCTCACTCTACTACCTGAACCGAACTGGCCCCCACGGTGTCAAGGTCATCGGAATCCTGTACGAGCAATTCGTCCAAGGCCTCTGGGTCTCGGCGGACCTCGTCAAGAACGAATTCGGGATCGAAGGGGCGAGCCTCTTCTACTTCCAGGTCCAACCCGGCGTCGACGTGACCCAGGCGGGCCACGACCTAGAACGGTACTTCATCTCGTATCAGCTGATCACGCTGAACATCCAGGAGTTCATCAACCAGATCCTCGAGACGACGATGGGGGTGTTCAACCTCC
>Ga0209236_1000174_pt1 | contig 34064 bp, 33 predicted proteins | sample GraSoi013_1_40cm_FD_185819 | JGI IMG/M metagenome (GOLD analysis project Ga0209236, IMG submission 185819) | Grasslands soil microbial communities from the Angelo Coastal Reserve, California, USA - Sample 09_27_2013_1_40cm (SPAdes) (version 2) | ecosystem: Environmental > Terrestrial > Soil >... | reverse complement strand
CACCTTTTTCAACCGGTCCCAGAGTGCGAACTTGTTCTCCTCGATCAAGGTGACAGGGGTCGCTTCGGCTAGTTCTATGATGTCTGCTCCGGCGGAGAAGGCGTCGTCTCCCCCGGTCAAGACTGTCGCTCTGATCCTCTCGTTATTGTCGAAGGCTTCGAGCGCTTCCACTGTTTCTCGGATGAGTTCGAAGTTGAGCGCGTTGAGAGCTTTCGGACGGTTCAGCCTGATTATTCCGATCGGCGGCTCTGTCTCAACCCGTATGTGTGCATACGGCAATCGCAATCAGTGGTTCGTCGGCTGCGTTCTGTATAAAGGGTTAGGATCTCTTGTCAGCGTTTTACCTGGAGGTACTCGTAGTACCCGCCTTTGCTTGACTTTTTCCTCGCAGGGTCGCCGAGGTATCCTTGTTGGACCATCTCTCTCAGAAGCTTAGGCGGTATCCACTTGCTGTCATTCGTTGACTTGTAGAGTGATTCTAGATTCCGGAGTCTAGTGTCAAGTCCAACAAAGCCAGCTAGTTCGAACGGTCCCATCGGATGATTGTAGCCGAGTCTCATGCATGTGTCGATGTCGGAAAGATTGGCGACGCCGTCTTCTAGCAGTTTCGAGGCCTCGATATAGAGGGTAAGCCCCAGCCGGTTGGCGATGAAGCCAGGCTCATCTTTAGCGAGGATAGGGGTCTTACCGATCTCTCGGACAATTTGGGATGCTTTCTCTACTGTTTCAGGTGATGTTGACTTTCCTCGGATGATCTCGACGAGTTTTGTGAGCTGGGCTGGATTAAAGAAGTGCATTCCAATTGTTCTATCTTTCCTAGAGATCTTTTCGCTGATCTCGTCGAGGCTCAAGGTTGAGGTGTTTGATGCTATGATCGCGGTTGGTGGTGCAGCGTATTCTATCTTCTGAAAGAGATTCTGTTTGATATGCAAATCCTCGAAGGCTGCCTCGATCACCAAGTCGGAATTCCTGCAAGCATCGTCCAACTTTGAACTTGTCCTAATGCTCGCTAGAGCCCTGCTTGCCCTTTCTGGATTGAGCTTTCCCTTTGAAACAGCCGCATGAACTCCGTAGGGTCCATCTGATATTTCGTTGATCCCTGTCCTCAGTGCTTGTTGATCTTCATCTGTCGCCTCGACCTCGTAGCCGTGTTGGGCGAACACCTGGGCTATCTGCCGTCCCATCATGCCGAATCCGACAATTGCGACCTTCGTTTTTGACCGACCTAGGCCTTGCCCTTCCGCTTTCGAACTTGCAGGATCTTAAGACGCTCGGCTCTTCGCTGTTTTCCTTCTCTCCAGCGTAGTTTTTCCTCCAGTGTCTGGGGGATGACATCGGGGATCTCGATGGGTTGCCCGTTCTCATCTATTGCAACGTATGTGAGGTAGGATGAACCGGTGTGGGTTATTCTACCGGTCTTGAGATCTTCGGCTTCGATCCGGACTCCGACTTCCATCGAGGTTGTTCCCGCGTAGTTAACTGAGGCTTTGAGGTTGAGAAGGTTGCCGACGTAGACTGGATGATAGAAGTCCATACGATCGATGCTTGCCGTGACTACAACAGTTCTCGCATGTCGCAGAGCTGTGACTCCGGCAGCGACATCGACAAGTTTGAGGATTGTCCCCCCATGGACGTTTCCCATCGGATTGGCGTCTACAGGCATCATCTGACTCGAGAGCGTGGTCTTGGAAGCGCTTACCGGCTTTGACGGCCTGCTCATGATTTGTCAGTTCACAGCGCGATCTAGAGAGACTTTAGCTTTCCCAGAACAAAACCTATGTTGAGGTATGCAGGGCTCGATCGAGACTTGAAGACCGCTGTTGGAAGCGACGAGAAGACCGTTCTAACAGACTTTGTTGTCGAGGACTTGAAGAGGAGAAGCCACTCACTCACGCTCTTTGGCCCGCTGAGGGGAGAGGCTATGGGCTGGCCTGATGTCGGAGAGAAAGTTGGACTAGAGGTAGGCCAGGGGAGAGCGGACCAGGGTGTTCTCTTCTGTTGGACTGGAACTGGGGTTACGATTGCTGCCAACAAGGTCCGAGGAGTCCGAGCTGCACTATGTTGGGACGCGGAAACCGCAAGGGGTGCTCGACTGTGGGACGACGCGAACGTGTTGGCAATGAGTCTCAGAAGCACATCGACGGCTGTCGCGAAGGAGATACTGGACGCGTGGTTTTCGACGACCGCCGCAACCACCGGAATCGATGCTGAACTGATCCAGCGTGCAAAGGCGTTGGACGCGAAAAATCTTCATCCCATAGAGAAATAGGTTCGACTTGCCCCTGCAACATGCGAGAACCATGGTGTGAGTTCATTGCCGCAAAGTTGCAGGACCAAGGTGAGAAATTGCCCTTAGACAAGACGGTAGATTTGCCCTACTCCTTTGCGAAAGTCTGGGACGCATCCATCCAGGTGGTTCAGAATGCTAGATGGAACACCACGAAAGCAGACAAGACAACAGGCAGTCTTGAGATGAAAATCGTCATGGACTCGCTCACTTGGACAGAGACATTTTACGTGAACATGGCTAGGATCGATGACAATGCGACGCGAGTCCTCATCGGCCGGATCGGCCTCTCTCAGCCGTTCGATTGGGGAATCGCACGGCAGTACATTGAGTCATTCCTCAACAGACTCGAAAGCACCTTGAAGAGCAATTGCTAGACCCAAAGATTGTGCCCGAGCAATCCTGATTCTTTCCCAGTCCCGGAGGGTTTGGGCTAGATTGGTGGGGCCGGTGGGATTTGAACCCACGACATCCGCCGAGTCTCTCGTCTACGGGTATCTTCACGCGCTCCTGAATTTCCTCATCCCTCAATTTGGTCGGTCTTTCCAATTGTAATGGATTCTGGAGCCCGTCCTAATGCTGAGCTGACAACGTTCTTGGAACGATCGCCGGGCTCAGTGTCATCCCTGGCTAGACTACGGCCCCTTTTGGGTCCTGCCATGAGCTCCTGTCCAGTGCCCCACCAAATCGGCCAAGGGCAAATTCTCGCTATAAAACTTAGTAAGGGTGAGGATTGTCCGGTGATCATAGCGAAATCTAGTGTCTGATTCGGCTTAGCCGAACCAGATGTTTGGGATTCATCGGACAGATAGTTCCGAAGAAGGTGTCGATCTCATTCTGCCTGCACAGTGAAAACCTGAGCTTTGTTTCGTCCGGCCTAAGCCGAGTAGGATGAAATTCTAGGGCTCCCAAGTGTTCTCGATGAAGTTCATGAAGGTCCTGGAAGCTGCCTTGAATTGGATCTGAGCGTAGGGACCATACTTGCGATAGACGGAGCCGTCCGTATCAAATACGCCTCTGATGAACGCGCCCGGAATCACCTCTGTTTTCGGTCTAAGGTCTTCCAGTTTCTTCAGCCCGAAAGGCATTCCCCAAGAATGCAGAACCGATGCGATTTTCTTGGAGTGCCGGTAAAGATCCATAGTATTTTCGTCATGCCTGTACCGACTCGTGAGTTCGAGATCGAAAACTTTCAGAAAAAGACTTCTGATATGCCCAAGAAGGTATTTCTCATCGTCTACTTTGTTCCCGGTTATCGTAATCAGGACAGAACGTTCGGTTCTTGAAAGACATCCATCGCCAAACAAGATGCCTAGAATCTCAGATTCTCGTTCGGTTAGCACCATTGTTCGCTATGTTGGTATCCGCTTAAGTTAGAGGTGGATCAAAGTGGAATCTGTGCAGTGCCCCACCGAAAGTTGGATGTCGGAAATTCTTGGTATAAAGCTTAGTCGAAAGACGGGGGGATAGATCTGGCCTATTCTTCTTTCTGGGCGATGTACGTTCTTGTCTCGGGCACGTACCATCTTGTTGTTTCCCGGAAACGGTGCCAGAAGTCGTGGAATGTGGATAGGTCGCGTGACTCGACGAGGATCATGCCGTTGTAGGTTGTTCCCCATATGTGCGCATACTCTGCTACTATCGCAAGTTCCTTGGAGAGTGTCTTCTTGAACCGTGCCCAGTCGGCTGTGGCTTTCTTCTTGTCTGGTTCAGAGAGGGGTCTTACTCGATAGAAGATTAGAAAGGCGAATATCAGACAGGGCGCACCTTGGTCGAGCGTTGTGCCGGGTCTAGATTAATCTAGTTTTCGGCCTAGCTCCTACAGTGGCATCCGCGATTGTGGAAGCGTGAGTTACATGTCTCTTTAGTTGTGGATTCTCCAAATCCCTCTTCGGAGAAAGGTGTTCGGTTTCCGCTAGGGGATTCCATTGAGAAGGGCAGTTGTTATTCTGATCCTTTCTCTCTACCTTCTCAGCTTAGGAATACCCTCTAGCAGGACACCTGCCTCTCCAGAGAGATTTCCTGCCAGTTCTCCGGGTCCTACGGATTATCCTTGGACGATGTTCCATCGCGACTCTTTGAGAACCGGTGTTACTCCAGCCTCCGCGCCCAGTGGGTCAAACCTCATGTGGACTTTCACAACTGGATCTTACGTGTATCCCTCCCCCGTGGTTACCGATGGGATGATTTTCATTCCGTCATGGGATGGAAACCTCTACGCGCTGGATGAGTACAACGGAGCTCAGAGATGGGTCTTCAGCACTTCAGCTCCTATCTACGCGACCCCCGCAGTCGCGAACGGCGTAGTCTATCTCGCCTCAAGAGATTCTATGGTCTATGCTCTCAATGAGCAAACGGGATCTTTGATTTGGCAGAGAGCCAACATCAGTCCCATCACATCCTCTCCAGTCTACGCTGACGGGAAGATTTTCTACGGGACCTGGTTTGTCAGGTTCAACTCTGTACTCATGGCAGTCTACACAAACAACACGGTTGCTTGGCAGTATATTGGAGATGACACGATAAAGTCCTCACCCTCTGTCAATAATGGGCGAGTTGTATTCGGACAAAACAATGGCTATGTTGTTGCAGTTAACGAGACCACAGGTTCTCAATTATGGAAAGTTGCCATTGGAGTGGCGGCGTCGATTAGCACGGCTCCGGCCTTGGCTTACGGAAGGGTGTACGTTGGAGCTGACAGCAATAGGTTCCTGGCAATGAACCAGACTACTGGCTCGATCATCTGGACCTTCAACATCGGAGCGTTCAACGCCACCTCTGCAGCGGTCAATAATGGAGTAGTCTATTTTGGCACGGGCAGAGGTATTCTCTATGCGTTGAACGCCACGACTGGTGCCCCGCTCTGGACGTATCCAAAAGTAGGTACTATCGGAGGCATTTCATCATCTCCAGCCCTGGCGCTCGGTTCCAATACTCTACTGTTCGGATCTAGTGATCGTAGCCTCTACGCTTTGAATGCGACGGGAGGTGTGTTGCTCTGGAAGTACACGACTGGCGCGGGCATCTCATCATCACCTGCAGTTGCGGATTCTCGGGTCTTCTTCGGGTCATGGGATACGAAGGTATACGGGTTGGGCGTAATTGCATCTAGATTACAGGCGACAATATTTCCAAGCGTCACCAGCTTGAAACCCGGACAGGTTTCAACTCTGACCATCACGGTTACAAACGGGTCCACCCCTCAAGCCGGTGTGACGCTGGCTCTCAGCTCATCAGCCGGCGGCGGGTTCACTCAACCCGTCATGGGCAGCACAGGAGTATACTCGTCCAACTTCACAGCACCTCTAGTGAACTCTGTTGTCAGCTCGATAATCCAGGTAACCGCGAGTGAAAACGGTTTCATAAGCGGATCTGCTCTGACAACGATCACCCTGACCCCGTTCCCGCCCTTGACTGTGGCCGCTGTGCCAAGCGTAACTTCTATCACTCCTGGAGGTGAGATTTCCTTGGCGATTCGGGTAACGAATAGTACGAAACCGGTCTTGGGGGCGGTAGTCCAACCTAATGACGGTGGAGCCGGGGGCACGTTTTCGTCCGTCACTGACAGTGGCAATGGTAACTATTCTTTGGTCTACAGTACCCCTCTTCAGAACTCGAATCCGACAATCACGATTCAGGCCACTAAGGCGGGCTCCTCTGGGCAGGATACGCTAACGGTTACAGTTAGCGGGATCCCGAACCTGACCAATCTGAAGGTGGTGGGAATTCCCTTCATCTTCCTCATCGCCGGAATAGCTCTCCTATTCCTCGTTGTTCTGATCGCGTTAGTATCCCGGAGAAAGCGCGAACCGTCCTCGCCATATTACCATCCTCCAGTTGAAGCTGAGCCCCCCGCATATGCTTCTAGGCCTGATTTCGGAGAAGGCTTATCTAGCCGACTCCGCGGGGCTTTGTTCACGGGGTTGGCGGCCATAGGTGGGAGCTAGGACCCGTACCCATTCCGAAAGAACGAGGAAAACATCATGGAGATAAACAGAAGCGAAATGCTGCAATGGGCCCTTCGTGAGCAAGAGCGCTACATTCGAGGGTTCGTAGATGGCGAAGGATGGCCAGCCTTCTACAGAACTCGGAGCGCACGAGCACACCACAAACCTGGATACATCAGCAGTCGCGCAGTGTTCGTCTCGAACACAAACAAAGCGCTTCTGGAAAACATCAGGGCGATGCTCAGCGAAATGGGCATAAACTCGAAGTTGTACTTGGACACCAAGGCTGGCGTTCGACGGAGCACGATTACAAGCTGGAAGTTGGCTATCCTTGGCAGGGACAACTTGCTCCGATTCCGTGATAGGATCGGATTCAGCGATGCTGGCAAATCAGGAACGCTTACGGCGATGCTTGACTCGTACCGGAAGCACGGAAGTGAATCTCCCATGCGATCTATGTGGTAGTGTGGTGCTAACGCCCACGCGAAGCTTAGACCGCTGCCAACCTCATTTTCTGTTTCAACTAAAATTAGTGGGTTCTTTGTTGGATATCTTTCGGTTTACTTCGGGCTAGTCTTAGGGATCAACGTTTATAACATTCAGACGGGAATATTGAGCATATTCCGGTGCCTTTGTCAGTGCTGCCAATCTCTCTTCACGAAAATGATCTTCTCGGGGGGTTGCTTGGAAATCTAGGCACCATTAGTCAACTGCTCTTTACAGTTCTCTTCATTGCATTGTTCTTCGGGTTTGGTCAGAAGCTTCAGATGCGCCAGTTTCTCTGGGATATCGACAAGGGGTTACGGAAGTTGGACATGTTCCGGAACTCCGCGAAAGACCTCACGCTCAAGACTGTCAAGGAGGTCGGAAAACCTTCAACAGATCCCGGTCCACAGATCAACGTTTTGATGGAACAGTTCCTCATCTCGCCGGTCGATATGGACCCGGCTGGAATTGTCGGTAAGATTGATCATTTGCTGGACGTTCGGGATGAAAAGTTCAAGGAGGATGTTCGCAGGATTGCGCCGGGTGCTGATTCTTCGCAGGTTATGAATCTGGAGAACTTGGTGGAGGCGTCCTGGGCTCTCAACACTATCTACAGGATCATTCGGCACTTCTACTTGATGGGAAAGAAGACCAACAGCATCTTCATCATCATCCAGCTCCAAGCGTTGCTGCCATTGATTATCCAGGAGGCTGAGGCTTACTTGGGTGCGGCGAAGGCTTTCGCTGAGGGCCAGCCGATCGGGGATGGAATAGGACCACTCGTTGCCTCGAGGCTAATGAAAGACAAGGAGAAGCGAAAGGTCGAGAAGGACGTGGTTGTTGCAGAGACGATGATGGAGGACCGTAGAGTGATCGCTTTGAAGGCGGAGGGTCCTGGCGGAAACGTCGGGAAACCGGGGGACGCCATCAAGACGATCATCGAAGAAAATGTCGGCAAGGTTTCGATGGTGGTAATGGTGGACGCGGCCGTAAAGTTCGAGGGCGAAAACTCAGGCGAAGTCAGCGAAGGCATCGGAGCAGCCATCGGCGGGATCGGAACGGAACGATACAAGATCGAGCAGGAAGCAACGCTTCACAAGATCCCGGTTTACGCCGTTATCGTAAAGGAGAGCCTTCAGGAAGCCATTACGCCGATGAAGAAGGAGATAATGGAGGCTGGAGAGAAAGTTATCGAACGAATCAAGAGCCTCATTCTGGAACGAAGCAAGCCGGGCGATACTATAATAGTCGCCGGTATCGGCAACACCATCGGTATCGGTCAATAGAAGGATCTTTAGGTGTCGCAGCCTAAGCCACGTAGTGGCTCATCACTAGTCATAACCATTGTAGCCGCTGTTATGGCCGTAGTCGGCCTCTACACAATCGGCCTCGCTCTAAACAGTCCTAATTTGGACCCGACGCTTCAGATTCTCTACCTCGTAATCTCGGTTCTCGCCTTTTCATTTGTTTTCCTCTCGTTCACGAGAATGAGGAGAGGGGTCCGGATAGGGGCCTACACCCCTCCAAAAGTTCTCTCTGTTGTCAAGTGCGGCCAGTGCAGCTTCAAACAGATCAAGAACTTCGCCTTGGGAGACTTTGTCTTCAAGACACTGGGCAAGTGCACCCAATGCACCACCGGAGACCTCAGTATAAACGGAATATACACCGAAGGCCCACCGAAAAAGTAAGACCTGAAGAGACCGCTTTTGCGTCGCGAGATGCGATCGCTAAGACCCCCCTCTCCGGAGAATATTTACCGTCTGGCAGGGGTTATGGGCGAGACAGCCGATTCAGGGCACAGACCTGGCTTGGATTGCATGGCGTTTTAATGAGTCGTCAAGAACGCTTTGCTAGGAAATCTAGGGGACGGCTTCCAGATTCGAGATCAGGGCTGATAATGGGCGAGTTCGGATCTTCGTTATTCTGCGGTAAGCACGGTGCAGTCATCCCGTCCAACCAGAACCGTGTGTTCTGACTGGGCAACCGGTCTTCGAGTCTCCTCAACAAGGACAGGATATCCGCCCACACACTTGCTATGAGTCAAGTCCAGCATCGCCCGCTTCGCAGTTTCTCTGGGGAATTTGTCTTCCAACCAGCGGGGGGCGAAGGGCAGAGTTGAGAATCTTGTGTAAATGTCGTCGAGGACTTTCTTGGACTCGTCGTCTTTGACGCCTTTGGATTTGATGTAGCGGTATATCTGAGCCGGTAGCATGTTTGTGACGGACCCTGCTGCATCGGGCAGGGTTACGAAGGGCTCGATAGCGAACACTTCGCCCTCGTTCGCTTTTCCGGCGGCAAGCACTGGAACGTTTGGCACGGACTTGCCAGCGTGAATGCTGTATCTCTCGATGCTATGACCGGTGAGATTGCTGATGGGTCGGAACCCATACTTCCCAATGGTCGTCTGGATCACTCGTCCGATGTCGGATAGCTTGACTCCTCCCCTGAACGCTTTGATCGCGTTCTGCAAAGCATCATCAGCAGCCTTGACCATCGGCTCGAATTTGGGATCATAGAAAACGGTCACAGCCGTATCCGTGACGTACCCGTTGACGTGAACCCCAAAGTCAACCTTCACCATCGACCCAGAAGGAATGGTCAGAGTATCACCGGGCGGTGAGGTGTAATGTGCGGCAATCTCGTTGATCCCGATGTTGACCGGGAAAGCTGGTTTACCTCCGAGATCCCGAATCCTGCTTTCGATTTCTACACAGATTTTCAGCGCGGGCTTTCCCGGTTTGACGATGCTGGGTATTTCCTTACGGAGCTTTGCGATGATCTGGCCTGATTTCCGAAACGAACTGAGCGCGTCCGCGTCGTACATTGAATCCGGGTCCTAGTTACGATGATAGAGGGGATGCGTCTCTTACGTATGAAGGCATTGTCAACTGTTCGGTTGTTGTTTGGTGGTAGCTTCGGTCCTCTCTAACTGTTATGTTCTCGATACGGCTCTTTGCACTGTTAGGCGGTCGTCATACGAGCCTGTCACGTTGGGATGGGGGGATTGACTCCTACTATGTGAGAGGTGTGAACCGGGATGTCTGGTTGGTTGGCCACCGTAAAATCCTTGCCTGGCAATGGGCCAAGCTACCACGCTATGGGCGTGAGGGGGCGGTTGAGGTTCGACGGTTCCCTGCCAAGAAGAGACTATGTGTCTCTGAGGCGCAAGGGTTCTCAGGTGAAGCAGTGAAGGGGAACCCGCCGACGACGGTAATCCCCGGAGTCGATGAGAGCAAGCCTAGTCCTCGAAACAACTCGAAGACTCGCAGAACCCGTATGAACTATGACTTAGTGAAGTCGCGGCTCCACATGTCCCGCGCGAGGGCGCCGTCTTTCTTGTACAAATGCACGTGATCGCGAGCCTTCTCCTTTCGCTGCCGGTGCTCGTTGAGAAATGTTGTCACCTTTTCAATGAGTATGTCTTTCAGATCCCCTGTTAGCATTCGGCCGCTCTTGTATTCTGTGCGTATCTGCTCTACTCTCTCGTCATCGGGCTCGAAGAACATGTAGAGCCACTGGAACGGAACATCAATGTCAGGGTCTCCACCCTTCTTCCTATGCTCCTCCTTCGTCGCCTGTCCACCGGAAAAAGCATATCGGTATACCTTGTTCCTCACTGTCTTATCGTCGTCGCTGAGGTTGATTGTCGTCTCCTGCTTCGATGAGCTCATCTTGTCTTGCAGTCCCGTGAGAGCGGGCAGGAACTTACTGTGGACCGCGGCCGCCTTGTAGTATCCCATTGACTCTGCAATGTCCCGCTGTATCCGCCAGTAAGGGTCCTGGTCAATTGCTGAGGGTATGAGGCAGCGTCTCTTTTCGAGGAGGCTTGGAAGAATCTGGATAGACGGATAGAAAGCGAAACCGATGTTTGTCTCGCCAGTGAAGCCGAACACGGCCTTTACAGTGCTAAAATTGACCCTGCGGGCAATCTTCAGGATCATAGGGTATGCGTGTCCGATGAATTCCGTATCTTGGAGTATGAACGTCCGGTCGGGGTCAAAGCCTACGGCAGCAATCTCGAGAGTGTTGTCCGTGGCCCATCGTTGGGTGTCTTCGTAGGTTAGGTTCCGTTTCTCTTCGAGGAATTTTTCGTCGTCGGTTATCTGTATGTAGACGGTTGTGTGGAATTTGTCTTGGAGCCACTTTGTAAAGTAGAACTGGATAATGTGGCCGATGTGCATTGGTCCGCTGGGTCCTCTGCCGGTGTAGAGGAACAATCCTTTGCCCTTCGAGTAGTCGTTGAGGACGAGATCAAGGTCGCGGTGTGAGAAGAAGATGCGTCGGCGGACGAGATAGGCCGCGTCACCGAGGATCTCTTCCAGTTTCTTAGCTAGCGGACCGGTTATCGGCTGGGTTCCAAAATCACGGATGAGCCGATCATAGTCCACCTCCCCCTTTACCTCCCAAGGTGTCACAACGAATTTTTCTTGAACCAATCTTACTCGACCCCCATGGGTGGAATCTCCAGCTCGAAAGCAGCTACGGGAAGACTGAGACCCCAAGCACGGATTGCCCTGGGATGCAACTCGCCAACCACTCCGAGCCGCTTTTGCCCTGACATTACTTCCCCCGTGCGTCCCTCAAGAAAGCTTGGATGAGTGGTAGGAACAACCTCGAACCTGATTCCGATACTGCCAAGGAGAGTGTCGAGGCAGGATCGAATCTCAGTGAAACCAGCTCCTGTGTGAATCGTGACTCCTGCGATTTTGTATCGAGTTTCAGTGTGACCTTCGCCATTTTCTTTGACGATTACGCATGGGCCGATTTCGAATACTCTCTGAGGGTAATCGACATGAGTATTGTCCTTGAGCAAATTGAGAACGCTAGGTAGAAGCCAGCTTCTCATTGCGGTATGGGTTGACATTTTCGGATTCAAGAGCTCAGGGTAATTTTCACCTGCTATACCCATCTTGTCAACGAAGACGTCTGGGGAGGTTAGAACGTATGTCAGAAGTTCTTGGTATCCAAGCCCGATCATGACTTCCGCAAGGGTCTCGTGTCTGTCTGTCTCGGGTGCGAGTCCCCCAAGGGTCCAGATTCTCGGCCACTCAGGGTCTAGCTTGTTGATGTCCAGGGCGATCGCGAGATCCTCCACTAGGTCGACTTGATGCATGATGTCGATGCGATAGCAGAGGCTCTCTACGCGCAAGACGTCTTTGCTCACTTGTCGAGCAGGATGCCCAGCTCTCATGAAGGCCCGTATCATCTCAGCTGGTTTGAAAGTGGATCCGAGAAGTCTGTTCGCGTAGCTGACCGACAAATCTTTGAAGCTAGATTTCAGGTCCGGCGTGGCTACCGCCTTGGCGCTCTTGTCCGTGTAGGTTTGAGTGCAGCTGTAGATTTTGCCTCCTCTCTCGGCGAGAGCTGCCACCACAATCTTCAGCGTATTTCCTACTGTCTCGATATTCGTACCTGTGACTTCCACAAGGATATTCTTCGTGTCTGAGCCTATCTTGCCGAGGTCGTTGGAGTTGATGATCGGGGGAAGAGATAGAATCTTGCCATCGCCGTCCGCTAGAAGCGGCCAGTCTTTGAAGGATGAGATTGTTCCCCCGTACTCGATTCCCTTCGGGTGCTTCTCTACGATCTCTCGAAGCGTCATCTTCTCGGTTGAGCCTAGGGGAACGAACGCTGTATCGTCAGGGTTGCCAACAGTGTAGCGAAGCGGTGGCTTAACCAGGTCGGCCTGGTAGAATCCGATTGAAGCACGTTTCCTCTTCCTACCGTACGTAAGATCCATTTTTTCTTGGAGGCTTATCCAGCTCTTCAGAGCGTTCTCGTTGGGCCTAACGTTTCTAACGATGGAGGTTGCAATGAAAGGTCGGATCGGCCCCAGTCTACGATCTACTGTAACTCTCAGACCAGATTTTCCAGAGAGCATTGGGGCCTTGGGCTTGCCTATGCCGAGATGAGTTCGAAGACCACGTGCGATTCCCTCTACCGACCAGATGTCGGGATGGTTGCTATCTTTGACCTCGATGCTGACGCTATCGTTCTGTTCGTCGAGGGATTCCACGTCGCCCTTGACATAGGCGAGGAGCTGGTTGAGCCCGTCTTCGTCTCGGGGAACCTTCTGTCCCAGAAGATCCTCTAGATCGGCCAGAGAGAATTGGACTGAGGGCGTTCTAGCCGACCTTCTGTTGCCTTATCCATTCGAGGTCAGTTGTGAAGAGCTGTCTGATGTCTTGGATCTGCTGGTTCATCATGTATAGCCTGTCGATTCCAAGCCCCCACGCGATTACGGGCACTTTGATGCCAAGGGGTTCAGTGACTTCGGGCCGGAATATCCCACTGCCGCCAAATTCCATCCAGCCATAGCCTTCCTTGTATGCTTGCAGCTCGACACTGGGTTCAGTGAAGGGGAAATAATCAGGTTTGAACCGGACCTTGTCAGCCCCCGCGACCTCGCGAGCGAACATCTCTAGGACTCCAAGCAGGTTGCGTAGGCTGAGGGTGGGATCGAGAACAATTCCCTCGGCCTGGTTGAACTCCGTCAGATGCGTTCTATCGAGGAGCTCCGGCCGGAAGCACCTTGCGATAGCGAAGTATTTGCCTGGAATCTGAAGGTCCTTGGAGATCATTGACCGGACGCTCAGCGCCGTCCCGTGACTGCGAAGGACTAGCTTGGAGGCTTCTTCTCTCGAGTATTTGTAGCCCCAGCCTGTGGATCCTGTTTTCCAGCCGTTCTCATGAGTCAAAGCTACCCTTTCCACGATGTCCCTCCATGGTTCCAGGCTCGCTTTGGATGGGTGCTTCAGGTAGTAGAGATCGTGGATTTCTCTCGCTGGATGATCTTGCGGCATGTAAAGGCAGTCATCATTGATGAACGTGGGCTCGACGAGAGGTCCGACAGCTTCTCTGAACCCCAGGGCGACGAGCTTCCGTTTGACCATTCGTAGGAATCGCAAGTATGGATGATACTTTCCAGGATTAAGCGATGGGACCGGGGAGGAAACGTTGTAGGCTCGGAGGCGGACTCTCTCCCAGTCGCCGGAGAGAATCATCTCGCTTGTTAGACCGCTGACTTCATTGATAGGAGCTTGGGTTGGAATCGCGTCCAGTCCTTGAAGAGTGATCTGTAGCTTCCGCTGCACTTGCTCCTTCGAGGCCAGAATATTCCTCTTGAGAAGTCTATCGGCAGCCTGTTTTAGGGTGCTCGGCAATTCTTCCATTGGAATACTTACCTGGCCGATTCTCTCGAGAAGCTCTTCATCGTCGTCTCTTGAAGGATTTTTCGAGACCAGTAGAATAGCGCCTGAGCTTGTTTTCTCGATTCTTCCCCAGCCTTTGCGGGCAATCCAGCCAGTGACTATTGAGACAAAGTCTAGAGGTAGACCCGCTTCCTGGACGGCTTTGCTGACGGAGAGTTTTCCCCCTGCATTGTGGACGACAGCAGCGACCCTCCGCTCGGGAAGTCCATTGGCGAGATAATCATACCCTTCATCTGTGCAGAATATTTCAGTCGTTCTTGTTGTCTGTTCCTTAACTAGGCCCTGTTGTGATAATGTCAGCGATGCACGGGCGACCGCGGCGTCGGCTAGGCCTGTCTTCTTGGCTACCTCTTCAACAGGGGCGGTTCCGCCTGCGTCCCGGAGAGTCTTCAGAACCTTGACGTCGTTTTCGCGCAATTCCACTTGCAACTCTCTCCGAGTCTAGAAACTCTGGTCAGCCTTCCAACCGCTATATTTGATTTGAAATGCGGTTGATGGCCCGCTGCATTACACCGACTACCTGAAATGATATAATGGCAGGGCCAGCAATTGTGACATAGCGGTAAACATGAGTGGGTGGGTCGGCCAATTCCCCCGCGACCTAGCCATCGCCCTTGTAACTGGGTTAATCCTTCTCAGTTTGAGTTCCTTAGTTGCTTGGAATCCTACACGGGCTCGCGCGGATTTCCCCTTTCAGTAACTTATGTAATTCCGGGTTGCTTTGGCCCAGGAAGTCCGCTGGGGTGCCTCGCCTACGATCCGCTGCAGATTGTACTAGATTATGTATTCTGGGTAGGGCTGGCTTTTGTCATTATCATCTTTGTTGATCGGGTCTCTACTAGAGATGCTTCTGGAGCTGGAGAAAAACCGCGATGCCCAAAATTAGGGGGTCTGTTTCTTCTGGCAGAGAATTCTAGCTCGGTCTCAAGCTAGAAGAACTTATTGGTGATCCCGAGAGCCTCGTCGGTCTTCGCAATCGATCTCCTGCCCTCAGTTTCTAGGCCCGTAAGCGCCCTGATTGCGTCAACGTTCTCGGGAACTACAACGCTTTCATTGTGGACTTGGTAAACGAGGTTGGCTTCACCGTCGGTGACGTTGAGTATGTCTTCCCAGTAGGCGATTTCCCACATGTCGGCCCTAGCTCTATGCATGTCTCGCATGATCTCGGCTACAGCGTTCATGCTGTCAACTCCGTCAGTCGTCCTAACAGGTGCCAGCCTCGGCGCGTTCTTCAAGACCTTTAGGACGTCCTTCCTCTCTGGATTGTTCTTTAGTTGGACCATGGCGAAGTGCAGATGGCCAATGTTGAACGGTCCTTTCGCGGCCATTGTTGTAATGTCCAGTTTGGGAAGAACGGTCTGTGCGTCGGGTCCCTGATGGGACGGAATGTGAGCCTCCGGGACGACAGTGTTGATGAGTCCATTCTTGTGGCTCTCCCACGGGTCTGTTCCCCTCCGGAACACGACAACTCTAGCCTTTCTGACGCCAAGCCCATCCTGTAGTGCTCCGATGGTTCTGCAGATTCCGGTCGTGTTGCAGCTCACGACCCGCGTGGCGTTCTTGTTCAGATTCTCCTCATAGTTACACTGAGCAACGAACGATGATCCTGTAAGGTCGTGCTTCTCGCCACCTTGGAAAACCGACTTGACACCGAGCTTGTCGTATTGCGCCTTGTTCTTGGCTCCCAGTCCTGCCGGGGTGCAGTCGATCATAACGTCCACCTTTTTGATCAAGTCCTCTAGAACTCCTGATACTTCTATTCCCGCCTTTTTCATGTCGGGAAGTTTCTCGGGAATGGAGCTGTATATCGTGAAATTCTTTTTCTGCCCCATCTTCACCCGATAGTCTGCGACGACGTCGGATACTCCGATGAGTTTCATGTCTTTCTGTTTCGACACGGCCTCGGCGACACGCTTGCCTATGACACCGAACCCGTTAACACCTACTCTAGCTGCTGGCTTCGGCATACTAACACGTCTCAGCTAGGGACCAGAATGGTTTCTTTTAGACATAACCATGCCCTAGTCAGCTTCTTTCTTTGGGTGGGGACTGTCAAGCTGACTCGTGCGTACTGAGCCAACAGTTTTCGTCGCGGAGAAGAAGCAACAAAGAGGCCGGACCAGACCCATACGCGCTCAGGGAAGGACCAACTAGTTTTTCTTAAGGAACTCCCCCCTTCTACAGATGGTGCGTTGCGACGATTTGACAAGTATACTCTTCAGACTCTCGGATTCGGGCTTACAGTCATAGGCCTAATCTTACTCTTCATCAGTATTCTCACTGGCGGACCAGAATCTTGCCCAGCAACTGGCTGCGTTCCCGGAGTATTTTTGTGGTATGATATTGTACGCGATGCGGCGTTCTTCTTGAGCATAGCGTTCATTGTTTTAGGAATTGTGATGACTATCGCGTCCAGACGCATGAAACCAAGGTGGGATACAAATATGGTTGCCGCTCATACGCCCGCAAGCGAGTAGGATCTCGAACTATGCCTTCCTGTGATCCCTCTGGTCAGTTGTAAAAGGCAAATCGTATTGATCGCTCTCGAAATAACTATCAATACTGATAATCGTGAGGATTGGAGACGGGCTTTAATACTAGGGCTGGACCCTTTACGCTCTCAAGCTTTACCGCTTACAAATCGAAAAGAGAAGGTATCAGAAAGAAGGTAATGAATTATGGAGGTTAAACTTTCATGGTTGAACAGTCTCAGTACGCTACGACTACAAAATACATAGTAAAAGCACACTTCGACGTTCAAGGTGTCGTCGAGAAACCAGATGTTGTCGGGGCAGTTTTCGGACAAACAGAAGGACTCTTCGGACCCGATCTAGACCTTAGAGAACTACAAAAATCAGGAAGAATCGGACGAATCGAGATCAACCTCGATTCCAAACGCGACAAGACAACAGGATCAATCGTAATACCCTCAAGCCTAGACAAAGTCTCAACAGCCATTATCGCGGCTGCAATTGAGAGCGTCGACAGAATCGGGCCTTGCGAAGCCAAGATCACACTGGAAAAGGTCGAGGATGTCCGCGAAGAAAAACGGAACGCTATCCTAACCAAGGCGAAGGACATTCTCCGCAAATGGGTAGTCGAGTCATCCCCCAGCACAGAAGAGGTAGTCAAGGAGGTTGCGTCCTCTCTGAGAGGCGTAGATCTCATCGAGTATGGTCCCGAGAAACTTCCAGCTGGTCCAGAGGTCGAGAGCGGCTCCCTGATAGTGGTTGAAGGCAGAGCAGACGTCATTCTTCTGATGAAGGTCGGTATCAAGAACGTGGTCGCGCTCAACGGGACGAAGGTTCCTGATACAATCATCAAACTCACCAAGGACAAGGAAGTCACAGCGTTCCTCGACGGCGATCGAGCTGGAGACCTGATTCTCAAAGAACTGCAACAGGTCGCCGACATTGACTATGTCGCGCGCGCGCCCTTCGGCAAGGAGGTTGAGGAGCTCACTCCCAAGGAGCTAATGAAAGCCCTCAGAGAAAAGGTCCCAATCAATCTCGCTCGACCAATTGAGAGACCAGAAAGAGTTCAGTTCCAACGCCAGGAAAGACCGGAGAGACAAGAACGATACGAGAGACCCTACGAGAGAGGATACGGTCCCTCTGAACCCAGAATTGAAGCGCCGCCCATCCCGAGACCCAGTCTTTCACCAACGGTGTTCGAAGCCGCGAAAGACCTGCGTGGAACTCTGGAGGCAGTGATATTCGACGAGTCAGGAAAGGAGCTATCTCGAATGCCTGTCAGCGAGCTAGCGGAGAAGATTCCAAGTGTCGAGAACGCGAACTTGATCCTTTTCGACGGAGTTGTTACTCAGAGGCTGTTGGACATTGCGGCAGGCAAGAACATCCGATTCGTCATTGGCGACAGAGTATCCGATGGAGCCAAGAAACCACCGAACGTGAACGTAATGACGCTAAGCGATCTATCTTCGTTCAGTCCGGGTCCCACGATTACAAGCTGACCTGACCACGATCTGCGCCAAGCAAGTCTTTCTCGGCGACTCCAAAGACCACTAGGACCCTAGTCGCCGCAGGCACGATCTGATTGCGGATATAATACTCGTAATCCACCTGATCCATTGAGACTTTGAAGTGGGGCTCTGCCTTCTGGTAAAGCTTGCCAGCCCTCTTTGTTATGATGAATCCGACCTTGTCTCCAACCGTCACTGGCCAACCCTCTTTCGCCATCTTCCGAGCAACCTCTACGTGGGGTGCGTTGACCTCGTACTGGTCTGGGCGTTTGGTGAGGGTCTTCCATATCACCAGCGAAGACTTCGGCACCTTCGCAGATTCCAAATCTTTGATGAGGCTCGTTACGTACGACTTCGCCCTAGCTGGACTGCCGTCTTGAAGGACAAGTTTGAGAACCTCGCTCTGGACATTTCTCGCGAGGTTAGACCAGTCTCCTCTGATTGCTTCCATCCCCACGACATCGAGCTCGCCATCTTCCAACATTCCGGCGTACTTTTTCTTGGCTTCAGTGAACAGGATTCGCCTGTACATTTGTCCTAGATTGATTTCGAGTCCGAGATTCTTGTCGATCTCTTTGATGAATTGGTGGACGAGTTTTTCTTCGTACTGGACAAAGAGACTGTCGGTGTCTCCGTAGAGAACCTCGAGCCCGAGATTCTTCGCGATTTCAATGGATTTGTTGATGGTGTCGCGTCCAAGCGCAGCGGCGGATTCCGCGACCTCTCGTGTATACCATCTAGACCCAGCCCAGCCCGCGTACCCGTAGGTAGCGTTTGTGATGACTTTGGTCGCCTTCTCGCGAGCCTTCAGAATCCTGTGTTCCGGAGTTCCCCGCGATGTTTTGGCGGCCTCTCTCTTTGCTGCCTGTCGGCTCGCGATGAGCTGACTCAGAACGATCTTGTAGAATCCCGGAGGGTTCTTCCGGAAGTGATGTCCGACCTCGGGAACCTCAAAGGCATCATCGCCTCCCCGGTCGACGAGAGTGTCTGGGGAAATGTTGTACTTGACCATGAGGCTAGGATACATGGCTGAAAAGTCGAGCACCGCAACGTTGTCGTGTAGTCCTACACTGGGCTCTAGAACGATTGCGCCTTTGTAGGGGATGATGTTCAGCTCTTCTCTGCCAGGTATTAGCTCGCCGAGCTTGTGTGCCTCCATCATCAGGTAGCTGTCGACTCTGAACCCGACCGCCGCTGCTAGAACCTGGTCTGGCGGGAGGGCTGAGAGATTCGAGAGTTGGATTGTATAATCAAGAGCGTCTTCTCCGACTTTGAATATTGAAGTTGCTTGAGCCTTCATTTGGTCTACTAGGGCTGAGCGATCATTGCCAGTCCAGTGATCGAAGTATTCTGTCTCGTCAATTGTTGGAGTGGAGGCTTCGACTCCGAGAAACCTGGCGACATTCTCCACAGTCTTGATCTTTACATCATAGAGGTCTTGTGAGAAATCCAGTAGATCCACGTTCGCTCGTCCAGTTAGAGAGAAGTGGCCGTAGAGACTTTGACGGGCTGGACCATCGTCCCTTCCGACCGAGAGCTTCGCCTTTGTCCTATTTGCTCGCTTGATCAAGTAGGGCCAATCGAAGGTGTTGCCGCCAAACGAGAAGACAACATCGGGATCAAGTTTCTGCTGAGTCTCCGAGAACCCTTCGATTAGTTCATCGTCCGAGTTTTTTCCTGACTGGATGCTTTCGGGTTGGTTTTCCTTGCTTTTCCATGTAACGAGTCTGACAGGATCGCGGAGTGGACTCGGAGAGCCCGTCGGACTGACAGCTATGATGGAGAAGGAGAGGAGCCGTAGCTTGGGCGCATTTTCCCTTGGAATAGAAATTGGATGCCCTCTTGTCTCATAGACCTTGTCAACATGATACTTTCTTGGATCGATGGGGGATGCTGTTCCCTCAACATTGTACCATTGGCAGGGTCTGATCCCCAACTCGATCTGGTACTTTATCGAATAACGAACCTTGTCTTCAAAGCTCGTCTCTACGGCGAGTTGCTTTACGCATTCTCTCGCACATTTCTCGAGAGTGTCAGGGTCTTCACAGAACACTTTGAGAACTCGTCTTTCCTCACCGAGGCGTCTCCTCTTTTCAATGACCGCTCTATCAATGGATGGATGGGGTTTTTCCTTCTCAATTCTCTCTTTGAGTTGATCTATGTTCTGGTCTTTCTTCGGTAGGAGATAGAAGTAAGCCTGAAAGTTGGCATCAATGACTAGAACTCGCCTGTTGTCATGTGTGACGCCCCAAAGCCAGATCGCAGATCTGCCCTCGTGAGCATCGTGGTTGAGGTCTAGGAGCCAGAAGTCCAGTTTCAACTTGCCGTGATTCTAACCCAAGGAGAGTTTAAATTCGCGTGAGGCTCAAGCCCCGATCTATCAGGTAATTCTGTATGGCGGAGAAGGCGAAGGCACCGGCGGACAGATGGGGAATCGCCCACATCTACTCATCCTTCAACAACACAATGGTCCACATAACTGACCTCTCGGGCGCCGAGACAATCTCCCGAAGCGCCGGTGGACAACACGTGAAAGCCGACAGACTCCAAGGAACACCCTACGCGGCAATGCAAGCCGCTGCAGCAGCCGCAAAGACCGCTAAAGACAAGGGAATTACCTCTCTTCACATTCGAGTAAGAGCTCCCGGCGGACATGGCGCTCGGACTCCCGGTCCCGGAGCGCAAGCCGCCATCAGAATGCTCGCCCGCCACGGCTTCAGAATAGGCCGAATAGAAGACGTCACACCAGTCCCACACGACGGGACCCGAAGACCCGGCGGTAGACGCGGTCGAAGAGTCTAGTCTCCAACTAGGTAGACTTTCAACGTCCTACGCGTCCCAGATCAGAAGAATCGTTGACAAGCATCAACGCTGGCGCGCAGAAGAATGTCTCAACTTAATTCCATCTGAGAACGTAACTAGCCATACAGTCCGGCAACTTCTCACCAACGATATGGGCCATCGTTACACTGCATGGGACGGGTTCTACAAGGGAACACGCTTCATCGACGAGCTAGAAAGCCTAGGAGAGAAACTCGCATGCGAGGTCTTCGGATCTGACTGGGCAAGCCTCCGACCACTCTCCGGGCACATTGCCGACACGATAATGGTATCCACCCTTACGAAACCCGGAGGCTCGATCCTCACCGTCAATCCTTCGAACGGTGGTTATGACGGACTCGGGAACAGAGGCTATCCCCCATTCGTCAATGTGAAGAATCTCTTTTTCCCATACGATTCTGAACGGATGAATATTGACGTGGAAAAGGCCAAGGCGCTCATCGAGGACGAGAAGCCCTCTCTCGTCGTGTTTGGCCAATCCTATTTTCTCTTCCCTCACCCGGTCAAGGAGTTGTCCGAAGCTTGCCATGCAGTCGTCTCTCGAGTTGCCTTCGACGCGTCCCACGTCTTGGGACTGATCGGGGGCGGCGAATTCCAGCATCCGCTGAACGAGGGCGCAGACCTGATGCTCGGCTCCACTCACAAGAGCTTCTTCGGGCCTCAAGGAGGAATAATCCTCGGAACCTCCCCATTGAAATCGCGAGTCAAGGACCAACAGTTTCCCGGCCTAGTCGATAACGCCCACTGGAACAGGATCGCAGCTCTAGCATGGGCGTTGGACGAGGTCCGCAGGAGAGGAACGAAATATGCACCTCAAGTAATCGCGAACGCGAAAACCTTGGCCAAAGCGCTTCACGAAGGAGGTCTACCCGTCAAATGCGCAGACTACGGGTTTACCGAGTCCCACCAGGTCTTCCTCGACATCAACGGCGAAGAGAACGTTAACCGGTTTTCCGAGAAGCTTGAGGAAGCTAACATGATCGTTGATCATGGAATCCGGCTTGGAACCAACGAGTCTACTAGGCGAGGAATGAAGGCGCGAGACATGGAAAGAATTGCAGAACTGATCGTAAGAGTCTACAAGGGTGAGGAGCCGAGCCGCGTACGCAGAGCCGCGACAAAGCTGCGGAAAGAGTTCAAGACCATCGAATACACATAACCTCGAAGCACTCAAACGAGGTGGGCAGTGTCGCCTTTCTCCTCCCTATCAATGGTTTCCTTCGACGTAGATGGGACCATCTTCCGTAAAGCAGCTCTCACCCAAGCGGCACGATCTCTAGGAATTGGAGAGAAATGGGACTCGCTCGACCAAATGTACCATCACCAAAGAATCACTCTAAGAGAATGCCTTGGAGCTGAGTACAAGCTTCTACAGGGAATGAAGCTGACAGACGTTCTTCGAGAAGTCTCCAAGGTCGAGGTTATCAGGAATGTCAGGGAAACAGTTGAGAAGTTGCAAGGTCATGGAATTCGGGTTGTTCTCCTAACTGATAATCCAGATTTTCTATGCGCGTACTTGCTTGAAAGGTTCGGGTTTGAAGGCTACGTCGGATCCAAGGTAGGCATCAAGGACGGAATTCTAACGGACGAGATAGAAACTCTACCAGACAAGCGTCTTGGTTTGCGAAAGTATTGCGCGTGGACAGGTATCCCTCCATCAAGATGTGCTCACGTTGGAGATTGGGTCAACGATGTCCCGGTCTTCAGGATTGTACGTTACTCTGTGGCCTTGAACGCGAAGGTTCCCAAGGTGAAAGCCGCTGCATCCCATAGCATGGATACTGATGATCTTCTCGACGTATACAAGCATCTTCAAACGATAAACTGACGAAGATTGAACTATTGACACACACTCATTGCTACACAATCGCCAGTCTACTTTTCCCTTGACAAATAGTTGAGCAAACTTATGTTCTTGGACCCAATACTTTCAATTCGTATTTGCGAAGATCACGAGAGGAAATTCAGGCTGCGATTCTAAAATCATGCGTGTCAGACAAGCTCACCCTCAGCCAGCTTATGGTGATTCAAAATCTCTCCTACAACCTACTCAAAACCTACCTCGCCAAACTGGTTCCTGCTGGGCTCTTGGGATATGAGGAGCAGCAAGGAAAAAGATACGTCTGGACTACAGTCCGTGGTGTAGCGGTATTGAAATGTTATCGAAACGCTGTCGCGCTGCTCAACGGGTATCCCTCCTCCTGTCCATTGCTAATCGGGACCGGTGAAGACAGAAAGGAGACCGAGATGCTCACCACAGATTAACAGGATGGAAGACTGTTCCAGAACAATGTTTCAGATGTTTCTTTCAAACCTCTTAATAATCTCCACTCCGCCGAACAGCTTTCTTGAGGGAAAAACCTCTGAAAAAAACTCGAATCGCCATCGTTCTGTTGACACTTTCAGGTGTCCTGCTCATGGCACCGGCGGGCATTCTTCCAGTCCACGCGTATTGCTCTGGCACCCTCGCCGATTCTTGGACTCCGCGTACCGGGATCACCATAAAGATCACTGGCAACGCATGCCCGGGCATATCGTCGACAAACAGTGCAACATGCACCAGAGACCTTAGCATATCCGTCGACAATGGCACTGTTTCATTCATGGCCTTCGGAAACTATCCTGGCTATGGTGGAGGAGGAAACTACAACGAGAACTTCGGAATCGGTTGCGCTAATCTCTCCAAGACTTATGGACCATTCTACTCACCTAACACCCCGAATTGTGGGTATACCGAATACACTGTGAATGCTCGCGACACAGTCAGTGGACAGACTCATCAACTGTATGTGCTCGCCGTCGGCCAGACACGAGGCGTCTGCCCCTACTAAACTGGTCTCCATTATCCCTTTTTTTCTACGCGCTAAAGACGATTACAGCCCGAACCCTGTTTCTAGGAATCATCTGCTGGGTGGGTTTCAATAGATCATCTTGGAGCTAAGCTCCAGCTTTCTGCGGTCGGACAAGAAAGCACACGTCTTCATTCCCCGTTTCCGGGCTACTGCAAGCGCTAGTTGCTGCAGATAGATCGCCACCTTCAAGCTCGTCTGGACAATGTTAGCGTTGGGATCCGCCAGAAGGCTAGTTCGGAAACCGCCCTTGTTCAGCAGCTCATACAATCGGCGGGCTTTGTCCTGGCCAGAGGAAATGCAGATGATGCAATCCCGTTTCTTATCTATGGTAAACAATCTGGCGTGGCCAAGTTGCTCAGGATATTCAGCTTCCGCCTTGGCACCCAAGACTTCTCGGACCTTTGCAGCTCCATAATTGGATAATGCGTAATTCACTCCCGACCCGATGAACAGGAACGAGCCTGTCCCAACCAACGTCTGGCTCTTCGCCCAATGCGCAGACTCTCCGAGAATTGCCCTCACATTGAGGGTTTTAGGTAGCTGTCTGAAAAGGAACGCGCATGCCATCAGGCTGCAGGTGAAACTAATCGTCCCGGCCGTTGTCACTCCCGCGCTCCTGTACTCTAGCGGCAAAACCTCGTCGCATTGTCTTGCCAAAGGACTATCAGGATTCGATGTAATAGCGACTCGTTTTCTTGCAAATCTCTTTGCTCTTCGAGCCAGATCGATGTTGGCTCGTGTTTTCCCACTGACGGATACTATGACGAGATTTTTTCTCTTGGTTGTCTTGATACTTCTCATCAGTTCATAGGGGTCGGAAGCAGCGGCCCGTCCTCTCGAGAGTTCTTGCGCAAAAAGAGCGGCGGCATATGAATCGCCTGACCCTGCAAAGACAAATTTGGAAGGGTGAGGCTCTGGAACGCGCGTTTCGCGAAGGTGAGAAGCGAACCTTGGGACATCCTGCATCTGGTTCGAGATCTCTTCTGCCATTGCTTGGATAGACATTTTCGTCGTCAACCCGAGGTTGGATCTGCGCGATAAGTTCCGCTGGTGTAGGTCCACTGCTTGTGGCATTTCTTGCATTGAAGCTTGAAGCCAGTCCGCCAACCCTCCGGGTTCCGATTCTCACCTACGATTACAAGCTCTCCACCGCAGGAGCATCTCGGAACTAGACGTGACAAGATTCGAATCCCAACAAATCTGGATAACTAAACTTCTTTCTAAGTTGACCTGTTAACTGTCTTCACTTAGCTTCTTGATTCTGCGCCTCATTTCCCAAGTTCGCTCGAAACCATGCTTGATGTAGACCTTGCGTCCCATCTCGCTGGCGTGCAAGCGCAGCTGGAGAAACCGGTTCTTCCTGCACCACTCCAACGCTTTCAAGACAATGCCCGACGCCACGCCAAGTCCTCTGGAGCGAGGCTCCGTATACATTGACAACAAGTATGGTTGGATCATGAGATTGTATCCCGGCCTTGGTTGAACAGGCTGAAGCCACACACATCCTCCACCAAGGATCTTACCTCCATCCTCGGCAATCCAGCCCATCAGAGTCCCACTTTTCATTCTCGATCGTGCCCATCGCGCGTAGACCTTGTCCGCTCTATCCAAATCTCTCTGATCCCTTGCCCCAAGGTCACGCCACATTGCCCTGCGCTGGTGAACCAGAATCGGAAGATCCTTCACGGTGGCATTGCGAACTTTGAAAGCTGGTTTTCCAGTCTTCTTTGTTGGTTTTCTTTTCTTTGTCGCCAACTCGAATCCCCGAGCTAGGGCTACCCTTGCTAGATCAGTGCTAGTTTTTTGCCGACTTTTTCGAAAGCTGTCAGAGCTGCGTACAGATCCTTCCTTGTGTGAGCACTAGTCACGATTGTCCTGACTCGAGCTTTGTCCCGAGCAACCATCGGAAAGACGATTGGGAGAACAAATATTCCAGCTTTGAAGAGGTTGTCAGCGAGTTCCCTCGCCTTGGCTGCATCTCCAACTATCACCGGTGTGATCGGGGTCTCGCTGTTCCCTGTGTCGAATCCAATGTCTGTAAGGCCTTGTTTGAAGTAGCGGGTGTTGTCCCAGAGTCTCTTTACCAGCGAGGGGTGTTTCTGGACGAGTTGAAGGGCGGCAATGCATGCGCCTGCGACCGCGGGGGGGTGGGAGCCGGAGAGGAGGTAGCTTCGGACCTTGTTCTGGAGATAGACGCAGAGGTCTTTCGATCCGACAACATATCCTCCGACGCACCCGAAGGCTTTCGAGAATGTTCCCATGTCAATGTCCACTTTCCCTTCGAGGTGGAAGTGGTTGGTTATTCCTCGGCCGTTCTCGCCCAGGACGCCGTCTCCGTGAGCATCGTCAACATACGTTATCGCATTGTGTTCTTGCGCCAGACGGACAATATCCTTCAAGGGTGCGATGTCTCCGTCCATGCTGAAGACACCGTCAGTAATGACTAGGACCCTGCGGAAGCGTTCTGTTCCCTGAAGCTGTTTCTCAAGATCTCCCATGTCTTTGTGCTTGTACACCCGTCTCTCGGCTTTCGTCAGGCGACAGCCGTCGATTATGCTGCCGTGGTTCAGTTCATCGCTTATGATTAGATCACGCTCGTCAACGAGAGACATGATCGTTCCGAGGTTCGTAGCGTAGCCTGACTGGAAAGTTATCGAAGATTCAGTTCCCCTGTAAGCAGCTAGCTCATTTTCCAGCTTAACATGGAGGTCCATGGTCCCAGCTATGACTCGGACTGACCCGCTTCCCGCTCCATACTTTCTCGTCGTCGCAATAGCAGCTTGTTTGAGCTTGGGATGATTCGCTAATCCAAGATAGTTGTTTGAGCAGAGAACTATGACGTTCTTGCCATCCACCTTCGCGTGGGGCGCGGATGGGCTTTGAAGAGTCCTGACACGCCATAGCAAATCTTGTTGATCCAGGCCTCTAAGTTCTTCCCTCAATGCTTCTAGAAGTGGCGCTCTTGGTAAGCCGGACTCTTGGCTCATAGATCTCAGATCGAGAATTTGTTCCTAATCTAAAACGTTTTACAGCGCTCCCTGCGCGGCTAACACGTAGTTTCGAGGAAATCTGTTGAAAGAAAAGATGCACGCAGTCGTGAAGTCATCGCCCGGTCCCGGCGCAGTCTTCGAGCAATGGCCAACACCCAAGCCCGGTCTTCGGGACATTCTCGTCCGGATCGAAGCCACATCAATCTGTGGAACAGACATGCACATCTACGACTGGCACGAGTCCATCCAGGACAAAGTCAAGCCTCCAATGGTCATGGGGCACGAATTCGCCGGAAAAATCATCGAGGTAGGCAAGGAAGTCTCCGACCTCCGCGAGGGCGACATTATCTCCGGGGAGACCCACATCTTCTGCGGCAAATGCTTCCAGTGCAGAACTGGTAACGCTCACATCTGCGAGAGAATGCATCTCCGCGGAGTTGACACGGACGGTTGTTTCGCAGAATATCACGTTCTGAATGAACAGCATGCCTGGTTAAACGATCGGAAAATTCCGATCGAAGTGGCATCGGCGCAAGAGCCGCTTGGGAATGCCATTCACGCCGCCTCCGCAGCCGAGATCCCCGGCAACACTGTCGCAGTCTTTGGCTGCGGTCCTATAGGGGCCTGCCTCATTGGCCTCTGCAAGTCCTTCGGCGCAACCAAGATCTTCGGAGTTGACATCGTTGACTATCGGTTGAAACTAGCGGAGGATATGGGTGGAGACGTCTTGATCAACGGGTCCCAACAAGATCCTGTGAAGGAGATCATGCGCTTGACTGATGGGCGCGGAGTTGATGCCTTCTTTGAGATGTCAGGAGCGCAACCCTCTTTCGAGGAGGGATTCAAGGTTCTTCGTCCCGGAGGGACCGCCATCCTCTTTGGTCTACCCTCGAAAAAGATCGAGCTAGACGTGGCGAACTGGATTGTCTTCAAAGATGCTCACGTTCGAGGTGTTTTTGGTCGTCGGCTCTTCGGAACATGGTACAAGACGGCCGAGGTATTGAAGGCAGGCCAGGTGGACTTGTCGAAGCTGATAACTCACCGATTCGATCTTGACGAGTTCTCCAAGGCATTTGCATTGATGAAATCCGGACGCTCAGGCAAGATTATCATGTACCCGAACAAGAAACACGGCTAGATGGGCTCTACCGCCGGTCTTTCTTAGGATCGGAAGCCTGGGCCTCTTTCTGTCGCATTTTTACGATCTCCCCCGCAATCGATTTCAGCATTGCTACCTTCGGAGCCGCCTTCTTCGCCGTAACATATCCCGCCTTCTCCCAGTGAAGACTGGGCATTGCTGTTTTTTCCTTCGGTTCAGGAACATAACCTAGGATTGTCGCCGCCTGCACGATTTCTCTGAGGTTTGGCTGCTTGATCGCTCGCGCTATCGGAAGTTTTCTTCCCTGGCCCCTGGTCTTCGCACTGTCAATGTGGAAGGGCCAGATGATAACGTGACCCGGGTTTTTCACCCTGGCTCCACCGTTCCATCCTAGGACTTGCTGGCTTGAGATACGAGCACTGCGTTGATGACCCCGTCTTGTCCCGGACGAGAGGTTACCCGTGCCTGACCGAGTTCCGTGTCGACGATTGCGCCCTTAGTGATTACTCCCCGCCTCTGATAGTCAACGTTCGCCGGATTCTTAACAACCCGCAGAAGCTTCGACTTTGACGACTTACCAGTTGACTTGTCGGTGACAACGGCCCAGTCAGCCGATGCCAGTTTTATTTTCGTAGCCCCGCCTCGGATTCCAACGCGCCTCTGTTTGACCTTACCAAGGGTCGTTTCGACCGGTTCTCCGCCGGCTTCAAAGGCTCGTTTTCCACGCCAGTGACGCTTGACCCCCCCAGTAGGTTTCTTCTTGTGCTGGTTACCGTGATATCGAGGCAATCGAATCGATTTCTGACGGATGGACTCGACATATTAACCGTTCCTCGTCCGACAGGATTTTTCCAGATTTCAGGACCAATTTTTCCATTTTGGCCGTTCAAGTAACCGAATCTTTATCTGGTTCTGGAGCCAAATTTCTTGTCGAGGAGAAGTTTGCCTAACTATTGCTTGGAATGCGGTGGAAACCTAAGTTATGACCCTGCAATCAAGCAATACGCGTGTAAGAGCTGCGGCCTAACCTTCACCCAGCAAAACCTTCTCGAAGGACGAGAAAAAATGCTTCGCACCGAAGAGTCCGCAGACGAAGAGAAGAAACGCCGCCACAAAGACTACCTGAAATGGTGGCTCAGCGACAAGAAAAAATAACCTATACGAATTTTCCGGGAACTCCTTTCTGACAATATTCTCTTAGAGAGCTTGTCTTTACTCGGTCAAGTCGAGTTCGAGCTCTAGCTCATCCCTGATCGGAATTCTGTTCGCTGCTTTCATGGCGATCTGTGGCTTGAGCTTCCTTGAAGCCTCGATCGCATCGGGGTAGACGGCGACGAGACGGAAACCCTTCTTTTGATAGAACCCGAGCGCGCTTAGATTGTCGTTAGTAGTTATGAGCCATAGCCGTTTACAGCCCTTCGCCTTTGCCTTTTTCCTGACAGCATCAATAAGGCTAGTTCCAATTCCCTTCCTTTCAAGGATGCTGTCTATCGTAACTATCTCGCATTCCGATCCATCTGTTCTAAAAGTCAGCAAGCCAACTGGTCGTTTTCCTTTGAAAACTGCAAAACCGTCAAGTTCCCCCGGACGAATGACTCGGCCTCTGGCAACGACGATCCCTGATCCCCAATGGGATTTGATGAAGGACTCAACCCAGTCGCGATCCGTGGCCTGAATCGGCCTAACGAGAAAATCGTTCAAACGGTTGGTCCCTCCCCAGTTTCGTCCTAATACCGTCATATGGAATGAATCGCTCGTGACAGGCGAAAGTATTCCCTGAGTTCCGTAAGACCCGGTATACTTCCATCCTGCATTTGCTATGAACCGTCTCAGTTCATGCAGCAAGTACACCCTATGCGACACAGGGATGCTTAGAATCAGCCGACGAGAACCCGCTTTCCTCCGGTAGAATCTCCAAGAGTTCTCCATGAACGAGTTTTCTAGGTCTAATCTTCTGAACTCTCGCCATTCAATACCCTCCAGCGTCGAACAGATTCTTTTTCGAAATGTCTGACGAGATAGTCACGGTTCACGGTTTCAATTACGAGAAGTGCATGTGGCTCAGCGATATCGAGGAGACCCGCGAGCATCTCGGCGTCCTCGTCTTCGCCGCGATACCCGATAGCCGTTCCATAGTTCAGGATCACGTCGAACTTTTTCTCACCTTTTCTCTTCAGTTGTTGAGAGACACGTCTCGTGTCCATCACGTAAAATCGAGTCTGACCTCTGACGCGGTCACGCTCAGCCCATTTCCTTGCAAAGTCCAGATACAATCGGGAGATGTCAACACCGACGACTTCGTAGCCAGCCTTGGCCAGGTTGATCGATATTCGGCCAATACCACATGCTAGATCGAGGATCCTAGCTCCTCTACGAACCTGAAACTTCTCGAAAACGGTCCGTAGGCCGCGAACGTCCGCTTTTGCCTGTCCTATCATAGATTTCATCCATGGAAGAAACACTTGCGGATGGTCTACAAACAGAACTTTGGCCCAATCCCTCTTTGTCCCAGAGTCAGCGGTCATGTGGAAGGGTTCGGAGTCGTCCACCCTCAAGAGGTTTCTTCGTCTCTTGGGAAGAGTTAATTTTCCATCGGCCGGAATGGTCTGGTCGTCGGATTCCTTGCTCGAAGGGATGCTTGAGAAATGGCGTCGCGGAGCGAGAGGTCCGCTACCCCAACTTGCTCCCGTCCAGCTTCTAAATGCTCTGGTTCTAATCGAACAAGAGGGTCCTGTTGGACGCCGCGCTTTGGCTCAAGCTCTTCAAATCAACGACGGCGTTACCCGAGGCTTGTTGGAAAGGCTTGCAGAACAGGGCTTGGTCGAGGTCAGTGAGGGGACTGGTGTCAAGCTCTCGAAGCAAGGGCGAGAGACATTGCAGAGGTATCTCAAGCAGATCGCGGTGCGGAAGATCAAGACCTTGGACGAGACGGAACTCGTCCCTGGAAAAGTCTCAGTGGGGGTTCACCTAGCGAAAAGGTACAAGCCCGGGATAACGGGTGTCTTGCAGCGGGATGAAGCCATCAAGGTAGGCGCGGAAGGGACCCTAACAATAGCGGTAGTCAACGGAAAGCTCTCAATGCCACCCGATAACAAAAAAGTTTCCGAGCTCTCACCACGTGAAGATGCTCGGATTCGAGAACTCTTCCGTCCATCAGAGAACGATCTCGTCATCATCGGTTTTGGGAAAGACGCGAACCGCGCTCTTTCTGGCGCACTCGCGGCTGTTCTCTCATTGGAGAAACAGTAGTCCCACGTTCTCAGGGGCCTGACCTAGTGAAGAAATCTCCCACGGTAGAGATAATCTCTGTCGGCAATGAATTACTGATCGGACACACGCTGGATACGAATTCTCACTGGATCGCAAAACGCTTAACAAGATTTGGGTGGACACTTCAGAGAATCACTGTTCTCCGCGACTCTCTCAATGCCATAAAGGACGGGGTTACGGGATCGCTGGGAAGAAAGCCGGACCTTTTGATTACTCTGGGGGGTCTTGGACCGACTCATGATGACATGACTCTCAGAGGGGTTGCTCTCGCCCTGAAGAAGCGGCTCTTGCTGAACCCGGACGCCTTGGCCATGGTCAAGGCCCGGTACAGTGCGCTAGAAGCTTCTACAGGTCTAACGCGGTTTCGTAGAAAGATGGCTACACTGCCAGAGGATGGCCAGCCGCTACCTAATCCGGTTGGAACCGCTCCCGGAGTTCTGATCAGGCTTGGCAAGACGAGCCTCGTATCTCTCCCGGGAGTTCCGTCTGAGATGAAAGCGATTTTCAACGGATCAGTAATTCCGATGTTGAAAGCGGCAAGGGGACAAGCACCCTTGGAGGTGTCTATTGGGCTTGTGGGAATTATCGAGTCAGCGCTCGCGCCCGCGCTCGATCGTACACGCAAGGCGTTTCCAGGGCTCTATTTCAAGTCCCATCCGCGCGGCCGGGAAGGTGGAATCCGAAGCCTAGTTCAACTTCACGTGTACAGCGTGGACCCCGGCTCTCGCGCCAAGCTGGACAACGCTATCGCATATCTCCTTCGCGAACTGTTGAGGTCAGCGTATTCCGACCGAACGGTCAAGGAGACCGGCAAGAAAGTGCTTGCGTAACTTTCTTTTTCTGTAACTACTTTTTGCTGTTAACTATTATGTGACCCCCCGGGGGGCCCTTTTTTCCCGCGCCCCACCCTCCGTGAAAACGCGCAGAATCCACGTTCACGCGCCCCTAACCTCCCTCTGGCTCTTGGACCCTGACATGTGGTGGCTATTCCCGTTCGCTAAGGTGGTCGGTTTGCCCTTCATGAAATAGTCCTGAAACCGCAAGCAGAACCCTGGATCGCCTCTCAGCTGTCGGTTGTCACTTGCCAGGAAAAGCTCGTTGTGAACCCCGGTCCCTCCATGTACCCTGCCAGCGCCTTCGCGAGTGAAGCACGGTGTCCGAACCCTACAACCGCCAGGACCTGCCCGGTCGTAGAGCCCATCACCATCTTCAACCGGTTGGTCATGTACTCCTCGCGCGTATCGATCAGTATCCCGCTCAACACCGGGTATCTTTTCCGGAAAGCCTCGATCTGCGATTCCATGTCCTCCGTCAGCTTCGACCAGTTTATCCTGCTGAAAGGCAAGACTACAAGGCTCGCCAGCGCATCAACCACCAGCCTCGCCTTCTCCTTCCGCGGCAGCTTCCGCAACGCCGCACCCGTATTCGCGATCGGCAGATCAATGAACTCCACTCTGGACCCGACAGCCATTGCCGCCCTAGCCGCCTCCAGCATCTCCGTTCCAGGCGGCGACCCGGTCATCTGGCCCGCAAACCTCTCCAACAACGCCATGGTCAGAAATGATAATCCTGCTCCCCGTCCACTCTGAGCCTTCGGATTCTCCAGCGCCATCAAACGAGCCGCATCCAGCTCCAAGGCAACTACCTCCGGTTTCATTCGCAGAATAGTATCCCTGACGCTTGTAGCGCTGGCAGGGTCCACGTGTACAGTCCCGATCATGGACAAGCGACTAGTAACTCGTTCCAGTCCTCGTTGACCTCTCTGCCAGAAAGAGCGGGTTGAACGTCTATAAGGCGGCTTCCCCTATTCCAACAATCAGGCCCGTCAATTGTCAAACGGGATCCAGCTATGACCAATCTCGAAACGCTCGCGGACGAGCGTCAGCGGATCAAAATCGACGAACGAAAGCTCCTAGGAGCACTCTCCGAGGCAAGAAGCAAGCTCGACAGTACACGCACTGAGCTCCAAGAGAGCCGGAAGACCCGTGACGAACTCAACGAGACAGTCAGAGCCCTCAAGAAGACAAGAGACAACCTCCGAGACAAAGCAAAACAGAACATCACAAAACTGAAGACACTCCAGAAAACAGCGCCCAAGCTCCTCCAGTCCGTAACCGCCGAGCACGAGCTACAACAGCTCGAATGGCAGGTACAATCCGCCCCACTAGGCAAAGATGAAGAAAAGCGTCTGATGATAAAGATCCGAGCCCTTGAGATCCAGGTCACAGCGGCCAAGAAGATCAACCGACTACGAGACGAGGTTGGCAACGCCAACAAGGAAGCAGACGAGCTCCACGCAAAAGTCCAGGAACTCGCCGAGGAGAGCCAGAAACATCACGAGGAGATCGTGATATTATCCGAGCGGTTTGAAGCACTCAAGATAAAACAGGAAGATGTCCGAAAGTCCCTAAACCAGCTCCGCGGAGAATACAAGGACGCAGACGAGCAATACCAAGTAGTCAGAAAATCGATCGATCTAGCTGATAAGATGACCCAGCGTCAGAAAGAAGAAACTCACAAGCAAAACCTGAAGGAGGCTGCGAAGAAGAAGCTCAGCCAAGGCGCAAAGCTCTCCCTCCACGAGCTAAGCGCGCTCTACGAGGAAGAAGAATGAGACCGCCCATCGCCATAATCGGCGGCTCAGGAGTCAAATCCATCATCAAAGGAGAAGAAAAAATCGTCGGCACACCATACGGTCCAACCCCAACCCTGACTATTGGGCAAGTCAAAGGACGAGAAGCAATCTATCTACCACGACACGGCGAAGGACACACTGCCCCGCCTCACAAGGTGAACTATCGAGCCAACATCTGGGGACTCAAAAATCTCGGAGTCGAACGAATAATCGCCACCAACGCCGTCGGCGCAATAGACACGACCCTCACACCAGGCGATATAGTCGTACCATCAGACCTGATCGATTTCACAAAATCCCGACGAGGAACCTTCTACGACGACCCCCCAGTCACACATATCGACGTATCCGAGCCATACTGCCCAACCCTGAGAAATGCGATGACGAGTGCTGGCTCTGACAACAAGAAGACCCTGCGAAACGACGTCGTAATGGCCGCCACTGAAGGTCCAAGATATGAAACA
>Ga0209236_1000173_pt1 | contig 34091 bp, 30 predicted proteins | sample GraSoi013_1_40cm_FD_185819 | JGI IMG/M metagenome (GOLD analysis project Ga0209236, IMG submission 185819) | Grasslands soil microbial communities from the Angelo Coastal Reserve, California, USA - Sample 09_27_2013_1_40cm (SPAdes) (version 2) | ecosystem: Environmental > Terrestrial > Soil >... | reverse complement strand
GCGCCACGTCGCGCTGGTACTGCAGCTCCGCCATGGTCAGCTCCCGGTCGGTGCCTCCGGGATGGCCGGACACGAACGTCAGCTCACCCTCCTTCGCTCCGGCGGGAGAGAATCTGAAGTAGTGCTCGGTCCGGACGGGCTTGCCGTCTTCGTAGGCGCGAAGGAACGAGACGTCGAGGTCGTAGCGGGGGAAGTTGAAATTGTCGGGATCGCCGCCGAAGAAAGCGATGGCCACTTCCGGAGCGAACACCAGGCGCACGTCCTGGAAGCGCTTGTACTTGTACAGGCTGTACTGCCCGCCGTGGTACAGCTCGACGACGTCGCAGCGCAGCCTGTCGTTCCCGGCCGCGCACTCGCGCTCGATGGACGCCATCGCCGCCTTTCGCTTGTCGTTGAACTCCTTGCCCGGCTTCAGCCCCTTCGTCGCGCCCTGCACCCGGGCGGTCACGTCCCCGATCTGGATCAGCTGGTTGAGCTCGATCTCCGGGCACTTCACCTCGTTCTCCAGCGTCGGCGCGTAGAAGCCCTCCGCGACGAAGTCCTTCTCCTTCGTCGAGAGCTGCTCGATGCAGGAATGAGAGCAGTGGTGATTCGTCATCACCAGGCCCTCGGGCGAAACGAAGCTGCCCGAGCATCCGCCGGCCAGCCTCACGGAGGCGAGCTGGGCTTGCTGCAGCCATTGCGCGTCCGGGGAGAAGCCGTACTTCTGGCGCACCTTCTTCGCAGGGAAGTTGTCGAACGTCCACATCCCTTCGTCGGCGCGTGCGGCGAGCGCGAAGGCGACAGAGAGCAGGGCGAGTCTCTTCATCGGCTGGATTCTCCTCGAATGGGGCGGTTGCTTTCTGTTGTACGGGTGGGCCGGCGTCAAGGCGAGTTTGCGGGGGCGAAGGCGACACCATGGAATGCCGTCCTGCAGGCAGGCGGGCATGCGGCGCAATGACTACGGCGGAGCGACCCCGCTGAGCAGGGCGGCTACGCGCGCGATCTCCAGCGCGAGGTCGGACTCGCTCAGCCAGTCCACGGGAAAATGCCGCTGCGCGCGCAGGTATGCGTCGAGCTGCGCGTCGCGGCCGTAGAGCGCAAATGCCGCCTTTACCGCATCGGCCAGCTCGCGCCGCGCGATCTCCGGCGTCCCCAGGTTGACCTGCGCCGCCTCGAGGTGCCTGCCCGCCCGGGCCAGCTTTGCCCGGTCGTGCAGGCGCAAGTTCTCGCGCCGCGAGACCACGGACATGGAATCGAGGAACCGGGCGAGGTTCTCGACCGACTGGCGGATTTCCAGGGCGGGGGGCGCAGCCGCCTTCACCAGCGCATAGAGGGTCGCGCGGGTCTCCAGGAAGATCCTCTTGTCGCTGGTGCGCAGCTGGTGAAGCGCGCGGGTCCGCGAGAACGCGTGCACGTCCTTCAAGGCGTCCTGCAGCGCGGCGACGATGCGGTCGTCGGCGGCCGCGCCGATTCGTTTCGCGTGCCCGCGGAAGAGAAAGGCGAGATTCGTGGTCGCGTTGCGCACGAGCAGGCTGTTCTCGAGCTCCCCGACATATCCGGGAACGACATCCTCGCGGTCGACGACGGCGATGAAACTGCACACCTGGTAGATCAATTCCCCGAGCCCCAGACGGACGCGCCCGCGGAACTCGAGCAAGTCCTGGATGAGCATCCAGGGATCGCCCATGACCGTGGGGTTGCGCAGCCGGTCGCCGAGCCGGGTCACGTCACGGCGCATCCCCGAGCAGACCGCTGCGACGAGCGACGCGATCTCCTCCGCGGTGCTCTTCGGGGCGCCTTCTTCCTTCGCCTGGGCGCTGGCGGAAGGAGCGAAGGCGGCGTCGAGATCGTCGAGGCTCTCGTCCTCGGCAGGCGGGGGAAACTGCGCCGTCGCGCCCGCGATCACCTCGTTGACCTGCTTGACCGTGCCGCTCATGACCGGCGCCAGATCTTCCCAGAGTGCGAGCGTATGACCGCCTTGCTCCTGGCCGGCCTCGAACTGGACCAGGTCCAGATCAGCCAGCTGGACGATGGCTTGTGCCGCCGCCGTCAACAGCAGCGTGATCCGGTCGCGCAACGCGGCGTCGAAGCTCTGGGCGACCCCGATCAGCCGCCGTTCGACGGTCGATGCCACGTTGTCGTCCAGCGGTGCGATCGCCGGCATCGGAAGCTCCATAGCGCACTTTCCCCGTACAGGCAGTGACGGACCACACGGCGGCCCTGTTCCGATGTGACGGCCTGGGCGCTGCGGCCTCACAGCCCTACTGCGTCATCGTGTCCCGGCGAAGTTGAGCTCGCCCCGCCAGCGCACCGCGACGGGCTTGCCGTCCCGCAGCGCTGGCGCATACGTGCAGCTCGCGATGTACCTCTGGATCGCCTTGAGCGCGCCGGCCGACGCCTTGCCCGTCACGCTCACGTCGCTCACCCTGCCGTCCGCGCCGACGAGATAGATCGCGCGCACGACGCCGGCGACGGTCTCCCCCTCCGGAATGCGGGGGCCGCGCCCCTTGCATGACTTCCGGACCGGCGCGGTCTGGTCCTCGCCGGCCTCGGCGCGGGTTTCCAACGAGGCAAGCTCGACCTCTTGCGGCGCGGGCGCATGTGCGCAGGCGAGGAGCAGGAGCGCGAGGGCAAGGAGGGACCGCGGCATCGAGCGGAGGCTACCCTGCCCCTGCCGCCAGGGCACATCTCATGCGGATACGAGAAGGGCGCACTTCGGGGGAGGAAGTGCGCCCTTCGTCGTCGCGTCTGCTCCCCTGGCTTACGCCGCCTCGTCGAAGTCCGCGAGGTAGCGGCTGAGGAAGTTGCGCGTGCTCTTCTCCACCTGCCGGACGCGCTCGCGGGAAAGGCCCCACTGCTTGCCGAGGTCCTCCAGCGTGCGGGGATCGTCCTGAGTCAGGCGGTCGCTGAGAATGTCCCAGGCCAGCTCGCCCATGCGCTTGCGGACGCGGCCGAGCGCATTGCGCACGTCTTCGTTCTGCTCGGCGCGCAGGAGCTGGGCATCCGGGCCCGGTCCCTCGTCGGCGAGACGGTCGAGGTGCGTCGCATCGCTGTCGCCGTCGGTGCCCAGCGTCTCCTCCAGCGAGATGTCGCGTGGAGGCAGGCCGCCGTTCGGCATCGTGCGGCGCACCGCGGAAGGCCCATCCTTCAGACAGCGCGTGATGTACGCACGGATCCACCACACCGCGTAGGTCGAGAACCGGTTTCCCTTCTCCGGGTCGAAGTGCTCGATGGCCTTGAGCAGGCCGTAGTTGCCTTCCTGGACCAGATCCTCGAGGCGAACGCCACGCCCCATGAACTTGCGGGCGACCGAGATGACGAGGCTCAGGTTGTGCACCACGAGCTTTTCCTGGGCTCGCCGATCGCCCTTCCGCGCCTTCCGCGTGACCACGAGTTCCGTCTCGCGGTCGAACGGCGGATGCGCGCGGATCAGCTTGATCAGCGGCGCCAGATCGTCGAATTCACTGCGGTCGCGCGGCATCTTCCTTCCTTCCTCTCATTCCCTTTGAAACGCTCGAAATCACCTGTCGATCTGACTGCCTAACGGCCCAACCGTTCACCTATTCCTTGGATGCACAACGCGGGCCGGTGTTGCGCATTCCATTTCGCGTCGTTATGACGCAGGGTCCATCTCTCGGGTCCTTGGATGCCCGGGGAGCGGATTCGTTGCCAAAGTCAGCTGCCTTCAACGACACCGTCCAGCGGTGGTTCGAGGCGTCGTTTCCAGCCCCTACGCGCGCGCAAGCCCTCGGCTGGCCCCCGATTCTCGCAGGGGAATCCACCCTTTTGCTCGCTCCCACCGGGTCTGGCAAGACCCTCGCTGCCTTTTTGACGGCGATCGACCGTTTGATGTTCACCCCCGCTCCAGCAAAAAAAGAGCGATGTCGGGTGGTTTACGTTTCGCCCCTCAAAGCCCTGGCAGTGGACGTGGAGCGCAACCTCCGTGCGCCGCTCGCCGGAATTGCGGCGCAGGGCGGCGCCCTGCACGTTCCCCAGGTCGGCATCCGGACGGGCGACACCCCGGCGAGCGAGCGGGCGCAGATGTCGCGCACACCGCCGGACATCCTCATCACCACGCCCGAATCGCTCTACCTGCTGCTCACCTCGCAAGCGCGCGAGATCCTGCGCCCGGTCGAGACCGTCATCGTCGACGAGATCCATTCCCTCGTCGCAACCAAGCGCGGCGCGCACCTCTTCCTCTCGCTGGAGCGGCTGCAGCAGCAAGCGGGCCGCGAGCTCCAGCGGATCGGGCTCTCGGCGACCCAGCGTCCGCTCGACGAGGTGGCGCGCCTGCTCGGGGGAGGCGAGCCCAGCGGCAAGAAGTGGCGGGCGCGGCCGGTCACCATCGTGGACGCGGGATCGAGGAAGCAGCTCGAGGTCCGCGTCGAGGTGCCGGTCGACGATCTCTCCAGGCTGGGGGAGCTCGAGGAGCTTCCGTCCGGGCCGGCTTCGGCCGGGCCCCAGCGCCGCAGCATCTGGCCGTCCATCCATCCGCGGCTGCTCGAGCTCATCCGCGCACATCGCTCGACGATGATCTTCGTCAACTCGCGCCGGCTGGCCGAGCGGCTCGCGGGAGCGTTGAACGACCTGGCCGGCAGCGAGGTGGCGCTCGCGCACCATGGATCGGTCGCGCGCGACAAACGCCAGGAGATGGAGGATCGGCTCAAGCGCGGCGCGCTGCCCGCCATCGTCGCCACCTCCTCGCTCGAGCTCGGCATCGACATGGGCTCGGTGGACCTGGTGGTCCAGATCGAGGCGCCTCCTTCCATCGCGTCGGGACTGCAGCGCATCGGCCGTGCGGCGCACCAAGTAGGCGGCGTCCCGAAAGGCGTCGTCTTCCCCAAGCATCGCGGCGACCTGCTCTGCAGCGCCGCGGCCGCCTGGGGCATGGCCGCAGGCCAGGTGGAGGAGACGTTCTATCCCCGCAACCCGCTCGACGTGCTCGCCCAGCAGATCGTCGCGCACACGGCGAACGGCGTGCACAAGGTGGACGAGGTGTACGCGCTGGTGCGGCGCGCCGCACCCTTCGCGGATCTCCCCCGCAGCTCGTTCGAGGGCGTGCTCGACATGCTCTCGGGCCGGTATCCGTCGGACGAGTTCGCCGAGCTGCGTCCGCGCCTCACCTGGGACCGGATCGCGGGCACGCTGCGCGCTCGCGAGGGGGCGGCGCGCGTGGCGATCGCGAACGCCGGAACCATTCCGGATCGCGGCCTCTATGGCGTGTTCCTGGAGACCGGAGAGGCCGGAGGCGGCAAGCAACGGCGCGTGGGCGAGCTGGATGAAGAGATGGTCTTCGAGTCGCGAGAGGGCGACGTGTTCGTCCTCGGCGCTTCCAGCTGGCGGATCGAGGAGATCACCGAGGACAAGGTGATCGTCACTCCCGCGCCCGGCGAACCGGGGAAGATGCCCTTCTGGCACGGCGATCGACCCGGCCGCCCCTTGGAGTTCGGGATGCACGTCGGACGCCTGTCGCGCGAGCTGGCCCGCGCCCCGAAAGCCAAGGCGCTGACGAGGCTCCAGAGGGACGGGCTCGACGAACGCGCGGCGGCGAACCTCGTCCAGTACCTGCACGACCAGGCCGACGCCACGGGCGAGGTTCCCAGCGATGAGACGGTGATCGTCGAGCGTTACCTGGACGAGGTGGGAGACTGGCGCGTGTGCGTGCTGACCCCATTCGGCGCTCGGGTTCATGCCCCTTGGACCACGGCCGTGGTGCGCCGTCTCGAGCAGGATCGCGGGCTCGAGGTGGAGACGATGTGGACGGACGACGGCATGGTGTTCCGCGTGCCGGAATCCGACGCGCCTCCGGAAGTCGAGCTGTTCTTTCCCCGCGCGGACGAAGTCGAGGATCTGGTGGTCCAGGCGCTCGGCACCACCTCCTTGTTCGCCGCGCGCTTCCGCGAGAACGCTGCGCGGGCGCTGCTCTTGCCGCGCCGCCATCCCGGCCGCCGCAGTCCGCTCTGGGCACAGCGGAAGCGCGCGCGCGACCTCCTGCAAGTCGCCTCCCGCTACGGAAGCTTCCCCTTGCTCCTGGAGACCTACCGCGAGTGCCTGCGCGACGTCTTCGATCTGCCGGGGCTGCAGGAGACGCTGCGGCGGCTGCAGGATCGGCGGCTGCGCGTGGTGTCCGTCGACTCGCGCACTCCCTCGCCGTTCGCCGCCTCCCTGCTCTTCAGTTACGTCGCGAACTTCATCTACGACGGCGATACGCCGCTCGCCGAGCGCCGCGCGCAGGCGCTCTCGGTCGACCAGGCGCAGCTGCGGGAGTTGCTCGGCGAGGCCGAGATGCGCGAGCTGCTCGACGCGCGATCCATCGCGGAGCACGAGCACGCCGCCCAGAGGCTCGGCCGCCCCGCGCACGGGGTGGACGGGTTGCATGACCTGCTGCTCGCGCTGGGCGACCTGTCGGAAGGGGAGATCCACCAGCGATTCGAGGGCGAGCCGCCGCTCCAGCAGCTCTTCGAGGAGCGGCGCGCGTTTCCGCTCAACCTGGCCGGCGAGAAGCGCTGGGTCGCGGCCGAGGACGCGGCGCGGGTGCGCGACGCTCTCGGCGTGCCACCTCCGCCGGGACTGCCGCGGGAGCTGCTCGAGCCGGTGAAGGACCCGCTCGGGGACCTGGTCTCGCGCTGGGCACGTACGCACGGGCCCTTCCGGGCCGAGGACCTCGCGGCGCGATGGGGCGTGGGGACGGCGGTGGTGCGGAGCGCCCTGGAGCGACTCGCCGGACAGGAGCGCGTGCTGGAGGGAGAGTTCCTTCCCGGCGGGCGCGGCCGGGAGTGGGTCGACGCCGAGGTGCTCAAGGCGCTCAAGCGGCGCTCGCTGGCGAAGCTGCGCAAGCAGGTCGAGCCGGTCGATCCTGCCGCGCTGGCGCGCTTCGTCGCGGACTGGCAGGGCCTCGCCCGCCCCCGGCGCGGGCTCGATGCGCTCCTCGGCGCCGTCGAGCAGCTGCAGGGCGCGCCGCTGGTCGCGAGCGCGCTGGAGCGCGAAATGCTCTCCGCGCGCATCCAGCCCCTGCGCCCGGGCGACCTGGACATCCTGTTCTCGGCCGGCGAAGTGATCTGGCGGGGCGTCGAGCCGGTGGGCAGCCGCGACGGGCGCATCGCGCTGTATCTCACGGACCACTACCGCCTTCTAGCGCCGCAGCCGAAGAAGGCCGAGGGCGAGCTGTGTGAGAAGCTGCGGCAGGAGCTTCGCAGGCGCGGCGCTTCTTTCTTCGCCGACTTGCAGACGGCGACCGGCGCGTTTCCCGCGGACCTGCTCAAGGCGCTGTGGGACCTGGTCTGGGCGGGCGAGGTCACCAACGACACCCTGGCGCCGCTTCGCTCGTACCTGCGCGGGGCGCCGAAGGAGGACCGCCGCATTCCGCACCTGGGCCGCGCGTTCCGCTCGCGTCGGATCGGTCCGCCAGGCAGCGAGGGGAGATGGTCGCTGCTTCCCGCGCCGTCTGGAACGCCGACCGAGCGCGCCACGGCGCTCGCGCAGACCCTGCTCGCGCGGCACGGCGTCGTCACGCGCGAGACGGTGCATGCGGAGGAGATCACGGGCGGATTCGCGGCGGTGTACCCCGTGCTCAAGGCGATGGAGGACGCCGGCCGCGCGCGGCGCGGGTACTTCGTCGCGGGCCTGGGCGGCGCGCAGTTCGCCATTCCCGGCGCCGAAGAGCGCCTGCGCAGCTTCCGCGAGCCGGCGGCGGAGCCGCTCACGCTGGTGGTCGCGGCAACCGATCCGGCGAACCCGTACGGGGCCACCCTTCCCTGGCCGCGCACCAATGGCGAGGCGCGCGCCCAGCGCGCGGCCGGCGCGCAGGTGGTGCTGCACGATGGCGCGCTCGTCGGCTGGCTCGGCCGGGGCGAGCAGAACCTACAGACGTTCCTGCCCGGTGAAGAGCCGGAGAGGTCGCAGCGTGCCCGCGCGCTGGCACATGCCTTGGCAGCGCTCGTGGATGAAGGGAAGCGCAAGGCGCTGCTGATCGCCCGCGTGGATGGCGAGGACGTCGAGGGCTCGCCGCTCGCGCCGGCGCTCAAGGCAGCGGGATTCACCTCCGGGAGCAAGGGGTATCTAAAAACGGCGCCGCTCGGGCGCGGAGCGATCGCGCCGGAGCCAGCGGAGGCTCTGGAAGAGGAAGATGCCGGAGGGTGACACCATCTTTCGCGCCGCGACGGCGCTGCGCAAGGCGCTTCAGGGCGCGCGCGTCACGCAATTCCACAGCGCAAGGCTCGGGCGCGGGCCGGTCGGCGAGCGCATCGAGGAGGTCACGGCCCGCGGCAAGAATCTGCTGCTGCGCTTCGAGAAGGGCCGCACGCTGCGCACGCACATGATGATGCACGGATCCTGGCACATCTACCGCGAGGGCGAGCGGTGGCGCCTCCCCGGGTTCCAGGCGCGGGTCGAACTGCACGCCGACAACGGGCTCGTAGCGGTCTGCTTCGCCGCTCCGGTCGTCGAATGGCTGATGCCGGGGGCAATCGCGAACCTGGGTCCGGACGCGACCGCGGACGCATTCGATTCCGCGGAAGCCGCGAGGCGGCTGCGCCACCTCGACGGCGTTCCGCTGGAGCGAGCGCTCTTGACGCAGTCGGCCCTCTCCGGCGTCGGCAACGTCATCAAGTGCGAAGCGCTCTTCCTCGAGCGCCGCGATCCGTTCCAGCCCGTCTCCTCGCTCGACGACGAGGCGCTCGCCGCGCTCGTCGACCGATCGCACCGGCTGCTGGTCCGCAACCGGACCGCTGGACCGCGGAGCACCCGAAACGCCTTCGGCGCCGTGCGCTTCTGGGTGTATGGCCGCTCCGGGGAGCCATGTTTCGTCTGCGGCGAGACCGTCCGGGTGAAGAAGACGCAGCGGATCACGTACTACTGCCCACGATGCCAGTTGGACCTGCGCGGCCGAGGCGAAGGATGAGCGCGACGGTCGGAAAGCTTCTCGTCGCCATCGGCCTGGCGATCGCGCTCGTCGGCGCCCTGGCGTGGCTCGCGCCGCGTTCGCTGCGCTGGATGGGGCGGCTGCCCGGGGACATCCGGGGCGAGCACTTCGCCTTTCCGATCGTCACCTGCCTGGTGATTTCGGTGGTGCTGACGATCGTGCTGAACGTGCTGGCACGATTGCTCCGTTAGATCTGCCGCCTCAGCTCCGCTTCGGCGAAGTGCAGGCGGTCGTTTCCCCAGAAGCTGCGCTCTCCGACGAAGAGCGTCGGCACGCCGAAGACTCCGCGCGCCAGCGCGAGATCGGTGTTCTTGCGCAGGGCGTCCTTGATCTCCTGAAGATGCGTCGCGGCGACGAGCCCCTTCCCGTCGAGCCCCGCCCTGGCGAGGGCGCGCTCGATCACCGAGCCGTCCGAGATGTCCTCGCCGTCCGCCCAGTAGGCACCGAAGAGGGCGTGCATCGCCTCGGCGCCGCGCTCCCGGCGATCGGCTGCGATGCAGGCGCGCAGCGCTTGGATGGTGCTGATCGGAAACGCCCTCGGGATCTGCATCGGCACGCCGTACTGGTGCGCCCAGCGGGCGGTGTCCTCGCTCATGTACTTGAGTTGCTGCGGCGGCGGAACCTGATGGCCGGTCGCCTTGCGCAGGCCCCCGAGCGTGATGGGCAACAGCCGCGCGTTCGCGCCGGTTCGCTGCTCGATGCCGGCGAGCTGCGTCGAGGCGAGATAGCTGTAGGGCGAGCCCAGGTCGTAGAAGAAATCGAAGGTCTGCGGCATGCGGCGAACCGTAATCGACGCGCACCCATCCGGCAACGCGCCCCGCGCTCGTCCTCATGCCCGCGCGCGCGCAATTTTCTTCAAGAACATCACGTTCGGAGCCGAGCTACAATCGGAATAACCTCGAGGAGATCCAGATGCGATCGTTCGTTTTCGCAGCGCTGCTCCTGAGCCTTCCGGCAGCGGCCGAATACGCGGCTGCGGACGTGACGAACGGTGGGACCATCAAGGGGAAGATCACCTACAACGGCAAGCCGCCGCCACCGAAGAAGATCATGATCACCAAGGACCCGAAGATCTGCGGGACGTCGCGCGACGACGATACTTTCGAGATCGCGCCCGACGGCGGCGTGAGGAACGTAGTCGTCTACCTGGCGGACATCAAAAGCGGCAAGAAGTTCGAGGGCGAGATGAAGCCGGAGCTCGACCAGAAGGGCTGCCACTACCAGCCGCACGTGCAGGTGGTGGCGCTGCACTCGACGCTGCAGGTGAAGAGCAGCGACCCCATCCTGCACAACGTCCACTCCTATCTGAACGGGAGCACGGTGATCAATTTCGCCGTTCCACCCCAGCCGGGGCTGGTGCTCCCCAAGAAGCTCGACAAGCCGGGCGGGCAGCAGCTCAAGTGCGACGTCCACAATTTCATGACTGGCGGTTTCTTCGTCGCTGAGAATCCCTACTACGGGCTCACCGGCGAGGACGGCACCTACGAGATCAAGGACGTGCCGGCGGGCAACTACACCATCGCCACCTGGCACCAGGCAGCGGGTCCACTCAGCGAGCCAATCGCCGTGGCGGCAGGCGGAACGGCCACGTTCAACGGCAAGGTCAAGTAGCGCGCATCCGCGGCCGCGCCAGGCTGGTGGCGGCGGCGGCGAAGAGCACGGCGGGGATGAAGTACGCGAGCAGCACGTGTGCCATGCTGGCGCGATCCGCATACGTGAAGCCGCCGCCCGCGAGCGCCGCGGCGCCGATCAAGAGGAGCACGCGCGCAAAGCCGCCCCGGTAGCGCTCCATCCACATCGACATCAGCGCCGGAAAGGCGCAGACGACGGCGATGACCGGCGCCGCGCCCATGAAAATGCCGTCGGGGCAGGCCGATGAGGGCGACGAACGTCAGGGCGAACCCGATGGCGACGACGATCGCCGCGCGCTTGTCGGCGGCGGTTTGCTCCCGGCGTTGCGCGGCGCGCTTCCTTCGAGGAGTGCCATGAGGGAAACATGCGCACGCTTCAACGGCCCACAACGCGCGCTCACTTGCCCGCTTCGGGAGGAGGCACGAAGGGTGGCTCGCTGGCGAGTTTGCGGTGCAGCTTCTCCGCGGCGGGCGTGCCTTTCATGCGCAGGAGCGAGCGTAGGTAGTACACGAGCGCCCAGATGTCCGCTTCCTTGTTGGGCAGCGAGATCGGATTCCAGGCGGGCATGGCCGCGCCGGTCACGCCGGCGACGAGGATGCGGTAGAGGTCGCCCCCCTCCGTCTCGGGATTGATCGAGCGCAAGGTGTTGAAGAGGAAATCGGGCGGCAGGATCTTCACGCCGTACTCGCTGTCCTTGATCTCTGGCAGGTACATCGCGTCACGGAAATCGGTGGTGCCGACGCCGAGGCTGGCCTTGGAGGCGTCGTAGATCTCTTGCTTGGTGGCGTAAGCAGGGTGGCATCCCAGGCACTGCGCGAAGCCGTGATAGAGGGTCTTGCCGCGCGCGACGGCCTCCGCCTTGCGCGCCTCGCCCCACGGGTCGGGCTCTGGCACCACCGGATCGCCGACCGCGTCGTCCTCCTTCCACTTGGGCGAGAGCGTCTTGATGTACTGGATGATCTCGTCGAGCTTCTGGTCGGGCACGTCCCAGGTGAGCATGGCGGTGCCGTGCAGGCCGCCGCGGACGATGCGCACCAGGTCCTCGTCGCGCGGCAGCTTCTGATCGAGCACGCCGGCGAACTTGAAGGAACCCTGAGTGAAGTCGCGCGGCGGCGGGCGCAGGCCAGGCGCGGCGGGGCCCTTGCCGTCGCCCTTGTCGCCGTGGCAGGCGCGGCAGTACTGCAGGTATGCGACGTGTCCGGCGTTGAGGATCCCGGGCGCCACCATCTTCCCGGCGAGCTTGATCGGCTCCTTGAACCTGGGTCTGGCTTCCCGTGCGCAGGCGGCGGCGAGGAGAAAAGCGGCCAGGCTGGCGAGAGCGCGCATGTCGATCCTCAGATGAGAAAGACGGTCAGGTACATGAGCAGCCAGACCGCTCCGACGAAGTGCCAGTAGCCGGTCCAGAGCCTGAGTCCCAGATTGCGCGCGGGTCCGAAGGCGTGGAAGAACGCGCGCGTGAGCAGCCAGCCAAGGCCACCCAGCCCGACCGCGACGTGGATCGCGTGGATCGCGGTCAGCCCGTAGAAGACCGACGGGTACGCGCCTCCTTCGGGACGCAGTCCGGCGCGCCAGAGGCCGGTCCAGAGCACGAATTGCAGAGAGAGGAAAGCGAGGCCGAGCAAGAAGCCGGCCGCGATCGCAGGGAGCACCGCGGCCGCCTGCGCCCGTCGCGCCGCAGACAACCCGCGTTGCATCGCCACGCTGGAGAGGCCGATGATGAGCGTGTTGATCCCAGGCAGCAGGCGCGGCAGCGGGGGCGTGCCCGGCGGCGGCCAGACCGGTAGCCGTGCGCGCAGCATGCCGTAGGAGAAGAAGAGGGCGGCGAACATCATGGCCCAGGAGCCGAGAAAGATGACCATGCCGATCCAGGCCGTCGCCTGCTCGCGCGCGCCGCGCGGTCGGTAGCGTATGACCGACATGGCCTCCGCCCCGATCATCCCGCGCTCGCCACGGCGGGGGGCATCGCCTCGGGAAGCTCCTCCGCCTGGCCGATGAAGTCGCGCCCGAGCCGCCGCCGGACCTCGGGATCGGCGAACTCGTGCGGCCCCCGCAGCACGGTGGGGATGCGGTCGTAGTTGTGGTAGGGCGGCGGCGAAGCGGTGAACCATTCCAGCGTGCTCACCTGCCAGGGATTGCTCTCCGCCTTCTCCCCGGCGATCAGGCTGCGGATGAAGTTGTAGATGAAGATGAACTGCGCGAAGAGGAGCAGGAAGGCGGCGTAGCTGGCGACACGGTTCACGCCGAGCAGGTGCTTGAGGAAGGTGTACTGGTAGGGATCGTAGAGTCGGCGCGATTGGCCCGAGTAGCCGGCGAGGAGCTGCCCGCTGAAAACCGTCACCAGGCACACCAGCGTGATCCAGAAGTGCACCTTGCCGAGGGTCTCGTTCATCCGTCGCCCGAACATCTTCGGGAACCAGAAGTAGATCGCCGCGAGGCTGGCGACGAAAGAGGCCGCGGCCATGGTGAGATGGAAGTGCCCCACCACGAACATGGTGTCGTGGAGATAGATGTCCGTCGCGGTGGCGCCGAGATAGAGGCCGGTGAGGCCGCCCATGCCGAAGACGAAGAGCATGCCGAGCGAGAAGAGCATCGGCGTGGTGAGGCGGATCGAGCCCTGCCAGACGGTGCGCAGCCAGTTGAGGAAGAGCAGCTCGGCGGGCACGCTGATGATGAGGGTCAAGAGCATGAAGCTCTGGCCCAGGAGCGGCGTGAACCCGGTCAGGAACATGTGATGGCCGTAGACCATCGCCGAGAGGACGCATACGGCGATCATCGCGTAGACGGTGCCGCGGTACCAATTCGCGGGCTTCCGGCTGAAGAAGGAGAGCAGGTCGCTGACGATGCCCCACGCCGGCAGGATGAGGATGTAGACCTCGGGGTGGCCGAAGATCCAGAAGAGGTGTTGGAAGAGGATCGGATCGCCGCCGCCGGAGACGCTGGCGGTCGCGCCGGCGATGAAGAACTGCGTCCCGAAAAGCCGGTCGAGCAGTAGAAGGAGCGCGGCCGAGCCGAGCACCGGCACGAAGAGCACGTTGAGGATGGCGGTGAGCCACAGCCCCCAGGTGGCGAGCGGCAGTCGCATCCACGTCATTCCCGGCGCGCGGTGGCGGATGACGGTGGTGACATAGTTGATCCCGCCCATGATGGTCGAGACGCCGGTAACGAAGACGGCGGCGACCATCCAGGTTTGCCCGCTGCCGGGCGTGCCGACGTTGGTCGAGAGCGGCGGATAGGTGGTCCAGCCCGCGCCGGCCGCGCCCAGTTCCCCGAACAAGGAGAGGATGACGAACACGAGCGAGAGCGCGAAGGTCCAGAAGGAGAGCGCGTTGAGCCAGGGGAAGGCCATGTCGCGCGCGCCGATCTGCAGCGGCAAGAGGAAGTTGCCGAAGGCGCCGATGAGGACGGGCGTGATGGCGAAGAAGATCATGATCAGCCCGTGCATGGTGAAGATCGTCATGTAGGTCGCGGGCCCGATCGCGCCGCCCTGCGAGCGGAGGAAGATCGACCCCAGCACCGGCACCGGCTTGCCGGGGAAGGCCCACTGCCAGCGGATCATCATCGCGAGAAGGCCGCCGACGAGGAGGAAGCCGAGCCCTGCCCAGAGGAACTGCCGGCCGATCATCTTGTGGTCCAGCGACCAGAGATACTTGAAGAAGAAGCTCTTCGGCTCGTGGTGGATGGGCTGGAGCTCCTCGTGCGCCGCCCTCTCCTCGCTCGGAATCACTTGCATCAGATCCTCGCGTGCTCGGACCAGTCCCAGCCCCAATGGGCCTCCCGGTCGTCGGGGTCGTAGTCGCGCGCGGAATTGGCCGAGGCCTCGGCTGCCCACTTCTCCCAGTCGGGCCGCGGCAGCACGGTGAGCGTCGCCTTCATCTTGTAGTGGTTCAATCCGCAGTGTTGCGCGCAGGCGATGTCGAACTCGCCAGTCTCCTTCGCCTCGAACCAGACGCGGTTCACCATCCCCGGCACGGCGTCGATCTTGGCGCGCATGTTGGGGATGTTGAAGCTGTGGATCACGTCGGTGGAGACGAGTTGGAAGAGGATGGGTGTGCCCTCCGGCACGACGACGTCGTTGAAGGTGACGATGTCGTCGGGCGTATTGAACTTGCCATCGGGGCCGGCGTAACGCGCCACCCAGGCCCACTGGTGCGCGGTGATCTCGATGCGCACCGACTTGGGATCGGCCTCGACCTTGGCGAAGTTTCCGAAGACGTCGCGCGCCAGGATGAGGGAATTGACGAAGAGAGGGCCGTCGACCACGAAGAAGATGGCGCCGGCGATGCAGAGGCCGACGGCGATCGAGCGGGTGGAGGTACCGTGATCGAATCTCGCCTCATGGCGCGGGCCGTGGCGCAGGCAGGCCAGCACCACCCACGCCACCATGATGACGAAGAGGAGGCCGACGTAGACGCTGGTCTCGTTGATCAGCGCGTCGATGCGCCAGCCGTGGAGCGAGGCGTCGTGGGGGAGGCCGATCCCCTTCTCCGGAAGCGGCGCGAGAAGCAGGGTCATGGCGAGTCCTCGCTGCGGATGGCGTGCGCCACGGCGGCCACCACCAGGTAGGGAACGGCGATCATCCCGGCGAGGAGCAGGAGCGCGCCGCCGCCCTGGGCGCGCCCGCTGATGCAGAGAGGGCAGAGCACGAGCCAGAGCGCGTTCACGGTAGCCTCCTCCAGATTCCGTCGGCGATCAGTACCAGCGCATAGATTACCGGGAAGGCGAGCGGCACGAGCACATAGAGGCGCAGCGCCCGCGATTCCCAGCGCAGGTGCATGAAGTAGATGATCTGCACGATGCCCTGCACGATGGCGAGACCGACCAGCGCGGTCACCACCGCGCGGTGATGGCCGGCGATCTGCGAGACGGCGACCTCGAGGATGGTGAGGGCGAGCAAGACCAAAAAGGTGATCGCCGATCGCTTCCGCTGCGAGACGCGCGCCGCTTCTTCCATTCCGTTCACCCGACGGGAATCAAGTAGAGGAGCGTGAACACGAAGATCCAGATCAGATCGACGAAATGCCAGAAAAGGCCGAGCAGCTCGATCTGCCCGGCGGTGGCGCGGCCCAGCGCGTTCCGCAAGAGCGTGATGCTGATGTAAACCACGCCGGTGAAGACGTGCAGGGCGTGGAAGCTGGTGATCACGTAGAAGGTGCTGGCGTAGGCCGAGCGGCCGAAGACGAGCCCTTCCTTGCTCAGGCCGGGATGGAGGATGCCGAAGTACTCGGCATACTGCCCGATGAGGAAGGCGATGCCCAGCGAGGCAGTGAGGCCAAGGAAGATCGAAGTCTGGCGGCGATCACCGCGCAGCGCGGCGTCGTACGCGAAGATCATCGAGACGCTGGAGGCGATGAGCACGGCGGTGAGGAGCGCGCCGAGGACCACGCTCAGGTCCGGCTCGCCCGGATGGTGCCAGGCGGTTGTCTCCCCTCGGAGGATGCCGTACGCGAGGAGCAGGCCGAAGAAGGCGAAGGCGTCGGAGACGAGGAAGATCCACATGGCGATCTTCCCCGCGCTGGCGGTGGCGAACTGCGGATCCTGCGGCCAGACGACCGCGCGCGGCTCGTGACCGTGAGCAGCGACTGCCTGCATCTACTGTCCCATCGAGATTCCGAAGATGCCCTGCGAGGTGTTCTCCACCTGCAGCGTCTTGAGGAAGTGGACCAGATGCCATGCGTCCTCGGGCGGGACGGTGTCGGCGAACGAAGGCATCGGCGTTCCGTTCAGGCCGGTGAGGAACGTGCGGTACAGGTCCTTGTCGCTCGAGCCGCACTTGCGGTGCGGGCTGGAGGTGAAGTCGAACGGGGTGATGTGGAACCCCCAGTCGTCGAAGAGCGTCGGCACCGACGATCCGTCCCCCTTGCCCGTCTGCCCGTGGCAATTGAAGCAGGCCTGCGCATTCCAGATCTGCTGCCCCTTCTTGCGCGAAGCCGCGTCGTCGGCCGGCTCGCGCACGTAGTGGATCGGCTCGCCCGGGCCCTCCTCCTTCCAGCGCGGCGAGAACGTCTTGATGTACTCGATCACGTCGCGCAGCTGGCGATCGCCCAGCACCTGCCAGGAGGGCATGTTCGTGTGGTAGAGGCCCTCGTCCAGGGTGCGCATCAAGTCGTCGTCGACCGGAAGCGTTCCGCTGGGCGTCGAACGGCACTTGAAGATCGCGCGTGTGAAGTCCCGCGGACGGGGGTCGAGCCACTGGGCGGAGTAGCCGCGCCCGTCGCCGTGCTCGCCGTGGCAGGAGATGCAGTACCGCTCGTAGACGGCCTTGCCGCGGCCGGCGCGCGCGGCATCCGGCGGCCGCGGTGGAGTGGGAGTCTGTGCGAAGGCCAGCGTGGCCGGCAAGGCCGCGAAGAGCAGGATCGATTTCCGGCGGTTCATGGAATCGTCTCCTAGAGTGCGAAGTCGAGCCCGATCAGGCCCGTGTAGGTGGCCGGAGAGGTGCCGTCGCCCGCATCGAACCAGAACCTGCTGAACTCGAGGTGCAGCGCGGCCTCGGTACGGCTCGTCAGCTCGAAGGTATGCCGGATGATCGCCGTCCAGACCTTCACGTTGCCCGTGACGGGGCTGACGAGGGCAGGATCGACGCCCTGGCTGGGATGGATCAACTCGTACCTGCCGAGAAGGGTGAGGCGCGGATTGATGGTCCACACTCCCTCGAGGAACCCGCCGATGAACGTGGCATTGCTCACGCCGACCGGGGCACCGGTGTCGTCCTTGAGCACGGCTTGATCGTCCTGGCCGCCCCAGACCACCGCGCTCAAGGTGACGGGATTCACAACGCTGAGGAAGTAGAGGTGGGCCTCGCCGCCGTACCGGAAATGGTTCTTGTGGTTCGATCCGGTGAACGCCACCGGGCTAGGGGTGCCGCCTGTGGGCGTGAGGGTCGCGGTCGAATTCGCGTGCCAGCCGACGCTGCCGAAAGCCCCCAGCTTCACCGCCGCGAGCAGCGGACTGTCCAGGTATTGCTCCGCCTGGACGTGGCCCCAGAGCACGGGATTGCTGAGCGCGGTGTTGGAGAAGAATTGCGCGTCGTTCTCGTTGACCAGCGAGAACGAATATCGCACGCGGCTCAGGTCGGAATGGCCGTACACCTCGATGCCGTTCTGGTTGCTCCCGGGCTCCCAGGTGACGGTGCTGTTCTGGGGATGGAAATGATAGACGTTGTAACCCTGCGTCAGCGTGAGCGTCCGGTGCTCGTCGATGGGCAGATCCGGGGCGTGCTTGCCTACGCGCAGATTGAGCCAGGGCGTCCCGCCGATGTCGTGGATCCCGAGGAAGGCCGACTCCAGATCGCTGTCCGAAGTGCTCGGCGCCGTCTGGAATCCGGACTGGGCGAGGCCCGGTGTATAGACGATGAGGAAGCTGAGATGGCTCCCCAGCGTTCCGGCGGCAAACACGTCGAGGCCGGTGAACCCGAACGTCCCCGTCTGCGTGTCTATCGGTCCGGTATCGGTTGGGACCTGGGTCTGCCGCACCCATTGGTACCCCACGGTCGTGCGCATGGCGATAGGCCAGAACGATCCATCCTGCTCGACCGGAGCGTCGCGGTCGCGCTCCAGCCGGTATCCGCGATCGCGGAAGAGCTGCCCGAAGTCGTTCAGCCGCGGCCAGACTTCGTGACAGGAGGAACAGGCCAGGCCGGTCTTGCGCGCGAACGCGGGAACGGCAGGCGCTACCGGCGAGAAGAGGCCCATGCCGAAGAAGGCCACACAGAAGACGACCGTGCCCAAGAAAACGAGAAAGATCGTACGCCTCATCGCGTCCCCTCCCGGACCTGCGATCGATGCGCTGCGTTGCACCTCTGGAACAGCGCGCAGTTTCGAAGTCGCGCCCCTACGGGTCTTGTAAGAAATTGCGACTGCTTCAGGGCATCGCGGCGATCAGCGCGGCATCGCGAAGGATGCGCGCCACGTCATCCGGCTGGTCCGCGCGATAGCGGCCGCGGATGCGCAGCTGTCCGTCGACGAGCAGCAGCGCCCCGGCCTCTGTGAACAAGGGCTTCGCCTCCGCCGGGACTCCCGCGAGAAGGATCCAGCGCTGTCCCGCGCCGTACCTGCGGCGAATCGCGGCGAGGTCGGCCGCGTCCGCGTTCTGCGAGAACGAGACCAGCCAGAGGGCATCGCCGAGATTGCGGGTACGGTGCTGGAGCGCGCGCATCGTCTCGGGAGCGATTTGTGCATCGCGGCACGACGAGCAGAGCAGGTTGGCGATGAACGCTCGCCGCCGCAGATCCGCTTCCGTGAACGAGCCGCCTCGTTCCGCGATCAGCGCGAAGCCGGGAAACGATCCCAGCACGGGCGGCGGCGCCGGCGGCCTTCCCTGCAGCAGGCCTCGCAGCATCGGCGCGGAGAACAGCACCGTGACCACGGCGATCCAGAACCAGCCGCGTCCAGTGACGCGGGCAGCGCGGGCTTGCAAAGCGAAGGGCACGCGGTTGAGTATCATTCGACCACGAGCGGGCATCTGCGACCTTCGCCGTATGCGGGGCCCCAGGATGTCCGGCCGATTTTGCAAGCGTAGCCGTGCGGGGGGGTCTCGGAGGGGACCGTTGCTCAGCCTTTCTGCGTTTCCGGCGCACCAGTTCCACAATCTCAGGTCCGATCAGCTGCCGGGTGTAGAGGTCGTTCGCGGGTACCATAGCGGTCCCATCGCCAAGTGGCAGTTCGTGCCGATGGTGCGGATATCCGCTCTCATCTCGGGGACCGTGCGGATCTGGTCGCACGGACGCGCCGGCCTGGTTCGCGGGGGCGAAACCGTCGTCAACGCACCGGGCTCCGGTGCGCGCGTCGTCGAGCGTCTCAGCGAGACCACCGAGACGTTGTCGGCGTACATCTCCCCGCACCTCTTCGACGCAGTCGCTGCGCCTGCCGGCGGCCCGTGCGCCGCGCAGCTCGAGGTGCATGTGGTCGCGCAGAAGGCCCTGGTCGGCGCCATGCAGCGGCTCGCGGAAGCGATCGGTCTTCATGCCGCGGCGGCGGAGCTGCGCAGCCTGCTCGGGGCCCTGATCGGGATCGCCTGCAGCAGCGTGCACGATCCGGCGACGAGGACGTTGCCGGGCGGTCCCCTGCGGCCCGAGATCGCGCGCGCCCGGCAGATGATCCAGGAGAGATTCGCGCAGACGATCTCGCTCGGCGCCCTCGCGGACGGTGTCGGCTTGAGCAAGTTCCACCTGCTCCGCCTCTTCCGCGAAGAGATCGGAACGACTCCTCACGCCTACCAGCTCCAGCTGCGCATCTCCTGCGCGCGCGAGATGCTCGACCGGCGCGCTTCGGCGGCCGTGGTCGCTCTGGAGTGCGGGTTCGCCGACCAGGCGCACTTCACGCGGGCGTTCAAGCGCATCGTCGGGTACACGCCAGGCGCGTTCAAACGCCACGCATGGCGGTCGCGGCTCACGGAGATGCCGGCTTCGGGCTGACGCTTTCCGAAGGCGGCACGACGACACGTACACGCGCCGGGGCGACGATGATCGCCGCGGCCACCGTCAGACCCGCCGGCATCAGATACCCGAACGCGATCTGCCAGGGCTCCGCCCAGCCGATGTACGAAAGGCCCACCGAAGCCATGGCGGTTCCCCCCGCCAGCAGCAGCACCGCCTGGGCAGTCCGCTGCGCGCGGTGCTCGAGGAAGCTGAGCAGGAGCGCGGGGAACGTAGTGAGCAGACCGATCACGACTCCTCCCACCCTGAACAACGGCCCGGATTCGCCAGCCAGCGCAAGGCTACAGAGCGACCAGGCGATCGCGCCCATCATCGCCGCCGGTACCTGCGCGCCATCCGTTTCCATCCGCTCTCGGTCTACCTGCAACGCCAGCTCCTTCCCCGGGTAACTTCCCGGCGAGAAGCGAGGGAGTCTGCAGTCGGACCATGAACACGGTGTGGGCGCCGCATGAGGAATTGTGAAGCGCCCCGCCGGACGCTGCGTGTTACGTTCAGGCTCGAAGGAGGAGGACGAAGCTGCTGAAGATCTGCCCCATCTGCCGCAGGACCTGGTCGGGCGGGCGCGACTGCCCGCATTGTGGCGAAGGTCACCCGTTGATCGACGTCGCCGGGCCGCAGGGGCGCAAGACCTTCCTTCGTGACCGCGAGCTTGCGTCCGCGATCCGCGGGTATTATGGCGCGCGCACCGGGATGTTGATCGCGTTCTCGGGCATTCTCCTCGGCCTGGTTTCGGCGTTGTTCCTCTGGCGGAAAGCGATCCTCTCGCCGGGCGCGCATCAAGTCGTGCTGCTCGGCGCGGCGATCGTGTGCGCCGTGGCGCCCTTCCTGGTCGCGGTCGCGCTCGCCGATCGCGTCGTGCGGCGGTTCAGCCGCGGCTGCATCGGGCGGGCACCCGGGCCTTCGGACATCCGCGTCGCCCGCGCGGACGGGTCCCGCAAGGAGCTGCTCGGATTCGGGCAGCGCGGGTAACGTGTACACTCCAAGACATGGTCGCTAAGCCGCCTTCGGCGGCCGCGACCAAGCCGCACTTCGTGCGGCAGCGGCTAGAGAGCCGAACCGCTTACGCACCCTGCTGCGGTCGCCGATCCCTGGCCTGCGGCGAACGGCCTCGGCGTAAGGCTCAGCGCCCTCGCGACGGGTGGTAAGCGGTTCGGCTCTCTAGCCTGCGTCGAGCTCGTCGGAGAGCGCGTGGAGGACTTCCTGCGCCGCCGCGATCTTGGTGGGATCCTTCGCGAGCACCCGCCGCACCGCCTGCTCCACGATGCCGGTCCGGACGGTGTCCAGCTTCCGTCCCCTCGGCGTCAGGATGAAGAGAGCGCGCCGCGCGTCGCGCGGGTCGGCCCTTCGTTGCAGGAGGCCGCGCGCCTCGAGTCGTTTCAGGATGCCGGTCAACGTCGAGGGATGGACGTGCAGGATCTGCGCGACGCGGCCCGCCGCGATGCCGGGAAAGCGCCCGACGATCCGCATCACCAGGCGCTGCGGACCCGTCATCCCGAAGTTCGACTCCATCCGCTTCGACGCCGATTGCAGCGCGTGGTCCAGGGCCCAGAGCAGGCGCATGAAATCGAGCACGGCACCGAGCGGCGGACCCTTCCCCTCGTCCATCTCCTGCGTTTCCGTGGAGTCGCGCATCGTTGGAGTCCCAACGATTCGCACGGTCCCGTCCGCGGCGCAACGTCACTTGATCAGCGCCGTCAGGTCCTTGAACTCCGGCGTGCCCGCGACGCCGAGGAGATCGAACAGCACCGTCTCCGTGCTGGTGAGCGTTGCGCCCGCCTTCTCGCAGAGGCGGAGGCCGATGTTGCGATTGTCCTCCGTCCGCGAGATCACCGCGTCCTGCGCGACGAATACCGAGAATCCGCCGCGCAGCAGATCGCGCACGGTCTGGAAGACGCAAACATGCGCCTCCATCCCCAGCACGATCGCCTGCTTGCGACCGGTGCGCAAAATCTCGCGCGCGATCGGTTTCGAAGCTCCGCAGGAGAACTCCATCTTGGTCATCGGCTCCGCCGGGAGCAGGTCACGCAGCGGAGCGACGGTGGGGCCCAGTCCCTTGGGATACTGCTCGGTCGCAAGGATCGGGATGTCCATCCGCCTGGCCGCACGGATCAGCACAGCGGCGTTCTTCTCCAGAACGGCGAGCGCCCCAGGGGGCATCGCACTCGCGAGCCGCTCCTGCACGTCGATCACCAGCAGCAGCGCCTCCGCGCGATTGAGCGCGAGCGCCCCGGCAGCATTCTCAGATGGCATAGCCTTGGGCCCCGCTCGCCGCCGGCGCGTCCGGATCGAGGATCACATTGACGCAGGCCACGGTGCCGGACGCGACCGCGCGTTCCAGCGCCGGGCGAATCCGGCCGGGCTCGGTGACATGCTCGCCGTGACCGCCGAGCGCCTCCACCACCTTGTCGTACCGGGTGGGGGCAAGCTGGGTCGCGGGACTCTTCTCCGGCCCGAAGAGCTGGACCTGCGGGAGCCGGATCTGTCCCCAGGCCGCATCGTTCCCGACCACCACGACCATGGGGAGCCGGAAGCGCAGGGCGGTCTCGAAATCCATTCCGTTGAACCCGAACGAGCCGTCACCCTGGATCACGAAGACCGGCCGATCCGGATGGAGGAGCTTCGAGGCGATGGCGAACGGCGCTCCCACCCCGAGGCAGCCGAGGGGGCCGGGATCGAGCCAGCGTCCGGGCTTGCGCAGCGCGATCACCTTGGCGGCGATGGCGACCCAGTTTCCGCCGTCGGCGACGAACATGCTGTCGCCGGCGGACCGGGCCACCGCGTCGAGTTCCCTGGCCAGGCGGAAATGGTGGATCGGCACCTGTTCGGAGCGCTCGAACGCCGCCTGGCGCTCCGCCTTCTCCTGCTCGCGCTCGCGAAGCCCTCGCAGCCAGGACCCGGTTCGCCCCCGCTTGGAGGTGGCCGCAGTGAGCTGGTCGAGGACGCTGCGGGAATCGCCGACGATGCCGATGTCGACCGCGCGGTTGCGGCCGATCTCCGAAGCATCGCTGTCGATCTGGACGAGCTTCGCCGCTTCCGCGATCCCGGCTCCGTATCCGAGACGGAAGTCGAGCGGAGTGCCGGCGATCACGACCACGTCCGCTTCCGCGAGCGCGTCCTTGCGCGTGTGGGAGAAGAAATGCGGGTGATCGGCCGGCAGGGAGCCACGGCCTGCGCCGTTCAGATACACGGGCGCGCCGAGCCGCTCGGCAAACGCAGCCAGCTGCATCGCGGCGTCGTCCCAGTGGATCGAGCTGCCGGCGATCAGCACCGGCCTGGCGGCAGATCCGAGCAGCTGCGCGGCGCGCTCAACGTATGCTGGGTCCCCGGGTTGACGCGCGCGCGTGCGATACGAGACCGGAAGCGGATACTCGCTCTCGTCCACCCCGTTGGAGAGCACGTCCCAAGGCACTTCCAGGAATACCGGGCCGGGCCTGCCGGTCAGCATGGTCCGGAACGCCTTCGCCAGATAGGTCGGCACCCGGTCGGGCGAAGGGATCCGATCGGACCACTTGGTGATGCGCGTGAACAGATCGACCTGCTCCATCTCCTGCAGCGAACCCTTGCCCGCGTTGAAGCTCGGAGCTGCGCCACCGAGCAGGAGCACCGGGCTGTTCGCGGCGTAAGCGTTCGCGATTCCGGTCAGCGCATCGGTGACGCCCGGCCCCGCCGTGACCGCGCAGACTCCGATCCCGCGGGTCAGACGGGCGGTCGCGTCTGCGGCGTGCGCGGCGGCTTGCTCGTGGCGGGTGTCGACGATCCCGATGCCTTCCTCGACGCAGGCGGCGTAGATCGGGGCGATGTGCAGGCCGGAGAGCGTGAAGAGATGGTGCACGCCCTCGGCCTTGAGCATGCGCACGAGGAGCTGTGCGCCGGTAGCGGTTCCCATGCAGACCTCGTCAATTGGCGTCGAGCTTGCCGACCGCGATCGCGCTGGAGATGCGCCCGGAACTCGATTGCATGCTCGATTTGTATGCCGGTGGCAGAAGCGCGCCATCGAAAACGGTTCCACTGCCGCCGGCTGAGACGAGCCCGAGCGTGAAATTCGCCAGCTCGTCTCCGGGATTCAACGTCACGTCCTGGGCAGGGGCGGTCCCCGTGCCCTCCAGGGCCATACCGATCACCAGGACATCCTGCAACGGACCTCTCCCCATCGTCGCCTTTCGAAATCGATCCGGCCAAGCGGGCCCTGCCCCAAGCATTCCATCAAAGGTTACCTTGGTCGAATCGAGCGGCAGATTGAAGGCCAGCCCACGAAGTTGCACGGTCGCGGTGGCCTTGATCCTCAGGGTCACCGCGCCGCAAGGACTGCACGCGTCCGCAACGAGTTGCAGTGCTCCGGAGGAGGGCGCGGTGTACGTCAGCGAGGTGGCCGGGTGCGGATCGACGGTGACCGTAAGCGGAGGAGTCGTCACCTTGCCGCCGGGGCCAACCGCCTGCAGCGTATACGCGGTCGTAGCCGCGGGCCGGACGACGAGCGAACGGCGCGGCCCGACGTTGAAGGTCGTCGTTCCGTCGGTGACGCTGTAGTTGACGGCGTCTCCGGTCCAGCTGAGCCTGGTCGAGGCGCCTTGCGTGATCGCGGGCGGGTCCGCGACGAAGTTGCTGACCGAGGGCGGCCGTGCCACGCGCGCGGTGATCTTCGCCGTCAAGGACGGCGGCGGTTTGTCGAGCTTGTTGTACGCGGTCAGCGTGTACACGGTCGTAGCGGCCGGGTGGACGATCATGGAACCGCTGGTCGCTACCTCGAGGACCTGCCCGGAGGTGGGATCGGTGATGGTTGCGCGCCCGGCGCTGGTCGTAGTCCAGGAAAGGGTCACATCGTTCCCGGGCGCGACCTGTCCGGGCGTCGCGTCCACGGCAGTGATGGCAAACGCGGGTCGCACGGTAATGCGAATGTCCTTGGACACATAGATCCCGTCCACGTTGTAAACGCTCAGCGTGTACATCGCCGATTCGGGCGGCACTACGGTGACAGGGCTGGTCACGACCGGGCCTGGAACCGGGTCGATGCGGATGCCATCCGCCGCCGCGCCGGTGACGGAAAAGGAGAATTGCACGGGCGCGCCTGCCTCCGGGTTCGGTTCGTCGACGGTGAAGCTCAAGATCACCGGCGGGTCGTTGCCGAAGCACCCGGCGCTGAGCAGGGCCACGAGAACGGCCAGGATACGCAGCTGGTTCTTCATGGCGGCCCGCCAAACTTGGCCAGCAGAGCAGCGAGATCCGCGTCATCGATGCCGTTGCTGGTCCCGATGAAGTCCGCCTGCCAGCGGTAGACAGGGCTCGTTTGCGTCGAAAGCCAGCCGTCGGCGAGATCGATCAGGTCTTCGCCGTCGATCCGGCTGTCGAAGTTGGTGTCGCCGATTCCGCGGACGTACTCGGCCGAGCCGGCGGCGGCAATGTTGATCTGCCAGAACCCGCGGCCATACGTGGCCGCCGTCAATTGCTGGCCTCCCGGAGAGAGGCACAGATCCCGCACCTCGACGAGGGGCAGCGTGCCGGCGCCCAGTCGCGACCAGGTCGCCCCGGAATCCGTCGATCGATAGAGTCCGACCTCCGTGCCCGCGTAGAGGGTCGTCGGGACGTTGGGGTCCACTTTGATCACGTCAGCGCCGACGTCGGGCAGGCCTCCCAGCTCCACCTTCTGCTGGCCGATCGACTCCCAGGTCGCGCCCGCATCGCGCGTCCGGAAGACGTGTCCGAAGTCCGACGGGTACGGAGAGAAATGGTTCTGGGCATCGATCAAGGCGGGCGCGAGGCTGGTGATGTAATAGGTCCGGCCGGAGGCGTCCGCCGGGTCGAACTCGATGCTGGAAAGCAGGTACGCGCCGAACGCAGATCCCGGTGGCCGCGGCTGCACGCTGACCAGCCAATTCAATCCACCGTCGCTCGTCATGTAGGCGTACCGGTTGGAAACCACTCCCCAGACGCCCGACGCCTTCGGGTGCGAGGCGATGTTGCGCAGCCCGATCAAGCTCCCGTCGACGGTGACGAAGCCCGTCGTGTTCCGGCCCGAGTCCTGCCAGTACAGCGTGCCGGATACGTTCCTCCAGCGAAACTCACTGGTCTGCCATCGGTAGACTCCTGCCGGCGTCCCGCTGAACGTCAGGAACGCGTCTGCGGCCTGGCTCTCCGGGACGATATGGACGAAGAACGGAAGCGGGGCGAGGCCGTCGGTGAAGCGCGAGAAATTCTGCCCGCCGTCCGGACTCTTGTAGAGACCGCCGGGAACCGAGGCGATGAAGACGTCCGGGACCTGGACTTGAAGACTGGAATCGAGGTGTGTCTTCGCGCTCATGGCGAGGCCGATACCGTCTCCGCCCAGCACCTGGTTGAACGTCGTCGTTTCGCCGAACCGCACGCGGGTACCGTTGTCCTGCATCCCCCCGGCAACGAAACCCTGCGCGCTCGTGTTCGCCCACGCCTCGGGAGCGCAAGCGACGGTGTAGACGAGATGCGTGACCAGGCCTCCGTTGCGCGCGCTCGTGAAGGTGACGTCGCGCGCGGGCACGGAGAGCGCGTTGTCGGAGACGAAGATTCCGCCGTCGGATCCGGCATAGAAGGTTCCGTCGGCGCCGATGGCGAAGGCGTGGATGTCGGCGTGCACGTAGGGCCGGTCGATGTCGTTGTTCTCCGGATTGTTCGGCAACCAGTCGGAGAGCACGGACCAGTTGCGTCCGGCGTCCATCGAGCGGACCATCGCCAGCTGGCCACCCGCGAATACCGCATCCGGATTCGCGGGATCGACGACCAAGGCTTGATTGTACCAGGCCTGAACGGCGAGCACGTCGAGCGAGGGCTGATCCGGATTGGGATTTTCCGGATTACGGGAGCCGTTGACCTGCAGCGACTGGAAGCTCAATCCGGCGTCGTCGCTGCGGAACAGATCGAGCTGCGCAAGCCCGTTGGTCGTCGCCGCCAGCAGGAAGATGCGGCTGGTGGCGGGTTCGGCCAGCGTGCTCTGCGCGGTTGCGAGCGTCGCGCGCCCGGCGCGCTGGGCAGTGCTCTCACCCTGGGGCAGCGCGCCGGTGGCGTACGTCCAGGTCAAACCATCGTCGGTCGATCGCCAGAGCGCGAGCGTCCCATCGCCAGAGGGGGTCGGCGGCGCGGTGACGTCCCCGGTCTTCCCGGCGGCGAGCCAGACGTCGTCGCCCGCGTACGCCAGGCTCCACATGTAGAAGTAGCGCTGGACATCGGACGCCAGCGGCACGTGGCTCCAGGTGATGCCGGCGTCTGTGCTGCGGAAGAGCCCCGCGTCGGTGGTCGCGAGCACCACCGCGCTGTTCCGCGGGTCGACCTTGATGTCCGTCACGCTCCCCGCGGTCAACTCCTGGGTGCTGTTCCCCGCCGCGTAGCTGGCATGGAGCACGGCCGGCGCCGACCAGGTCCCGCCCCCGTCGGTGCTGCGCGTGATACCGGGCTGCTTCACGTCGAAGGGATCGCCGAAGCCGAGGAACAGGATGTCAGGGTTCGAAGGATCCATCGCCAGGGTCCCGACGGCGGTGGTGCCGATCGCGTCGGTGAGGGGTTCCCAGAGCACCGTCGATAATCTCGCAGTGTAGGTCTTCCAGACCCCGCCGCCCGCCGTGGCGAGGTAGAGCACGTCGGGATCCATGGGGTGCGCGAGGATCTGTCGCACGCGCCCGGAGTCGATCTCGTTGTACCTGGCGCCGTTGAAGGCGAAGTCGGCCTTGCTCGGGCCGATGTTGATGAAGGTGCCGCTCGAGCCAACGAGCGCCTTGGTCATGCGCGCAGCCCGGCTCTCGCCTACCGCGTAACGGTCGCGTTCTCGCCAGGCCGCTTCGAGGATGCGTGCACGCCCGGCACCGTCATCTCCGTACCACTCGCGCGTGGCCCGCAGGCGCGCGGCCGGATCGTCGCCCTGGACTTCGGCGGCCAGTGCAGCAGCTCTGGTGAGGAGCGCCGCCACGAGCAGGACGGGTGTACAGCGCACGCGTTCCCTCCGGGCATCAGGAACGGTAGCACCGCGCCCCACCGCACCCAAGTTGATCCGGAGGGCGGCGTCCGGACTTGGTCAGGCGGTTGGGCGGCGGAACCGCGAAAGGTGGGCAGGGAGTGCGGCGAGGGGCGGAAATTCCTTCCGTGGGTGCAGTTTCTGCGCGCGCGCCAAGAGGACCTCCTCGGACTCCACGTTGTTCAGGTCCGGGATGCAACAGTCCACCGGGCACACCGCGGCGCAGGCCTCCTCGTCATGGAAACCCACGCATTCGGTGCAGAGAGCCGGATCGATGACGTAGATGTCCTCGCCCTGCGCGATGGCCTCGTTGGGGCACTCCGGCTCGCAGGCTCCGCAATTGATGCATTCCTCGGTGATGATGGTCGCCACTCGGTCTCCGTGTCGCAGGGGATATGTAGCACGCGGGCAGGCCGTGTGCCGAAGCGAGAGATCCGCTTGTACGCGCGGCGGCTGCTATCCGACCCAGACCGTCTTGGTGTTGGTGAACTCGCGGATGCCCTCTTTCGAGAGCTCGCGGCCATAGCCCGACGCCTTGATGCCGCCGAAGGGCAGCCGCGGGTCGCTCTTCACCATGCCATTGATGAAGACCTGGCCCGCCTCCAGCTCGTCGACGAGGCGGTCGATCTCCTTCGGATCCTGGGTGAACGCCGCGGACCCGAGGCCGAACTGCGTGTCGTTCGCCAGCGCGATGGCCTGGTCGAGGTCCCGGGCGCGGACCATCGCCGCGACCGGGCCGAAGACCTCTTCATCCCACACTTTCGTGCCTCTGGCCTCGAGCACCACGGTGGGCTCGAAGAAGAAGCCGGGACGGTCGACGCGGCGGCCTCCGCAGGCGAGATTCGCTCCTTGTTCGCGGGCGCCGCGCACCTGCTTCTCGACGTCCTCGAGGACTTGTTTCGAGGCGAGCGGACCGATGTCCGTCGCGTCGTCCTGCGGGTCGCCGATCTTGAGGGCGCGCATGCCCTGGACGAATCGCTTCTCGAACTCGGGGGCGATCTTCTCGTGCACGATGAACCGCTTGGCCGCGATGCAGCTCTGCCCGGCGTTCTGCACGCGCGCCGTCACGGCGACCTGCGCTGCCTTGTCGAGATCCGCGCTGGGGAGAACGACGAACGGATCGCTGCCGCCCAACTCGAGGACAGTCTTCTTGAGTTGCGCGCCCGCAGCCGTCGCGATGCTGCGGCCCGCTCCGTCGCTGCCGGTCAGCGTCGCCGCGGCGACACGCGGGTCCTCGACGATCTTCTTCACCCTCTCGCCCCCGATCAGCAGCGTCTGGAAGCAACCTTCCGGGAAGCCGGCCTCGCGGAAGACCTCCTCGATCGCCAGGGCGCATTGCGGGACGTTGCTGGCGTGTTTGAGCAGGCCGACGTTGCCGGCCATCAGCGCGGGGGCGGCGAATCGGAAGACCTGCCAGAAGGGGAAGTTCCAGGGCATCACCGCCAGCACCGGACCGAGCGGCTGGAAGCGCTTCTCGGAGCGGCGCGCGTCGGTCTGGACGGCTTCCGGAGCGAGGTGGCGCTCGGCGTTCTCCGCGTAGTAGCGGCAGCCGCTCGCGCATTTTTCGATCTCCGCGAGCGCTGCCTTGCGCAGCTTGCCCATCTCCAGCGTCATCAGGCGCCCGAGAGCATCCTTGCGCTGCTCGAGGATCGCCGCCGCGCTCGACATGCGCTGTGCACGTTCGGCGAAGCTCGTACGCCGCCACTGCTTCGCGGCAGACGCGGCTTTCTCCAGCTTCTGCTCGATGACCGCGTCGGAATCGGGCGGGAACGTCTTGAGGGTCTCTCCGGTGGCGGGATTGGTGCTGGCGATGGTCATGGCCCTTCGAGACTAGCGACTCGCCGCGCGATTCGCACCACTTGCGGGAAGGAGTGTGCGACCCAGGTCGGGGCCGCGGAGAGGAGCACCACCTCCGGCTGCGCGCCGTAAGTGACGGCGACCGAGCGGATACCCGCCCTCTGCGCCATCTCCAGATCGTGAGTGGAGTCGCCGACGATGATTGCGTCCGCCGCGCCGACGCCGAGTCTGTCCAACGCCAGCAAGGCGATGTCCGGCGCCGGCTTGGGATTCGGCACGCTGGTGTACCCGAGGACGAGATCGAAGACGTCGCGCAGACCCGCCGCCGAGACCGTGGAATCCGCGCTGTCCTGCGCCTTGCCGGTGACCACGGCCAGACGGAAGTCCGCCCTTTTCAATTCTTCGAGGCCTTCGCGCACGCCGGGATAGAGCAGCGCCGGAATCCGCGGCGTGACGTGCGTGCGCCAGAGCACCCGGTAGATCTCGACCGCCTCGGCTGCGCCGGCGGGACCGGTCCCGATCAACCGGGCCAGCGCGATGGGGAGCGGCAGCCCGATGGTGTCCTTGATCGCCTGGGGGTCTGCGGATGGAAGGCCCAGTGCGGCGAGGGTGCTTTGGGCTACGTCGACGATGGCCTGCGGGGTATCGACCAGGGTGCCGTCGAGGTCGAGGAGAAGGGCGCGCAGCACCGGCGCGCTCTCGCACGCCGGGCGCCCGCGGTCAACGCACTTCTCAGATCGTTCGGGGCGCGTAGCATCGCCTCTATCTTGCGCCGGGACTGCAGTTTGGCGCGTTCTCCCAGGAGCTTTCCCTGAGCGTCGGCAGGGTGGCGCTGACGACGTTCGATGTCGTGCCCGGCGACCTGCACAGCCACGGCGGTGGGCGGCGGAGGGGCAAGCGATCAGTGAAAATCGTGCGAGCGGATGCCGTACTCGATGGCTTCGTGCAAGCCCCAGAACCGGTCGCCCTTCACGCTGGTCACGCCGTCGTACTTCTCCAGGCGCCCTTCCACGACGAGCAGCGAGCTGGCGAGGATGGGGCGGCGATTCTTCTCGAACGTCGGGGGGTCGACGACGATGTTGGAGATGCCGGTCTCGTCCTCGAGGGAGAGGAAGACGAAGCCCTTGGCGGTGCCGGGACGTTGCCGGACGATACAGAGGCCGGCCGCGCGCACGCGGCGGCTGCGGCGGAGGGTGGGAAGCTCTGCTGCGGAATGGACGCCCATGGCGCGCAGGCGCGAGCGCTCCAGTGCCACCGGATGCGGCCCGACCGTCATCCCGGTGCCGCGCAGATCTGCCGCGATGCGGTCGCGCAGGTCCATCTCGGGCAGCGGGCTGCGGGCCCGGCCGGCCGGCGGTTGAAATCGTTCCGGAACGGGTTTTTGTGTCGAGCACTCAACTTGTCCCGGGACAAGTTGGAGGGACCGAGCCTGCTCGCCGAACGCCTGCAATGCCTTGATCGCATATTGCCGCGGATGCGCATTCACATGCGCCAGCGGACAGGAATCGGGTGGTGTCGCCACCTTGTTGGAAGGCGAGAAACCTGCTCCACCGACTACCACGCTGCCAGCGCTGTCTGACATCCGTGCAGCGACCGGCAGATTTGCCGCCGCGTCGCGTGCGACTGTGGCCATCGGTGGGGAAGGCGCAGCGTCACCCGAAACATCCTCCGCCGGTGCTGCGTCCTCCCGTGGTTCAACCCGAGCGAACAGCCCCTGTCCCCGTCGCGAGGCGGCCTCCGCCTGCCAGAGGGCCGCCCGGCGGGTGGGCAGCGCGCCGCCGGGGCGCGTGGGCACCGAGGCGAGCGCGCCGATCTCCGCCAGCGCGGCCAGCTCGTCGCGCCGCAGGCCCGTCCGCGCCGCCAGGTCGGCGATGCTCGCGAACGGCGCACGCCCGCGCTCCTCGACGATCTTCTTCCCCACCGCTTCCCGCAAGCCGCGCGCGTATCGGAGGCCGAGCCGCACGCGCAGTTCCTCCTCCGGTCCTGCCCGCTCCAGCGCGCACAGCCAATCGCTGCGTTTGACGTCGATGGCCTTCACCCGCACCCCCCGCCGCTGCGCGTCCTTCACCAGCGTAGCGGGGCTGTAGAACCCCATCGGCCAGCAATTGAGCATCGCCGTGTAGAACGCCTGCGGATGGTGCACCTTGAGGTATGCGCTGGCGTACACGATCAGCGCGAACGAGGCCGCGTGGCTCTCGGGAAAACCGTACAGCGCGAACGAGGTGATGCTCTGGACGATCTCGTCCTGCGCCTTGGACGAGATGCCGTTCGCCGTCATCCCCGCGCGCAGCCGCTCTTCGATGTGCTTCATCCGCTCGACGCTGCGCTTGCTGCCCATCGCCCGGCGCAGCTCGTCCGCCTCGCCGCCGGTGAAGTTCGCCGCCGTCATGGCGATGCGCATGAGCTGCTCCTGGAAGAGGGGAACCCCCAGGGTGCGCTCGAGCACCGGCCAGAGCGACGGATGCGGGACCGACGGCTCCTGGCGCCCGGCGCGCCTTTCCAGGTACGGGTTCACCATCTGCCCGACGATGGGCCCGGGGCGGATGATCGCGACCTCCACCACGATGTCGTAGAAGTGGTCCGGCCGCATCCGCGGCAGCGTGGCCATCTGCGCGCGCGACTCGACCTGGAAGACCCCGATGGTGTCCGCGGTCTGCAGCAACCGGTAGACGCCGGGATCGTCGGGCGGAAGCTGCGCCAGATCGAGCTGCACTCCTTCGTGCGCGCGCACCAGCGGAATCGCTTGCTCGAGGACCGCCATCATCCCCAGGCCGAGCAGATCGATCTTGATGATCCCCAGGTCCGCGCAGTCGTCCTTGTCCCACTGCACTACCACCCGGTCCGGCATCGAGGCCGGCTCGAGCGGGACGATCTCGTCGAGGCGGCCGCGGGCGATGACCATCCCGCCCGAGTGCTGCCCGAGATGGCGCGGCAGCCCGGCGATCTGCTGGCAGAGCTGCAGATAGAGGCCCACGCGGCGGTCGCCGACGGCGAGCCCCGCCTCCCGCGCGCGATGCTGCAGGGAATCGTAGTCGGTGGTGAACTCGAACTGCGGCAGCAGCTTGGAGATGCGGTCCAGCTCCTCCTGCGGAAGCCCGAGGACCTTGCCGATCTCGCGCGAGGCCGAGCGCGCCCGGTACGTGATCACGTTGGCGGTCATCGCCGCGCCCGCCGAGCCGTAGCGCTGGTAGACGTGCTGGATCACCTTCTCTCGCTGGTCGCCGCTCGGGAGATCGAGATCGATGTCCGGCCACGCCTTGTGCCCGGTCGAGTCGGTGCGCTCCTCCGAGAGGAAACGCTCGAAGAGCAGGTTCATCCCCACCGGATCGACGGCGGTGATCCCGAGCGCGTAGCAGACCGCGCTGTTGGCCGCCGAGCCGCGTCCCTGCACGAGCACGTTCTCGCTCCCGCAGAAGAGCACGATGTCGTGGACGATGAGGAAGTACCCGGCGAGTCCGAGCCTGGCGATGAGCGCCAGCTCCCTCTCGAGCTGCGCGATCGCCCTGGGCCAGCGCGCGCTACCCGGGCCGCCGTAGCGCCGGCGCGCGCCGTCCATGGTCCGGTGCCACAGCTCGCCGTCCAGCGACTCCGCGTGCAGGAATTGCGGCTCGGGGAGCTCATAGCCGAGATCGTCGAGCGTGTAGGCGCAGCGGTCGGCGATCTCGCGCGTCAGGCGCACCGCTTCCGGCAGATCGCGGAATCGGGCGGCGATCTCGCGCGGCGGGCGCACGTGCCGCTCGGCGTTGCGCGAGAGGCGCCTGCCCGCTTCGTCCAGCGTGGTCTTCAGGCGGATGCAAGTGAGCGCGTCGAACAGCGGCTTTCCCGCCGGCGCTGCGTGGCGGATGCCGGTTCCGGCGACGACGCGCATCCCCCGCGCTCGCGCCGCGTCGATCCGGCGGCGGTTCTCGCGCTCCTGCCGCGGGTCGAGGTGCCGGCGCACTTCCGCGAACAGCCGCTCGGTCCCGAGGTGCGCGGCGAGGACCACCAGATGCTGCGGCGTGCCCGCGCTCAACGCGACCAGGCCTTGCCGGAAGTCGGCGAGCTGCGCGGGCATGACGCTGCACGCTTCCTTTCCTCCTTTGGCGTGTCCGAGCGTGAGCAAGCGACATAGGTTCTTGTACCCGCGCCGATCTTCGCAGAGCAGCGCGACCCGGCCGCCGCCCTCGACGTCGATCTCGGCGCCGACCAGCGGGCGCACGCCCTGGCGGCGAGCGATGGTGTGGAACCGCGGGATGCCGTAGAGGCCGCCGACGTCCGCGAGCCCGAAGACGCCGTGGCCGGCAGCGGCGGCGGCGTGCGCCAGGTCTTCCGGCAGCGAGGAGCCGCGCAGGAACGAGAACGCGCTGCGGGCGTGCAGC
>Ga0209236_1000172_pt1 | contig 34099 bp, 28 predicted proteins | sample GraSoi013_1_40cm_FD_185819 | JGI IMG/M metagenome (GOLD analysis project Ga0209236, IMG submission 185819) | Grasslands soil microbial communities from the Angelo Coastal Reserve, California, USA - Sample 09_27_2013_1_40cm (SPAdes) (version 2) | ecosystem: Environmental > Terrestrial > Soil >... | reverse complement strand
CTGATCTTCTGGGAGATCATGGGCCTCTGCTCGTACCTGCTGATCGGCTTCTGGTACTCGAAGCCGGAGGCCGCCGCGGCCGCGAAGAAGGCGTTCCTCGTGACCCGCGTGGGGGACGTCCTGTTCCTCGTCGGCGTCCTGGTCATCTGGAACGTGTTCGGCACCTTGTCGTTCGCCGAAATCCAGGGCAAGATGGCGAGCCTCTACCCGAACACCCTCACGCCGCAGCTCCTGACCCTGATCCCGCTGCTGCTGTTCGGCGGGGCTGTCGGCAAGAGCGCGCAATTTCCGCTGCATGCCTGGCTCCCCGATGCGATGGAGGGCCCGACGACGGTCAGCGCGCTGATCCACGCGGCGACGATGGTCAAGGCCGGCGTCTACCTAACCGCCCGTGCGTTCATTTTCCTCGTTCCAATCTCGTCGGCAATCCAGCCGCCCTTCACCGCCATCCTCGTGATCGCGGCGATCGGCGGTTTCACGACGCTCTTCGCCGCGACGATGGCCGTCGTGAACTTCGACATCAAGCGGGTCCTCGCGTTCTCGACGATCTCCCAGCTCGCCTACATGTTCCTCGGCCTCGGCGCGGGCGCGTACACGATGGCGACCGAGGTCTCCCACGGGGAGGCGGTGGACTCCGCCGGATACAGCGCGGCGCTGTACCATCTGTTCAACCACGCGTTCTTCAAGGCCCTCCTGTTCCTCGGCGCCGGGAGCGTAATCCACGCGGTCCACACGAACGACATGCGAGAGATGGGCGGTCTCTCGAAATCGTTGCCCATCACCTCGAAGGTCATGCTCTTCGGAGGTCTCGCCCTCGCCGGCATCGTGCCCTTCAGCGGCTTCTTCTCGAAAGGGGAAATCCTGTCCGTCACCTTCGACGCGGGCGCCGCGAATCCCGGGTTCTACTGGCTCTGGGCGCTCGGCGTCGGCACCGCGTTCCTGACCGCGTTCTACACGTTCCGCCTGTGGTTCATGACGTTCCACGGGGAGTACCGCGGACACGAGCATCCTCATGAATCGCCGCGCGTGATGACGGTCCCGCTGATCATCCTCGCGGGATTCACGCTCGCCTCCGGCCTCCTCGCGTACCCGATGGGCGGTTTCGGCAACCTGATCTTCTTCGGAGCGCCGGCGGCCGGCCTCCCACTCGTCGGCATCCCGGTGCAGGACTACCTGCTCGAAGGCGTCTCGATGGGCGTCGCGGTCCTGGGCCTCGCCCTGGCCTGGGCCGTCTATGCGACGAAACGCATCCCGGCGGAACGCTTCACCGCATCGAAGGGCGGGGCGTTCATTCACCGCATGCTCACGAAGCGCTACTGGATCGACGACGCGTACGACGCGTTCGGCCGGACGGTCGTCTACGACGCAGCTCGGGCCCTCGACTGGTTCGACCGCAAAGTCATCGATGGCATCGTGAACGGCGTGGGCCGCGGCGGAGTCGTGGTCGCTAGCGGGAGCGACCGGTTTGACCGTCGGGTCATCGATGGGGCCGTGAACGCGATCAGCCTCGAGACGGTGCGGACGGGCTTACGGCTGCGGCAGCGGCAGACCGGCCAAGTCCAGAGTTACGCGTGGGTCGTCGTCCTGGGGATCGTCGTCGTCATCGCGCTCGTGTTCGGACTGAGCTTCCTCCAGCGGTGGCTCGGCGGGCTGGGTCGGTGAACATGACCTACATCCTCAGCCTGCTAATCCTCGTCCCCCTCCTGGGGGCGGTCGTCGTCTGGGTCGCCGGGACCTCCCAGCGACTGGCGAAGCTCATCGCCCTCTCGTTCAGCTTGGTCGAGACGGCGCTCGCGTCCTTCCTGCTTGTGGGCTTCATCAATCCCAGCTGGGGTGTGGTCTTCGGACCGCCGACCGCGACCCCGCCGCCCACGCCGGGTGCGTACGTGCCGCTGTTCTACATGGAGCGCTACACCTGGATCTCCCAGTTCGGTCTCAATTACATCGTCGGCGTGGACGGCCTGAGCATTCCGCTGATCTGGCTCACGGCACTGCTGACGACGCTCGCACTCGTGTTTCACTGGGACGAGGAGAACCGGCCCCGCGCGTTCTTCGGGCTCTTCCTGTTCCTGGAGATGGCCCTCGCCGGCGTCTTCATGGCGCTTGATTTCTTCTTGTTCGCGATCTTCTGGGAGCTCGTCCTCCTCCCGATGTTCTTCTTGATCGGGATCTGGGGAGGGTCGAACCGCCGGTACGCGGCGCTGAAGTTCCTGATCTTCACCCACGTCGGATTCGTGATCATGCTCTTCGGGATCTTCACGCTGTACTTCAACAGCGCGGGCGTGAACGCCGCGGTGTACGGGACCAACGCGAATACGCTCGACATGACAGCGTTCCTCCACGGCGCCTTGCGTCACGAGACCGGCGGGCTCGCGACGTATCTCCCCCTCGCCCTGCAGATCCCGATCTTCGCCGTCTTCCTGTTCGGTTTCATCGTCAAGTTGCCGTCGTTCCCCTTCCACACCTGGCTGCCCGATGCCCACGTCGAAGCGCCGACCGGCGGCTCCGTGCTCCTGGCCGGCGTCCTGCTGAAGATGGGCGGCTACGGGATCTTCCGGATCAACATGGGGATGCTCCCGGAGGCCATGAAAGACCTGTGGTGGGTCCTTGCGGTCCTCGGGACGGTCTCGATGGTCTACGCCGCGTTCGTGTGTCTCGCCCAGGTCGACCTGAAGCGCCTGATCGCGTACAGCTCCGTGGGCCACATGGGGTTCGTCCTGCTCGGGGCTTCCAGTCTCACGGTCATCGGCGTCCAAGGGGCGATCTTCCAGCTCTTCAACCACGGGATCATCACGGCGATCCTGTTCATGCTCGCCGGATCCGTGAAACATGCGACCGGGACGCGGGACATTCCCGACCTCCAAGGCCTCGCGAAGGTGATGCCGCAGTTCTCCCTCATCCTGGCGATCGGGTTCTTCGCGTCGCTCGGGTTGCCCGGCCTGAATTCGTTCTGGTCCGAGTTCATGGTCTTCGTCGGCGCGTACGGATCGCCGAATCTCGGCGAGATGCGCCGGCTCATCATCATCCCGCTGATCTCGATCGTCGTGACGGCCGCGTATTACGTGTACACGATGCAGCGCATCCTCTTCGGGGACGTGCCCGAAAAGCTCGGGCATTCGCACGACCTTCTCCCCTGGGAGCGGGTCTCGTACGTCGTCCTCGTGGCCCTCGTCTTCCTCGTCGGCTTCTTCCCGGTGCCGTTCCTCGGGATGATCAACGCGTATACGAGCGCCTCGTTCCCGTGGCTGGGAGGCCTCTAAGTGCTGATCGAGTTCCCGATCCTGACCTACATCGTCCTGTTGCCCGCGGTCGGGGCGGTCTTCACATACCTCACGGGATCGGACCGCGCCGCGCGGGCCGTCGCGCTCGCCTTCTCGCTCGTCGTCCTGGGCCTGTCCACGGTCCTGTTGATGGGCTTCCTGTGGACGAACGTGATTTCCTTGCCGACGATGACGACGGCCGGGAACCACACCTACTTCGCGGTGGAACAGAGCCCGTGGGTCCCGTCCCTGAGAATCAGCTACATCCTGGGGGCGGACGAGCTCTCCGTCGTCCTCGTGTTCCTCAATGCCCTGCTGACGCCCCTCGCCCTTGCCATCTCGTGGGACGAGCACCACCGCCTTCCCGCCTTCTTCGCGATGTTCCTCTTCATGGAGACGACGATCAACGGCGTCTTCCTCTCGCTCGACCTGTTCCAGTTTTTCGTCTTTTGGGAGGTCGGCCTGATTCCGATGTACTTCCTCATCGCGGTCTGGGGCGGGCCGCGAAAGAAATACGCCGCGATCAAGTTCTTCATGTACACGTTCCTCGCGAGCCTCCCGCTGCTCGTGGCCATCTTCGCCTTCTACTTCTACTCGAACCCGCACACGTTCGACATGCGACAGATCATCGCGACGACGCCGATCCCCGCGGGGACGATTGGCGACCTCATGTTCGTCGCCCTCCTGATTGCCTTCGGCACGAAACTCCCGACGTGGCCGTTGCACACGTGGCTGCCCGACGCGCACGTCGAGGCGCCGACCGGCGGCTCCGTGATCTTGGCCGGGGTCCTCCTGAAGCTCGGCGGATACGGGCTGATCCGGTTCAACGTCCAGATGATCCCGCAGGCCGCGATGGACATGTACTGGCTCCTCGCCCTCGCGGGGGTGATCTCGATCCTGTACGGCGCGATCGTGTGCCTGGCCCAGGACGACCTCAAACGGATGGTCGCGTTCTCGAGCGTGAGCCACATGGGGTTCGTGACGCTCGGCATTGCCGCCGGGGTCTACGGCTTCACGATCAGTGGCCGCGGCGCGGTCCTTGGCCTCACCGGCGCGATATTCCAGATGTTCGCCCACGGCCTCGTGTCGGCGGCCTTGTTCATGGTCGCCGGCTCGCTCGGCCATAAGCTCGGCACGCGCAACATCTCGGAGCTGGGCGGGATCGCGAAACGGGCGCCGCGCATGGCGACGTTCATGATGATCTCGTTCATGGCGTCCCTCGGCCTCCCGGGACTCGTCGGCTTCGTCGCAGAGTTCAGCGTGTTCCTCGGCATCTACGCGGCGTTCGGCTTGCTCGTCTTCGTTCCGATCCTGACCGTCATCCTGACGGCGGCGTACTACATCTGGGCGATGCAGCGCGCGATCTTCGGGCCGCCGAACCCGAAATGGGAGGCGATGCCGGACCTGCACCGGTTCGAGGTCGCCCCTCTTGCGGTCCTCGTGGCGGCGTTCGCGGTCTTCGGGATCGTCCCGGTCCTCTTCCTGTCCTTGATCTCGAACTGGGCCCAGGGGATCCTGGGGGGCCTTTGACGTGTCGAGCTACGGCGTCTTCCTGCCGGAGGCGATCCTCGTCGCGACCGCGCTCGCGTCCGCGGTCCTCGGGTTCGCGTGGCGGAAGCGGCCCGACCTGTTGTGGGCCTTCTCGGTCATCGGCACGGGCCTCGCGATCTTCGTGACCCTCGACATGATGGGCCTCGGCGTCGGGCGGGCGCTGAACCTCTCGGTCTGGCCGTCCCCCGTCGGGACCCAGGGGGACTTCGCGGTCGAGCTGAAGATGCGGGTCGACACGTTCGCGCTGTTCTTCCAGTTGATGTTCGAGTTCGTCGCGTTCTTGGCGATCGTCGCCTCGCGCGGTTTCATCCACGCCGACGAGCCGCACCAAGGGGAGTACTACGCCCTCATGCTCCTCGCGGTCGTCGGGATGATGTTCACCGCGGCCGCGACGGACCTGTTCGTCCTCTTCCTCGCCTTCGAGACGTCGAGCCTGAGCACCTTTGCCCTGGTTGCATTCCGGAAGCGCGACAAACAGGCGACGGAGGCGGCGGTGAAGTTCTTCATTATCGGGGCCGTGAGCTCGGGGATCATCCTGTTCGGCATCTCCCTGATCTACGGGATCGCCGGCACGACATCGATCGGGACGACCACGACGGACCTCCTTGTCCTGAAGGACGGCTTGACGCTCGCGGGCCATCCGGAGATCGAACCGCCGCTGATCATCGCCCTCGTCCTGTTGATCGCGGGCTTCGGGTTCAAGGTCGCGGTCGTGCCGTTCCACATGTGGGCCCCGGACGTGTACCAAGGTTCCCCGACGACGATCAGCGTGCTCCTGACGTCCGCGTCGAAGAACGTCGGCATTGTGGCGCTGTTCCGCGTCTTCCTCATCGGCCTGCTGAGCGTCCAGGTCGACTGGGTCGCGACCTTGGCGATCCTCGCGATCGTGACGCAGACCGTCGGGAACGTCGTGGCGATCCCGCAGCGGTCGATCAAGCGGATGCTCGCGTACTCGAGCATCGCGCAGGCGGGGTACATCCTGATTGCCCTGGCGGTCGGCGCGATCGCCCTACAGTCCACTCCCCCGCACACCGACAACGCGGCGTACGTGGCCTCGTTCGGACTCGTGGGAGGCATGCTCCACGTGTTCGTCTACGGAGCGATGAAGGCGGGATCGTTCCTCGTCGTCGCCGGCACGGAGTCCCGCGGCATCCCGGACGACATCGAGGCGTACAAGGGCCTCAGCCGCCGCATGCCGTTCATGGCCTTTTCGATGCTCGTTTTCCTCCTGAGCCTCGCGGGCATCCCCCCGCTCGGCGGTTTCTTCTCGAAGTTCGTCCTGTTCTCGAGCGCGGTGAACGCGTCCGCCTTCAACCCGTGGTACCTGGCGCTCGCGGTCTCCGGCGTCCTGAACAGCGCCCTGTCCCTCTACTACTACGCGCGGGTGATCTGGTACATGTACATCCTCGAGCCGGAGGCCGGCACGGCCAAGGAGCCCGTCGCTCGGTCGATCAGTGCCGCGGTGTTCGTCGCCCTGGCGATCGTCATGTTGACGGCCGTGATCGCCGTGTTCTTCTTCGGCTACCTGACGGATGCGGCGCGCTCGTTCTTCGGATTCTGAGCACGACGGCGCCGGATTCGCGTCCGACTCCCCTCCGAAGACTTTTATCCCCCACGCCGACCATGAGGAGGCGCATGGCCTCTCCATCGCCCGGTTCGCGGGTCATCCTCCACGTCGACATGGACGCGTTCTACGCGTCCGTCGAGGTCCGCGAGAGTCCCGCCCTCGAGGGGAAACCGGTCGTCGTGGGAGCGGACCCGAGGGAGCATCCGCGCGGCGTCGTGTTGACGGCGAGCTACGAGGCCCGGCAGTACGGCGTGCGATCGGCGATGTCGTGCATCGAGGCGTCGCGGCGTTGTCCGCAGGCCGTGTTCGTGCCCCCGCACTTCGAGCTCTACGGTCGGGTCAGCGGAGAGATCATGGACACCCTCCGGACCTTCGCGGACCGGCTGCAGCCGAGTGGAATCGAGGAGGGCTTCCTCGATGTCACGATTCGTACCGGCGGCAGCTTCGCGCACGCACAGGATCTCGCGCGGGAGATTAAGGGCGCGATCCGCGACCGGCATCGCCTCACCTGTTCCATCGGGGTCGCTCCGACGAAAGCGATCGCAAAGATCGCCTCGGACCTTCAGAAGCCGGACGGGCTCACGGTCGTCTCGCCGGACGAGGTCGTCGTCTTCCTGGCACCGATCTCCGTGCGGAAGATCCTCGGGGTGGGTCCGAAGACCGCCGAGCGGCTCAAGGAGATCGGTCTCGAGTCGATCGCGGACGTCCAGGTATACAACCGCCAGGATCTCATCGAGCTCCTCGGGGCCTTCGGCGAGTACCTGCATGACGTATCGATGGGCCGCGACGCCGAAGAGGTCATCGAGCCCACGGGCCCCCCGGAGTCGATCAGCACCGAGATGACGTTCGAGAAGGACCTCGGCGCCTACGATGCCGTGTGGCCGGAACTGGAGGCGATGGCGAAGTCCCTCCACGAACAACTCGTCCATGAGAAGTACGCATTCCGCACGGTGACGCTCAAGGCCAAGTACTCGAACTTCGAGATTCACACACGCTCGAAGAGCCTGAAGATTCATTCGACGGACCTGGAGCCCATCCTGATCCTCAGTCAGACGATGCTCAAAGAGGTCCTCGCCTCCGGCCGCAAGATCCGCCTCGTGGGCGTGCGGTTGTCCAATCTGCTCGAGCGGGCGGCGCCCCAGACCACGCTGTCGAAGTGGACGCCGATCCGCGAACCGGTCACCGACTCGTGAACGATCCCGAGACGATGATCTGCACCGGGATTTCCTCGAGGGTCCGTGGGAGCGCCGCGAGGATCTTGGGGTTGTCGTCCGTCACATAGACGCAAATGCAGTCCCGGCCCTCCTTTCGGCCGATCCCCACACCGACGACGCCGGGAAGGCTCATCAGACGCTCCTCGTGCTTCCGTTTGACCGCCTTGACCGTGGCCATCGTCTGTTCCTTCAATGCGTCCGCGGCATATAGCCGTCGCGAACCGAGAATCCCGAGTCGTCGAATTGAGCTCACTGCGTCTAGACGCCACGATATCAAGGCGGAGGCGGCCGGATGAACCCTTCCTGCATGAGGGACTTTGTCTCTTCGCGGGCCCTGCGGATCATCTCGAGGGCTCCCTGGTACAGTGTGTCGCGAGTCTTCGTCTCCCGAGCGATCCCCTGTTGCATCGCCTTGAGGGCCACTGCGGTCGCCTCCCGGGCGAAGACGTCGATCTCATCCATCGTCGGCACGATGTGCGTTTCGTCGAGGCCTTTCTCCTCCGCGACCTTCGCGAGTTCCTCCGCGGCCGCGATGCACATCTCGTCCGTGATCGTGCGCGCGCGGACGTCCAGTGTGCCGCGGAAGATCCCGGGGAAACCAAGGCTGTTGTTGACCTGGTTCGGGAAGTCGGACCGTCCGGTCGCGATCACACGGGCCCCGGCCTCCGCGGCTTCCCATGGCCAAATCTCCGGCACCGGGTTCGCGATGACGAACAGGATGGAATCGTCGGCCATCGACGCGACCCAGTCCTTCTGGATGACCCCGGGGCCGGGTCTCGAGGCCGCGATCGTGACGTCCGCGTCCCGCATCGCATCGGCGATCCCTCCTTCTCGATCGCCGCCGTTTGTGATGAGGGCGAGTTCCCATTTCTCCGCGTACTCGTTCGCCGCCACTTCGACATCTTCCCGGTGACGGCAGACGATCCCCTTCGAGTCGACGAGGATCAGGTGTTCCGGTTTTGCACCGGCCTCGATCAGGAGCTTCGCGGTCCGGATGTTGGAGGCCCCTGCGCCGACGAGCGTGATCGTGACGTCGGCCATCTTCTTCCCCACGACCTTGAGCGCGTTGATCAGACCGGCGACGTTGATCGTCGCGGTGCCTTGTTGGTCGTCGTGCCACACCGCGATCTCACACTCCTTCCGGAGCCGTTGCAGAATCGAGAAACACTTCGGCTGCGCGATGTCCTCGAGGTTGACACCGCCGAACGAGGGCGTGATGAGCTTGACCGTCTCGATGATTTTCTCGGGGTCCTTCGTCGCGAGCGGAATCGGGAACGCGTCGACGCCTCCGAGATACTTGAACAACAGGGACTTGCCTTCCATGACGGGCAATCCGGCCTCGGGCCCGATGTCGCCGAGGCCCAGGACGCGCGTCCCGTCCGTTACGATGGCGACTTGATTCCACTTGTTCGTCAGGGTCCACACCTTGCTCGGGTCCGCGGCGATGTCGAGGCAGGGCTGCGCGACCCCCGGGGTGTACCAGATCGCGAAGTCGTTGAAGCTGCGGACGGGCACCCGCGGGACGATCTCGATCTTGCCTTGGTAGTACGGGTGGTACTTCGCGGACTGTTCCTTCGGAAGGTTCGCGCGCTTCAGGTTCTCTTCGACTTCCTTGGGAGTCGGCGCTTTCACGCCTTTGTCGCCCCCGCGCTTTTTCGTGGCCACCATGGAAGCACCAAGAGAGGACGCGAAGAGAGTTCCGGGCTCGCTTAAACCTTTGGACCAAGTCATCACGCAATGCGGGAAGAGACCGGATTCTCCCGGACCAAGGCCGATTTTCACTTTCGGCTAACTCTCCCGCACGAACGAAGATGAACCTCGGAGCCTTCGGACATTTGTCCGAAAAAGGCGACGACCATGGTCCGGAGATCCACAATCAAATGGGTGCGCGAAGGCAAGGCTATTGGACGCGAATCCGGGTTCATCGTGACCTGGGATGTGAACAGCAGCGATCGGGCTATGGCCCATCGCCTACAGCGATTCGTGTATGGCGACACGGCTCGTTCCAACGGGAGGGAGTACCGGTATCCGGGATTCGTCGAGAAGACGGGTGTTCGCTATCTCGGTCAATCGGTCATCTTCGTGCGCCCGAATCTGCTGGGCGAACTCGTCGACTTCTTGTCGAAGTCTCGGATCGAGCACGAGGTCACCGCTGCCGCGGTCGGACAGAGCCGCGGTTGGACAATTTCGGGTATCTGTCCGAAGCGCGTGGTTAGTGTGAGGGACGCCACCTGGTCGTTTTCGGGCTTTTGTCCGAAATCCCTGGTGGTCCGGTGTCTACGATCCCTTCCATGTCTGCTCCGGTCTGAGGATTTCGGGCACATGTCCGAACACCCGCAAAGGTTTTTCCGGATCCCTCGCGTGGCCCGCTCCGTGCTCACTGCGGTCGTGGATCGTTCGGGTCGTGGCGGAACTCGCAAGGTGAAGGCCGCCTTCGAGGAAGTGGCAGCTCGCTATGAGGAGCACGGCCTCCGCGTCTCATGGCCTGTGTCCGCCGAGATTGTCTCGATGGCTATCATGGGAGCCACGAAGTCGAGCGATTCCTCGCACACCCTGTTCGTGTCCGTCCGCGCCGTCGAGTCCGGCCTCCTCGACGGGCTCATCGCACACGAGATGGGCCACATGCTCCGGACCGAATCGGGGCACGCGTCCCACAACGCCGAGGTCTTCCGAGCGTTGTCCCGCGAAGTCCGGATCCCGCGGGCGGCCGAAGGCGCCTTCTCGGCGGCGTTCAACCACATCCAGGACATCTACGCCGATGATTACGCGTTCCTCGTGTTCTCGACGGACGGGGACGACCGCGCGTACGAGTTCTTTTCGCAATGGATCGAGGGCAACGCGTCGATGCGGGGACGCAACCGATGGAAGAACGTCAGCCTCGCCGCGACCAATGGCTTTGCGCTCGGGAACCTCCTCCGGCACGGTCGGCTGTCGAAGGACGATCCGCTCTGGGAGCGGGCGCATGCGTTCGACCGCGAAGCCGGATTCGAGGCCGTCGCGGCGCTCGCGAACTTCTACGCGAAGCTTCCGGAGGATCCCTCACCCGAGGCGTTTGTGACCCAGGTAAACACCCTCGCCACGGTGATGACACGGGCCGCGTCATCGTAGGGCCCGCAACGTTTAATACTCGCCCAATGCTGCTTCGATATCTTCAGAGGTAACATCGTGGCCGAAGAACTCGAGACCGCTCAGATACCCCCGCATATCATGGCGGCGATGCGCGAGCGCATGAAGATGGCGCAGCGCATGTCTCGGATCAAACACAAGATTGTGGTGATGTCAGGAAAGGGTGGCGTGGGGAAAAGCTCCGTCGCCGCGAATCTTGCCGTCGTGCTCGCCGAGGACGGCTCGGCGGGCATCGTCGATGCCGACGTCACGGGACCCGACATCCCGATGCTCATGGGCGTCCAGGATGCGCAAGTGAAGGCGACCGACACCGGGATGGAACCGACGGTTGGCCCCGCCGGCGTTAAGGTCATCTCGATGGCACAGCTCATCGATCGTGATACCGCGGTCGTGTGGCGCGGGCCCCTGAAGATCAAGGCGCTGAAGCAGATGCTGTCCGACGTCGAGTGGGGGGACCTCGACTACCTGGTCATCGATCTTCCACCCGGCACAAGCGATGAACCGCTCAGTGTGGCGCAGGAGATCCCCGACGCGGACGGCGCCGTCGTCGTGACGACACCGCAGCAGGTCTCCCTCCTGGACGTCCGCAAGTCGATCGCCTTCGCGAAAGCCGTGAAGATGGACATCCTCGGCGTCATCGAGAACATGAGCGGCTTCGTCTGCCCTCATTGCGGCAAGGAGACGGACATCTTCAAGGTCGGCGGGGGCGAAGCGGCCGCGAAAGAGCTCGGGCTTCCGTTCTTGGGTCGCATTCCCCTGGACCCGCGGATCGTCGTCGGAGGCGATGCGGGCAAACCGTTCGTCCTCGAACATCCGGACTCCGAGGCGGCGAAGGCGTTCCGTGCCATCGTAAAGAATCTGAAGCCGCACCTGAAGGAATCGAAGCCACGGCCCACCGGACCGTTGGCGAAGTGACGTCACGACCAGCGTGCGACGAATGCCTCGACCTGAGGTCGGGGAACCGCGCCGATGATGCCATCGACCAACTTCCCATCCTTGAACAGGAGCATCGTCGGGATGGAGGCGATTTGGAACCGCTCCGCGGTGCGCGGGTTCTCATCGACGTTCAACTTCCCAAGACGGAGGGCCGTCGCATGGGCCCTTGCGACCTCCTCGAGGATCGGAGCGACCCGATGGCAAGGGCCGCACCACTCGGCCCAGAAATCGACCAGGAGGAGACCCGCGCGGCCGACCTCTCGATCGAACGTGGCGTCAGTGAGCCGGATCGGCCCGGTCCAAGCCGCAGTCGCAGGCTTCGGTCCGGTCGTGGCCATGAGCTCCTGCAGCTTGCGGGCGCGAATCTCGACGAGCTCCGGGTCGTCCACGGAGGCGTGCACACCGACAGCCTGATAAAAGGGTTTGTCGCGGCCTATCGGGAGACCCTCGCCACGGGGCCGAACTCCTCTGCGAGCGGACCGAGGAGCCGCAGCTCGCGACGGACGAGGGCGATCTCCCGTTCGTTGAAGGCGGTCGGGTCGAACGGCACCAGGAGGACCGCCTCCCGCATCGCGACGGACTCGTTCAGGTCATGCAGGAGCGCCAGGACGGATCCGAAATCGTTGTGGGAGACGAGGTACTCGAGGCCGTCCAGCAGGACGACGCAGTGCTCGCTGACCTCGATGAAGTGTTCCACGGCGAGCGCGACCTTCTCCGGGGGACTCGGCCGGACCGCGTTCTTCTCCGTCGCCACGCGGCTGAGCCAGAGGATCGGCGTGCGCTCGAGCCCGTACTCCGTCATGACGGCCTTTGGCGCGCGTCGCGTGATGCAGAGTCCCTGCGTCCCGTGGGTGACGTAGTCCTTGAAGATCTCGAACGCCTGGCTCGCGTCCCGCTCCAGGACCGCGTACGTGTAGCCCCGATCCAATTCGTAGGTCGGCTTCGTGAGCAGATGGGCCTCGGCCTCCGGCACGATCAACGTCTGAAGGAACGACTTCTCGCGGACCCCGAAGGCGATCAGGCCCACGAGGGCCATCTCGAGGATGAAGCCGGGAGCCCGCAGGTCGATCTGGAAGTTCGGGAGGAGGATTTCGAAGAGGAGCTCCCCGACGGCGAAGCCGGAGATTCCGAAGATGATGAGGAACGTGTCCCGCCGGACCTCCTCGCCCGGGTTCGTCCGCCGCATGTGGAGGATGAACCGGTACGGCGCGTACAGGATGAGGGTGGCGACCGCGAGGCCGTTGATGAAGAGGAAGTACGGCTCGAACGAGATGAGGGGCGGGTTGACTTGCGCAACATGGACCGGGGAGACGAGGATCGTAACGATCGTCACGACCATGATGAAGACGTAGAACACGTAGGAGTTCGGGAACTCGTTCGTCATGTAGCGGAAGAAGTCCTTCCGGGACGTGATCCCGGCCGTCGTCGCGACGACGATGAACGCGCCGATCGTGATGCCGAACATGTAGTCGAACGTCGCTTGGACCCGCTTGGATAGGACGATTCCCGTCTCTTGGCTGAGACCCGGTTCCGTGATGTAAATGCTGATCAGGACGTTCGAGATGATCGCACAGACGAGGAGGGAGATCGCGAAGAGGAGGACGTGTTTCTGGAACACCCGGCCGGTCTTCTGCCGCGCGATCGCGACGATGATCAGGGCCGAGAGGAAGAGCGCGCTCGCCGCGCTCAGGTAGGTCACGATGGTCGTTCCATCCGTCAGGGACGCTCACCTACTGAGAATGAACAATAGCCTCCCTCGAGGCTATTTAAGCGGTCCCCGCCCGTTATCTGACGCGATTCCAGGAGCGCCGGCCTCGGCGGTGTTCCCAGCAATAATAATCGTATCGGAGAATCAACGGCCGCCCCTTCATATGGGCTGGCGGGGACATCTCCTCCGGTCTCTTGCCAGTCCAAGCCTACAATCCCCTTGGGATCAACCCCGAGGACCTGGATCTCCTCTCGCGGACCGTGCTCCGCCTCGGCGGCTACGCCGAAGGCCTGTTCGACTACCACGACTTCGGATTCGACAAGAACTACCTGAAGGACCATATCTCGAGCGTCCACGCGACGCTGAAGCGCCTCAAGGAGAACGCGCCGCCCGAAGGCATCCCGCTCCGGCCGCCCAACATCCCGGCCGGCGCGTTCTGGGAAGACCAGGGCGAGGTGTGGAACTACCTCCAGACGCTGCGCTTCGCCGCCGGCGCGACGATGATGACGGAGCAATACATCCCCCACATGACGCCGGAGAACCTGCAGCGCGCGATGACGGCGAAGATCTTCCGGGAGTGCGTCATCGGCATCCTGGACGACCTGATCGACAAGGGCAACTACTCGTACCTGGAGGCGAAGGACCTCCACCACATGGTCCTCAGCTCGATGCTCGACCCGGACTTCGATTCGACGAGCTTCACGAAGCGACTCGTGACGATGCTGCGCCAGGAGCAGATCCCGCTCTTCGACTTGATCAACAACATCGTCCGCGGCTTCAACGTCCTGTGGAACAACTCGCCGCACGGTCACGACTACTTCTACCAGATGGAGATCATGGACGAGCGGGTGGCCCTCGGCCAGGCCCTCTCGATGTTCGAGAAGGAGCCGAACTTCTCGATCGCCCGGATGGAGAAGATTACGGAGGCGTTCTACGCGCCGGACGAGACGATGCACTGGTGGGAAAAGCTCGGCGGTCACGTTTCGGCGGCGAGCCGGCACAACCTGATCGACATGGCCTTCACGGACCAACCGTACGACATTCGGCGGATGAAGAACTTCATGGCCGGCTGGTTCTACTACGACGCCGCCGTCATCCTGATGGACCACGTCGTCAGCATCCACCACGACCTTCGGAACGGGATCGCGAACCTCTCCCTGATCGCGATGCGGGAGAAGGAGCTCCGCGACCTGACGTCCTTGCGGAACTACAACCCGCACCTCACGATCGAGGACTACGACGGGCACCTGCGCCGCATCGCCGACCTCACGTCGAAAGCGATCCGCCTGGCGACGACGGACGTCCACGATGAGACGCTCGTCTACCCGTTCATGACGATCATGATGCCCGTCGTGATGATGGCCGACTGGATCGGCAACCGCGACGACATGATCCACACGTTCCTCGAAGCGATCGCACCGACGATCAAGCACGTCGCCAGCAACGGGACCGTGCCCACGCGCGCGATCATCGAAGTCGCCGGCGAAGCGGCCCGCGGTCAGTGAACGAGTCGATCGTTGCAACCCCGCTCAGTCGGATTTGCCTGGAGTGCCGTCCGCCAACCCACATCGCACCCCGGAAACGGTTATATAAGTCGGGGGAATAGCACGAATTGGGAGAGCTTGACGACCCCATCCCTGGATTTTGGCGTGGCCCCGGAGATGGCCCTCGTCGAGGCGAAGATCCGCCAAAGCATCGTTTCCGAAGAACCCCTCCTCCATGATATCGCCCGATACGTCATCGAGGCGGGCGGCAAGCGCATCCGGCCGATGGTCACCCTCCTCGCCTTCCGGGCCCTCGGCGGCACGGACGCCGCGCAGGCGATCGACCTCGCCGCGGCCCTGGAGCTGATCCACTCCGCGACCCTGATCCACGACGACATCAACGACGGCGGCGAGATGCGCCGCGGGCGCCTGACGGCGTACAAGAAGTTCGGATTGCAGAACGCCCTCATCACGGGCGACTTCCTATTCGTGAAGGCCTTCGGGATTGGCGGCAAGTTCGATGCGGAGATCGTCGAGCTGACCGCCGATGCATGCGCCGCCCTCGCGGAAGGCGAGATCCGCCAGAAGCGGCATGCCTTCGACACCGCCGTGACGCACGAAGAGTACCTCGACATCATCACGCGGAAGACGGCCTTGCCGATCATGGCGGGCGCGAAGATCATCGGGCTCATTGCCGGCGCACGCCTCGAGGACATCGATGCCGTCGGCGAGTACGGCCTGAATCTCGGGATCGCCTTCCAGATCGTGGATGACATCCTCGACGTCGTCGGGGAGGGCGCCCGCCTCGGGAAGCGCACCGGCACCGACCTCCGGGAGGGGAACGTAACCCTCGTCGCGATCCACGCCCTGAACGACGGCAGCTCGATCGACGTCGGCTCGCTCGCGCGCCTGATCGCGAAGCGCCGGAAGCGGGAGGAGGACGTCCGACGCGGCCTCGCACTCCTGCGGGATTCCGGCGCGATCGAGAAGGCCCGCGCGGAGGCGTTCGCCTTCGGACAGCTCGCGAAGAAGGCGCTGGACCCGATTCGGGAGAGCGACGCGAAAGCGAACATGGTCCAACTGGTCGACTACGTCCTCTCCCGCGACCGGTGAGGGGGCAGCGCGATGCCCTCGCCTTACGGCGTCATCGTCGTCGGCTCGGGACCCGCGGGAGCCACGGCGGCCCGGTACGGGGCCCGACGGGGCCTGAAGGTCCTGCTGGTCGACAAGCGCAAGGAGATCGGCGTGCCGGTCCAGTGCGGCGAATACGTCGCCCACAACGAGGAAGTCCACGCGATCTTCCCGACCGTGACCGAGCTCGAGGACCTCATGGAGGTCCCGTACCGCGTGCGCGAGATCGACACCCCGGTCATCCGGATCTGGTCGCCGAACGGCCGGCGGTACGACATCCCGTTCAAAGGCTTCACGGTCCGACGCGACCGGATGGACCAGGGGATCGCGGCGCAGGCCGTGGCCGAAGGTGCGGAGCTGATGACCGAGACGACCGTCCTCCGCGTCCACGGCGAGGACGTCGAAACGAACCACGGAACGTTCCACGGCAAGGTGATCATCGGATCCGATGGCCCGCGATCGACCGTCGCGAAGTCGGTCGGCCTGGAGTGGCCCGTGTCGGCACCTGCCATGAGTGCGACTGCGGACGGCGAGTTCAGCGACGCGACGGACATGTTCTTCGGCAACCTTGCGCCCGGCGGATACGCATGGATCATCCCGAAGGCCGGATGCGCGAATGTCGGCCTGGGCACCTGGGAGCGATTCCGCGGGAATCTGCGCGAGCTGTTCGACAAGTTCATCGCGGCTCGCCGCCTCGAGCCCGGCAAAGCGACCGGAGGTTTCGTCCCGGTCCTAGGGCCGCCGCCAAGGACGGTGAAGGACAACGTCATGCTGGTCGGCGACGCCGCCGGCATGGTCATGGCGACGAATGGCGGGGGGAACAATGTCGCGATGATCGCGGGCCGTTACGCGGGCTTGACCGCGGCGGATCATCTCCTCGACGGCACGCCGCTCGACGAGTACGAGGCGCGATGGCGGACGGCCGTCGGCGGGCCCTTGGCCGAAGGCGTGCGCATCAAGCGCTTCGCGGACCGATTCTTCGGGTCCGACCGGTTGCTGGATGCCGCGATGGTCCTCCTGGGCCGACATCGGATGGCGCGCGCGATCCGATGCCAACGACTCTTCCTTCCAGGCAGCGCGAAGGTCTTATAGCGCCCCGGTCCATCGACGGCGGAAGCGATGGACTTCCAGTTTCTCGGCGGCGCCTCGGAGGTCGGCCGCCTCGGTATGATCCTGAAGAAGGGACCGACTTCCCTCCTGTTCGATTACGGACTGCTGCCTCGCGACCCGCCGCAGTACCCGATGCCCGCGCCTCCCGTGGACGGGATGTTCATCAGCCATGCCCATCTCGACCACACGGGGATGATCCCGTGGGTCACCCGACGCCAGGATGTGGACGTCGTCCTGACGCCTCCGACCGCGGATGTCGCGGATCTTCTCTTGGCGGATTCCCTGAAGATCGCGGACGCCGAGGGCTTCGACGCGCCGTTCGATGACAGCGACCTCCGGACCGCGCGGCGCCGATACCGGACGATCGATTTCGGGGACAACGTGGACATCGGCGACCTCGAGATTACCGCCCATCCCGCGGGCCACATCCCCGGCGCGACGATGTACGAGGTGAACGGGACCGAGACGACCTTGTTCACCGGGGACCTGCACACGCTCACCACGGACCTCGTATTGGGCGCCCGTCCCGTCCATTGCGACACGCTGTTCATCGAATCGACGTACGCGGGGCGGCAGCATCCGGAGCGGCTCAAGTCGGAGCACGCGTTCCTGCGGAAGATCGAGCAGGTCGTCAACCGCGGCGGCCTCGCCCTCGTCCCCTCGTTCGCGGTCGGCCGGACGCAGGACGTCCTCCTGACGCTCGCGAAAGCCCGGCACGAGGTGTGGCTGGACGGCATGGGGAAGAAAGTGAACTCGATCTACGTCGAGAACCCGGAGTATGTCCGCTCCGTGAAGGCGCTGCGAAAAGCGATGAACCGGACCCATGTCGTGCGAAACCATCGGGAGGGCGAACTGGCCTTGCGCGGCGAGGTGATCGTGACGACGAGCGGGATGCTCGATGGTGGACCTGTGCTGCGGTACCTCGAGGTGATCCGGGAGGATCCGCGGAGCGCGGTCCTCCTGACAGGCTACCAAGTCGAAGGGACGAACGGTCGGCGGCTTGTCGAGGAAGGTGTGATCGACCTGTACGGCGTCACGGTCGACATCAAGTGCGAGTGGCAGAAGTTCGACTTCAGCGCGCACGCCGGCCACGATGACCTGATTCGTTTCATCGAAGGATGCGATCCGCAACGGGTAGTCCTGATGCATGGAGAAAATCGACAAATCCTCGCCGATGCCCTCGAGGGCCGCGAGGTGCTGCTGCCCCAGGAAGGGCAGTGGCATTCGTTCTGATCTTGCTACCGTACGGGTGACACTAGGAGTACCGTCGGTCATTGTACTAGTTTCGGGTCTCACGAGAGTCGTACTTTCAGTGGCTAAGATTCGGCTGGTCCGCGGTCGACCGGATTCGAACCGCCTGTAGGGTGGACTAGCCGTGGCGAAAGAGGAGGTGGCCGCAATCGATTGCCGACCTGATCTTCGGCATCATCCCTCGGGCAAGCTTCTAATGCGTCTCCGGCATTCCACAGAAGCGGGGAGCCTTGACATGTCATGAAGACCTCACACCTGATCCGCGCGAGCGGAGTGGCCCTGATGATTGGCGGCATCCTTGGAGTCGTCGGCCTCGTCATTCATCCTTTAAGTGAGACGGCCTCGGACGTCGCCAGCAGCCGCTGGGTGCCAGCACATCTTCTTGCATTCGTGTCAGCGATACCGCTCATCTTTGGCTTGATTGGGTTGTACGCCCGCCAAGCCGAGGAAACAGGCCGCTTAGGACTGCTTGGATTTGCCCTGACTCTCATCGGTGCGATTTCAGATGGCATGGAGCTACTGTGGATTGAGGTCATCATCTTTCCTTTTCTCGTCGCGAATGATCCCGCATTGTACGACTCCCTGAGATCGTCATCCGCCTATTTGGTCGCACTTGCGCTGAGCTTCCTCCTTTTCTTCGGCGGTTGGATCACATTTGGAGCCGCGATGGTCCGTGCCGCGGTTCTTCCACGCTGGACAGTCTGGCTTGTTGTCATGGCAGTAATCCCCGCAATTTTTATCCTGGGTCTCGCGGTCCTCGTTCTCTCGGGCGTCGCGACTGCGTCTGGCCTTTCAGGTTCCGGGTCGCCGACGATTCTCATTTTCAATATCGTCGGCATCGTGTTGAGTCTGAGCTTTGTTGGATGGGGTTACGCTCTATGGTCAGAGAAACGACAAACTACAGCGCAATCCTAATCCTCAATGCAGGTCATGTTCAACTCAAGGGATGCTCCGCGACATGCATCCCACCAGGCATCCTCTCATGGTGCGAAGTGGTGTGCGGGTCATTCCAGGTTTTGGCCCGCTGACCTCGCGGCGAGGACAATCGGCGAACCGGGAGTCATCGGCGCTCGGCTTGAGCCGGACGGCTCAAGCGAGGCGAGCCATCTTGACTCCCCTCGCGCTTTGCTCTATCTGTGGGAATGGATCCGGCGGTACGGCGGAAGATTCGAAACCGAGCCCTCCTGCTATGGGCGGTGGTCCTCGGTCCATTCATCGTCTTCTCGATTCCAAGCGGTCCTCCGCCTTCCCCCGCGGCCATTTTCTTTTGGTTGGCGGGTGAGGTTGTTGCCGCTCTCCTCGCTCTGCCTCTCGCGTTCGCCCTCACGTACGCCGGATACCGGCTCCGGGTTTGGCGACAGAAGCGAAGGCAACCGCGGCTCGCTTCCGAACGAGCGCCTCCCGGGGTTACTTCCCCTTTCCGTTTTGCCGGCAGGCGATGGAAACCATCCGTTGGCATCCTCCTGTTTGTCCTGATCATCATCGTCCCGATCTGGTTCTTGCCAGCGCCGAGCCAGGCGATCCCCAACGCAATCGCTCAGGTGGTTCGGTGGCTCGGGTTGGCATTCGCTGCCTTCGCGGTGCCCGCTGCATTTCTCGGGCTTCGCGACGTCATGTATCAAGTCGACGACCGGGGGATTCAGGTGCGACGTGCGGTGCGGAGCCGGAGTTTCGATGCTCCGTGGGAAGCGATGAGCCAGGTGGAATTGCCGCAGCTCCACGCATTTGCCTCGACACTCCTTGGATCCTCCGCCTCGAGAATGAAGGCATATGGGTTGCGGACAAAAGACGGTGTCCTCCGCGGAATCGTGAGACCGTCTGCAGAACTCGGGCCTGTCCTAGGCGAAGCATTCGAGTCCTCGTTGTTGGGTTTAGCCGCGGAGCGCGGGGTTCGCGTTGTCGAGGTATCCTGGCGAGCAACGATGAAATGGAAACAAGGTCGATGACAAGTGGCAGACCGATTGTCCCCAGGGCTAGATTCCCACGTTCTTCGCGATCATCGCCCGGAGCGCCTTCCCGACGTACTTCAGTAGTCTCGGATCCTCTTTGATGAGTGCCCAACCGACCTTGGAGGGGAAGTCGATGTCCCCTTTCTTCTCGATGAGGCGCAACATCTCGGGGCTGTCGAAGATGTCGAACAGTTCCTCGAACTGGTCGTCGGTCAGCTTGCTGAAGCTCTCATGGATCGCAAGGTCCTTCCGCAGTTCCTTGCCGATTGACTTCGTCCACGCACGGTGGTACCGGTGGAGCACCCGCGCGGACAAGTCACCGGTCTCCAGCGCCTCGATGGCTGTCTGCGCTGCGAAATTCGAGCAGGTGAGCGCGGTGAAGATTCCGCCTCCCGATACGGCCTTGGCCTGGCATGCTGCGTCTCCGACGACCAGGACGTTGTCCGCGTACGTTCGACGGGGGAATCCGAGTGGAATGCCTCCCGCGATGTAGAGGATCGGCTGGGCGCCTTTCGTGTACTGCCTCACTTCGGGTCGAGTCAACATCTTTTCCAGGTAGGCGTACGCGTTCCCTTCGCCGACGCACAAGCCCACCCGGGCCGTGTCCCCGCTTGGGATGATCCAGCCGAAGAAGCCGGGAGCGATCTCGTTCCCGATGAACAGTGTGACGAATCCCGGATCTCCTCGCACACCGGTCATCTCTACCTCGAACCCAGGTAGGATCTTCCTCGGGCGGAGGATGTTGAACCACTTCGCCACGTTCGAGCGGACGCCGTCGCAGCCGACCAGCAGCTTCGCGTGCAGTTTTCGCGGCTCCCCGTCCTGGTCGATTGAGATTTCGACGCCGCCGTCGTCCCACCGTGCGGCTTGAGCCTGGGCACCGAGGAACGTGTGCGCGCCCTTCCGAACCGCATCCGTGGCGATCGCCCGGTCGAACATCGCGCGTTGCACGACGACCGCCTGCGTGTCGTGGCCGTCGATCACGAGCCGTCGGCCCGAAGGCGAATACAGCTCGGCCCCGTGGACGGCCCCGATGATCGTCTCCTTGCAGTCGACGTACTCGAAGACCCGCGGGGTGACGAGGCCGCCGCACTGGATCGGCTCCCCGATCTCACGATGTTCCTCGACCAGCGCGACCTCGTATCCGGCCGCCGCGACTTTACCCGCGAGGTAACCGCCCGCCGGGCCGGCCCCGATCACAACGACGTCGAAGGAGCGCGCAGAACTGACCACGTTCCGGCATCACTCCTTTAGATTCATGATGATCTCGAGGAAGTTCTCCAGATGCCGCGACAGCGACGCGTTGTCCGTGTAGCCGCACGCGGACAGGTCGGGCGCCGCAATCAAGGCAGCGGAACCGTCCACGATCACGTCGGTCGCGATGAGGCCTTTGCGGTTCACGACGCCCGCCCCTTCCGGGATTTTCTGACCCGGCTCCGTGATGATCGTGAACCGGATGCCGCGGGCGATCGCCTGCTCGATCTTCTTCCCCACGTTCTCGCGGATCTCGGAGAACGTCGGTGTGGAGATGATGCACGTCTCCGAAGACTGGTCGATCAACTCGCCGATCTTCTCCAAGACGCGGGTCTTCGTGACGATCGTGTAGACGAGCTGCGGCTCCCCTTTCGAACGCAAGACCTCGTGGAGCAGATCGAGCTTCGCGAACGTGTCCTCGAGGTGGTCGATCACCCGGCCTTTGACCTTGCTGGGCGCCTCCGGCTTGAAGATGGTCGGCCGGCCGCGGGTCGAGATGGCGAATCCTTTCTGGCAGAGGCTCTGCAGGACCTTGTACGCGGACGTCCGGGGGATCCGCGCCGTCTCGGCGATCGTCTCCGCGCTCCCGTATCCGTGGGCCACGAGCGCGATGTAGCCGCGGGCCTCGTACCCGGAGAGGCCGATCGACTCGAGCGTCTTCGTGGCCCGCTCGAATTCCTGCTCGAGGTCGACGCCGCCCGCGAGCAGCTTCGACAAATCTTGCGGAACCACGGGGCCACGATACCCGAGGGCGGTTTTTATCTTTTCGAATCGGCAGGCTCAGTGTTGGATATCGAAACGCGACGCAAGCCTTTATCCGACGGGAGCCTTCCTTCGCGGTCATGGGTTCGGCGCGCCCAGCCGCCCTCGCTGTGATAACCTTCCTGTTGATCTTCTGGAGCGTTTTCACTCCCGCGATCGGCCAGAATCCAGCGGGCCACATGGTCGTCACGACCGACTACGAACTCTTCGGGACCTCGGACCTGAACGGCGGCGGACATGTGACGTGGACGCTGACCGGGGCGAAGGCGGCGGAGCTGCGCGCGAAGATCGTGGACATGTTCGACACGTACGGTCAGATTCCTCGGGGCTTCCCGTTTGCCGGCACCGCCGGAGCGGCGAACGGGGACGGAACCCTCCAGCCGCTGGAAGGCCTTCGGTACACGGACCAACTCGAAAACGTCCTCGAAGCCTCGGGCCGCGGCACGATCGTCCAGTACATGCAGCTACTCCGGTTCGACCTGCGAGAGAACGCCGCGGATTCCAGCGTCGGGTTCGAACGGAGCACGTCGGGCCTCGCGAACACGAACGCGAGTTCGCCCGGCGACGTCGAGATCCGCTTCCTCTTCGAGGCGAACACGACGACCCGCTCCGCGCGGGTGTCCCTCCCGACGTCCGCGTTGGCCGAGTCGTTGTATCGGGTTTTCAACTACGAGGCGGTCCAGTCGCCGACGCTCACGGCCTCAAGTGCATACCCGGGATCCTGGCCGTTCCTCTTGGAAGGCGGCTGGCATAACTTCACGACGAATAGCTGTCCGTCCGGGGTTCCCTCGCCGTGCGCGGTCCTCTGGCCAGGGAACAACGCGACCGGGACGTACGCGAACAACGCGGTCGCCGCAACACGGACCACGGCCGATAACCTCCTCGCGGGCACCTCGGCGATCTACGTCCCGTTCGACCTCCGCTACGCAACGCAGGCATGGGCCACGTTCAACTACACGGGCCAGGTCGCGGACCCACAGGATCGGCTTCGCCTCGAGGTCGCTCACGCGCCCGCGTTCACGGACTGGACGAACCTCTCGTTCGGTGCCGGTACGACGCTGCCGACAACTGCTCCCGGGGTCTGGGCCACCGCGAACGTGAGTCTGGCGACCTACCTCGGCGGCGAGGTGCGACTTCGGCTGAACTTCACGTCGGATGCCGCGGGAAACGCACGAGGGTTCTTCATCCGCGACTTCGCGCTCCATGCGCCTTCGTTCCCGGACGGCGAGGTCGACCAGGCCGACACCCATTATCTCGTCGGCCCGCTCAGCTTCTCCGCTCCGGTCGTTCGAACCGGTGGGCTCCAGGTGATCCGGACCCCGGGCGGGGAGATTCTCCTGTACGGCTCCTCGCGAAATACGTCGGCCTTCCCCAGCGAGACGATTCGCTACGCGTCGTTTGACGCCCTCGAAAACCCGCAGATCCTGTTCGCCGTCATGCTCGTCGGCGCGTACGCGATTTCGCGGCAGCAGCACGATGCGTTCGTCCGGTACCGCGAGTCGTACCCCGCGACCTACCGGCTGGCGGTCCACCGGGCGAAGTGGCTCCATCGGCTCGGCGCCATCTCCATCGGGCTGCTGGTCCTCTTCTACTTCGTCCCGACCGCGACGTGGATCCTCGGCATCCGGGTGTTCGTATCCGGGTTCGCCTACTGGGTGCTGGCCATCGCCTTCGCCGTGTTGCTCGGATTCGGCACGCGGGGGTATTACTCTGGTCAGATTGCGCGGGCGTCCGCCGCCGCGAACGAGGAAACCCGGGTGGTCGTGAAGAAGGTCGCGATCCCGACGGGACCGGTCCAAACTGGAGGCTTCCTCGGGACGTGTCCCCATTGCCAGCGAGAGATCCTCGCCACCGACTCGGCGTTCCGGTGCACGTGCGGCGTCCTGTATCATCTCTCATGCGCCGCGAGCCTGACCCAATGCTCGAACTGCCGTACCCCGATTTCCGTGGAGGCCGACCGCACGACCCCCGAGGTCTCGATGCGATGCCAGTCGTGCGGGGAACTGCAGACGGTCCCGGTGGGAACGGACCCGCGCGTGGCCCCGTGCTCGAACTGCAGCGAGTTCCTCCGTCATCTGGACGAAGGCAAGCGCTACCTCGTCGTCGCGAGCAACCCCGCGATCGGGTTCGCGTGGCTGCGCGATCTCACGAAGATCGGTCGACCGGCGCTGTGCATGACCTCCGCCGCCGTGGAACGCATGCGACTCGAGTTCGGCGTGAAGGAGATTCCGATTGTCCAGGTCGCAGGCCACGCGGCGGGCGCGATCGACCCGAAAGACCTCGACCCGATCGGTTTGAGGCCGATCCTCCAGATCACGCGGGAACGGAAAGGCGGCGTGATCCTATACGACGGCCTCGACCAGATTATCGCCGAGTCCTCGCTGGCCGATGTGATCCGCTTCCTCCGGAAGGCGAACGACATGGCCTTCGTCAACGGGGTCACGGTGATCGCGCGCATCGCACCGGGAGTGCTCGCCGATCAGGAAGTCGCGCGGCTCAACGCGGAATTTGATGAGTACCTCGATCTTTCGGCCCAACTCTGAGGGTGCTCACTCCGGGCCGCTCCAGCGCACCCCGATCGAGTGCTCGATGCCGAGGTGGTCCAAGATCCGTGCGACGACGAAGTCGACCAGGTCGGCGATCCGTTTCGGCTGACCGTAGAATCCGGGCGATGCCGGTAGGATGATGACGCCGAGCCGGGCGAGCTTCAGCATGTTCTCCAGTGCGATCGCGCCGACCGGCGTTTCGCGGGGCACGAGGATCAGTTTCCGGTTCTCCTTCATCGCCACGGCCGCGGCCCGGGTGACGAGGTTGTCCGCGATGCCGGCCGCGATCTTCGCAAGGGTCGTGCCGCTGCACGGGACCACGACGACGGCGCCGAAGCGGGCCGAGCCCGACGCGGGCGCCGCCGCAAGGTTATCATCGCTGTACGCCGACCGCGCACCCGCGGCGAATTCCTCCGTGGTGAGGCCGGTCTCGATTTCGATGACCGTCGCGGCGTCTTTCGTCGTGATGACGTCGGCGCGGTCTCCTAGGATTTCGATGAGGCGCCGGGCGTATTCCACGCCGGAGGCGCCAGAGACGGCGACCACGACCCGGGATTCGGAAGACACACTTGTGGGAGGCGCCGAGTCCAAATGAAGATTCCGCGGGATGAGAATGCCAGTTCGTCACGATCCCAAAGCGCATCGAATTCAACCTTAAATAAGGTTAACAGCCGCAGATGCGGAAAGGGGAAGTCCCTGGCCCGAATCTGCGCACCGTGAAGCGAGGCACGATCCGTCGTTCAACTCTCCTTGACTTGGGTCTGCTCGTTCGCCACCGCCGCGGGATGTGGAGTGACATCGCGCAGTTCTCGAAAGCTGACCTCGATGCGGCGGATCGGGCGTACCGCCACTGGGCGACGACGCAGATGAAGTCGAACCGGTTTGCCGGTTTCATCGTCGACGTCGACGGTCAACCCGTGGCGAGCGGTTGCGTCTGGATCATGCAGGTGCAACCACGGCCGAACTGGAAGGGGACCGAGGCCGCATACCTTCTCTCGATGTACACCGAGCCCGCCCATCGAGGTCGAGGCCACGGGGCCCGCATCGTTCGCGAGGCGATCCGATATGCGAAGGGTCGGGGAATCAACGTGATGCTCCTCCACGCGTCACCGTTCGGCGAGCCGATTTACCAACGTCTCGGCTTCGAACGAACGAAGGAGATGCGATTATTCCTTGACCGGAGGAAGCGCCGACGACGGACTCCCGCCTCCCGGAAAACGCCCCGGCGCGCCCGATGATGGCGCCCTCCGGGGGAGCACGCAAGCCTTCAAATACGACTTTGATTTATGAAGCGCGAACCGACGCGTGTTCCTGATGACGACCGCATACGACGTACCTCCGGTGCTGTTGATCGAGCGCCTCAAGGAGAAGCTGCAGTCGGAAGGCAAGATCAAGCCGCCGGAATGGGCGTCGTTCGCCCGCACCGGGGTGAACACGGAGAAGGCGCCGGTCCAGAAGGACTGGTGGTATCGCCGCGTCGCCGCCGTCTTGCGCAAGGTCTACTTGCACGGGCCCGTCGGTACGTCCCGCCTCGCCGCCGAGTTCGGCGGCCGCCGGGACGACGGCTCGGCCCCGTATCATCCGCGACGCGGTTCGCGGTCGATCGCCCGGGAAGCGATGCAGCAGCTCGAAGCGATGGGCCTCCTCACGAAGACCGAGAAGAAAGGCCGCTCGATCAGCGCTGCGGGCCGCAAGCTCCTCGATTCCCTCTCCCATGACATCCTGATTGAGCTCGCGAAGACGAATCCCGAGCTCACGAAATACGCCGGAGGCCCGTGAGCCAATGTCGATGGACGAGGACGAGCTAGACACGATCCGACGGCGGAAGATGGCGGAGCTCCAGCAGGCCCAGGTGCAGGCCCAGGCCGAGCAGCAGTACCGCGATCAGCAGCAGGCCCAACGGCAACAGATCCTCCGCCAGATCCTGACACCGGAGGCGAGGGAGCGGCTCGGCCGAATCGAGCTCGCTTACCCGGAGCTAAAGGAGAACATCGAGAACCAGCTGATCGCGCTCGCGCAGAGCGGTCGCGTGCAGCGCATGATCGACGACCCGACCCTCCGGCAGATCCTCGAGCGCGTCATCCCCCGCAAGCGGGACATCAAGATCGAGAGGCGCTGACGTGGCGAAGAACAAGCCGTACGCGAAGAAGCTCCGACTCTTGAGGGCCGTCAAGTCGAACCGCCGCGTGCCGGCCTGGGTCATCCAACGCACGAAGCGACGCTTCACCCGCCACCCGAAGAAACGCTCCTGGCGGCGGAACAAGCTGAAGGCGTGAGGCCATGGCCGAGCAGGAAGAAGAGCGCATCATGGTCATCCCCTTGCGGGCCGCCTGGGCGGCCTCCCGCACGGACCGGACGCCGCGGGCGATCAAGGCGATCCGGGAACACGTGCAGCAACACCTGAAGCCGGACCGGATCTTCATCGACGATGTCCTCAATGAGTACCTGTGGAAGCGTGGCCGCGAGCATCCGCCCCGCCGGATCCGCGTCAAGGCGATCAAGTTCGAGGACGGCTCCGCCGTCGTCTCCCTCCCGGAGGACTGAGGGACCCCAATTGCTTCGGCGGCTCGAAATCGCGGGGAACCCGTACATCGGTGTTTTCTGCGCGGCGAACGACGAGCTGCTGATTGTGGCCCGGGATGTCCCGAAGTCCGCGATTCGCCACATCGGCGGTGCCCTTGAGACGTCGCCCATCGTGACGAGCGTCGGGCACTCGACCGTCGTGGGCTCGCTCCTGGCATTGAATTCGAAAGGCATCCTCGCGTCACCGTTCATCGAGGAGGCGGAGATCGAAGCGATCGGCGACGCCGTCTATCCGCTCCCGCATCGATTGAACGCGGTGGGGAACAACGTCCTCTGCAACGACTACGGGGCGGTCGTCCATCCCGGCTACGACGACGAGGCGGTGGCGTTCATCGGAGAGGTCCTCGGGGTGAGCGTGGTGCGCGGGACCATCGCGGGGATCAAGACGGTCGGCAGCGTCGCGGTCGCGACGAACAAGGGCGTCCTGTGTCATCCGCACGCGCGGCCGGGAGAGATGGAAGTCCTGAAGTCCACCCTGCAGGTGCCCGTCGTCATCACGACCGCCAACTACGGCGCCGCGCAGGTCGGCGCCTGCATGGTCGCGAACTCCCACGGTGCGGTCGTGGGCTCGCGGACGACCCCCATCGAGCTCGGACGGATCGAGGAGGGACTCTCGCTGTTCTAGGCCCTTCCGTTTACAAACCGTCCGGCAAGTTTGATATATCATGGGATAGCTAAGTCTCCTGACGATGAAGACCCTCGTCCTCTGCGTGGATCGGGACAACGACATCGGCATCAAGACGGGCCTTCGCACCCCGCTCGTCGGTCGCGACGAAAATCTCGCGGCGGCGACGAGGCTCGGCCTCGCCGATCCCGAGGACTCCGACGTCAACGCGCTCCTGAGCGCGGTCTCCATCTACGATGGCCTCCAGAAGGACAACGCGGACGCCGAGGTCGCGACGATCTGCGGGGATGTCCGCGTCGGCTCCGTGTCCGATCTCGTGCTGACGAAGCAACTCGACCAGGTCCTCGAACAGCTCCGGCCGGACCGCGTGTTCCTCGTCTCCGACGGCGCCGAAGACGAAGCCTTCTCGCCGATCATCGGCTCGCGCATCCGGGTCGACCATGTGCGCCGCGTGTACGTGCGGCAAACCCCGACCGCGGAATCGCTCTACTACACGATCGGCCGGCAGCTGAAGAACCCGCGTGTGCGCCGCAAGATCGTGGCCCCCCTGGGATTCGTCCTCCTGCTGTTCGGGGCGATCTACCTGGCCCTCCCGAATTTGGCATCGGGTCTCGCCCTGATCCTCGCGGGCCTCTATTTCATCATGATCTCGCTGCCGTTCCAGAGCGTCGGAGATGTGTTCAAGAAAGCCGGTGAGACGTACGAACGCGTCCGGGATTCCGTGGCGAACGGGAACCTGGGGATCTTCTTCAATGTCTCCGCGCTCATCTTGATCCTGGTCGGGATCTTCTTCGGAGCGGATACCGCGACCCGGAACGGCGGGTCGACGTACGTCTCGCAGTTCCTCTGGTTCGTCATCGGCGCGGTCTGGTGGTTCGTCATCGGCACGTTGCTCTTCGAAGGCGGCCAAGTCATCAGCGCCTACCTCCGCCACGGACGGGCTCCACGACACGCGGTCGCCGTCGCGGTGACGTTCGTCGCGCTGGGCCTCTTGGTCCTCGGGATGACGCAGATCCTTCAGACGATCCTCGGGGAATACAACCGCGCGTCGTTGCCCCTGATCTATCTGAGCATGGGCCTCGCCCTGTTCCTCGTCGCGGTCACTGGCCTCTCGTACCGGACGAGGGAGCAAGGCCCTCAATCCCCCGACGAGAGCTAGGCGCGCCGAGGGGTCGGATGGACTTCGAGACGTGGCAGCCGTTCTACGAACAGATCCTGAACGACTTCGGCTTTTCTCGGGAAAAGGACGAGGCGGTCGCCGCCGAACTCGACAAGCTCCTCGGCGGGAATCGGGTTCCCGACTCGATCCTTCGAAAGATCATCCGAGGGAAGGAAGTCACCGTGGCGGGAAACGGTCCGAACCTCGAGGACGAGATCGGGGAGGCCCGCGGGGTTCTCCTGACCGCGGACGAGGCGACGTCGGTCGCGCTCGGCCGGGGCCTCCTCCCGGCAATCCTGGTCACCGACCTTGATGGGGTCGTGGCGGATCAGGTGAAGGCCAATACCGAAGGCACGATCGCGGTGATCCACGGCCATGGCGACAACGGCCCCGCGGTCCGGGAGTGGGCCCCGCGGTTCTCCGGCGGAACGGTGGCGACGACACAGTCCCGGCCGCTCGGAGGCCTCCGGAACTTCGGCGGCTTCACCGACGGAGATCGGGCGGTGTTCCTCGCGGATCACTTCGGCGCCGCGCGAATTCACTTGGTCGGCTTCGACTTCGAACGTCCGAATGCGAAGGACGTCGATCGGCGCACGAAACAGCGGAAGCTCGACTGGGCGTACATCCTCCTTGGCAGCCTCGATCGGGACGAATTCGAACTATGAGACCGGCTTCCGGGCCTTCGCGGTCCGCCAGCTGAGGATCGGTTCGCGGGCCGCCTGGACCTCGTCGACGCGCGCCACCGCCGTGTTGTGCGGCGCAGAGTGCAAGGTCTCGGGATCCTCCTTCACGATCTTCGCCAGTGCGTCGACGAAGCCATCGAGCGTTTCCTTCGTCTCCGTCTCGGTGGGTTCGACCATGAGTGCCTCTTCGACCAGGTGCGGGAAGTACACGGTCGGCGGATGGTATCCGAAGTCCATGAGGCGCTTCGCGAGGTCGACCGTGCGGACGCCCTTTTCCGCCGCGAGCTTCGCGGCGCTCGCGACGAACTCATGTTTCCGGAGACCGCCGAATGGCACATCGAGGACGCCGGTGAGCCGGTGACGAATGTAGTTCGCGTTCAGCACCGCTCGCTCGGAGACTTCCTTGAGCCCGTCTCCACCCATCCGGAGGATGTACGCGTACGCCCGCACCAGGAGCGCGAAGTTGCCGTACCACGCGCGCACCTTCCCGATCGACTTCGGTCGATCGTAATTCAGGTGGTAGCCCCGACCGTTGAGGCCGATGACCGGGACCGGCAGGAACGGCTCCAGTGGTTTCTTCACGCCGACGGGTCCGGCGCCCGGTCCGCCTCCGCCATGGGGCGTCGTGAAGGTCTTGTGCAGATTGAAATGGACGATGTCGAAGTTCATGTTGCCGGGCGAGGTGCGGCCGAGGATCGCGTTGAAGTTCGCGCCGTCGTAGTAGAGCAGGCCGCCCGCGTCGTGCACGATCTGCGCGATGTCCAGGACGTGTTCTTCGAAGATCCCGAGGGTGTTCGGATTCGTCAGCATGAGGGCGAGCGTCTTCGGACCGGCCGCGGCTTCGAGGGCCTTGAGATCGACCCGGCCGTCTTTCGACGGAATCTCGATCAAGTCGAATCCGAGCATCCCCGCGGAGGCGGGGTTCGTGCCGTGCGCCGTGTCGGGGATGATGACCTCGTGCCGCTCCTCTCCTCGCTCCCGGTGGTACGCTTGCGCCAGGAGAAGGCCAGTGTACTCTCCCTGAGCCCCGGCCGCGGGCTGCAGTGTGATCGCGTCCATCCCCGCGATCTGCGCGAGAAGACCTTGCAGCTCGTACAGGAGCCGGAGCGCCCCTTGCACGGTCGACTCGTCTTGGTCTGGATGGATCCGGGTGACCGTCGGAAGGGCCGCGAGCTCCTCCGTGAATTTCGGGTTGAATTTCATTGTGCACGATCCGAGCGGGTAGAACCCCGTGTCGATTCCGAAGTTCATCTGCGAAAGGCGCGTGAAGTGCCGGACGACATCATGCTCCGAGAGATTCGGGATCGCGAGGTGCTGGCGCCGAATCTTCGCGGGGACGAGGTCCGCGAGGTCGACGTCCGTGTCGGGGGCGGATCGCTTCTCCATGAGGAGCGGCTCGTCCCAGTAGGCTTGGCGGAAGTTCACCGGAGCGCCTCCAGGGCCCCAAGCAGGCGTCCGATCGCCTCCGGGGTGTGGCGACCGGTCGTGGCGAACAGGGCGGCATCACTCAGCTCCGGGAGCTGACGGGTCAGCGGTAATCCGCCGTGGATTCCCTTCTCCAAGAGGGCTCGATGGACCGCGGCGTATCCTTTCTTCCTGCGCACAACAAACTCGTTGAAGTGCGCTCCGTGGAACAGCGGGGCTTCGAATCCCGCGATCGCGTCGATCGCCTTTGCGAGTTCCCGCGCGCGGCGGATGTTCTCTGCGGCCACCCGACGGAGGCCGTTCGAACCGAGCACCGCCATGTACGCCGCCGCGCCGACCGCCAGGAGCGACTCATTCGTGCAAATATTCGACATCGCCTTCTCGCGGCGGATGTGTTGCTCCCGGGTCTGGAGCGTCATGCAGAAGGCCCGATGCCCCTTCGCGTCCCGCGTCAAGCCGATCACGCGCCCCGGCATCTTCCGGATGTGCGATTGTCGACACGCGAAGATCCCGAGAAGCGGGCCGCCGAAGTTCATCTGGGTGCCGAGCGGTTGGCCTTCGCCGACGACGATGTCGGCCCCGAAGTCTCCCGGAGGACGGACGACCGCCTGGGCGATCGGGTTCACGCCGACGACGAGGACACCGTTCGTCATACCTCGGATCTCCTCGAGTTGCTCCTCGAATCGTCCGAAGAAGTTCGGGTTCTCCACGTAGACGCCGCAGACATCGGGCGAGAGCGCGGCCTTCAACTTCGAGAGATCGAGCAGCGCGCTCTCACGGTCGTAGTCCACCTCGCGCACCTCGATCCCGGTGCCGAGGACGTAATTCGCGAGGACCGCGCGGCGATTGTGCCGCAGGGCGCGCGGAATGAGGAAGATCCGACCGCCATGGATGCGATGGGCCATCCGGGCCGCTTCGCCGAGCGCCGTCGAGCCGTCGTACACTGATGTGTTCGCGGCGTCCATCCCGGTGAGCTCGCAGATCAGGCTCTGATATTCCCAGAGGGCCTGGAGCAGGCCTTGGCTGATTTCCGGTTGGTATGGTGTGTACGAGGTGTAGAATTCGGACCGGGAGACGATTGCCCGCACGCTTGCGGGGACGAAGTGATCGTATAGGCCTCCCCCGAGGAACGTCGGCATGTCGACGACCGTGCGGTTCGCGGCGAGCATCGACGTCACCCGCGCGACGACGCGGTCCTCCGGGAGGCCGTCCGGGATGTCGAGCTTCTGAATCCGCACGCCCGCGGGGATATCCGCGAAAAGGTCGTCGACGCTCCGGAGGCCCATTTCCCGGAGCATCTCGTCCTCATCGGAGGGCATGCGGGTGCTGCTGAAAGGTAGGCGACACTTAAGGGTTTCTTGCGGAGCCCGGATGTCGAGTTAACGTGGAAAGGGCCTCAGGATCCCGTCGAGACCGGGCCGGAGTATGTGAACCGGGCGCAAAGCTGGACGGGCGACGGACGAACGATCGTCTACTCCTCGGCACCGAGGAGAGGGCCTCGAACAGGAATGGGCGATGCTCTCGCCGAGGAACTGAGTGCTCACCGGATCGGAGTCAGTGCTCAGCTCACCGCTTTCTTCACGAGCGCGCCGATCCTTGCCTCTTCGGCGGCCGTCAACTCCTTCAGCGCGAAGGCGACCGGCCATAGGGCGCCTTCGTCGAGGTTCGCCGCGTCGCTGAAGCCGAACGTCGCGTACCTCGTCTTGAACTTCTGCGCGGGCTGGAAGAAGCAGACGACCTCACCGTCCTTGGCATACGCGGGCATCCCGTACCAGGTTCTGGGCGAGAGGGCTGGCGCGCTGGCTTTGATGACAGCATGGAGCCGCTTGCCCATGGCGCGATCCGGTTCCGACATCTCGGCGATCTTCGCGAGCACGGCGCCTTCCCCGCCCGCTCTGTCCGAGCGCGGGCCCCGGCCCTCGGACGTCTTCATCTCTTGGACGTACTCCTTCATCGCGGCTCGTTCCTCGTCCGTGAATCCCTTGAACTTCTTGTTGACCGCGGTGGTGCTCTTGGCGGACTTTTGCGTGTCCTTTTTTGGGCTCATGGAGACCTCCTTAGATAGTGTTTGATTGTCGTTAGCAAGTTTTCAGCCACCCAAGATGGTGGTCGCTATATTTCAGAATACTCATTCTAGACAGTCAAGAAGGAAATTGTCCGAACTAGCTTTCGTATGCCTTCTGCAGATCGGCGACGATGATCTCTTGCATCTTGAGCATGGCGTCTGTCACTCGTTTGGCTTTGAAGGGTGCGTCTTTCACGCAGACACCGAGCCGTATGCTCGAAAGTCGGAAATGACTCGCAGGCCCGAGCCGGCCTCGACGATCGCCGCGGCTCCGAATCCGATCGAGTTCTTGTACGCCTCCGACGGCGCTTCGCCCTTCAGCGACGCGGTGACCAGCGAGAACAGTGTCCCGTGGCCTGCGACCGCCACCGTCCGGCCGTCGCTCGACTTGGCGATGCTCTCGAGGCAACGCGTGCCGCGGACGGCCGCCTGCGCCAACGATTCTTTGCTAGGTGGGATGTAGTCCTGGTTTGCCCACGCCTTCTTCTCGAGCGCGGCATATTCCGGTTGCGGGATTCCGGATTCGTCGGCGGACCACTCCTTGAGGCAGGGCCGCTTCGAAATGGAGAGCCCAAACGCGTCTGCGAGGATGATCGCGCTCTCGATGCCGCGCCGCAAGGGGCTCGCGAAGACCGCGGCAGGGCGGCTTCCGGGCCACGCGCCCGCGAGACTTCGGATCTGTTCCTCTCCGCGTCGGGAGAGGGGCGCGC
>Ga0209236_1000170_pt1 | contig 34507 bp, 35 predicted proteins | sample GraSoi013_1_40cm_FD_185819 | JGI IMG/M metagenome (GOLD analysis project Ga0209236, IMG submission 185819) | Grasslands soil microbial communities from the Angelo Coastal Reserve, California, USA - Sample 09_27_2013_1_40cm (SPAdes) (version 2) | ecosystem: Environmental > Terrestrial > Soil >... | reverse complement strand
GTTCTTCCAGACCGATGCCTCAACGTGCTCGTCGTTCAGAAAGCGAGGCGGAGTTAGGGCTGCTTGTCAGGGTTGTGGGTTAATCGTGCAATGGTGTCCGTGTTAATAAATAGCATGCTCCCGACGGGGAGCGGAAGTGTGCAAGCCCCTTGCTACCGACGGAGAGTTCGGCCCCCACCCCTCGCTACCCACTGGTCCTCCATAGGGGTATTCCACTGGCAATGGTTTTAGGCCCTACGGCTTGGCTTTGGGGCGCCGCCGGGCCTGCCTTCCTTCAAAGTCTTTCTGGGTCTCTGCAAATGTGAAGGTTCTCGCAGTCCCTCCGCGGATAGAGTAGCACTACCGTTGGTCAAGGGCCGAACATCCGGCGTAGGTCCACCGCGGTCACGCCGCGTTTGTAGGGGTCGGGATTGACGTCAGGAAGATCGGGGTCGGCCCACGCGAAAAATCTCCGGAAAAGGTGCCCATCATCGGCGCCTTCTCGCAGCTCGTTCGGCACCCCCAGGACGTCTAGCGCCTCCGGCTCGACAGTCTCTTCCTGGACATCCCTCAGCGTGTAGAATGCGGTCCAAGCCCTGAGGAATCGGCAAAGATCGGTCCCTACAACGGCGAATGCTTTCGCCTCGAATATCTCCCCGACTTCAACCACGGGGCTAGAGATTCTCTGATCCGCTGCTCCCAAAAGCCACAACCCGAATAGCTCGTCGGCCCCGTTGTCTCCGAAGACGAGGAGCTCCTGTGGAATCGGCCAGTTCCACTCGCGCAATTGGTCCGACGCGTTGGTCAGACCGAGCCGTTCCTCCGTCGGTTCAAGAGGATGGAAATTCAGATTCCCTCCGAGGATTGAGAGGCCATCACTCACTTGGTAGATGCCGCGGAGGGCGGGTGGTAACCTCACCTTGAGAGTGCGTTCAGCCTCAACGAGCTCGGCGTCCGACGCGCCCTGCCCCCACTCCTCCGGGACGGATGACAATGCCCACGACTCCAAGATCGACACGAGGTCCGGGACCTCTGCACGTTGACGTGCGAAATCTGGCACCACTCGTTCCCCGTTGGCTGTCGCAAGGACGAGCAGAAGCGTAATGTTTGCCGTTCCGCAGTCTGCGAAAGCGAGAGGTGCCGCGCCTGCTCTGGGCCTCGCAGGCTGGCTGAAATGCGTCCGGTCTACGTTCGGCGGTCTGCCTAGCTCGCCGTTACATGGGTGCAGTTGGCAAACTCGGGTGGGTATGCTCGCGACGGGGAACGAAGGTGTACACGATCAAACCCGGGCTCCTCCATAACGAATAACCGAAGGCCCGGAAACAAATAGCCGTAGAACCATCCGACGGCTCGCGGGAGTCCCTAAATGCCGCAAATCAAAGACCTCACCGCCCCCCAGCTTGCACGTCATGCATTCAACGTGTTCCTCTTTCAGGGTCGCCATGTGACCGGTGCCCGCCTCGTTTATCACGCGCTCGTCCTCAACTTCAACGAGCCTGAGGCGCTCCGATGCTTGAGCGACTTCCACGATCACAAGGGCACTGAACAGTTATCGGCGGCAGTCTTGGACTACGCCCTTGCTCCGACCACGCCTGTCCCCGAGGACTTCCGCAGGCAGATGGACGAGCTCCGGTTCCGGTGCATCTGGATGTGGGGACGCTCTCGTCATGACAGCGATCGCAAGGACCTCGCGGCGGATGACTTCCGCGACCGCTCCCGTTTCAAGGTCGATGAAGTTGGGTACAAGGAGTTCGTCGAACCTGTCATAAAACTGGGCGGCTCGCTGGAAGGCGCAGTCCGCGGCGGTCACACCTTGACGGGTGCGATGGGAGGGCTTCTCACTCACAACCAGTACGGGGCCAAGTCCCCTCTGGAGGAAATCTTTCACGTGGAGAGATTCCACCGAACTCCCGAGTACGACCGGTGGCTTCGGGAGGATACGGCTCCGCTCGATGCCCTCGAAAGGAAGCGACGAGAACCAAGCCCGCGGAGGTAGTGCAAGCCCGTGAAGCGTCCCGTCGCCCCCGGCGCGGCCAGAAGGGCCAAGGCGCGACAGGTCAAAAGACGTTTTTCGAAAGACAGGCTTCGAAAGAACCTTGAGATTGGCTAGTCATTTCCGTCAGACCAGAGTGTCACATTCGACGATGATGCCCCACGAGGTCAGCGGAAACAGCGCCGCCGATGTCGTTGCGCTCGCCGACGGCCTCATGCAACCCGGCCACCCGCTGATGGTACTATTCAGCCACGAGAAGGAGGACACAGAGGATGTATTCGTCCGGACCTTCATAGAATCGAGGCTAGCCAATGAGTTCGTGCTCACATTCCACGGCGAGCGAGTGACATCCCTCGAAGAGTTCTATGATGAGTGCATTCGTGTCATGCCTGCGGTGGCAAGCTACTTCGGCCGGAATCTCGACGCACTCGACGAGGTCCTCGGAGACCGCGCCGTGGCCTTGGCCACGGACTCCTCCAAGGGAAGCTATTGGCTGTGGAACCACTCTGACGTGCTGTTCGCCCACGACCCTATCTGGTTCAGCCATCTCTTCACGGTCCTCGTGAGCGATGCGCAACTTAGATCGGGAGTCAGGAGGGTGCAATTGGGACGACAGCCCCGGACTCAACCGGTGTTCCCCATATTCACCGGGAAGTGGGACTCGTTCGCCGAACCCCTGTCCAAGCCCGATTCCTTCCTCCGCCGGCTCCACTATTGGTACAATCCCATGCACATGCCCGACGAGGGCACCGGCGTCCGGTTTGTCAAGGTAATCTAGCTTAGACCGCCGAGCGTGCCATCGGGTGAGATGGGTCGCTCGGTGGAGCATTTATACTAGCCTTGATAGCGAACCCGCGCGCGTATGCTCCCGACGGAGAGTTCGGCCCCCAGCCCTCGCTACCTACCGCTTCTCCATAGGGGTATTCCAATGGCAATAGTTTAGGCCCTAGGGCTTGGCTTTGGACCGCCGCCGGGCCTGCCCTGCCTCGAGCTAATTCCACCGCGTAGGCCGATGCCCGAACACGATCTTCCCCGGGAGCCGATTCCCCCCATGCCGATGCCGGACACGGTCCAAGAATTCGTATCGACGCGGTTAGCGTTCTGTGACCCTGACTTGGAAACCAATTCTGCTCCCTCCCGAGAGTTGCCGCTCGAACGGCTCTAGCAAAATCACCTGTAGCTAAGAAAGAGAAACACGGGCTCGCCAAGCCTTGCGACCGTCAACCCTTTCTCCGTAAGAGAATAGCGCGCGCCCGGAGGCCTCGAGTCGATGAGTGTCCTCTGAACAAGCCCCCGGCTTTCCATCATTTTCAACTTCGAGGAAAGGACCCGGGGGCTTATCGATCCGAGATCCCTGCGGAGTTTCTCGAATCCGATCGGTGCTTGGCCGTAGAGTATCACGAAGATTTCAATGCACCATTTGCCGAATATTGTCTTAGCAATTTCGAGATTAGACTCCGCCAGCGTTGACTTGTCTGTCCCTCCCAGGACGCTGCTGCCCATGGTTTCGCGCGTGAAGCTGGCGGCCTGGTTGGCGAACTCCCGAAATCGCTTTTCGAGTTCCTCCGAGTTCATCGTCCTCAAGCCTCCCGTTCCCATTGAGCGTTGACAACGCAGTAACGCTTCGCCTATCTCCCCAGATATTCCGTAACTAATCGATTATGCCATACCACGGGAGATACTTTCCCCCTCTTATAGACGGCGTCGCATTCAAGACGCGGGCCGAGAACTCGCCACAGGCGACGAGGTCGCGGCGAGCAAGAGAATCGAGGACCGGAGGGTTGGATATGGATCAGTTAAGAGTGCTTCGGACAGAATCTTCTCGTCGATTTTCGGGAAACTCGTTTCATCTTCGGCGGAGGCGGGTTATGAGAAGCCTGGTCCTAGCGCTCCTTGCAAGTCTCGCGTTCATCGTCGCAACGTCATCGAGGGCCGTTGCTGACACCAGCGACACGCAAGTTACGCTCACTTGTAACGATGGCCACAGCGTGACCTTTGCGGTCGATCCGACCACGCTCCTCGCGCTCACGGCGGAGGTCCAGGCGCTCAGCGACCCGAGTGGCCTCGGCTGCACGCTCGATCCGGCGGACCCGCCCCGCGCTTCCTGGACGGTCTACGACTACAACCCTTCGGGCCAAGCAATTGCACCTCGGGTGTCGGCGGCATCAATGCCGGCGACGACAACGGGTGGAACCGTCTCGTTCCCGTTCAAACTCAATATCTACACCGCACTGCTCACCACGACTGACGCCAGCCTGACCGGTGATCTCAGCAGCAAGACGTTGAGTGTCACCGTCAGCGTGTCCGGCGGCACGGGAACGTTCCAAGATCAGCACAACGGGGGCTGCGCACCCGACACGAAGAGCGTGCGGTTCCACTTTACGTCCCCGAAGGCTTCCGGCACGACCGGCCCCGGTACGACTGGCTTCTTCACGCAATTCTGGTGGTCGAACCCAGTGAGCGTGCCGCTGGTCTCCGAAACCCAAGGGCCGACGACGATAGTGCAGCTCGTCAACGACCCGGGCATGTGGTCGGATTGGAACGGCAAGTTCGGCGACAGCAGTCTGGAAGTCACGGAGGCCTTCCTCGTCGCGATCCATAATGTGCAGACCATCGGTCTTTCGTTTGGCGGAGGCTGCTTCTTCGAGAACGGCGTCACCACCAGTGACGGCATGGGGACGTTCCAGAGCGCGTTCTCTGAGAGCCCTTAGAGTAGAGGCCGCGGGGTCGAGTCGGATAGGATAAGACTGCGGACTCAACCCCAGATTGAATCGCTGCCAAATCTTGATTTACCACCCATCTTGGGATTGCTCCCGACGGGGAACCAACCAAGAATGTCCTGAATCCACGGCTCGCGTCGGTCCAACTAGAGGTCTGACCTCCCTTCAAACGCCTCCCTGGAGGGTAGTCGAATCAGGGGGCCAGGAGCCGCCGGACGAAGGCCGACTTCTTCGTGAATTCGTCTCTTGGTCGCCGAGCAACGACAGAAGCCCCCTTCTGTTCGGATCATGTCGTCGTGGCCCTCGTTCCCCACTGAGCCCGAAGGAATATGAACGAGGACGGTGCCGGATTGTCCAGACAGATTTCGCGGCGGAGGACGTCCTCAGAACCAAGGCTCGTGACCTCGCTTTAGTTCGGGAGAGCGGGAAAGGTGTGACAATCGGAGTATCGTCGGGCGAAGGAACAGCAACTCGCTCGCACTCCGATCTACGAGTCGAATCTCACGACACCCGGGGAGGCGGCCTCGGCCGAAGAATCCAGTACGTGGCCACCGCCGCTACGAACGCCGCGGCGGTCACAATTCCGATAGACCATGGGGTTCCCACAGCCAGCGAGACGCCGAATGCGCCAGCCGTGCCGCGGCCGATGGTCATCGTAACGCTGGCCGTGGTCGCGTTCTCGACCGAATCCCGGACGGTCAAGCGCACCGTGTAGGTGCCCGCGGCGACGAACGCGTGCGTGGGTGCCGCGAGCCATGCCCCAGTCCCGTCACCGAAGTCCCATGCGTACGTGTAAGGCCCGATGCCCCCGCTCGCCGTCCCCCGGAATGCCGCGATGAGAGGCGCGGGGCCGTTCGCTGGCTGGACGCGGATGAAGGCGAACAGCCGAGGCGGCGGGGTCGGCCGGTACAGCCACGTTTCGTTCAGGGTCGCGGTGTAGTTCCGCCCGCCATAGAGGACCAGCACTCCGGCCTTCGAGTCGTACGCGAGGGCGGCTCCGTACCTGGGCTCGGGAGCCGCGAAGGTCGTCACGTTCGTCCACGTTCGGCTCGTCGTGTTGAAGTACCACGTGTAGTTCACGAGGCTCCCGAAGTACTGCTCTTCGAAGAGAACAGTGGATCCGACGGCCGCATCGTACGCGGTCGCCGAATTGCCGGTCTGAGGACGGGAAATGTAGGTACCGATCTGCTGCCACGCGTTCCGGGCCGGGTCGTATAGCCATCGGCTGCCGTCGATTCCGCTCGCAAGAAAGACCTGCTTCAGTCCGGGATCGTACACCATGTTTGGCAGACCATCGGCAACCGGGGAATACGCCGGCGTAAGGTTCGTCCAGGTGTCCGCGGCCGCGTCGTAGGCCCACAAGTCGTTGAGGGAGTAGACGAACCCCCCGCCCTGGTAGCAGTAGGCGCAGAGCATATGATTTCCCCCGAACAGCACGATCCGGCCGGTGTCGGGCACATAGGCCATCGCCTGGCCATACCGCGTCGGCGGCGAGACGAGGGGCGTGACGTTGGTCCAGGTCTCGAGCGTGGGATCGAACAACCAGGTGTCGTTGGTCCCGAGGTACGCGCCGGGGGCGGGGATTTGGTGTCCGCCGAAGAGCACGAACTTCCGGAGGGCGGGTTCGTACACCATGGACGCGAGGGCCCGGACTCCCGGGGATGCGGTCCCGTTCGGCGCCTGGGTCCAGTTGGTCGACGCGAGGTCGTACATCCAGGTCTGACCTCCGTTGGCCCCGTCCGTCAGGAGGACCACGCGGTCCACGTCGGGACTGTAGGCCATCGCGGGCCAGATGGCGGCGCCCGGGCTCCACGCCGGCGTGACGTTCGTCCACATCCCAACGGGGAGCGTCGCGGCTCGCGGGGGCAGGGGCGACGTCGCGAACGCCGCGGGGCTGCTGGCCTCGACGACGATCCCGGTGAGCCCCAAGCCCAGGAGCACGATCGGACCAAGCAGACCCAAGCAGGCCGCTTGCGTGTGTGTAGCACGAACCGAATCGGGCCGAGACCCGGGGAGCCGTCCTCGTGCGTCCGCGTTTCGGACCGGCCGTTCCCTCCGTTTCTCGACGGCGTCCAAGGACCGTTTCCTCCTAGTAGACGATCTCGACGGACTGGGTGATGACCACGGTCGCACCGGAAGGCCCTGTCATGCTCATCGGGATATGGAAAAGCAGCGTCCAAGTCGATGAGGTGATACCGAAAGCGAACGTCACGGAACTTCCACACACGCTGTGCGCGCCCGGGCCGAGGTCCGCTCCCGCACTCCGCGTGATGAACAAACAGACCGTGTCCGTCGCGTTCCAGCCGCCCTCGATGTAGATCGGGGCGTAGGGTGCGTATGGATCGAGCGGGACTCGGATCTGGGTATAGGGCCCAAACTGCGATTGCGTCACGTTGAACGTCGTCCCCACGGGAATCGGGAACGGCAGCTGCGGCGGAATCCCGACCGTCCCGGGAGGCGGGACGAATGCGATGGGCACGACCGCGACCACGAGGAGGAGCGCAACGAAGAGTGCCGCGGCGAGAGGCATGCGCCTCGACGGGGCCAGGCCAGCGCGGCCAAGGAGGAGCACGCCCAGACCGACGGCGATTCCACCGACGATCCCTCCCGCCAGGGCGATCACGAGGAGGCCCCCGCACGACGGGACCGAGTAAAGGGCGGGATTGCTGGGCTGAGCCGTACAGTTCTCCGTCAGCGCCGTGAGGGCGATGTTGAAGGCCACGCCGCCGATGACCACGAAGATCAGGATGCCCGCCCAGAAATAGGGGTTGCCACGCAGCCGTGGGCTCCTGGGAGGCGAAGAGATATCGGGCTCCGACTCCGTCTTAGCGTCAATCGAAGGTGGCTCACCTACATCGGTCGGCGACATGCTACGAACATCCCTCCGCGGCGCGCTGATTCCCTGGGCTGTCGATCGCCCAGTAGGCGCGAACCAAGAAGGACATGGACGAGTCCGGCCTAAATTCTTGCCGTTGAGGCGAGCCGCGAGCCCGCGTCCGCCTCCGTCGGACGCAGCGTCGAAGCTGGGTCCGACCCGGACGACCGAAATCTATTACGAGCGCATCCGAACGGAATCGGCGCTGGCCGAGTTCGAGCAGGCGTTCGCGTTGCCCGAAGTGCGTTTCTCAAAGTAGGCGTAATTTGTACCAGTCCTATGGGGATAGTGCTCCCGACGGAGAGTTCGGCCCCCAATCCTCGCTACCCACCGGTCCTCCATAGGGGTATTCCACTGGCAAGAGTTGGGCTTACGGTTCAGCTTTCGCGCGCCGTCTCGCCTGCCTTGCCTGCATTGCGGATGACTTCCAGCGGGAGACCAGAGATCCAATGAAGCCACCAGCTCCGCTTACTAGGGCCAATAACGCCCCGAATACTATCGCCAGGACCAAGCCTACAAGTGGCAGGAGGAACCACCCTAGAATACCAGCTTCTGGATTCAGAGCGTATTGGACCAAAAAGGCAAGCGGAAGCCCTGTCACATAGCCTGCGTAACCCGCAAGGAATCCGGCTGCGAACCCGTCTACGGTTCTTCGCCTCGTCAAACCCAGAACGATGCCGACTATGAAACCTGCGCTAGGTGTGGCGCCTCGCGGGGCGATGTTGGCGACTTCGAGCAATGTCGCCACCGCTATCGCGAAAATCGCCACACCGAGTTGCCACAACGGGAGTCGATCCGGGCCAAACCGTTGTGTCACCGATTCGACGGGTGTTGATTCCACCATGTCAACCCTACAAGCATGCTCAGGTTACTTGATAAAGGTGCGAGCGGCCACGCTAACTATCGTGGTGTCAAAGGCGTTCTAGCTCTCTCGCTATGGCCTCAAGGTTCCCTTCGTCGGAATCGCTGATTGATATTGTCCGAATCTGACCCAGTCGTCGAAAAAAGCGAAGGGGATCAGGACTGGAAGTCCCCTTCGTGCGGGGACGGGACGACCTTTTGCTCTTCGACTATCTCAAACTAGTCCGCAGTCACTTCGGACATCGGCCTGACCACTTGGAAAAATGGCGCACCTCTCCAAGTTCGAACCAATTCGGATAGACAAGCGGCACACCGATTGTCAATCGCTGATTCCCTTGGAATCTGGATGCTGGCCGTCGCGACGCCCGCTGTGCGCGTCTCGAAGTAGGCCTAATCTGTACCAGTCCTATGGGATAAGTGCTCCCGACGGAGAGTTCGGCGCCCGACCCTCGCTACCCACCGGTCCTCCATAGAGGTATTCCACTGGCAACATTTGGGCCTACGGTTTGGCTTTGGCGTGCGCCCTCCTGGTCCTGTGCGTAGAGTCCAAGTGAAGTCGATACGGCTCCAAGTGTCCGCGGAAGTCAGGTTCGCGGAGAGGTTGGGACCTCGCCCATCCGGATCCTTCAGAACAACCCATCCCTTACGGGCGGTCTCGTTGGAATATGCCTGAGGGCTACTTTCCAGAGTTCACTCATTCGATCGAAGTCATCGCAGTCGATAACGATCGAGCCGATGCATGAGGTCGCGACGCGAGGGACGTCTGGGGTTCCTCGATCGCCCCGTGGGTCCGCGTACCAAAATCAGGTAATTGCTCTCCGGAAGGGCTTTGCCGTAACGAGAGGATACGGGTTTCGGTATGGTGCCCGGTTGGTGGAGGGTCTTCGTTTACTCCGTGGTCGCCTACGTTCCTCTTTTGCTGTTTGCGGCCTGGTTGGTCAGTATCCGAGCGGCAATCTTGGGTTTTGTCGCGGCTCTCGCCGTGGGCATGATCTTCAATGTTGTCGTGCCCGGGACCGCGCGAAAAGCCCCTAAGGTTGTCGCCAAGAAAGTGCCCAAAATCAGGTGATTTCCTTCCGGAGGGGCTTTGCCGGATTGAGTGGATAGAGGTTTCGGCATGTACCTCGGAATCCCGCCCCGGGAGGTCCTTCGGTGGTACCTGGTCGGATTCGTTGAAGCCGCAACATTCGCTGGCCTCGTTTTCTTGGCGCTTATCATGCGACCGATGTGGCTCGGCGTTGTGGTGCTGGTCGTGGGAATGTTCGCATCCGGCGCTGTGTGGATTCTCATACTGAGAAACCGAGCCGGAGGGCCACTCAAAGCGCGGAAGATTCCGAAGTGAGCGGTTCCCTGTCCAACGGTAAGAATCAGGTGATTCTCCGCCGCAAGGGCTTTGCCGGAACGCGGGGATGGGGGTTTCGGCATGACTGGAAGCGCCGAGTTGCCTCCGTTCCATTCCCGGCTCCGACCCGTGTTCCTCGTTGTCGGCGTTTTGTATTCGGGAGGTTCCATGATTTTCCTGCTTATGTTCTTGGGCATCCTCCCCAGAGGCGCCGAGTTGGTGGCCATCATGCTATACGGCGTCGGCCTGGTTCTCCTTTTTCTCGAGCGGCGTGCCGTAATCAGGTGATCGCGCCACGCCACAAACGAACTGCCCGGTGTGGTTTCTTGCAGAAGCGCTATTCCGGGGCGAAGTGCTCGGGGCGTCAGCATGGCCCGTGGAAAACGCCGTCTCAGGAGAGGGGTCGAAATCGCGGCTGGCTTTCTCCTGCACATCGTTCTGGGCGCTATCCTCGTCGCAGTCGTGCTCACTCTCACGACCCGCGATCTCGGGTTGCTAGTTGCGGTCGTGGCGCTGACGATCATTTTCTTCTTTGAGCTCGTGTTCCAACACAACGTTCGTGTCGGCCGCATCCCCGAAGAGAGGGCTCGCCTGCGTCGCGTCCTTATGCTTCCCATGGTCTACCTCGCCGCCGTGGGAATGTCTTTCCTCTTTCTCGACGCCCCGGGAGTTGATCCAGGGGTGAGGTTGGCGGTCATCTTGACCTTCCCTGTACTCACTCTTTCTGTTGTTGGATGGAGCCTCGTGATCATGCGGAGGATGAGACGAAGACAGCGGGAGCGGAATCTCCCGGAGCAGGCTCGGGTCCGATGACTTCGGCGTGCCAGAAACGGGCGTTTCCGACAATGCGGAATCGGTCCTCCGGCTCTAACCTTGGTCACGAGCCTTGGTTCTCAGACCGTCCTCCGCCGCGAAACCGACGGCAGGTCCGAGGCAGCCCCAAGAAAGCTCGCGCACCTTATATCCACCGTCCGAGGCCTTCGGAGCGCGGAAATGGGACGACTTGATCGCCCAGGCCGGCGACTTCGACGCGATCATCCTGAGCGCGTGACGCAGTTCGAAGATCTTCTGCCGTTCATCCGCTCCCGTGTTGTTGAGGTAGGAGTCTCGCCTCTCGCGGGACCCATTGCTCGGTTCGACAACGACGTCTACTTCCGGGTGATACGGATTCCGAGTCAAGTTCACTGGACCGATCCGGCCCGGCTCACGTTCGCTTTCTTTCCCGCGGTGGATGGCTCCGCGCTGATGCCACCTTTTGACGCCGTGGGGCGTGTCGCCCTCGCTTGGCTGGGAGTGCACCCTCGACCGCTCGGTGGGATCCGGGGGGGCCCCGAAGCCCGCGCGAACCTTCGACGTGCTCAACTCGGACTCGACGCGACGTGGGCAATGATGGCCGCTCGAGAAGCAGGACCGAAGGCGAAGTACGATCCTTGGCATTCGAAGCCCTGGGAACCGGGGGATCCCCGCCGTTGGGTCGAAGCGCAGTTTGACGCCCGTCGCACGGGGTTCCTTGGTTCCGGGAAGTACGATTGGGAGTCGATCGGCCGGCGGATTCTTGCCGCTCTCGACGACATTCGAATCGCAGTCGCGACGCCGTATGAGAGCTAAGAAACGGCAGAAGGGAAAGTGCCCGCCCGGTCCAAGCGGGCTTGGTGGGGAACGAGGGGTGTAACAACGTAATCCGAACGCAAGGAGGCGTCCTTCTCCGCGAAGCCGACCGAAAGGAATCAATGCGGAACAGAGGATGTGGGAGCGCGGACACAAGCTTGCGCGCGCAACCGTTCTGTCCATACTGCGGAGTGTCGATGCCATGGTCCGAACTAAGGCCACACGAGGAGGCCCGACACTCGGACATCCTGGCGGCGTTGCAGCATCCCGGAACGGAACTCCCAGCTGAACGCACGTGCCCCATATGTGGCGCGGTTCTGGTTTGGGGTGCCTATAAACGCCACGTTCAGGTCCTCCATCCGCGGATCGCATGGTATGGCCGTTTCGTGGTTGAAGTCACGACCGCCGTTGTAGCTGGATATTTCGTGGCGTATTTCGCGCTCACGATATTGTGGTTGTCTAACGCGATCTCACTCGCTGCCTACGTCTACAGCGGTGTCGTGTTCGTAGTTTTGCTCGGGCTTGCGGCCTATTGGATTCGGGTCGCGGCGCTACGGCACTTGCTTCAGCTTCGGGCCGTCCGGAAAGCCCCAGGATCAGATTTTGTCGCGCGGGCGAATCAGGCGCCTGTTCAGAAATAGGAGAAACCGGACCACGAGGAATGGAAGGTGCCGGGCCGAGTGGCCCGGCGTGATGGGAACGCAACCGAAGCTAGGAACCTACCTGGAGGTCTATCCTACCACCGTCACAGGGTATAGCGCCCCCCGACCGGGGCGTTCGCCTCCCGTTGGCGACCCGCTTGGATCGGGATGCACCCTGACGGAGCGATTGGACGCCCGCTCGACTTCTGCGAAGGCGTTGTCGGCCCGGATGCGAGCGTAGTACCGCTCCGTGATCTTCGTCGTCTTGGCGTTGCTAACCCGTGGCCTCCGGAAAGTCAGGTCGATTGTGGCTGGCCGTTGATGACGAGTCCAGCGAGGAACCCGAGGATTCCGCCGGCAATGGCGCCGTCTTTGCCGTCGATCGCCGTGCCGAGTGCGGCACCGACGAGAGTTGTCGTGGCGAGCGTCCCGGCTTCCTTTGCCGCGGTACACTCGGGACTCCCCTCACCGTGAATGTCGCAAACGCCTTTCACGACCGAGCGAATCAGAGTGATCGCATCGTGCACTTGTCTTTCACCTCCCGCCTTGGGGGGCTGCCAAGGAATTACACGGTGAGCTTAAATAGTTTGGTGAAATCGAGGATTCATGAGTATAGTACCCACGAAAGAGTTAGATAGTCCGAGTCCCCTTTTCGCGTAGATGCCCCGTTCTGAGGAGCTCCCCTCGTGGATGAACACAGACAAGGCGAGGGACATCGCAACGTACCGGGCCGTGGGATACTCCCAGAAGCAGATCGCGGACGAGTTGGGGATTTCGCAACAAACCGTCAGCCGGTACCTCCGGGGTCTTCGCGACACTGCCAAGCGGAACGACGACCTCAACAAGTTCTTCATCGGCCTTATCCTTGGCGGCCTTGGAGCCGCTCTGCTTGCATACTTGCTTCGGAAGAAGTGAAAACCTATGGGGCAGACATTTCGGATTCCTGTGCGCGGCGACCTTGAGGCGAAGCTTCGAATCGCCCGCCAGAAGGCAGCGAGTCGAGGAGTTATGATGAGCGGAGACACGCGCTCGGGACAGTTCTCCGGTCTGATTTCAGGGACATATGAAATTTCCGACGGTGTCGCGATCGTGACGATTACCGCGAAGCCGTTTTTCGTCTCGTGGGAGACCATCGAACAGCAGCTTCGTGGATTTCTCGGGGGTTGACTGGTGGCGGCGCCGGAAGCCGAGCCTCAGCCCACCGCCGAGGAACGAGCCAGGGCCCACTTCCAAGAGCGCGCCAAGTTCTTCGACCGGGTCTGGAAGAGCGGTGTGAGCGGAAAGGTATTCGTGATTCTGGTCTTGCTGGCCATCGCCGCACCGTTCATCTTCGAGCTCTTCGCCGTCTTCGCGGTGTGGTTGTGGCTCTGGCCGGTGACTGTGACAGTGACCGAGAAACTCGGGACGCTGAGTTTCTTGTTCGTCGCCCTCAACGTAATGGCATGGCAGGTGGCTCGATGGGCGGTTCTCCTCTGGGAATACGCCTACATCATGCGGCCACAGCGACGCAAGCAGAAGGGAAAGGTGCCGGGCCGCGAAGGCCCGGCGTGAGGGGACAAGGCTCGGAGACGTCGACCGATTACTCGGACGCGAAACTTGCCAGAAACCCCCGCGGGGGACACGGCCTATGGGTCGAGTGCTCCCGACGGAGAGTTCGGCCCCCAGCCCTCGCTACCTGCCCGTCCTCCATAGGGGTATTCCACTGGCAACAGTTGGGCTACCGCTTGGCTTTGGCGTGCCGCCGGGCCTTGCCTTGCCTCGAGGGCTTTCCGGACCTCCTTGACAGTTAGAGGCTCGATTGGCAGGGTCTTCGTCCCCTTGACGTAGCGCTGCCCTCGGTGGCGCCGAGTCCGGCTTGCTTCGTCGTGTAGAACTCCTCCCTCATGACTTCCCAGTTAAGCGAGTAGGGGTTCTTCGTGGTGCGAGGGGACCCGTCCGCCGCGGACCCGCTCACCTTTCCTTTCTAAGGGCGTGATTCGATCGTCGGTACGACCGCTCCGGTGTGGAACCTTCCAAGGATGCGATGATGCCCAAATTTCCTCTTAAGACCGAGGGTCCGAGCGTAAGTCCGTCCCCCCGAACCTCGAACGTGAGAACCCTTCGCCTCGTTCGTGTGTCTCGCGCTTCGACGCATGGCTATCCAAGCATGTTCGCTAATCCGCTCGAAAAAATTCCGATGATGTCCACGGTTGTCGGCAACTCCGCCAATAATGCAGTGCCGGGCGGGTTCGGTTCGTTTGGGTCACCGGGGTCGCGCCTAACATCTCTTGTTGTGGCGGCACGAGATTTGAAATGATTACACGGGCTACGGGAAGAAATGTTGGTTTCTGGGTGGTTTCTGGCTTGAGGACGAGATTGGTTGGTCTGGTCCTGGTGTTCTCGATTGTTGCGGTCTCGGCTCTGATCCCGTCTGTGACTGCCTTTACTCGCGTGGACGCGCTGACTCTGAATGCTGGCGAGAATCATCTTCGTTCTGCTGTCGTTGATGCCGCTGGTGGCTATGCCTACGTTGGCACCGAGACGTCTCCTGGTATTGTGGTAAAGGTCCGTCTGTCGGACTTCACTCGCGTCGCTGGTCTCACCTTGAATCCGGGGGAGGACGGTCTTGGCGGTTTTTCTCCTGCCGCTGCGGTTGATCTGGCTGCTGGTTTTGCGTACTTTGGCACCGAGACGTCTCCTGGTATTGTGGTGAAAGTGCGGCTCTCTGATTTCACTCGAGTGGGTGCATTGACCCTGAATCCTGGCGAGGATCTTCTTTCCTCCGCGGTGATCGATTCGACAGGAGGCTACGCCTACTTTGGTACGGATACCTTTCCGGGTATTATCGTGAAGGTTCGGCTTTCAGACTTTACTCGCGTTGGTGCTCTCACGCTCAGGTCCGGTGAGAACGATACCACCTCAGCCGTGTTGGATGTTGCTGGTGGTTATGCCTACTTTGGTACGGATGCCTCTCCGGGCGTCGTGGTGAAGGTGAGGTTGTCTGACTTTACTCGTGTCGGTAGCTTAACTCTGAGTCCTGGCGAGTCCTATCTTGGTCCCGCGGTGCTTGATGCTGCAGCTGGTTTCGCATATTTTGGCACTTACGTGTCTCCGGGCGTCGTGGTGAAGGTTCGTCTTTCAGACTTTACTCGTGTTGGCGCCCTGACTCTGAATCCCGGTGAGAACACTCTTGACTCCACAGTGATTGATCCCGCCTCTGGTTTTGCTTACTTTGGCACCGATACGTTTCCTGGTATCGTCGTGAAGGTTCGTCTTTCAGACTTCACTCGCGTGGATGCTGCTACTCTGAATGCGGGCGAGTTCGGGCTTTTTTCGACAGTGATCGATTCCGCTGCTGGTTTTGCCTATTTTGGTACGGATACTAGTCCGGGCATCATTGTCAGGGTTCAGCTTGGCCCCCCTCTGCCCTCTCTTCCCCCACCCTCGACAGACTGGATCCCAATCGCGGCAAGCGCCGTGGTCGTATTGATCGTGGCCGGTGCGATTGTCTTCTACCGGAGACACCGACGGGGAGTCCCGCCGAGACAATAGCGAGGTAGCGGTGCCTCTTGGGATGCCAGAGGCCTGGTAGACCTCTGTGCGCCCTCTGGGGGGCGGTCCAGATGCTCCCGGCTGGGAGCCCCGTCAAATTGCTCACGGCGGAGGGGGCGGGAGCTGAGGGGGCGGGAGCTGACGAGCTCTCCTGCGACGCCAGAGGAGGACGCCGACACTGACAGCAACGGCGGCAACGCTGGCGACCGCGACGTAGACAACCCACGGCGGGATTTCGGCGCTCGGGCCTGCGGTGACGGTTGTCGTCCGCGTGACGCTTTGACCTCCGCCGTCCATGACAGTGACGGTCACCGTGTATGTCCCCGCGACTGGGTAGGTGTGCGACGGATTCGACTGTGTGCTACTTCCACCGTCCCCAAAATCCCAAGAGTACGTGTACGGAGGCGTCCCGCCCGAGACGGTCACGCTGAACGACACCGCGAAGGGGATCGTCCCCGTCGATGGGCTGGCCGAGAACGACGTAATCCAGGGACATGGAATCGCAGCACAGGAAGCAATGATCGAGATCGTTCCTTGTCCCGCGTTGCTCACGTAGGTGTAGCCATCGCCGGAATCGTACGTGGCGCTAACAGGACCCGAACCCACCGGGATCGTCGCCACGACGGCGTTCGTCGCATCGGAGATCACGCTCACGGTGTTCGAAACGCCGGGCGTGCTCACCCCGCCGTTCGCGACGAACACCTCCCCCTTCCCGCTGTCGTACGCCAGTCCGATGGGATAGGCACCCACCGGGATCGTCGCCACGACGGCATTCGTCGCATCGGAGATCACGCTCACGTTGTCCGAGCCCTCGTTCGTGACGAACACCTCTCCCTTCCCGGTGTCGTAGGCGACTCCGGTGGGGGACGACCCTACCGGGATGGTCGCTACAACCGTGTTCGTCGCATCGGAGATCACGCTCACGGTGTGCGAATCCGGGTTCGCGACGAACATCTCCCCCTTCCCGCTGTCGTAGGCGACCGCGGAGGGAAGGGAACCGATCGGGATCGTCGCCACGACGGCATTCGTCGCATCGGAGATCACGCTCACGTTGTCCGAGCCCTCGTTCGTGACGAACACCTCTCCCTTCCCGCTGTCGTAGGCGACTCCGAGGGGAGCGGAACCCACCGGGATACTGGCGACGACGGCGTTCGTCGCATCGGAGATGACACTCACGTTGTCGGAAAACCAGTTCGCGACGAACAGCTCTCCCTTCCCGCTGTCGTACGCCAGTCCGATGGGATAGGCACCCACCGGAATCGTCGCCAGGATCGTGTTCGTCGCGTCGGAGATCACGCTCACGGCGTTCGGTCCAGAGTTCGCGACGAACACCTCCCCCTTCCCGTTGTCGTATGCCACTGCGAGAGGACCGGAACCCACCAGGATCGTCGCCAGGATCGTGTTGGTCGCATCGGAGATCACGCTCACGGTGTTGGGAAAGGAGCTCGCGACGAACACCTCTCCCTTCCCGCTGTCGTAGGCGACCGCGGAGGGAAGGGAACCGATCGGGATCGTCGCCACGACGGCATTCGTCGCGTCGGAGATCACGCTCACGGTGTTCGCGCCCGTGTTCGCGACGAACATCTCTCCCTTGCCGCTGTCGTACGCCAGTCCATTGGGAAGGGGACCGACCCGGATCGTCGCCACGACCGCGTTCGTCGCATCGGAGATGACACTCACGTTGTTCGCGCCAGCGTTCGTGACGAACACCTCTCCCTTGCCGCTGTCGTACGCCAGTCCGAGGCGAAGGCCATCCACCGGATTCGCACTCATCGGGATCGTCGCCACAACGGTGTTCGTCGCGTCGGAGATCACGCTCACGTCGTTCGAACCCCCGTAACCCCCGTTCGTGACGAACACTTCTCCTTTGCCACTGTCGTAGGCGACTCCGTTGGGACGGGAACCCACTGAGATCGTCGCCACGACCGTGTTCGTCACATCGGAGATCACGCTCACGTTGTTCGCACCCTCGTTCGCGACGAACAGCTCTCCCTTGCCGCTGTCGTACGCCAGTTCATTGGGAAGGGGACCGACCCGGATCGTCGCCACGACCGTGTTCGTCGCATCGGAGATCACGCTCACGTTGTCGGCGCCCTGGTTCGTGACGAACACCTCTCCTTTGCCGCTGTCGTACGCGACTCCCTCGAGAGGTCCTTTGAGAACCGACCCCGCCGGGATGGTCGCCACGACCGTGTTCGTCGCATCGGAGATCACGCTCACGGTGTCCGAGTGCTGGTTCGCGACGAACAGCTCCCCCTTCCCGCTGTCGTAGGCGACGGCCACGGGCGAAAGACCGTTCAAGGCGAGGAAATTCCCCGGGATCAGCGTGTTGTTAAAGAGCACGAGCGTGTAGGCGACGTACGGCGCCGTCGTGTCCAACTCAACTTCGCCTAGTCCACCGCCGTGGGCTCGAACCTGAGTTCTCGCTCCCTCCCAAGGGACCGGGAGACGCGGCGACGGACCTGATACGACGGCCACGGCGGCCAGCGTGCCCAGCACAATCAACGCCGCTCCTGCGAGCGCCAACAAGAGTTTCATCGACATCGACCCTCCCGAGAAAGAAACGTGCAATAACAATGGGTCAGGCGGGCCCTGGCGGGGGCGACTCCGACCCCTGGAGGGCGCGCGGGGGCAACCACGATGGCGACCAATAAGACGAGTACTGCAAACGGCATTGATCGGGTCGCCGTGTCCTCACCTCTCGACGCGACTCTTGAGCCCCTTGATCGACTCGTCGATCGCTTCCTCGAACTGTTTCCTCCCCCGGAGCTTGTCGACGAGCTTGCCCAGGTAGGAATACGGAAGTTCGTACTCTGCGGTCCACGTGACCTTGGAACCCTGCTGTGTGGGCTCGATGTCGAACCGCGTCGTCCCCGACGCGAGGAATCCGCCAGTCTGATGAAAGGCGTACACCCGGTTCTCCGAGCTTTCGGTGACCTCCGTGTCGGCCTCGACTTTCATGCCTCCCATGTCGTAGATCCAGTGGGTCTTCGGACCGATTCGGGAGGCTTGCCGCACGAAGGGCGCCCATCGGGGCCATTTCTCCGGATCGGACAAGAGCCCGAACACGTTCTCCGGAGGCCCCGCGACTTCAAAAGTTCTAACGATTTTGGTCATGCGTCTCGGAGGGGGATTGCGCCGTGGACGTATGTAGCCATGAGACAAAATGGCTATGTGTCCGATTTGCATATATGACCGACCTTGAAGAAGCGGGAGCTTAAGAGGATCATTGTCCGCACGATTCGCGAGGGCGAGATGTACGGGTATCAGCTCCACAAGACTCTAAAATCTCAGGGCGAACCGATTCAACTGAGCTATCTCTACAAGACACTGAAGGAGATGTGTGATGAGGGACTCTTGGAGAGCCACGTACGACGAGGCCAGGCGGGTCCCCGAACGAGGCAGTACCGCCTTGGCTCCAAAGGCCGGCATGTGCTCGCGAAGATCTTCGGAGACGCGACGGAGCTCATCCACGAGTTCTATGAGGACTACTTGTCTCGCCTTCCCCCCGAGTCCTTCGGCGAGCGATTCCACCGAATGATGAAAGAGGTCTACGACGGTCGGGACCGAGTGGCCTTCGTCACTTCGGAACCTCTAACCAAGCTGCACCGAGAACTCCTCGACGGGCTTCACGCGCGATCCGGGGCCCAACGCACCTACCTCATCAAACCGCCTGATCTGAAAATGGATGTTGGAGTGCAAGGTTTAGAGCTCCTGGACGGGACCTTCGAGGATCTCCCCCTCAGGGACAAAAGCGTCGACGCGATGTTGGTCGTGGATATCCAGGACGCCGTGAGGCTTCGATCGTGTTCCGCGGAATTCCGTCGCGTGTTGAAAGATGGCGGAATCGTGAGTTGTTGTGCGGCCTTCCTGGGTCTCGGCGCCGAGACGGATCCCCTCGAGGTCGGAGAATTCATGAAGAAAATGAGACGCGTCCTTCCCGGGAAGGTTTACCTGGACAAGCGGGCGATTCAGGAAGCCCTCGCCAAGGACTTCGATTATGTTGATGTGGCGAGCATGCTCTACTTCACCGCCTTTGTGGCAGGGCTCAAACCTCTCTGAAGATTGCGATTCTTGTGGGCTTGCTCTCTAGAACGACGGTTGCTGTCTACCCGCTTTCCAGGTCTCTAATGCCGCGGTTGGTCCACCACACCGCGTGGGAGGTGCCCGACAGGGTGATGCCCCAGCCCGCGATCGTGCCGGCCTCATTGATCGCCAAGCCGGCGCTGCAGCATCCCCCCGGGAGCGTTCCCAAGTCTACGAGGCCAGTCCCTCGAGTCCAGATGAAGGCATGCATGTAGAGGGTGCCCTTCGACGACACGTCGCCCCATCCGGCCACTTGGCCAAACCCGTTGATGTCAACTCCGACGGCGGTGGAGCCCCCCAACGAGCCGAGGTCGGTAATCGCATAGGAGCCGTCCCCTCGTGGCGTCCAGAGGACCGCATGGTTCACCGACGTCCCGAATCTACCCTGTGTCGCGATCGATGCATATCCGACAATCGAGCCCGTCTCGTTGATCCCGCGTCCGGCGCTGTAACCGCCGCTGAGGGCCCCCAGGTCGGTGATCGTGTACGTTCCGCCTGACTGGGGCTTCCAAACGACTCCATGGGTCATTCCCGAGGCGGTGGTGGCGTGTCCGGAAATCTGACCGAATCGGTTGATGTGCCAACCTAAGCTGTAGGCACTAGCCGAGGCGCCGGGCAGCAGCCCTAAGTCCATCATCGCTCCGTTGGCCCAGACGAAGGCGTGTTTCGCGCCCGAGGCCGTTTCGCTGTCCCCGACAATCTGGCCGGCGTCATTGATTCCCCACGCCGTGCTGCTCGCGCCGCCCAAGGTGCCGAGGTCCTTCATCCCACTCCCCGTATCAGGACTCGGCCAGAGGAATGCGTGATGAATACCTCCAGCCTTGTCCGAACTCTGCCCGACGACTTGCCCAAGGTTGTTGATCCCGAACGCCACACTCGCGCCTTCCACGCCCTCGATAGTCCCGAGGTCCTTGAACGTCCCCGACTGCCAAAGGAATGCGTGAGCCACGCCCGCGACAAAGAATCGCTGACCGACGACTTGCCCCACATCGTTGATGTCCTGCGCGCTACTCCACCCCGCGTCCGTCGCGCCGACCGAGATCGAGGTGATTAGCGAGAACACCAGGACGCTCAGAAGAATCATCGAGACCATTGCCGCAACCGGTTTCATTCCGTTTTCCTCCTTGACCAGTGCGTCGACATGGACGCGGAGGATGATAGGCAGGTAAGACGAATTCCGTATGTGTCCAATTTTGTCATAGTGATCCAAACAAAGCCAAACAAGATGCCGAAATTGCACCGCGCTCCAAGATGGAGCGGACCCGGAGGGACTCGACAACCGAAAGCCAGAAAATCTAGTGGACTGTTGCTAGCCCCTGCCAGCCACAAGGCAAGTGCTCCCGACGGGATTTGAACCCGTGTCAGAAGCTCGAGAGGCTTCTATCCTTGGCCACTAGACTACGGGAGCGCGGAGACGCGCTAAGGGTGGGCCCGACATAAACGTTGCGAGGTCCGGATCCACCCAGGCTGACAACCGAAGGTTTTTCCCGGAGGCGGAGCGTTGCAGCCGCGTGAAGGTCGCCCTCGCCCAGCTGGATCCGGCCGTCGGCGACAAGGCGAGGAACCTGAAGAAACTCGAGCGCGCCATCGGCGGGGCCAAGGCAGACCTCCTCCTCGCGGGCGAACTGTTCCTCACGGGATACATGGCCCGCGACGCGTTCGCTCAACTCGCTGAACCACTCGACGGGCCGTCCGTTCGCGCCGTGCAGGCAATCGCAGCGGAGCACGGAACCCATGTCCTGTTCGGGATGCCGGAACGGGAGGCGGATACGCAGAGACTCTTCAACGCCGCGGTCCTCGTCGCCCCGGACGGCAAGGTCGCTGCATACCGGAAGGTGTACCCGGCGAATTTCGGACCGTTCGAGGAGGGCCTCTACTTCGCGCGAGGGGAGGACCTCACGATCGTGGATACGAAGATCGGGCGGATCGCCCTCCTGATCTGTTACGATTCCTTCTTCCCCGAACTCGCGAAGGCGTATGCGATCGAAGGCGCGCAGTTGCTCGCCATCATCAGCGCCTCGCCGGCGACCTCGAAACCGTTCTTCGACAAGATCCTCCCGGCTCGCGCGATCGAGAATGCGATGCCCCTCGTGTACGCGAACCTCGTCGGGACGGAGCTGAACATCGTGTTCCAAGGCGGTACCCAGGCCATCGGACCTCGGGGAGAGAACCTCGGTCGCGCGGAGGATTTCGTCGAGTCAACCATCCTCGCCGACGTCGACCTGCGGGACGTTCCGACCGCACGAACGTTCCGACCGACGCTGCGCGATACGCGGAAAGAATTCTGGGAACCCGTCGCTCCGACGATCCCGGTGCGCCGTGCCTGAGTCAGAAATCCGACCCGCGCGGTCACGAAGCCCTCAGGGGTTTCGGGCCTTCGGTGCGACCCATTCGCTGAGGACGGAGGGAAGCGACTTCCGGGTCTCGATCCCGGACCTCGCGCACCACGCGCCCAGGGTCGGCAGGACTTGCGGCTCAATTACGAGCCGATAGACGCAGACCACGCCGAACACAGCGGGGAAGAGGCGCACGGCCCAGAGGCCCAGGAGGAAGAGCGCGGATTCGTACGAATACCCGGAGGCGTGCAACAGCGTCACGAAACCGACGAGGATCGCAACCGCGCCGACAGGCCCGAGGGTCCGCTCGAACCACTCCGCGGGCCGGATGACCTCGCCGCGTGTCGCATTGACGAGTCGCAGGTCGAGCGCGTCCAGCAGCCACGCACCGGGGAGCAGGGAGGTCAACAGACCGGCCAGGAGGAGGATCGGGAACGCCACGAAGCCGACCACGAGCTGACGAAGGTCGGCAGTCCCCTGGAGGAACAGGATCTCGGCCATCACGAGGACATCGATCGCGAAGGGGCCGATGGACATCAGGAGGTGTCCCGCAGCCGGGTTGGCTCCGAACCCGGGAGGCGAACATAGACACCGCCTTTGCCGAAGAGCTTTCGGTGCGCTTCGAACGCGCCTCGAGCAAGCGCCCTGGAGAAAGCGGGGATGAGCCACAAGGCCACCGGGACCAGAGCGACCGCGAGGAAGTATGCGGGCGTCTCCCGAATCCCGACGCGTCGTCCCAAGGCCGGGAGGAGCCCGTAGTGCAGGAGGAGCGCGACGCCGAGCACGACGGCGAATCCGAGAATGTGCGCCTTGCCCGCGCGGTCCACGGGCCGCCCGCACAGCCGGAACACCATTTGGTCCTTCCGGAGGCAGGCCCCTACCGCGAACCCGAACGACGAATGTGATCTTCGATCGTTCGGGCGAGGGCCTCACCCATGGCCCGATACCCGCCGACGTCCGGATGGAGACCATCCGGGGTTCCCCGCAAGCGGTTCGTATCCCCGGGATCCGCGACGGCGGCGTGGGTATCGCAAAACAGGATCCCGAGGACCTTCGTGAGGTTCTCGATCCACGCATTGAGGCTGAGAATGTCCCCGGACGCGCGAGCCGTAGCCATGTTGTATGGGAGGACGGTGGCTGCGACGGGCACGATGCCGGCATCGAGAACGTCGGCATACATCGCCGCGAGGTGACGCTCGACCGTCTCCGGTCTCTGATCTCCAAAGATGTCGTTCACTCCCGCCAGGATGATCGCGTACGCCGGACGGACTTGGAGGACGTCTCGCGGGAGCCGAGCGCGAATTTCCTTGGAGGTCTCGCCGTTGATCCCCCGGTTCAACACGGTCCACTCGGGGTGCGATCGCGTCATCCAGTGCGCGTATTGGCTCTCTGGATTCCCATCGCCTCGCGGCGGCGCCTCGAGGGGAGAGCGAAAACCGGGGGTGCCCGCGGTCGTGGAGTCGCCGAGGCCGACAATCGTCACGGACCGCTCTCGCATCGGGCGGCTATTGAGTTCCGGGTTAACATGTTAGCCCCGGCGGCACCGAACAAACTTAAACCCGGATCACGACCATTCAGGATGGGGGCGGGGAAATCCTCGAGCGACTGATGCAACGGGCCTTCGAGGCCGATCGCGCCGCGTCGATCCGCCCCAATCCGGCGCGGTCCCTCTTCTGGGGGCTCTTCTGTTTCTCGGTCCTCATGCTCTTCGTCGCGTGGGCGGGGATCGGAGAACTGGTCATTCCTCCGACGTCCGGACCCGGTGTCCGCCTGATTGACATGCCGGCCCCACTGCTGGCTCTGAATGCGGCCCTATGCATCCTTCCCATCGCCGCTTTCCTCCTGATCTTGGCCGGGGTCTCGGGCATGATGCGCTTCATCCCGGCGGTCGGCCGGAGGCTGGTCTGGCGCATCGGAAAGTACTACGTGACCGCGGTCAGGCTCGCGGCCTACATCGTCATCGCCTATGTTTTGGTAGTCCCCGTCCTGATCGTCGTGACGTTCCTCGCGTTTTCAGGGACCCCGCCGAGCACCGCCATGGGTCTTGCTGTTGGACTCGTGGTCGGGGCGGTCCCCGTCGCATTGGGATGGTACCTGATGCTGCTCGCCGGCTGGTCTCTTTCTGCAGTCTCGCGGGGGATGGAACGGGCCGCAGTCATTCTCGCGGTCATCTGGGCTGGCGCCTTCGCGGCGCTCCTCATCGCCGCCCAGGTCTTCGCGACCATTGCGATGGGACCCGCGGCGCTGGACTCGAACGCGCCGATCCCTCCCCGAATCCCATGGGCCGACGCGGCATCGGGCGTCGCGGGTTTCGCGGCGCTCATCGTCCTCACCCTCGTCGCACGCCGAGTGAGCCGTCGCTCCGCCCAGTCGGACGCCGCGCCGATGGCAGAGACGGCGTGAAGAAGCGCGCTCCGCCGGGCCGCACGGCTCCCGGCCACAAAGAACGCTTATGGCGGAACTGTCCGTTCTCGGTAGCATGGTTCGCCCGGTGAAACCGGGCCGCAAGAGAGACGGCCGCCTCGGCCCACCCCAAGGCTATCCAAAAGATCCGGACAAGTACGGCGATCCGGCGAACTGGAAGTATCCGGTCCACACGCCCTTCCACGCGCGGGCCGCGCGACGATACTTCAACGAACCTCGGAACCGTGCGAAGTACACACCGGAGGAGCAAGCATACATCGACAAGAAGATCAACGAGGCGCTCGAGCGGTTTGGCGTCGCGGTCAAAATCAAAGGCGGCCAGATCGAGGACGAGGCGGGCACGATCCAGGCGGACGTGCCAATGAACAAAGACATCGACAAGATGACTTTCGAAGAACTCTTGCGGGTCTTCCTGGGGACGAACCGCCTGGCGTCCGCGAAGGCCATCGATCCGGGCGTGGTCTCCGTGGACAAGGAGACGGACACACTCCTGGCAGGTCGAGTCAAAGAGTACTCGGTGCGAATCGACCGTCAGGAGAAACGGGTCGAGCACGATTGCGTCGACTTCAAGACGAACCGCGCGACCGGTCGGCTCATGTGCAAGCACCTGGGCGCGTTCCTCATGCAAGTCGACCGCGGGAAGGCGACCCACCTGTTGCGCGACCTGTTACGGGAACGGGACCATTGGACCTTCGAATGAGGTTGACCTCGAGAGGTTCCCCCTGCAGTCATCGACGACCTGGTTGCGCTGCCACGGACTGCGGCTATCGCTCAGAGGCGGCTGAAGTCCGCCTCGCGATCTTTCTTCCTTGCTTCGCGCTCCTCCGCCTTCGGGAGCGGCGCGTCACATCCGGGGCACGTGCCTCCGGCGTCCACGCAACCCTTGCACAGCCACGCTCCGCACGCGTGCCGTTCGACACCTGGAGCGTGATGCGGCCCGCACTTCGCCGGAGCAATATCCTCTATCGGCCGATTGGCGGACTTCGTTATCGGCACCCGCTTCCCCTCAGCGGCCGGCTCGTCTTCAACTTCGACTTCCGCTTCCGGTGTCACCTGCGGCTTCGCCTTCTTCCGCTTGATCTCCGGCACCCCGCGGGTCGAGATCTTGTAGCCGCCGCCCTCGAAGATCTTGAGGGAGACCTCGAGCTTCTTCGCTTCGAAGGGCCCGAGGTGCAGCTCCTTCGCCAGATCGACGAGATTCCATTCCTCCTTCGGGAGGTCCATCGCCTGCCGGATCAGGTCGTCGTTGTGCCACTCCGGCGTCGGCTCGAGGGGCGCATCACGGACCCAGTCGATGTAACCCCAGATCGTCCGGGCTTCTTCCAGGTCCACGTGGGGCAGGACCGCGCTGACATCCGTGAGGCGCAACGCGTTCAGGTTCTGGGCGTTCTCCACCGTCCGGAGGACGGCGGCGCCCACCGCCTCGTACTTCCGCAAATCGTCGGCCTCAATCCGGTCGGGCGCCAGGGGAGCGGGCTCGTTGACGTACGCGATGACTTCGTCGAGCTGCTCAAGCGGGACGGAGCAATACCGGAACACCTCGTCCCGAGTCGCGGGCCGCGACAGGTGTTTCTCGAACCGGACGACTGCTTCCGCGAAACCTTCGATCTTCGCCACGTGGATGCGGTCCTCCGCGACTTTCTTGCCGGACTGCGCAGGCTCATACGCCGGATCGAGGGCCAGCGCCGCGTCGAACGAACGGAGCGCGTCGTCGAACCGCTTCAGGTGGACGAGGGCGAGGCCTTTGGTGTTCCAGGTGACCTTGTCGCGGGCGTCGAGGCGCAACGCCTCATCGTACGACTGGACCGCGGCGTCGAACTCGCCGGCGCGTTCCTCGGAAAAGCCTCGCATGTACCAGAGGGCCTTGTCGGTCGGACGGGCGACCGTCGCGTGGGCGAGGGCGTCTGCGGCGGCAGGGAACTGTTCACTTTTCACATGGAGAAGACCTTTGTCGCGCCACGCCTCGCCGAACTCCGGATTGGACTCGATCGCCGAGTCGAAGGCGGCGAACGCCTCGGCGTTCCGACCGAGCGCTTCGTTCGCTTCGCCCTTCCAGGTCAGGACGCGCGCGTCTTTCGAGCTCGCCTTCAGGACGAAGTCGAAACACGGCAGTGCGTCCGCGGCATGGCCGGTCCGCAGGAGGCACAGCCCCTTCGTCCGGTGGGCGTCGTAGTGGTTCGGGTCCTTCTGGAAGACGACCGCCAGGAGCGACAGGGCGTCGTCGAAGTGGGCTTCTTGGGCGAGGCACATCGCCTTCCCGCTCAGGAAGTCGAGATGATTGGGCTCGAGGATCAATCCGTCCTCGAATGCCTTGCGGGCCTCGGGGATGCGGCCGAGGTCGAGCAGGATTCGCCCCTTCGCGGCGAGGGCGCCACGGTCTCCGGGATTCAGGTTCAAGGATTGATCGTACGCCGTCAGAGCCTCCTCTGTCCGGCCGAGCCGACCCAGAAGCGCGCCCTTCGCGTTCCAGGTCCGACGGTCCATCGGGTCCACGCGACTCGCCCGCTCGAGCGCCTCCAGCGCGGCATCCGCCTTTCCGGTGCCTTCGAGGGCGCCCGCCATCTCTCGCAGCGCCTCCGTGTCCCGGGCATCGATCTCAAGGAGCCGCTCGCCGACATCGGCGGCGGCCTTGAACGAGTGTTGGGCCAGCAACAGGTCGCGCTTGCTCCGGAGATAGTCCGCGTGGTCCGGCGCGATCGAGGATGCCTTCGAGATGGCTGCCAAGGCGTCCTTCGCATCGCCGGTGGCCTTTGCGAGGCGCGCACGCCGCGCCCATCCGTTCGCGTCCTTGGGCTCGGCGGAGGTCAGTCGAATGGCGGCATCGAACGCGTCCTTGGTCCGTCCCAGCGCCTCAAGGGCGGTACTCAGCCCGCCGAGCGCCGTGCTCTCCTTCGGGTTCTTGGCCAACACGGTCTCGAATGCGGGGATCGCCTCCTCGTATCGGTGCAACTCCGTGAGGCACGCCCCCTGCTTCAGGAGCGCTGGCACCATCGTCGGGTCGAGGGTCGCCGCTTTCCCGTACGCCGCCGCAGCCTCTTCGTATCGCTTGAGCCAGTGCAGCGCCGTCCCTTTGCCGAGCCACGCCTTCGCGTGATTCCCGTCGAGTGCGAGAGTCCGGTCGAACGCGGCGACCGCTTGTTCGTAGCGCTTCTCGCCTTCCAGGGCGAGGCCGAAGAGATACCAGGCCTTGACATCGCCCGGTGCGTACCGCGTCGCCCGATCGAGGCAGTCGATCGCGTCTGCGAACGCGTTGAGCCGGTAATGGGCGCGGCCTTTCTCGTACCACAGGCCCGGGGACGCCGGGTTCGCCTCGATCGCGACGTCGAACGCTTTCACTGAATCGGCGTAGCGTCCGAGCGAGAACAATAGGGAGGCCTTGCGAGCGGAGGCGTCCGTGTTGCGGGGATCGAGCCGGAGGACTGTGTCGAACGCGGTGATTGCTTCTTCTGGTTGACCCAGGGTCTGGTGGGCCTCCCCGCGCGCGGTCCATGTGCTCGCATCGGCGGGATCTTTCTGGAGGATCGCCTCGCACGTCCGGAGGAGGACCTTGGCGTTCTTCGAATGTCGGAGCGCGTCGCGTTGGCCCCGCAGCGCGTCGAGGTCGTCGGGCGCGACGACTCGGAGCGTCTCGAACGTCGCGTACGCCTCCTCCGCCTTGCCGAGGGCGAGCAGGGCGCGTCCTTTGTCTTTCAAGGCCCGCGGGTGGTGCGGTTGGATCGCAAGGATGGCGTCGCATGCGACGACGAGATCGGACCATTGCTCGGTCCGAAGCAGGAGATCGCGTTTCGCCTCGAGCCCGTCGTAGGACCGCGGCTCGACCGCAAGGAAACCGTCGAGGGCCGCGACCGCTTCCTCCCGGCGGTTCAACTGGATGCACGCATGGGCTTTCGCGTACAGGGCGCCCGCGTGCCGGGGGTCGAGGGAGATGACTTTCGAGGCCTCCTTGACGACCTCGTCCCATCGAGCGAGAGACCGGAGCGCCTCGAGCCGCCCTTCCCGTGGCGCGAGCGTCTTCGGAGTCAGGCCGATCGCGCGGTCGTACGCGCTGACCGCATCGATGCTCCGGCCCGTCTTGCGCAACAGTTCGGCCCGGCTGGTCCACGCAGCCGCGTCTCCGTCTCGCTGACGGAGCGCCTCGTCGTAGGATCGCAACGCCTCCTCGTTCTGGTTCGACGCCCCGAGGACGTCCCCGCGGAGCCGCCACGCATCCGGGTCGTACGGGTCCAGCTGGATCACGCGGTCGAGACACCGGATTGCCCGTTGCGGTTCTCCCGCGGCGAGATATGTGAGCGCCTTCCCCTCCAGGGCTTCCTTGGTCTCCGAGTTGATTCGAAGGGCGCGGTCGAACGACGCCTGCGCCTCGTCCAGCTCGGTCCGCCGGCGGTGGGCTTCTCCTGCCCGCACCCAGAGCTCGGCATCGTCCGGGACGAGCGAGAGGACGCGGCGATATCCCTCGACATCATCGGGATCGAGGTTCACGACCTGCATGTAGGCGCGGATCGCCTCCGGCCTCTGCTCCAAGGCGACGTGGGCGTCCCCTTTCCGTTCCCAGAAATCTTTCGCCTTCGGATCGATGCGCAATCCGGCGTCGTAATATCCGAGCGCGTCGGACGCGTGCTCTTGGGCGAGCCAGATATCTCCCTGGAGGCCCAGGGCTCGGAGGTCTCCGCCGTTGCCGGTCAGGGCGTGCGTTGCGGCGGCCTGAGCGGACTCGATCCGACCGACGCGGAGGAGTCCCGACCCAATCGTGGCATAGGCCTCCTGAAAATCCTCGATTCGCGCCCGTGGCTCTTGCGCCCCGAGGATCTCGAGCGCCTTGACGAACGCGATCGTTGCGCGCCCGTGCGCGTCCACCTCGAGCGCCGCGAAACCGGACTTCGCCAGTCGGTTCGCCTTGTCGAGCACTCGTCCTTCACGATCGAGGAGACCTTGGAAGAGGGCCATCCCTATCATCCCATCCCGCGGGGCGCGGTCAATTAAGGGCCGCGTCGGACAAGTGGCCGACATGGAAAGTCGATGACTTATAGATATCGCCAAGGGCCCACGCTGTGGACAATCCGCCGATTCGTCAACGCCCGGTGCGTTGTGACAATCGCGCTAAGTACGCGCGACATGATTTTGGGCTGACAATCGTCAGACGGGATGGTACGATGGCACGCAAGGGAGTGGAACGACCGAAGCCGACGAAACTCCGGAAGGAAACGCGCGAGTGGCTCACGAAACAGACGATCCCGAACGCCCGACGCATCGCGCGGGATCTGGAAAACGAGGGCGAGGACGTGCATGATCTCCTCGCGGCGATTGACGAGCTCGAGGCACTCCTGGACGCAGGGTCTGCAGATCGCGCCAGAAGCAAGCGGTAGCAGGCGCAACAGGATTACCGCGGAATTTTTCGAGGCTGCGAGCTCCGCGGTGGGTGGCTCGCATCCAGTCTGCACTTTCACACACCTCTCAGGCACTGGTTGAGTCTCTTAAGCGCCGTGTAGGGTCGTGCGTGTCCATCGCTCGCTAGCGTTCCCGACAGGACCCTTGGACCCTCGATTGAGTTGGCTATTGGCGGAGTTTCGGCTGATGACGAATCGGTCAATCAGGGTTGCCTTGGCCCGCAACATCCGTTCTCGCAAACGGCTCGTTCACGAGGCCTACGCAGATCTGAGTCGCGACCACGCCGTCTACAAGCAGTACATCCCATCTGCTTTCGAGGTCGCGCTTGGGGTCCTCAAGGTCCACCGACGAAGGTTGAAACTAGGAAAACCAACACGTGCACCTTTCATGCGCCGACTGATGCTGAAGGCTGAGAACCAATCCTACCGCCTGGATCGGGATACTGGGATCCTCGACCTGCCCATCAAAGCGGGTGAGTACGTTCGAATCCGCCTACCAGTCTCAACCTGGCATCGGTCCTTCCTTTCGGACGCCTCGTGGGGGCTTGGGTCGCTAACCCTCGTGCCGGGGAAACTCGTGATTACCGTTCGAAAGACAGCGCCAGCCGCCTACGAACCGATCTCTGCCATCGCGCTCGACACAAACGAAGAGTCACTCGATGGAGTCGTCGCCCGGGGAAATGACACCACCTTCGTTGTCATTCGTCTCGGCGGGGTCCGTGAAGTACAAGCGACGCACTTCCGGAGAAGAAGGAAACTCGCGACAAAGAAAGCCAATGACCGCCGCGTGGCTCAGCGTCTTCTGGCACGTGAGGCGAGACGAGAAAGGAACCGAGTCAGGCAGAGACTTCACGTTGCAAGTCGGGACCTCGTCTGTGCGGCGAAAAGGATCCGTTCAGTGATTGTCCTGGAGAAGCTTACCCTCCGCTGGTCTGGAGGATTTTCCCGACGGATGAATCGTCGGCGTGGATCTTGGCCTCGCGGCGAAATCCATCGTCAGATCGAATACAAGGCCGCCCTCGCGGGCGTGCCTGTGATCAAAGTGAACCCAGCGTGGACCAGTAAGACCTGCCCAGTGTGTGGCGCTCGGCGCCGAGATCGGGTGGGCAAGGTGTTCGTCTGCTTGATGTGCGACTGGGAAATGGACCGGCAGATCAACGCAGGCATGAACATCCTCAAAACCGCCTTGGCCTCGAACGAGGCCTTGGCAAGGGCTGTACGGTTCCAGCCCGGTGCCCTCCGCCATGACGCGGTGAGTCCCCTCTACGACCTGTCGGCGTTGCCGACGGGCGCACGGGAGGAGCCGAGCGGAGTGGAGTCAGGACCTCGAACTCTCTCCTGACGGAATCGAAGGCCTAAGTCCTATTGGAACAGGAAGGACCTTTGACTCCGACCCGTGAAGCGGCGGAGCAAGAGTCCGTGCACAAGTCCCGCTCCGCTACGAAACATCCGTGCGGGAAAGCTCCAAGTACCCTCCCGAGGTGTCCCGTGGCTGCGCGTGGGTAGTCTAGCGGTATGACACCGGCCTTCCAAGCCTGTGACGCGGGTTCAACTCCCGCCCCACGCACCCGATTGAATGATGGAAAAATAGGGGGACCGGCGGAGTCGTGGAGGCGACCCTCTCCGCCGATCGGTGGGATGGATGGGTTGTGAGCGTTAGCCGTCGTCGTCGGACACGTCGAAATCGAGCGAGCATCCGTACGAGGCGTACACGTCCTGCCAGCTTTGGTCTTCTCCCGCGTGCATTTCGTTCACCGGGGCCATCATTACCGCGCTTGCCACGTTGGTCCGAAAGCCCCAGCGGTATAAGATGCGGAACGGGGGAGAGGTATGCGAAAGTACTCGGGCTGGGGGGCCGAAAGTATCCAATCGCGATGCGCACGAAACACTACCAATTCGGGCGCAAAACACATCCGCGGCGCGGCGATTACCACCCGGGGTGCTTGCCTGATCGTCTCTCGGTCAACTGACTCACGGGAGCGGCTCCTCCTAGCGCTTGGAGCGACCACGCTGCTCATTGTCGCCACTTGGCACACTGTCACGTATGCAATGGAGCTGCTGCGAATCAATGTATCAAGTGACGCCTTCATTCTCGCCTCCCTGGTCATCCCGGGCGCCGGTCCTACCGCCCTCCTTCTTCTAGTTGGATGGGGAATCCAGAGGTACCAGAGACAACCGCTCGCCCTGTTCGCTGGTTTCGTCGTCTTGGTTCTGGTTGGTTGGGCCACGGCGTTGGTAGGGGAGATCTGGATCTTCTTCGGGTTTCGATTCGGCGGCGCGCCGCCGATCTCGAGCCTGTCCACCTTCTTCGCCATCGCCGCAATCGCTCATCTGGTCGCACTCTTCTTCCTGCTGCTCCTCGTGCTCCTACGAAGATCCTCGGGGCCGATCCCGCAACCGGCAAGTGCCTCTCGCGACGATCCGACCCTCTGAGACGCGTCACCGAGTCGTGAGCCACTCGAAGGCGTGGTTTGCGACGAGCGCCGCCGCGGCCCCGAGGGCCAGGAACGAGAGGCCTGCCTCGCCGACCCACGCGAGCCACGCGGCAAAGAGGATCGCCGCGAGGAGGATGACCATCAGAAGCCGCGGTGGAATCGTCTCGACGAAGACGACGAGGAGTCCAAGGAAGAGCAAGAAGACGACGAGGGCGTAGAGAGCCGCCGCGGTGAGGTCCGGAATCAGCGCCATCCCCGGCGCCGATATCGCGGCTCCCCATAATGTTATGGAGGTACCTCGAGGACGTGGCGGACGTGGACCGCTTCGCCGCGCCGAAAATCGACCATCTCCCGAGCGCTTAACCGCGCCGCGCCGACGGCACGCACTTTGTTCTGGTGTCGCACGACGACCTCGTCTCCGGGTCGAATCTCCGGGGCGGCGTCGACCACTCCGACCGCGAAGATGTTCCCTTTCGGGAGGAAATCCTCGATCTCGACCCAGTACGCGTCCGCGTCGGAGAGGATCCCTCCGCCCGCGAGGGTGAGCGACAACATGCCGCGTCCCGTGTACATCGCGACCTGCACGCCCTGGCGGATGACGCGGACGTCCGGGATCCGGCCGCGAAAGGTTGCGCCCTTCACCATCCCGAGGCCCGGATCGCCGAATTGGAAGCGGGCGACGTTCGACATCTCTTCGGCGAAGCGAAACCCTTTCGGGCTTCGGACCGGGGACGAGGTGGCCTCGTTCAACGCAAGCGTCAGCGATGCGAGCGATTCGTCCGACGTCGGCCGCTCTTTCGCGGTGAGGACCGCGTCCGGGACGGCCGCCTTCACGATCGGCGCCTCCGCGCCCAGGTGCGCCACGACCGTGTCGTACCGGTTCGCCGCGAGGAAAACCCGAAGGTCGTCGGTGACCATCGCGGCCTCGTCGCGGCTCCAATCCCCGGTCACGGGGATGTCGTACGCTCCCGCGGGATAGAATCGCTCGAGTTCGCGGGGGATCAGGCCAAGGGGCGACGTGACGATCACCTCGTGGACCGCGGACGGATCCGCGCTTGCCAGGATCGCGTCGCGGAACCGCCGATGGCTCCGGCTCGTCGAGTACGGTTTGCGGGCGGAGCATGGGAGCAGCACGAGGACCCGGGACGAAGGCGGCCTCGCATACCGCTCCCGGATCCGCCGACGGAACCGGACGATCTCCGGCCGCGTGAGCGATTCGGAGGCGTAGGCCAGCATCTCGCCACCAGATACCGGCGTGTAGGCCTCGACCAGGCCGTATTCCCGCAGATCCAGGTGACGGACGATCGCCGTGTTCCAGGGAGCGTTCGCGAGGCGTCGCTCCACCAGCTCGCGGAGCCGACCGTGGATCAGGTGATTCCGGACGAGGAGCATCTCGCGGTACAGCGCCCGATCGTTGTGGGCCGGGAGGGCCTCGCCCGCCGCGCAGGCGGGACAGCCGCAGGCATCGCGATCCGCTTCGGCGAAGGGGACGGTGCCGTCTCCGGTGTGGAAGAGCCCGCGGGCGCTGTCCAGCAGCATCCGGCTCGAGTCAACGACGTCGATTCCGGAGTACACCAGGACGGCGAGGTTCGACGGCGTGGCGAGGCCCGTGACCGCAACGACCTTCGAGGGCCCCAGCGCCTCTCGCACCCCGCGGACCGCCGCGACGAACTCCCGCGGGGACCGTTCGAACTCGGGCCCGTTCGCCAGGAACACCGCGCCCGCGGACTTGGCGGCGACGAGGTCCGAATCCCCCGCGACGACGGCCCACTCGCCGGCGACGGTCTCCTGCGGGATCTCGAGATCGGCAAGCGATCGCGGTATGCCCTTCGCGGGGGGCAGGTCGTCCGGATCGTCGGCCGGCCGCGGCGCGAAGAAGGTGCCACCGACGCGAATCTGAAATCGGGGATCCCCGGTCCGTTCGGCCACGAGCAACCCCTCGGCATACGTTGGCGCCGCGCGCGACCCTTGATGCACGAACAGGACGAGAGGCGTCGTCAGCGCGAGATCCGCGCGGGTCCAGATCCCTTTCCGACCGAGACCGCCTCGCGCCTCGATCTCGAACATGGAGGGGCGAAGCGATGTCCCGGCTCCGTATAAAGTCTGACTACTCCAGCGTGACCGTGTTCCGCTCGATGTAGGCGAGTTCCTTCGCATCGAAGGCCCGCTCATCGACGCTGAGGATCAACGCCGCCCGATGCAGGGCGATCTGCTCGTTCACGTACTCGAGGAAATGCAGGATGCGCGCGAAGTCGTTGTTGATCATGAGGTACTCGATCCCGTCGAGCAGGA